>LLEM01000019.1_pt1 | contig 35908 bp, 52 predicted proteins | sample 595841 | NCBI WGS metagenome assembly LLEM01 (sample SAMN02919313, study PRJNA255460) | bioreactor metagenome | biome: chemostat; feature: culture 2012_10.2; material: sediment; isolation source: day64 10degC chemostat 2012 inoculated with Wadden Sea sediment taken from... | place: Germany: Bremen ...
CTATTTATTAGTTTGATATCAATGTCAATCTGAGGTGTGAATGACTCATGGAGTCATTTGTTGCCTTCCCCCGAACTCCGACTGACACATGCCCGCCGGATCCCTCACTCGGGATGACAGCTTTTCCTGAAATTTTTCTTTTGCACGCAAGTGCAGGGGTTTATCGTGTTGTTATTTCATGCTTTAAAGCAAGCGTGGCGTAAAGGTTATTCTTTCTCTACGCTGCGTGCCGATATTGTTGCTGGTATTACTGTGGGTGTTGTTGCGATCCCGTTGGGGGGGATGGCCTTGGCTATTGCTGTTGGGGTGCCGCCTCAGCATGGCTTGTATACGGTTGTCGTGGCCGGCTTGCTGGCAGCCTTGTTTGGTGGCTCACGGTTTAATATTACCGGACCGACGGCGGCATTTGTGGTGATCTTGCTGCCAATCACTCAGCAGTACGGGTTATCTGGTTTGATGCTGGCAACCCTGATGTCCGGCGTGATTCTATTATTGATGGGCCTGCTACGGCTTGGTCAGCTTGTGGCCTATGTTCCTTATCCTGTGACAACGGGGGTTTACTGCCGGGATCGGCCTGGTTATTGCCTTTCTGCAGCTCAAAGATTTGTTCGGGCTAACCGTTGAGGGAAGTCCGGTTCATTTTCCCGAGAAAGTAATGGCTTACACCAGTGCTATGCCAAGCATCAATTATGCCGATGCAATGGTAGGATTCGGGACGATTGCGACTTTTATTTTGTGGGCCAAGCTCAAGAACAGAATTCCTCCCCCATGTTGTCGCTTTGGCGACAGGAACAGTGCTGGCATTGCTGATGAACCAGTGGGGGGGCCTCTCATGTGGGCCTGCTCGGTGAAAAATTCCATTATCAAATCGGTGATTTGATTGGTCAGGGGATCCCGCAGGTATTACCGCAACTGGTGATGCCATGGCAAGATCCCCAGTTTAGCTGGGGGGCTGGTGGTCGAGCTTCTACCTGCCGCCTTTACTATCGCCATGCTAGGCTGTATTGAGTCTCTTCTGTGTGCGGTGGTGGCCGATGGTATGACAGGCACCAAGCATAACCCGAATGCAGAACTTGTCGGGCAGGGGGCTGGCCAATATGGTCGTACCGTTTTTTGGTGGGATCCCGGCGACAGCGGCCATTGCCCGTACTGCAACAAATATCCGGGCAGGGGGATTCTCTCCGGTTTCTGCTATTATCCATGCATTGTTTGTGCTGGCAGCGATGATCGTGCTGGCGCCGATGCTGTCCTTTATTCCGATGAGTGCCTTGGCTGGATTGTTGATCATGGTTGCCTGGAACATGTCGGAAGCCCCGCACTTTGTGCATACCCTGAAGGTGGCTCCCCCGTCGGGATGTTGCTGTATTGCTGACATGTTTTACATTGACCGTGGTATTCGACATGGTGGTTGCTGTCGCGGTGGGCTTGGTGTTGGCTGGAGTGCTGTTTATCCAGCGTATTGCCACGCTGACTAGCGTGACGGTTGTTAACCGCGAGCACCAGCATCAGGATTTCGGTGATGATGTGATGGTCTATGATATCAACGGCCCGCTCTTTTTTGCTGCCAGCGAAAAAGCATTCAATGTTATCGATCACTCGCAGGTAGATACCCGTGCCGTGGTGCTCGATTTCAGCGACGTGACAACGATAGATATTACCGCTATCCATGCGTTTGAGAGTGCGTTGGAAAGAATTCGCCAGTATCCGGTGTATCTTCTCGGTGTCGCAACACATGTAGAGAAAAAGTTAGCGACGGCTGGGGGGGTGCTGATGGCTGACAACATTGCGCTTTACCCGTCACCACAGTCATTACGTGAGCATTTGGCAATAAACCGTCACAATGTGCTATCTCAGGAGTCGACACCTTCGGCCGTTTCTTTGTACACTGCAAGTTAAGGCGTATAAGTGCTGAGCCGGAGCGATTCGGCTTGGTGATAATATTGTATGAATAACCCGAGATTAGCCTATGTACCAAGATTTGATCCGTGCAGAACTAAATGAAGCTGCTGAAGTATTGACCCGCTTTTTAAGCGATGAAAAAAACATTGCAGATATTGAAGCTGCTGCCAAAGTACTGGCAGAGTCCTTTAAGCAGGGCGGTAAAGTACTGTCGTGCGGTAACGGTGGCTCACACTGCGATGCAATGCATTTCGCCGAGGAACTGACAGGAGCTATCGCGAAAACCGTCCGGGTTACCCTGGTATTGCTATTTCAGATCCGAGTCATCTTTCCTGCGTAAGTAATGACTTCGGCTATGACTATGTGTTCTCTCGTTATCTGGAAGCTGTTGGTGCTAAGGGCGATGTCCTGTTTGGTCTGTCGACTTCGGGCAACTCTGGTAATATTCTAAAAGCGATTGAAGCGGCAAAAGCCAAAGGCATGAAAACCATTGCCCTGACAGGTAAAGACGGCGGCCAGATGGCAGGCCTGGCTGATGTTGAAATTCGTGTACCGCATTTTGGTTTTGCTGACCGTATCCAGGAAGTGCATATTAAAATTATTCACATTTTAATTATGCTGGTTGAGAAAGAGATGGCTTCGAGCTAATTTCAGTTATTGTTAGAAATTTCTCAACACCGTAGAGAGGGCATAACGGACTATGTGTGAATTGCTTGGCATGAGTGCCAATGTGCCAACTGATATTTGTTTCAGCTTTACCGGCTTGATGCAACGGGGGCGGTAAAACCGGCCCACATCGCGATGGCTGGGGGATCACCTTCTATGAGGGAGGGGCGTACTTTTAAAGACCCAAACCCAAGTTGTCGATCTCGTATTGCGGAGCTGGTACAGGAATACCCGATAAAAAGCTGTGCGGTAGTTAGTCATATTCGACAGGCCAACCGTGGCGGTGTCAGCCTTGAAAATACCCACCCCCTTTACCCGGGAGTTATGGGGGGCGCTACTGGACTTTTGCCCATAATGGTCAGTTAACAGGGTATGAAAAGCTAGATACTGGCCGCTTTAGACCTGTCGGTGATACGGACAGTGAAATTGCCTTTTGCTGGCTGCTGAATCAGCTCGAAGCGAAGTTTCCTGAGTTACCTGAAGATATGGCGACGGTATATGACTATGTCGCGGTTTGCTGTGATCGGCTCAGGGAGCTGGGGGGTCTATAACATGTTGCTGAGCAATGGTGAGTGTGTACTGACATACTGCACCAATAACCTGCACTGGATCACCCGTCGGGCCCCGTTTGGACAGGCTTCTTTGATCGACGAAGATGTGACAATCGATTTCCAGAAGGAAACGACGCCAAACGATGTGGTAACGGTGATTGCAACTCAGCCACTGACCAATGATGAGAACTGGCACAAAATGCTACAAGGAGAGTTCAGCGTGTTCCATTATGGCGAGTTAATCTATAACCGAACGTTGTAAAGCGGAACTCGTTTGAACCACTGGTCTCAAAACAACAAAAACGCGACCTAATGGTCGCGTTTTTTTATCGTTAATTTCTCGCAGCTATTCTTTTAACCGGATAGATTACTCTTCGGCAGCATAGCCATGTGGAGGCAGTCTCTGTCCGTCAAAGACCGCGCCTTCATCGACCATACTTAACCTGTCTTGCAAAAACCAGTTGGCTACCAATGGGTAGATGCGGTGTTCCTGTTGCTGTACTCGGGCCGTGACGTCTTCGACTGTATCATTGTCAAAGACGGGCACCTTTGCCTGTAAGATAACCGGGCCACCGTCTAACTCTTCAGTGACAAAGTGAACACTGGTCCCGTGCTCTTTGTCTCCGGCTTCAATCGCACGCTGGTGGGTGTGCAAGCCTGTATACTTCGGCAACAGTGACGGGTGTACATTGAGCATCCGTCCCTGATAGTGACTGACAAACTCATGGCTTAAAATACGCATGAAACCGGCCAGAATCACGAGATCAGGCTGGAAAGCATCAATTTTTTCTGCCATGGCACGGTCGTAGGCATCACGATCACTGTAATCACTGACAGCCAGATGCACGGTATCGATGCCGGCCAGACGCGCGCGTTCTAGGCCATAGGCATCGGCCTTGTTTGATACTACTGCGGCAATTCGCGTATCGTGAATGGTTCCGTTTTGGCAGGCATCAATCATCGCTTGAAGATTCGAACCGCTGCCAGAAATAAGGGCTACGATGTTTTTCATCGTCTTACTTAATCTCCACCTGCTCTTCACCAGATTCGGCGTCGGCAATTTCACCCAGAAGCCAAGCATTTTCGCCTTCTTCATTCAGGATCTTAATTGCCTGCGCTGCTTGTTCTTGCGGTAGGGGCAATAACTAGGCCGACACCACAGTTGAAGGTACGGTACATTTCGTAGGTTTCGACGTTGCCGGCTTGTTGTAGCCAGTTAAAGACAACTGGCCATTCCCAGCTGCTACCGTCAACCACCGCTTTTGCCCCTTCCGGCAGCACGCGAGGGATATTCTCCCCAGAAACCACCCCCCCAGTGATATGAGAAATCGCGTGAACATCACAGCTTTCCATCATCTTCAGGGTTGATTTGACATAAATTTTTGTTGGCTCAAGCAGATGATCGGCCAGTGGCTTGCCATCAAGCTCCTTGCTTAGATCGGCTTGAGATACTTCAATGATCTTACGGATCAGAGAGAAACCGTTTGAGTGCGGGCCGCTAGAGCCCACAGCGATAAGCGCGTCGCCTGCTTTTACTTTACTGCCGTCGATGATGTCAGCTTTTTCGACCACACCTACGCAGAAGCCTGCAACATCATAATCTTCGCCGTGATACATTCCCGGCATCTCTGCTGTTTCGCCACCAATCAGCGCACAGCCAGATTGGATACAGCCTTCTCCGATACCTGCAACAACGGCTGCTGCTGTGTCGACTTCCAGTTTGCCCGTAGCATAATAATCAAGGAAGAACAGAGGCTCTCCACCTTGGACAATCAGGTCGTTAACACACATCGCGACCAAGTCGATCCCGATAGTATCGTGCTTGTTCAGATCCATAGCCAAGCGAAGCTTGGTACCCACGCCGTCTGTACCAGAAACTAATACTGGCTCTTTATACTTGGTTGGCAACGAGCAAAGCGCACCGAAACCACCAATTCCGCCCATCACCTCAGGACGGTGGGTGCGTTTAACCACCCCTTTAATACGATCAACTAATGCATTTCCTGCATCAATATCAACACCTGCATCTTTGTAACTAAGAGAAGAGTTATTGCCGCTCACAAGAGATCCCTCACCGCATTAAAGTAAAAAAGCGGGGGGGTATGATAACAGCAGTCAGGGCGGAAAGGGAAACGTTTGCGTCAATAAATCTTGCTGGCCATTTACTGACCAAACAAACCGTCGCCCCCCCTATCAGACAACTGTTGGTTTAGTGTATAATAATGCGATTTTTTTAAATTTTGTTTGCTTAGGAGTCAGAAATGAAAGTCGTTGAGGTTAAACACCCACTGGTAAAACATAAGATTGGTCTTATGCGCGAAGGCGACATCAGCACTAAGCGTTTTCGTGAGTTAGCGACAGAAGTTGGTAGCTTGCTGACGTATGAAGCGACTTCAGACTTCGAGACAGAAAAAGTTACCATTGAAGGCTGGAATGGTCCAGTAGAAATTGACCAGATCAAAGGTAAAAAGGTAACGGTTGTTCCTATTCTTCGTGCTGGTCTGGGTATGATGGATGGTGTACTTGAGCACGTACCAAGCGCACGTATTAGTGTGGTAGGTATTTACCGTGATGAAGAAACACTAGAGCCTGTTCCTTACTTCAACAAGCTGGCATCAAACATTGACGAGCGTATTGCCTTGGTTGTCGATCCAATGCTCGCGACTGGCGGTTCAATGATTGCAACTCTGGACCTGCTAAAAGAGCAAGGCTGTAAGCAGTTTAAAGTCTTGGTATTGGTTGCGGCACCTGAAGGGATTGATGCGCTAGAAAAAGCACACCCAGATGTTGAGCTATATACTGCTGCTATCGATGAAAAGCTAAATGACAAAGGCTACATCGTTCCAGGTCTGGGCGATGCAGGCGATAAGATTTTCGGCACCAAGTAACTTTCATGCCTTGAATATAATAGCCGGACTTTAGTCCGGCTTTTTTGTCCCTGTGAGGCCGTCACTGATTGGCATTATCGCAGAGGAAAAAAAGCGCCGATGGTACCCCCCCTACCACCGGCGCTTTTTTAGCTTTTTTTAGATTACGGTTATTGTCATCAGGCCAGATTAGTTTGTTGTGTCTTCCATCTGGGCGTTATCAACAACGTGATTTACACCTAAATCATCAGGCAGGACCAGGTTCAGCAAGATGGCTACGATACCGCATAGGCTGACACCTTGCAGGCTGAATTCGCCGATGCCAAATGCCATACCGCCAATACCGAATACCAGTGTTACTGCAACAATCACTAGGTTGCGGGCCTTATGGAGATCAACCTGATTTTTGATCAGAGTGTTAAGGCCTACTGTCGCGATAGATCCAAACAACAGGATCATGATCCGCCCATAACCGGTACCGGGATGGTTTGTAATGTCGCGCCAAGTTTACCGACGAAAGCAATATAAGCGCAGTGACCGCACCCCCAGGTCATAATGACAGGGGTTAAATGCCTTGGTCAGCATGACGGCACCCCGTAACTTCAGAGTAGGTGGTATTAGGTGGTGCGCCAAACAATGAAGCGGCAATTGTAGCCACCCCGTCACCGGCCATTGTGCGGTGTAGACCTGGTTTTTTCAGGTAGTCTTTACCGGTGACATTCGAGATTGCCAGCATGTCACCCACGTGCTCGACCGCCGGAGCAATCGCAACTGGGATCATGAACAGAACGGCGTTGATATTGAACTCAGGGAAAGTGAAGTTAGGAAGGGGCTAGCCAACTAGCTTGAACCACAGGGGGTGAAGTCGACTACGCCGAATCCCAAGCTTACAGAGTAACCTGCAACAATACCGCCCATAATCGGAACCAGTTTCAGGAAGCCTTTGGCAAACACGCTCAGTGCGATAGTCACAAGCAGAGAAATGCTCGAGATCCAAAGCGCCGCATCACCATTTATCAATTGAACAGCACCGTCACCTGTTTTCCCTAAAGCCATGTTGACCGCTGCTGGTGCAAGACCAAGGCCTATAACCATGATCACCGGGCCAACGACAACAGGAGGAAGCAGCTTATGGATAATGCCAACGCCGCGTACTTTTATCACCGCTCCCATGCAGATATACACAACACCGGCCATCATCAGGCCGCCCATGGTGCTTGCTATTCCCCCCCATGTTTGCACGCCATACATAATTGGAGCGATAAAAGCGAATGAAGAAGCGAGGAAGATCGGAACGGAACGTTTTGTGATGACTTGAAAGAGGAGGGTACCGATACCTGCGCCGAAGAGCGCAACACTAGGATCTAGCCCAGTAAGTAACGGAACCAGAACCAACGCACCAAATGCGACGAATAGCATTTGTGCACCTTGCAGTACCTGCATCATTGTAGAATTCCACCCTGTCTGAAAAAAAAATCGCGCAATGCTATCACGGATGTAATCGGTTGCCTATCTGCTTTCTGTTGAAAAAAGCATTTGCAACGGCACCTGTCTGTTTTTGTGATCTCTCCCTGTAATTTTTGTAACGCTTGCATTTGGTGGTGGGTATAGACTGAACTATTTGTGCATACATTCTATTGATAGATTGGCCGTTATAAACGAGTAGGGCTTAATGGGAGGTGCGGAAGCGATAGTCAATTGAAAAAATATCAGATAGTCTGGGCTTTTGTGGCAGTTGCAGTTGCCGATACTGGCTCGTTCATCTTATGATCGGGGAACAAATAAGTGATTAATGAGTTTTCTATGTTGCGTTTTGCTCTACTAATGTTTGCTTTCTTGGCATTGCCGCTTAAAGCTGCAACTGTAACCAACTTGTATCAGGCACAGGCTGTGTTACCAGACACAGATAAACAGTCTGAACAAAAAGCCCGTGTGGAAGCGCTGGAGCAGGTACTGATTAAAGTGTCAGGCCAGAGCGCAATTACTCAAAATGAAGTCATTCGTAAGGCTCTGGCAAACAGCAGCCCGTATGTTAGCCAGTTTGGCTACGGCAGTGAGAGTGGACAGCAGACGCTGGAGCTTACTTTTGACCAATCCCGGATCCGTAACCTGCTGACTCAGGCCAACGCAACATTATGGAATGAACAACGCCCGAGTGTGCTGGTTTGGATGGTGAACGATTCCAACCGTAATCGTGACATTATCTGGGATCAGTCAGGCAATAGTTTCGAACCACAGCTAAAAAAAGCGGCAGAGTCCCGCGGGGTTCCTGTTTTGATGCCGATCGGGGGGGATTTCGAAGATGTCACGGCAATTAATATTCCTGACATATGGGGCGGTTTCGTGCAGCCGATTGCTGATGCAAGTGTTCGCTATCAGCCTGACGCCGTACTGGTTGTTCGAGTTCGCCAACTGGCCGATGAGAATGTGCAGGTAGGCTGGCAGTTATTTGCTGATGAGCCTGAGTACCTAGTTTCTTCCCAAACAGCCCCAGCAGAAGGCCGAGCATCAGGTGCTTCGGCTGAAGCGCTTACAGACATGATGAATCAGGTGGCAGATCTCCTTGCCGGCAAATATGCCGTGCAGTTGGGAGGAGCCAGCGAGGGTGAATTTGCGATTCAGGTTGCCAATATTCAGTCGACAGAAGATTTCTTTGCCCTTGAGCGTTTGCTGACTAATCTGACTTCAGTTGCTTCGGTTAATGCCAGCAAGCTAAAAGGAGATAGGGTGCTTTTTGATGTGAACCTACTGAGCTCTGAAACGGCATTTAAACGAGAATTAGGCCAGGATCGCCGTTTGGCATCGCAACCGGCCGATACTGGCTATACGGTTCTTGCTGATACTGATGATGGGATGGCAGAGACAACTGAGCCGCAAGATAGCCGTGTTGATGAGCTACAGTATAATGCCGAGCCGGAAGTCGGCGCTCAGGAATCACAGGCTGTTGATGTGACAGCAACAATGACTCCGGCACTCAGCCAGGTTAATCAGTATTACTGGCAGCCTTAACCCCCCCTAACCAATTGTACTGGTTAGTGTCATAAATTGATGAAATGCGGTGGTCTTCCCACCGCATTTTTTGTTTGTACCAGGTGAGTATCCAGACGGCTAACTTCCCCCAGATACTCAGATAGGGTCTACTTGTTATCTTCGTGCGTTTCTTTTTCTTCCTTTTCAACCTGTGACAGCTTCTTCAGCTTGATACCCAGCTCTCTGCCTCTGTGACGGGCAAAGAGAATATTGGTAACAAATGCACAGGATGCTAGCCCCAGCTCGACTAAGGCCAGCAGGCGTTCGCCACCATCGACCCAAAGGATAGTCAGGGCATGGAGGAAATAGAACATCAGGATAAAATTGGCCCATGCATGGGTATAGGGCCGGCCCTCCAGGATCCCCTTGAGCGGAAGGAGCATCGGTAAAATCCACATGCCCGCAACGACGAGGTTATTCAGGTGAGGGTGAGGAGAAAGCGTACTTTGCCATAAGCCAACCCAAAGGATCAAAGACAGGTTGGTAATTAAGGCGGAGTAGCGCAAATTCAGAGTTGACTTGCTCATTGCTTTCATACGGTTGTCCTTAACTTACTCGTGTAGTTTTTTTGCCGTCACGGCAAGGCGTTTACCGAGTGCCTGGGCAAGGGCTGACTCATCGTTGTCTAAGGCTTTTTGTTGGTCACGACTGAGATGTGAGGCGCCATAAGGGGTACCTCCCGAGCGGGTGGTATGTAGCAGCGGCTCGGAATAAGGCAGACCAACGATAAGCATGCCGTGGTGCAGCAAGGGTAACATCATTGACTGTAGGGTCGTTTCCTGTCCACCGTGCATGGACGACGAGGAGGTAAATACACAGCCCGGCTTGCCTATTAGGGTACCGGAAAGCCAATCGGCGCTGGTACTGTCGATAAAGTGCTTTAGCGGCGCGGCCATATTGCCAAACCGCACAGGACTTCCCATAGCCAGCCCCCCGCACAGGTTTTCAGGTCATCGAGGGTTACACAAGGATCACCTTTGTCCGGTGATCCTGTGAGTGTTCCCTGGCTGTCAATTTCTGCCACCGTTTTCAGTATGGCTTCGCAACCTTCAACCTGCTCGATTCCGCGAGCAATATGCCTTGCCAGCTGTTGGGTACTACCGTGGCGGCTGTAGTAGAGCACCAGGATTTTGTACATTACAAAATATCCAGTACTTGCTCTGGTGGGCGGCCCATCGCGGCTTTGTCGCCTTTTACGACAATCGGGCGTTCGATCAGCTTCGGATTGGCGGCCATCGCCTCAAAAAGCTGCTGTTCTGTTACGTTTTCTTCGCCCAGTGCCAGTTCTTTGTATATGACTTCTTTGGTGCGCATCATTTCACGGGCTGAGTTAAAACCTAGCTGGCTCAGCAAGATCTTAAGCTGGTCGACACTCGGTGTTTGCTCGAGGTATTTGACTACGTCCGGGCTGATCCCTTTTTCTTCAAGCAGTGTAAGGGTTTGGCGGCTCTTTGAGCAGCGAGGGTTGTGATAGATAGTAACTGACATGGTTTCTCCCAATGAATATTTTCCCATTTGCTTTTTACCTGAGTGAGCTGCCAGGTTAGCAGAATGGGGGAATAAATGTTGCAGTCCTATTGTAGAGGAACTGCAACCAGGAAGAAAAGCGAAGATCGTAACAGGATCAGAGATTTGAGACGCGAGCGCGTGCAAGACGCAGTTGGTCTATTCGGGCGTCATAGCGAGCTTGATCCAGTGAGTCCACCTCGACCAACTGACTGGCCTGAATATAATGCTGAATAGCTTTGTCCCATTGGCCACGGAGAGCCATTAGCTCGGCACGTGATGCCAGTTCTGCATCTCGTCGGCCACTGTCTGCATAGGCCTGAGCCAATAAGTGCCAGCCATTGGTATCATCGGTATTGTCATAGGTGTAACGTGTCAGGATTGAAATGCTTTCGGCATTACGGCCTGCCTCTTGGAGCGCATGGGCGAGATTGAGGCGCAGTACCTTATGATTTGGGGTTATCTTTTAAGGCTTTCTCGAGGCGTGCTATTGCCTGATCATAGTTTTTCTCGTACAGATCAAGATCAGTGGCAGAATCGATATAGAATCGGTTGTTCGGCTCTGCCGCCAACAGAGGATCCAGCAGTTCATGGGCCTGTTTGTATTTACCTGAATCAATATAGACCAGGGATTTGCCGTAGTTGAGTGCTTTTTTTTGTAAATCGTTGGCTTTTTTCAGCTGGCGGTTAAACCAGTCTAACGCAGCTTCGCTGTCGATACCGGCATAGCGAGCCACAATCCGTGCCCGTGCAAGCTGATAGCGTTCCGAGGTATTGAGCCGTTTGACTGGATACTGGCTGGCTCGGCTGCGGGGTATCTGAAATTCGTGACTCAGGTAGCGGGTGAGTCAGGAGCATTGCCGGTGGTGTGCTGGCGTAGCGGTACTGATCGGAGAGGCGACCAAAGAAACGAGGCATGGCCTGGACGTTAAAGCCTGATTTCGCCAAGGTGGTAATACCGATGCGGTCGGCTTCTTTTTCGTTGCTGCGGGTATAGTTGATCTGGCCTTGTGCCGAAGCAGCAGTTGTCGCATGAATTGCGGCTATCCCGGCTTCTGGCGAGGCAATGGCCAGCATCAGGGAGCCGATCAGTGCTGCCATGGTTGCCGGAGATTTCTTGGCCTGATCTTCCATGCTTCGCGCGAGGTGGCGTTGGGTGATATGGGCAATTTCGTGGGCAACAACTGAAGCCAGTTCACTTTCTGTCTTCGCGTGCAGAAACAGTCCGCTATGGATGGCAACATGGCCACCAAAGAAAGCAAAGGCGTTGATTTCACGGTTCTGGATCATGAAAAAGTTAAACGGCGTTCGCACGTCACTGGCATTGGCTACCAGACGGTGGCCAAGATCTTGGACGTATTCCGAGAGTAACGGGTCGCTGATCACCGGCATGCTGGCACGCAGCATCCGCATGTAGGCGTCACCGTATTCGATCTCTTTTTCAATTGTCAGCGTGGATGCCGCTGTTGTGCCTATTTCCGGCAGAGCGTTGAAGTTATCTGCTTGAGCCGTAAAGCACGAGCTTAGCAAGGCGCTGACTAAAAGATAGGTTGGAGCTTTGGCAAATCGAAACATGTTAATAATACAACCGCCTGTCTAAAATAGGTTCCTTTCCTGTCTGGCCGATTTCAAATGACTATTGAAATAGCTAAATCACTCCTGAACAGGTATAAATTACAGAAAATAAGACAACGAAACCTACAACAGGTTTCTTTTTTGTCGTACCGATGTAATTTACAATACTCTGATGGATAATAACTGTCAGTATACCGGAATGGAAATCCCCATCGCTCAATTTGACTTCAGAACGTTGCCCTATGGCACTTTTATTGGCCAAGCGAGCAACCAAAGGGCTGTGTTTCGGTCAGCGTTTGAAAATTCATCTCTCTGACGAAGGTGCCAGACAAGATATCCCCCCCCGTTACCTATTAAACCATGGGTTTAACATTGAAGAGCTGGCTGATTGTCAGCAAGAGCTCGTAATTATCGTGACCAAAAGGCAGTAAAGATTTTATGCTGGATATGCTAAATCGCTGGTATCAGCGAAGATTTTCAGACCCCCATGCCGTGAGCCTCGTTGCTATTTTATTAGCTGGTTTTTTGACCATCTATTTCTTTGGTAACCTGATAGCACCTCTACTGGTGGCAATTGTTTTGGCATATCTGCTGGAATGGCCGGTTATGAGATTAACCCGGTTAGGGTTACCACGTTCGATATCTGTGATGTTGGTACTGTTGCTCTTTGTTGGATTGATGGTCATGGCCGTTTTTGGTCTCGTCCCGACTATCTGGCATCAGGTCGGCAACCTGATTTCCGATGTACCGAACATGTTCAATGGTTTGCAGCAATATGTCTCCAGCCTGCCGGAACGTTATCCAGATATTGTCCAGCCGCATCAGGTCGGCACCTTTATGAACACTCTGCGGGAGAATGTTCTGGGAATGGGCGAAAGTGTGGTCAAGGGCTCCCTTGCATCATTGGTAAGCCTGGCAACTCTGGCGGTTTATCTGATCTTGGTCCCTTTGCTGGTATTCTTCCTACTTAAGGATAAAGAGGAAATGCTAGAAACCATGAGCGGCCTGCTGCCGAAGAACCCGCCGCCTGACCAGTAAGGTTGGTGTCGAGATGAATCAGCAGATCTCAAACTATATCCGTGGCAAGGTTACTGAGATCTTCATTGTGGGTATTGCGAGCTATATTACCTTTGCGGTGATGGATCTTCGCTATGCTGTGCTGCTGGGGTGTATTGGTCGGTTTCTCGGTACTGATCCCCCCCTATATCGGGGGGGCGGCTGCCGTGACTTTGCCTGTTGCTATGGTCGGTCTGTTCCAGTGGGGGGGATTAGCCCGGACTTCTGGTGGTTATTGGTGGCCTACGGCATTATCCAGGCGCTAGATGGTAACGTGCTGGTTCCTATCCTGTTTTCAGAAGCCGTGAACTTGCATCCGGTTGCTATCATTGTTGCTGTGTTGGTCTTTGGTGGCTTGTGGGGTTTCTGGGGGCGTATTCTTTGCGATTCCGTTGGCAACTCTGGTCAAGGCTGTCTGGAATGCTTTGCCGTCCAGCGGTTCGGATGACGAACATGTGACGGAATAATTGCACCGGTTGTGACTAAACCGATGAGATAGAAAAATGCCAGTCAGTTAAGCTGACTGGCATTTTTGTTTATTTTTTTGCGGTTAACTTGGCCGTCTTCCCGTCGTCATCAGTGATGGGGCGAATCGTTGCGATTGTACCTATCTGGTGACATTGAGGCTTTCGGGCTGTTTTGCCGCAACGGTTGCACCCATCACAGCGTCCTTTGTTTTTCCATAGCTTAATATAGAGGTAATACAGTGCGATGATGATAACAAGGCTAACTACAGCAATATCTACCCAGCCAGTGGGTGCGTTGAGATCAGGTAGTGCTGCTACCGTTGGCGCTGTATTTGTCGTCATCAGAGTACTCCATGATTATCATGCGAAGCCGGCTGAATTGTTGGATGCTGTTTGTGTCGGAGAGCCGGGTACAGCCCGACGATAAGCAATAGGGTGAGGCCGGTGAAGTAGACGCCGCTCATCATTGCAATGCCGGATATGCCCAGGGGCCAAACCAAGGCTATAGGCTGCACTCGCAACGCCCAGCCCAAGGGCTGTCGGAAATACCAGAGCCAACACCATCCAGCGGTATTGCCCGGTCTGAACACGAACCATAATCATGGTTGCCAGGCATGGCGGATATAGGGCAAAGAACAGGATCATCGCAACGGCTGTGAGAGACGTGAGGTTGTTGCTCTGATCGCCCATACGGTCTTCAAGGGTGGTATTTTGATCATCTTCCTGCTGGAACAACACCCCCCAGTGTAGCCACACTGCTTTCTCTTGCTGCAAAAGATGACAGCAGAGCCACGTTAATTTTCCAGTCAAAGCCAGCAAACTGGGTGACAGGCTCCAGCGAGCGGCCGATAGAGCCCAGCAAAGAGTGGCTTAACCGTTCTTCCTTGATTTCCCGACGGATTGATTTACGTGCGCTGGCTAGTTTGCGCAATGCCCGGTTGGCTTTTTTCGCCAGCTTGTCGCCTTTGGGGGGGCTTTAACAAACGGGAATAATTCTGGATCTCGTTGCTTAAACGCTTCATTTACCGCTTTGGAAGCAGTGGCCCCCTTGGCGTTTAGCTTGGCACGCTTGAAATCATTGTAGTAATTCATCAGCGAGACCAGTTGCTCACCCTGGGCAAGCTCAAGGTAAGGGTTATTATTCATTGCCTTGTTAAATCGGTTGATCGCCTGTTCGGAACGCTGCTGATAGAACGCTGTTCGTTCTTCCGGCAGGCCGGGGGGGTATTGCAGCAAGGTGAAAATTATCACGGAAACAGCAACAACAATGGTGCCGACCTTCTTGATATAGATCCAAGTACGTTCAACAGAGCGGGTCAGGACAGCCCGTATGGTTGGCAAGTTATAGCGCGGAAGCTCTATGACAAAAGGGGCACTCTCTTCACCACGCAGTACCGTTACAGAGAGCATTTTAGCGACAAGCAAGGCGGCAATGATGGTCATGGTCGAGATGTAGAACATCATCAATGCCTTGTGCTGCTCGAAAAAGATCCCGACCAGAAGGGTGTAAAGCGGCACTTTCGCCAAACAGTTCATAAACGGCACTGTCAGGATTGTGGCCATTCTGGCCCGGTGATCCGGAATGCCCTTGGTTGCCATAATGCCAGGTACGGCACAGCCGCCAGCGAAAACACCGCTCAGGATCATCGGTAGGGTACTCTGGCCATGCAGACCGAATCGATGAAGTACCTTGTCGACCACAAAGGCGATTCGCGCCATATATCCAGAGTCTTCCAGGATCGCTATCAGGGCAAACAGGATCATAAAGATCGGTACATAGTTCAGCAGGGTGTTGGCTGAATCTGCAATCCACAGACCCAGCGATCGAGTGTAGGGATCAAACAGGAACCCCGCTTCCGGTAATAGCGCGGCAATCCATTCCCGCAGGCTTGCCAGATACGGCCAGGTGTAGTTGGTCAGCTCGTACCCCTGTACGATCGCCAGCTGGTAGATCAGAAATACGGTCAGAACTAAAAATACTGGAGCAAGAAATCGGTTCAGAACCAGCTTATCAATCTGCTGTGACAGAGTTGGTCCCTGACGTGGTGTGACAGTAAGTGCAGCTCTGAGTAGCGACTGGACAAAGGCTTCTCTCTGAGCGGCAATGTAGTCATTAATACTGGTCTCGTGCTGTTGCTCGAAAAGGGCACGCTGCTCCCTGACCATGTTGCTCAGCGATGCCAGCTCTGCCTCTGGCAGTAATTCAGTGAGCTTGCCGATGATCTGGGCATCATTTTCCAGCAATTTGATCTGTAGCCAGTGGTACGGCAGCTCGGTGATTTTTGTCATCAGCGGGAATAAAGTTGCATCCAGCTTAGCTATAGCCCTTGCCAGTGCAGGGTAGTACGGTAGATGCTGATGCCGGACGGAGTTCCTCAGAGCATCTGGAGTCGTAGAGGGAGCAGCGGCATGGGTATCCTCGGCTACCATCATCTTGTCCGCCGTATGGGCTTGAATGATGTCGCAAAGCGCCTCGCGCCCTTCTCCTTTTCTTCCTATCGTCGTGACGACGGGGACTGACAGGCGTTGGCTTAAGCTGTCGGTATCAATTTCAATGCCGTGCTTATCGGCAACATCCATCATGTTCAGGGCCAGCACGGTTGGGCATTCCATTTCCAGTAGCTGCACCGTTAAATGCAGTGACCGCTTCAGGTTGGCGGCATCCACAACATTGATGACCAGATCAGGGTTCTCAAAGCAGAGAAAATCCCGGGCAACCCGTTCTTCGAGGGAGAATGACGACAAGCTGTAGGTGCCAGGCAAGTCAACCGCCTGATAGGGCTGGTTCTGGTAGCTAAAGTAGCCGTATTTTTTGTCGACGGTGACACCGGGGGTAGTTCGCAATATGCTGCCTGGCCCCCGGTGAGTAGATTGAAAAGTGTCGATTTACCTGCATTTTGTTGACCGGAAAGGGCAATCAGTGGCGTTTTATTTGTCATTGTTATGTACCTTTTTCCGGTATTAACGTGTTTCAGAGAGAGTCATTGTTGTTACTTCGATACCAGCGGCTTCCGCGCGGCGCAACGAGACATGCGAGTTATCAATTCTGATTTCAATTGGATCACCCAATGGTGCACTTCTGACCATTGTAATAACGGCTTTCGGCATAATGCTAAATCCATCAGACGTTGTCTGACCATCCCGGTTGCATGATGACGGTGAACAACAACGGTTTGATTCGGTAGGGTATCGTTCAGTGTCATAAGTACTACTCGTAAATTGATAAAAAGGAATATTTCTGGGTGTGCTGATGTGAATATTATTTATATAAATCAACAACTTTCAAGCTTGTTGAGAATAGTTATCGTTGTTTTTGATTTAGCTCAACAAAGTTGTAAATACGAGGGATTCTTATTTCTATTGCTGTTATCTTGCTGCTGATATTCAGTTTGTTGCTCACTTGCGAGGGATTAATAGATCGCAATAGGCATCGGTAACAATAAAAATCAGGTCATTACATGAATAAAAAACAATTTTCGTTCGCGCTCATGTTATCCATGGTGCCGCTGGCCAGTATGGCGCATACCCCCCCATTGTGTTCTTGCTATGACAATGGTGATGGCACAGTGTTGTGCGAGGGGGGGCTTTTCGGATGGGTCTTCCGCTGCTGGTGTAGGGCTTGCTGTCGTCGATGCAAACGGTAACAAATTGCTAGATGGCAAGATGAGCGAGGACAGTGAGTTCGAATTTAATAAGCCTGAAGGCGACTATACGGTGCAGTTTAATGCTGGCCCGGGCCATCTGGTTGAAATTTCAAGCGAAGATATTACCGAATAATACGTAGTTATGGGGGCTAGGCCTCTAAGTATAAAGGATTTAAATTAATGAAAAAGACACTTCTTACCTCTCTGGGTGTTGCAGCTTTGGCGGTTTCTGGTGCGGCTAATGCCCACTTTCAGCTGGTGTATACACCGGATGTGATTGTAGAAAAGCCGACGAACATGAATATGAAGCTAGTATTCGGTCACCCGATGGAAAATGGCCATGTCATGGATATGGACAAGCCGGAGCAGTTTTTCGTTCAGTTTAAAGATAAGCGTATTGACTTGATGGACAAGCTGAAGCCAGTTAGCTGGGCTGGCCCGGAAAACACAGCAAAAGCCTATCAGGCGGATTATCGAGTGAAGCGTAATGGCGATTATGTCTTCGCTGTTGTTCCGGCACCTTACTATGAAAAAGGTGAAGATATTTATATCCAGCAGATCACCAAGTCGTACGTGAACAAAGGTGGCCTGCCAACAGGCTGGGAGCAGCCATTGGAGCTGGCTACCGAGATTGTCCCGCTGAACAAACCTTATCAGGTCTTTGCTGGCGGTACATTCACCGGACAGCTACTGAGTGAAGGCAAGCCTGCGCCAGGTGTTGAGTGTGAGATTGAATTCATCAACACTGATATCGACATGAAAGGCAATGCGTTCGGTAAAGAGAATTACCGTGAAGCACCGGAAACTGCGATTGTTGCGATCACTGATCAGGATGGCGAATTTACATTTGGTATTCCGAAAGCAGGTGTCTGGGGCTTTGCATGTTTGGGGCGCTGGTCCTGTGACAGAGCATGAGGGCAAAGAACTGTCTCAAGATGCGGTTATCTGGGTGAATGCACAGGAGCTGTAATTACTCCCGACAGGATTATATTAATCTGTTGCTAGACTATAGCTCCCCGGGATAGCCCTGAGGGAGCTTGTCTGGCATCAGGCTATGAATTGCCGTTAAGGTAGCTTAGAACGACTTCGTGGTGATCTTTGGTCTTGAACTTGTTGAAAACATGTTCAATGACACCATCTTCATTGATCAGAAAGCTGATACGGTGCAGGCCATCATAGACCTTACCCATGAATTTCTTCTCGCCCCCCCAGACGCCGAACTGATTAGCAACAGCATGGTCTTCGTCAGACAGCAGGGTGAAGTTCAGGTTATCGCGCTCAATAAATTTCGGTAGGCGTTTTACCGCATCAATGCTGATGCCCAGCACAATGACATTCAATGCATCCAGCTCCGCCTTGCTGTCACGCAAACCACAGGCCTGAACAGTGCAGCCCCCGGTGTCATTGCTCTTGGGTAAAAGTAAGCCAGTACTTTTTTCCCCCCCTTGAAATCTGCCAGACTGACAGGCTGGTCATCTTGGTTGAGCAGTGTGAAGGCTGGCGCTGGCGTACCGGCGGTCAAAGTCTTCATATGTTTTTTTCCTTATTGATTGTGGCCGATGAAAGTCACGTTGCCAGAGATTAACAAGTCTTGGCAGAGCGCTTCATATTCTTCTTGTAAAGTCATTAAGTTACAGCCTTCAGGTAGGTTTGTGCTGATCTGTAACTGAAATCGGTTCGGGCTATTTCCCTCGTTCGCTTCATGGGTGTGAGCACTCAATGAGGCAATATCGATTTTTCGAGTAGCAAAGAAATGGGTGAACTGTTCAATGAGCCCCCGGAGAGTCGTCGGCTTCGATATGGAAGTCAGCCGTATAGGGAAAAAAGCGGTACTCATGCTTGGCGGTACGTTTCATTACCGTCAACAGGTCATGTTCTTGGGCTTTTAGGGGTAATGTCGATTCCACCCGGGAAATAGCATTGGCATTGCCGGCAAGTAGCATGATGAGGGTAAATTCACTGCCGAAAATGGCAAGCCGGCTATCGACGATATTACAGCCGCAATGAGTGATCAGTCGGGTGACTTCATCTGAGATGCCCGGGCGATCCGTACCAATAGCCGTGATTACTAGGTAATGTTCCATATTTATACACATCATATTTTGATTATCATATGCATGGTAGCACAGTCGCTGTAAATCAAGCTATTGGTGGGCAAAGGGCATCCGTCTCAAAATGATTACAGCGCTATTCCCTAGGGTGATATTCTGCAAAAAGTGGAAAGCAGCACACTTTTGTTTTAACTATCTTATGGGTTTTACTTCACTGATTTACATACTCCTGTCTTGAGTTTACTGTAACTGAAAAGTACCATGAGAACTTATATATCAAGGGGGAGATGGACATGTTTTCAGGAAGCATGGTAGCGCTAGTTACACCATTAGATGAAACCGGCGAAGTCGATTACGCAAGCCTGGCTTCTTTGGTGGAATACCACATTGCAGCAGGGACTGATGCAATTGTGGCTGTAGGAACCACGGGTGAATCAGCAACATTAACTGTTGATGAGCATGTGAAGGTGGTTCTGAAAACGTTAGAATTTGCGAATGGTCGGATTCCGGTCATCGCTGGAACCGGTGCAAATGCAACCCCATGAAGCCATCACCTTCAGTAAACTCTTTTCGGGCACCGGTGTTGCAGGATGCCTGAGTGTCACGCCATATTACAATAAGCCGACTCAGGAAGCTTATATCAGCACTATAAAGCAATTGCTGAAGCCACTGAGCTGCCTCAGATCCTTTATAATGTACCGGGCCGTACCGCTGTCGATATGTTGCCGGAGACGGTAGCCCGCCTTGCGAAGCTGGATAATATTGTCGGGATCAAAGATGCAACCGGTGATTTGTCTCGAGTACAAAAAACTCGGGGAACTTTGTGGCGAAGACTTCATCCAACTAAGCGGTGATGATGCCAGCGGGTTGGATTTTGTGGCCGCTGGTGGTCACGGAGTGATTTCGGTCACGGCGAACGTGGCTGCGGAAGATATGGCAACCATGTTCAAGTTGGCACTTTCTGGTCAGATTGATGCCGCAAGAGATATTAACGATCGCTTGATGCCTCTGCACAAGAAATTGTTTGTTGAATCTAACCCAATTCCGGTTAAATGGGCTGCTCATCAACTTGGTTTGATTAAGCACGGGCAGTTACGTTTACCTCTCACAGAGCTGAGTGAATCAGCGCGATCTGCTGTAGCTGGGGCGCTTAAAGACGCCAATGTGCTGCTGTAATTTGCTAGAGCGTAGGAGCGCAGAAGCTTAATGAATTATAAATACAGGCTGGTGGTAACTGCTGTAATGGTTGCCACATTGGCGGGATGTTCTGGCGGGGGGGCGGAACGCCGCCGCCAGGCAAATCAAGATTTTACCTATCTTGAAACGAAGCCTCTGGAGTCGTGGAGTTTACCAAGCGGGGCACAAAATTCTCAGGTGAACGATTATGCTATTCCTGCTCAAAACTTTCCGGGAGATCTCGGTCCAGCGGTTGATATCCGTCCGCCTCAGCAGGTATTGGCGTTGATCCCTGGTGCTCGTACCGTCAAAGATTCTGATGGCGTGACACTGATGTTGGCGAAGCCGGAAGAGCTGACGAAGGTATGGACGCTGACCCAACGTTTGATTACCGAACAGAATATCCAGTTACGCAACCAGTCTGCCAGTGTGATAGAAACCGATTGGGTTAACTGGATGAATGAGGACGAGGAAAATGCGATAGGTAGTCGTTACCGAATTGAAAAGTCCTCTGATTCAAGCAGCAATAGTTATCGTATAACCCTGATTGACTGGCGTGAAGGTAGTGTCGAAAAGCCTGTTTCAGCGATTAACAAAGAGCGCTACAGTATTCTGATGACCAACCTGATCACGGCACGTTATGATCAACAGGAGCGTGACTTGGCGAGATTGCGAGCACAGGAGCTGGTTAAGCAGATCCCTATCTCGATGGGACAGGATCGCAGTGGTTTGCCGGTGATTATTGCCCGTGCACCTTATAACGTGTTCTGGGAGCGCCTTCCGGACGTACTGGGCCAGCTTGGCTTTACCGTTGAAGGGCGTAACCGCTCTCAAGGTGTCGTAGAAGTGAAGTTCCGTTCGCCGGATGATGAGTTCTGGACCGAGCTCGGTACCAAGCCGATCCAGTTGGATGATCGCACGTACAACCTGCAGTTGGGTGATCTGGGTAACCGGACATCAGTGACTGTAACAGATACCGATGGTAAGCCTGTTACAGAGGAAGCGCTGAATAGCCTGGCTCCGGTATTCGCAGCCGCGATTGACCGCGCCAATAATAGCTAATCTGATTGGTTAAAAACGATAAAAAAACCGCTTCGGCAATGCCGTAGCGGTTTTTTTTAGTAAAAATATCGAGAATCAAGGAACAAGTTACTAAAGACTCGTACCTCGAAACTGTTCGTTATTTTACTTCTTCGCCTTTCGCCTGCATATCCGCATGGTATGAGGAGCGGACAAATGGACCGCAGGCCGCGTGGGTAAAGCCCAGCTCCAATGCGATTTCTTTCAGCTCGTCAAACTCTGACGGTGGCACATAACGCTCAACAGGCAGGTGATGGCGGCTAGGAGCCAAGTATTGACCGAGTGTCAGCATGGTGACGCCATGAGCACGTAGATCTTTCAGAACGTCGACAATTTCTTCCTTGGTTTCACCCAAGCCCATCATCAGGCCCGATTTTGTCGGTACTTCAGGGTGAATTTCCTTGAATTTCTTCAGCAGATCAAGCGACCACTGGTAGTTTGCGCCCGGGCGAGCCTTACGGTACAGGCGTGGTGCCGTTTCAAGGTTGTGGTTGAAGACATCTGGCGGGCTGTCACGCAGAACGTCCAGAGCCCGATCCATTCGGCCTCGGAAGTCTGGGACCAGTGTTTCAATCTTGATTTCCGGGCTCTTGGCACGGATTTCGCGAGTACAGTCAGCAAAATGCTGAGCCCCCCCACCGTCACGTAGATCGTCACGGTCTACTGAGGTGACAACAACATAGCGTAGCTTCATATCAGCGATAGTCTGTGCTAGCTGAGTTGGCTCTTCTGCATTTGGCGGTAGCGGACGGCCATGGGCTACGTCGCAGAATGGGCAACGACGGGTACAGATTGCACCCAGAATCATGAAGGTTGCAGTACCGTGGTTAAAACACTCTGCCAGGTTTGGACAAGATGCCTCTTCACATACAGAGTGAAGGTTGTTCTTGCGCATGGCTGACTTGATGTCCTGAATACGCTGGCTGTCAGAGGGAAGCTTGATTTTCATCCACTCTGGCTTGCGCAGCATTTTTTTCGGTGCTTCTTCTGTCACGCTACGGACAGGGGATCAGCGCCATTTTATCGGCATCACGGTATTTGACACCTTGTTCGATCTTAATTGGTTTGCTCATATGAATTGCTTTCCGTTTTCCACTCTACGCTCTGGTAATCGAGCAGTTTGACTAGCTCTTCTATTAGTACAGGCTGAACTTCTGCCAGTTCAGATGGGCCATTCATTAATGCTAGCTGGGTCATTTCCATCCCCTGATAGCCGCATGGGTTTATGCGTAAAAATGGCGCCAGGTCCATGTTGATATTGAGTGCCAGACCATGAAAAGAGCAACCACGCCTGATACGTAGCCCCAGTGAGCATATCTTCTTGTCGTTGACATACACACCTGGCGCATCCGGGCGGGCATTGGACTCAACCCCCAAAACGGGAAAGAGTGTTTATTACCGTATTCTCGATGTGAGTGACCAAGTCACGTACACCAAGTTTAATACGTCGCAGATCAATCAGAATATAAGCGACTTGCTGGCCCGGACCATGATAGGTCACCTGGCCGCCACGATCGCTTTGTACCACAGGTATGTCGCCTGTATTGAGCAAGTGCTCGGCTTTACCTGCCTGGCCCTGGGTGAATACGGGATTGTGTTCAACCAGCCAAACTTCGTCCGTGGTTTCTGAACCGCGTTGATCTGTGAATTCGTGCATGGCCTGCCAAGTTGCTTCGTAGTCTCGACGGCCAAGGTTCCGAATAATAATATTTTTTTGCAATTTAACACCCATATTGTCGCCAGGCTACACCTGGGCAAATGACACCGCATATGGGTGCATTATAAAACTTGGCGGACAGTTATACAGCCTCCAAATTGTAGGGACTTTCTGGTGCGATTAAAGGACCACGCGGACAATATCAATCTCACCCAGCTCTTTATACAGCGTCTCGACCTGTTCGATCGATGTTGCGGTGATCGAAACAGAAACAGCACTGTAAGTACCCTTACCACTTGGTTTTACTGTCGGGGTATAATCACCTGGGGCGTGGCGCTGAATAACTTCAACAACCAGATCCGGTAGTTCAGGTTTGTTGTAACCCATCACCTTGTAGGCAAACTTACAAGGAAACTCGAGTAGGTCTTTTAGTTTTGGTTGTTCTTGCTGCTGCATTCTGAGCTCCAGGGTTTAGCATTCGGCATTACGGTGTTTTAGCAGAGCATATTAATGGCTCAACCGCTATAAAACAAGCATCTGACTGTAGCGGTAGTGGGGGGCAGATACAAAAAGAGGCAACATTCGTTGCCTCTTTCTATTGGTTTTCAGTAAGCTGGATTAGCTCACCCAGCCTTTAAACAGCAACATAATATAATCAATTAAGCGACTGAACAGACCACCTTCGTTAACATCATTCAATGCCAGAAGCGGGTACTCGGCAATGTCTTCCTCACCCACACGGTAGTAAAGTTTACCCACTACATCGCCTTTGGCAATCGGGGCTTTTAGCTCTTTTTCCAATACAAAGCTGGCTTTCAAATCTTTGGTTTGGCCGCGAGGCAGGGTGACGAAGGTATCTTTGCTGACACCCAATGACACTTCATCAGCATCGCCCATCCAGACTTTTTCAGTCACGAATGTTTCATTGGCTTTGTGCGGTGATACGGTTTCAAAGAAGCGGAAACCGTAGTTTAGCAGCTTCTTGCTTTCGGCTTTACGGGCATTGGGGCTCTTGGTACCCATTACCACCGAGATGAGGCGCATCTTTCCTTCGGTTGCCGTACTTACCAAGCTGTAACCGGCATTGTTAGTATGGCCAGTTTTCAGGCCGTCAACGTTTAGGCTTTTATCCCACAGAAGGCTGTTGCGGTTGTACTGAGTGATACCGTTGTAAGTAAACGACTTCTCTTTATAGATCGCAAACTCATCCGGAACGTCACGGATCAGGCCCTGCGCCAGAAGCGCCATGTCATAGGGGGGGTTGTCAGCAGTTTCGGGTTATCAAGACCATGAACATTGGCAAAGTTGGTGGAGTCCATACCTAGGGTCTTGGCCCAGGCATTCATTAAATCGACAAAAGACTCTTCCGAACCGGCGACATGCTCAGCCATTGCGACACAGGCATCGTTACCCGACTGGATAACAATACCGCGGTTGAGGTCGGCGACTTTGACTTCGCTACCGACTTCAATAAACATTTTTGATGAGCCCGGGAAGTTCTTGGCCCACGCATTCTTACTGATCACCACCGTGTCATCCATCGAGATGTTGCCTCGACTGACTTCCTGACCGATGACGTAGCTGGTCATCATTTTGGTCAGGCTCGCCGGCGGGATCTGAACATATTCTTTGTTTCCGGCAAGAATTTTACCGGAGTGGTAGTCCATCAGGACATAGCCCCTTAGCAGCAATCTGAGGGGCTTCAGGTACTACAGCTGGTGCAGCTGCGATAGAAGCTGACGCTAGCATAGTCGCTGATACAGCTACAGAACGAATAAGTGCAGCAGATTTCTTCATGATAGTTGTAACTTAATTTGTCGATTGCAAAAAAACTTTACACACTATATCAGATTGAAAACTTAGAACCAGTTTTGCCGCCCCAGAAGGCGGCAAGTTTAGAATTCTTACTATTCTTTGACATAAATATGTGCAAGCCCGTTATTGATAGAGTCGAGATTGTTACTTTTGTTCCAGCTCGCGTTGCGAAGTAATGATGAACGCTTGCGGGTAGAGGCTGGTTTTCGCTTTATCTCGCTGGAAAATTGCCTCGTCGCGGTCCAGGTAAGGACCAAGGCGAAGGCGGTATATTTCTGCTGATTCGGCTTTTTTTAAGTCGACTTGGGTGGCAAAGTCTTGCTCTAGCTGCGCAGCTATTTCATTTGCTTTTATTTCATCGGTGACGGCTGCCAATTGCACGAAATAGAAGTGTGGATTGGCACTTTGCCACTCGTCGGAAGACTCTGGTTTGGGCACTTGGATCAGTTCAATTTTGACCGGGGCTGTTCCGTGTTTGACCACATCCAGTTTCGCTGCCGCCGCCATGCTTAAATCGATGATTCGGCCTTCATGAAATGGGCCGCGGTCATTGACCCGCACAACCGCCGTTTTGCCATTATCGGTATTGGTGACCTTGACATAGCTTGGCAGAGGAAGGGTCTTGTGGGCTGCCGTCATCGAGTACATGTCATAAATTTCACCGTTCGAGGTTTTGTGACCGTGAAATTTTTTCCCGTACCAGGAGGCATAGCCTTCTTCGGTAAAGACAGTGTTGGCATCCACTATTTTATAGTCCTGGCCACGCAGCGTGTAGTCTTTGTTGCCGGCTAAACTTCTGGGCTCATAGCGAGGTTGGGCATCTTCAATATGGTCCAGTGTCGGCGACGACTCAGGGGCTACATCATCGGCAATATCGTAGCGCTCACTGCTCGGTGTCGAGCTACAGCCTGCCAGAAAGAGTAATAGTAAAATAGGATATGCGCGCATTTAGGTCGCCTTAGACAACATTTTTCTATGGGTGTGAATAGACATCAGGATTCCGAAGCCCGCCATCAGGGTTACCATGGAGGTTCCGCCATAACTGACCAGAGGAAGGGGAACCCCTACCACCGGCAATAGGCCGCTTACCATGCCTATGTTAACAAAGATATAGACGAAAAAGCTCAGTACGATACTGCCGGCCATCATACGGCCAAATGCCGTCTGTGCCCGACTGGCAAGCATGAGTCCTCGACCAATTATAAACAGGTAGATCGCGAGCAGGCAGATCACGCCGATCAGCCCCCCACTCCTCGGCAATCACCGCAAAAATAAAGTCAGTATGGCGTTCGGGCAGAAACTCTAGCTGGGACTGGGTGCCTTGCATCCATCCCTTGCCGGCCATACCTCCCGAGCCGATTGCTATTTTTGATTGAATAATGTGGTAACCCGCCCCGAGTGGATCCGATTCCGGATTAAACAAGGTCAGTACTCGGGTACGTTGGTAGTCGCGCATCAGGAACAGCCATAATACCGGGATAAATGCTCCGAGCAGTACGCCAGCCGCACCAATGATCCGCCAGCTGATACCGGACAGGAACAGGACGAATACACCAGATGCTGCAATCAGGATAGAGGTTCCGAGATCAGGCTGCTTGGCAATCAGAATCGTCGGGACAAAGATCATAACCAGCGCAATGACTATGTTACGAAAGCTCGGGGGGCAGGGGGCTGGTTGCCGATAAAGCGCGCGACCATCAGTGGTACCGCCAGCTTGATCAGTTCTGATGGCTGAAAGCGGACGAAACCTAAGTTCAGCCAGCGCTGTGCCCCCCCTTTTGACGCCTCACCAAAAAACAAAACGCCAAGCAACAGTAGCAGTCCAACACCGAACAGATAGGGAGCCCACGTTTCGTAGTGGCGCGGAGCTATTTGGGCAAGGATAAACATCACGCCAAGCGATAGGCACATACGGACAGCCTGACGCTCCATCATTGGCAGGCTCTGGCCACTGGCACTGTACATAACCAGCAGGGCAAATGCCATCAACGTCAGTATACCCAGCAGAAGCGGCATATCGAGATGCAGGCGATCACTGAGGGTTCGTTTTTTTCCTGTCGCGGCCATGACACTCATTGGCTTACCTCGGCTAACTTGGCACCAGTTACCGTTTGTGATTGGTCTGGCTGCTTGGGTTTGAGCAGTATATGATCAAAGATTTTCCGAGCTACAGGGCCACCGTTGGATGATCCGCCGCCTGCATTCTCAAGTACCATCGAGACCACGACTTCTGGTTTTTCGTAGGGTGCAAAGGCAGTAAATAAGGCGTGATCGCGCAGGTGCTCTTCTAGTTCTTCCGCGTTATATTTTTGGTCTTCAGCCAAACCGAAAACCTGTGCAGAACCTGATTTGCCGCCAGCTTTGTATTCGGCGCCGTAAAAGGCGCGGCGTGCCGTACCGCGGGTACCGAACAGTACACGGTACATGCCATTTTTGGCGATATCCCAGTATTGTTGCTCGACATTGGTTATGGGCGGGTACTCATCAAACTTGGCCGGAGTGACCGTATCATTATCAATGATGTCTTTGAGCAGGTGTGGCGCACGAACAACACCGTTATTGACCAGTACCGTTGTGGCCTTGGCGATCTGCAATGGTGTCGCTGTCCAGTATCCCTGGCCGATCCCGACCGGAATGGTATCACCCTGATACCATGGCTGGCGGAATCGAGCCTGCTTCCATTCTCGGGTTGGCATGTTGGCTTTGCTTTCTTCATGGATATCAATACCGGTATAGTCACCGTAACCAAAACGGCTCATCCAGTCAGAGATACGGTCGATCCCCCCCAGATCATAGGCAACCTGATAGAAGAAGGTATCGACGGATTCTTCAATGGCCTTGCTGATATTGACTTTACCATGCCCCCAGCGCTTCCAGTCACGGAATGGGCGGCTATTGGAATTAGGGATCTTCCAGTAGCCAGGATCGTTACGGGTGGTACGCGTTGTGATCACGCCTTCGCTCAATGCCGCAACGGCTATCATTGGCTTTATGGTTGAGGCCGGCGGATAAATCCCCCAGCGTCACACGGTTAACAAGTGGACGGTCTTTGTCGTTCAGGAGTTCGCGGTATCTCTTGCCTGAAATTCCGTGAACAAAGAGATTCGGATCGTAGCTTGGGCTCGATATCATGGCTAGTACTGAAGAGTCTCGCGGATCGAGTACTACGACCGAACCACGTTTGAATTTGATGATTTCCTCGCCGGTGTCCGGATCCAGCTTGCGCTCTGTCAGCAGTTCTTTTACATACAACTGCAGTTCGATATCGAGATTAAGACGAATATCTTTGCCCGGAATAGGCGGTACATATTTCAGGGTACGGATGACTCGTCCGCGACTGTTTACTTCGACTTCCTGGTAGCCGGAGGTGCCGTGCAGCAAATCCTCGTAATACTTTTCGATCCCTAGCTTGCCCATATCGCGGGTTGCTTTGTAGTTGCTGATTTTTTCTTCGCGCTCAAGACGCTGGAGATCGCGGTCATTGATTTTGGCCACGTAACCCAGCACATGCGTCATAGCATCACCGTAGGGGTAATATCGCTTGAGGTAGGCTTTGACCTCTACACCCGGGAAGTTATGCTGGTTAACCGAAAATAGTGCAACCTGCTGTTCAGACAGTTGGTTCAAAATTGGAACTGATTTGAAGCGACGAGTACGGCGGCGTTCTTTGCGGAACCGAACGATATTTTCATCAGTGATCGCCATCAACTCTTTCAGGCGGGCAAAAGTATCTTCAAGATCGTCGACTTTTTCCGTCGTGATCTCCAGTGAGTAAACTGGGCGGTTTTCGGCCAGAAGAATACCATTGCGGTCGTAGATCAGGCCGCGGTTTGGTGATACTGGAACAATTTTTATTCGGTTATCGTTTGATCGGGTCTGGTAGTCATCATGCTGGCTGACCTGGATGTGGTACAGATTAGTGAGCAGCAGACCTACCAGCACGAGGATACCGATAAATGAGACAAGAGCCCGGCGGAAAAAGAGCGCCGACTCAGCCCGATGGTCGCGGATCTGGGTTCGCTTTTGTCTCATTGGCAATTATTCTCTGTGGTAAGGGTGGTTAGCTGTAATACTCCACGCACGGTAGAGGCTTTCTGCCATCACCACCCGTACCAAAGGGTGGGGAAGTGTCAGAGGAGACAACGACCAGCTTTGATCAGCCGCAGCTTTACACGCTGGAGCCAAGCCTTCCGGTCCGCCGATCAGGATCGAGACATCACGACCGTCCAGCTTCCAGCTTTCCAGCTGCTCGGCAAGTTGCTCGGTATCCCAGCGCTTGCCCGGAATATCCAGGGTCACAATTCGGTTACCTTTAGCGACAGCTGCCAGCATCCCTTCGCCTTCTTTTTGCAAAATGCGGGCGATATCGGCATTTTTTCCCCGTTTTCCAGCCGGGATCTCTATTAGTTCCAACGGCATGTCTTTCGGGAAGCGGCGGCTATACTCTTTATAGCCTTCTTCGACCCATTTGGGCATCTTGTTGCCCACGGCAATCAATTGAAGCTTCATTGTTAGTTAGCCCCAAAGCTTCTCCAGTTGGTACAGGTTACGAGTGTCTTCCTGCATGATATGTAGCATCACGCTACCCATATCTACCACAACCCATTCGCCATCGTCTTCACCGCTGATCCCAAATGGAGGATAATCGATCAGTTTTGACTCTTTGTTGACGTGATCCGCAATCGAGGCTACATGGCGATTAGATGTACCCGTACACACTACCATGAACTCTGTGATGCTCGACTTTCCGCGTACGTCTAGTGTCACAATGTCCTGGGCTTTAATATCGTCAACTTTATCAACAATAAAATCGTGTAGTTCTTGAACCTGCAAAGGAATCCCCTCATTTGAGTGATTGGTGTAATTTAGTCGGCCCCCCCAGATCGATCTGAGTCACAATTTAGCGGCGCAGTATACCATGCACAAGCCTGTTCGATACAAGTTGGCAGTAACTTTACATAAATACCAAGTTAAATAATGAACGGCGATTCAGAAGGTGACTGTTAAGCTTGGTAATTGCGTGAAAATTACTGAACCATGGTGTGTGTCCGTATGCCACACATTTCAGCACACAGGGCAGAGAGAGCCGGCCAGGGTTTAAAATTAAAGTTTGTTTTGACTTCTACCTCAAGTCTTGCCAGTTGCTGTAATAGCTGTACCAGCGTTTTGAGCGGCAGGCGGTGTAGCGCACCGATATATACCTCACGGCGGCTTTGCCAGATGCGAAACTGCTCAAAAATAATGCTCAGTGGGTCCCCCTTGCTACCCATCTCCTGCATTTTATACAGCTGAGTCAGCTCTCGCTGCAAGGTACGCAGCAGAATCACCGCCTCGATCCCTTCGCCTTCCAACTGGCGGAGCACCCGCTGGCTGCGTTTGCTCTGTCCGGCAAGAACGGCATCGACAAGCTGGAATGGTGTGTAATGGTTATGGCGGCTCAGCGCCTCCTCGAGACGGATCACCGTCAGTGCGCCGTCAGGGTAAAGCAAGGTAAGTTTTTGCAGGCTTTGTGCAAGTGCCAGTAAATTCCCTTCATGCCATTGTGCCAGCATTAGAACGGACTCATGATCGGCCTGGAGCCTAGCTGTTGGCATCGTCCCTGGATGAATCGCGGCAGATGACGGGCGTCGGGGGTATTGCACGGAATATACAGACCCAGTTCGGCCACTGTCTTGAACCATTTGGCACTTTCCTGCTTTTTATTCAGACGAGGGCCGTGCATCAATAACAGAATGTCATTGTGCAGGGTTGCAATCACTTCTTGGAGCGCCTTGGCCTGGTTGGCATTAAAGCCGGCTTCCGGCACTTCCAATTCAATAATCTGGCGTGAAGAAAAGAGGCTCATTGCCTGAGTACTGTCGAGTACCTGGTTCCAGTCTAGCTGGGCATCAATGGTAAACGTGTGGCGTTCGTCAAACCCGGCTAGCTGGGCAGTTTGCTTGATTTGGTTGCCGCATTCTTGCTTCAGCAGCGGTTCGTTGCCGAACAGAAGATAGGCTTGACGCAGCCCTTTGCTCAGCTGCTGCGTCAGTTGTTCCGGATAAATTCTCATTCTGCTGTGTTGCTCGGGCTTGTCTCGTCGGTAAAGAGGCGTTGCCTGCCTGGGTGTCTTCAACTGCTTCTGTTGTTACCGTGGTGTCAGCCGACTTATCGCTGTTGCCTTCAAGCATGGCTTCCAGCTCTTCCTCTTCCAGTTTATTGAATACTGCCGTCAGGCGGGCTAGCTGACGCATGATCTGGCGCGAAGCCTGCTGGCGCATTTCATCTTCAATCATGTCGCGTTCGACTGACTTGGCCAGTGCCGTCAGTGGGTTGTCGAGGAAAGTACGGTTGACCTTAGTACTGTAAGCCTGGCTTCCTTTCTCAGGAACGACAATGTTGTAGTTAACAACGTAAGTCAGTTCGTATTCGGCCGCACGGCTATTTTGGTACAACGACAAGGTACGCTCGCCGAGCGATTCGCTGATCAGGTGCAAATTCGGTACTGTCTCTGACGGCGGTACGGATTCAACCCCCATGCAGTTTGAACTGAGATTCAACCTGTCGGGTTAGCTGGCCGTATTGGTCAAAGCTGGTCAGGGATAGTTTGGCGATATCATCGGGCAACATATAGTTACCGCGAAGGTGGAAACCACAAGAAGCAGTGGCAAGAGCCATGACTGCAACAAAGAGGGTTCGGATTGTGCTTTTTAAGGAAAAGAAAGCTTTCACCGAGTCTGCTCCATGAAAAATTAAGTGGAAACTGACCGGTCAACGTCGTTAAACCGGCAGAGAGAGTGGGTGGACCGGTTGGGAGCCGTCCAGTGGTCCCCGACTGACGGGAACCACTGATTAGGCACTAATAAATTGCTTTAGTTCGCAACCGTTTTAGTTCGCGACAATATTCAGCAATTTACCAGGAACGTAGATCACTTTACGAATGGTCTTGTCGTCAGTGAACTTGGTTACGTTCTCATCGTTTAGTGCTATATCTTCAACCTGTTCTTTGGTCGAGTCAGCAGCAACTGTCAGCTTGGCGCGTAGCTTACCGTTTACCTGTACGATGATCAGTTTTTCGTCTTCAACCAATGCTTTTGCATCGGCTTCAGGCCAGACGGCTTGATCGATATTGCTTTCACCTAATGCTTCCCACATTTCGTAACTGATGTGTGGTGTCATTGGGTACAGCATACGAACGATAGCTTTTAGTGCTTCATCAAGCAATGCACGGTCTTGTACTGAGTCCTGAGAGGCTTTCGCTAGTTTGTTCATCAACTCCATGATTGCAGCAATCGCAGTATTGAACGTCTGACGACGGCCAATATCATCGCTCACTTTAGCAATGGTCTTGTGAACATCACGGCGAAGTGCTTTCTGGTCTGAAGACAGCGCTGCAACTTCAACTGCTTCTGCTGCGCCTTTCGTTGCGTGCTCGTTAACCAGTTTCCAAACACGTTTTAGGAAGCGGTTAGCCCCTTCAACACCAGACTCCTGCCATTCAAGCGTCATGTCTGCAGGTGATGCAAACATCATGAATAGACGAACCGTATCCGCACCGAACTTATCAATCATTTCTTGCGGGTCGATACCGTTGTTCTTCGACTTGGACATTTTCGTCATGCCGGTGTGAACAACGTCGTTGCCCTCGTTATCTGTTGCTTTAACGATACGGCCTTTCTCGTCGCGCTCGATAGTTACATCGTTTGGAGAAACCCACACTTTGGCGCCTTTGTCGTTGGTGTGGTAAAAGGCATCAGCCAGTACCATACCTTGACAAAGAAGCTGCTTGAACGGCTCGTCAGACGTTACGTAACCTGCGTCACGCAGCAACTTGTGGAAGAAGCGCGAGTACAGAAGGTGCATACAAGCGTGCTCGATACCACCAACGTACTGGTCTACAGGTAGCCAGTAGTTTGCTTTTTCTGGGTCTAGAATATCGTCAGCTTGTGGTGAACAGTAACGTGCGTAGTACCAAGATGATTCCATGAAGGTATCGAAGGTATCTGTTTCGCGCAGTGCTGGCTCGCCGTTAAAAGTGGTTTTTGCCCACTCTTTGTCAGCTTTGATCGGGCTTGTCACACCGTCCATTACCACGTCTTCCGGTAGGATCACAGGTAGTTGGTCAGCTGGAACCGGGTGAACTTCACCGTCTTCAGTGGTTACCATTGGGATTGGCGCACCCCAGTAGCGTTGACGAGATACGCCCCCCCAGTCACGTAAACGGAAGTTAACGGTTTTCTTGCCTTTACCTTCAGCTTCTAGTTTTGCTGCAATGGCATCGAAAGCTGATTGGAAGCCTAGGCCGTCAAATTCGCCAGAATCAAACAATACGCCTTTTTCAGTATAAGCCGCTTCAGATACGTCTAGCTCGCTACCGTCTTCTGGTTTGATAACCGGAATGATATCTAGGCCGTATTTGGTTGCGAATTCATAGTCACGTTGATCGTGCGCAGGTACTGCCATTACAGCGCCTGTACCGTAATTCATCAGTACGAAGTTAGCGACGAAGACAGGAACGCGACGACCGTTTAGTGGGTGAATTGCGTAAAGGCCTGTTGCCATGCCTTTTTTCTCCATGGTTGCAAGCTCAGCTTCTGCAACTTTGGTGTTTTTGCATTCGTCGTTGAATGCCGCAAGTTCAGGGTTTGATTTCGCTGCAAGCTCAGCCAGAGGGTGACCTGCTGCGATGCCCACATACGTCACACCCATTAGGGTATCAGGACGTGTAGTGTATACGTCTAGTGGTGAATCTTGACCTTCAACAGTGAAAGACAGTTCAACACCTTCAGAGCGACCAATCCAGTTGCGCTGCATGGTTTTCACCATATCAGGCCAACCGTCTAGGTTATCTAGATCGTCAAGTAGCTCTTGCGCGTATTCAGTAATTTTAATGAACCACTGTGGAATCTCTTTTTGTTCTACAGGTGTATCACAACGCCAGCAGCAGCCATCTTCTACTTGCTCGTTAGCCAGTACCGTTTGGTCATTCGGACACCAGTTTACAGAAGAGGTTTTTTTGTAAACCAAGCCTTTTTCGTAAAGCTTAGTGAAAAACTCTTGTTCCCAACGGTAGTACTCAGGGGGTACAGGTTGCGAACTCACGGCTCCAGTCGTAACCCAAGCCTAGTGATTTAAGCTGGTTCTTCATGTACTCAATATTTTCATAAGTCCATGGCGCTGGTGCGGTGTTATTTTTTACAGCAGCATTTTCTGCTGGCAGGCCAAATGCGTCCCAGCCAATTGGCTGCATAACGTTTTTGCCTTGCAGGCGCTGGTAACGTGAAACGACATCACCGATAGTGTAGTTGCGAACGTGACCCATGTGCAGTCGACCGCTTGGGTACGGGAACATGGAGAGACAGTAGAATTTTTCTTTATTTGGGTCTTCACTTACAACAAAGGTCTTGTTGTTGTCCCAGTGTTCTTGAACTTTCTGTTCAATGTCCTGTGGGCGATATTGTTCTTGCATCGATGACATCCAGGATTTTGTGAGTTGAGTACAAACACATTCAATATAATCGACATAGAATAACTAAAGGTAGAGGTGTCAACAATAGCTGAGGCCAATTCGGATAGTAATTGTTACTTCTGGCCTCTATTGTTGGAGTTAACAACACCAACAGACCGAATCGCGCTACAGAGATAGGAGGTGACCTATGGCTAAGCAAAAAAAGGAATACGAGGCGCTACTTGAGCAGGTAACTGAAACTCTTAAGCATAGCCCTGATGAGCTTAAGCAATGGGCAGAAACGACAGCGAAATACCGTCAGGCTGCCAGCGATATGACCAAGGACGAATGGGCACTAATTTCAGCCTATTTGAAACGAGATTTGAAAGAGTTCGGTAAAAATGTCGAGGAGAGCCCCCCCGAACCGTTTTCGGAAAGCCCGTTTTACCGCGTGGTGTCAGAAACAATTTGGGAAGGATTGGCCGAAATTACTGATAAGACCCAAATTGAGTGGCACGAGTTGATGGATGATCTACAGCATCAGGGCGTCTATCAAGCCGGGGGAGATAATTGGCCTTGGTAACCTAGTCTGTGAGAAATGCGGGCACCACGAATTGATCACCCACGTGAAAAAGATTGAGCCCTGTCTTAAATGCGGCCATACCCAGTTTACCCGCCGACCGCTGTCACCCTAATCATTGCAGGCAATGAAAACGCGGGCTTTTCAGCCCGCGGAGAGTCTATTTAGAGTGGATTTACTTGCATTGGCCTAGCTTGCTCCATACTGCCAGTTTGTGCTGTTCTCAGCCGGTGATTGACTTTGGGTCCACCAGTTCGCTTGGTAGGCAATACCGTTTTGCTGAGCTTGTTCACCTGCTTGATACACAGAGCTTGCAGCCCATTGCGGGATGTTGCTGCAATCGAGGGTACCCGGCTGAGGATTCGGCTTTGGCGTCGGTATGATCCCCTTCACCCGCTGCAAGGCTGCAAAGGTGTCGGCAATGCCAGTACCGCAGTTGGAAGTGTTACAACTGCTGCCTGCCGGGAATTCACGTGATGTTTCGGTAATGTACTGTTCGACTTGGTCCGGTGTCAGGCTGGTATCCAGTGAATACATCAGAGCGGCGATACCGGCAATGTGCGGTGCAGCCATACTCGTGCCCATCGAATAGTCGTAGGTATGGTGCTCGGCCTGTCGGAGGCCTGAGTTGTAGCTTGACAGAATACCGCCGGATCGGCCGCCGCCCGGAGCCGTGACGTCAACCTTTGCACCATAGTTGGAATAGAAGGCGCGGTTGCCCTCTTTGTTGTTGGAAGCAACTGATATGACACCCTGGCAGCTGCCAGGTGTGAACCCGCTGACATCCTGGTTGCTGTTTCCGGCTGCCACAATCACAGCAGCCCCTTTGGCTCTCACATCATTAATAGCCTGCTGGTAAGT
>LLEM01000020.1_pt1 | contig 35488 bp, 38 predicted proteins | sample 595841 | NCBI WGS metagenome assembly LLEM01 (sample SAMN02919313, study PRJNA255460) | bioreactor metagenome | biome: chemostat; feature: culture 2012_10.2; material: sediment; isolation source: day64 10degC chemostat 2012 inoculated with Wadden Sea sediment taken from... | place: Germany: Bremen ...
AATAGAAGCGGTTAGTGGCATTGTGGGCAATGCCCCATCAGAAGCTCCAGCAGGTTCAGATGCTACCAGTCTTCGTCGGTATCGGCCTCGGCGTATTATTAGGCTCGATCCCTTTCTATCTCCCGGGGCTTTCCGGCAGCAATCAAGCTTGGCTTAGCTGGCGGACCGCTGATTGTCGCCCTGATCCTCGCCCGTATCGGTAGTATCGGCAAGATGTACTGGTTCATGCCACCGAGTGCCAACCTTGCCCTACGGGAGATCGGCATCGTCCTTTTTCTAGCGGTAGTCGGCTTGAAGTCCGGAGGCGGATTTATCGATACCCTTGTCAATGGTGACGGGTTAAGTTGGATGGGATACGGAATAGCGATCACCGCGATCCCGTTGATAACGGTTGGTTTCATCGCTCGAATTTTCGGCCAGCTAAATTACCTCACCATTTGCGGAATGTTAGCCGGATCGATGACCGATCCACCGGCTTTGGCCTTCGCCAATGGCCTACATCCAACTAGCGGCGCATCGGCACTATCCTATGCCACTGTCTATCCGCTCGTAATGTGTTTACGGATCTTATCTCCTCAACTTCTCGCCATACTCCTCTGGGCGATGTAGCACTCCGGCAAGTCACTCGACCGAGTGGCTTGCCGTTTTTACCTATCATTCACAAAGTGTCACTCGTCTACTGCGCTATCAGCCGGATAGTATCACCGTTAGCAACCTGCAGCGCATCTGCCATTTCAGCTGAAATACGCGCACAGGTACGCTCGGTATTCACATCAACCGTACCAGCAACAGCTCTGAAGTTACGAAACTCAGTATTACTGACCAAATATTCATACGAGCTGGTATGTTCGCTAACCTCAACTGAACAATGAAACGCTTGGTAGACTGATTTAATATTGACCACATCGCACTCTACTGTCGGGCCTGCATCAAAAATAGCGACATACCCCACGGTTAGTAAAACCTTCTTTCTCCAGCAGGCGAAGAGCCGGTCGAGTTTTTTCATGCACCTGCCCAATTACCTCCTGCGCTTCGCTACTCAGCAAACTTACATAAATCGGTAACTTCGGCATGAGATCAGCGATAAAGCCTTTATGGCCAACGCCCACCAAATAATCGGCATGTGTAAATTCAATCGAAAAAAAATGATCTTTGAGCCACTCCCAGAAAGGAGAATGGCCTTCTTCATCCGAAACCCCACGCATTTCTGCAAACACCGTTTTGGAAAAACGCTGCGGGTGCTCACCCATCATCAAAAAGCGACATTTAGACAGTAGGCGCCCATTTGCACCCTCGCGCCACTCCGGACGCAAAAACAAAGTACAAACTTCACTGCAACCTGTGTAGTTATTGCCGAAGGTTAACAGTTCAACGATATTATGCACCCCCCCCAGCTTACGCGAAGCGTGTACGACTTTACTGATATGATAACTATAAAACGGCACATCGAGCCCGACAGTGGCTTCGATGCCTGTGGTACCAACCACTTCTCCTGTTTCAAGATCTTCAGCAACCATCAAGTAGCCTTCCGTGCCGGGAGAACTGACTTCTTTGGCAAAGCTCTCTACCGAATGGTGAATTTTTCCTCGTATCAGTTTTTCGTTTACCGGAAGTGAAGTAAAGCCATGGCCTGATTCTTCCGCACAACGCATAAGCGCCGGATAATCAGCCTCGGTAATAGGACGAATTACTAGCATCGAACATCCCTCCTGATGCAGGTAGCGGCCTCCTGGCCACTATTTTTTGGTGAAGCGCTCTTCATCAACTTACGCAACAATAGTCACGAGATATTAACAAGCCAGGCGTTTACGGTCTGTTATGTCCATTGCACATTTATGACACAACAGGCCATCACTAGGGCGTATAACATATCCTTTTACTATTTTTGTCTGCATTTCTTTGCTTTCACTATCAACAAAGCACACTAAATGTGAGCTTCAGCCCACTTCCTATTAACAACTGTATAAATAACGTAACACTCGATAAAGTATTCACCATCATCGCCGACATACTATTTGGGAAGATTGTAAAACCCCCAACATTATAATTATGAATGTAGAAGAGTCCGAGTCGTTATGAATAAATTACAGTTGAAGAGCAAACTACTGCTACTGAGCATATTGCCGGTGTTTGTCATAATGAGTGTTGCGATAGGGATTATCGTAACGCTTGAGAATAAAGCCGTTGAAGAAGAGGTTACCCTATATAAAGAACGTCTGATACATGAACGAAAAAGTCAGCTCAAAGATGCTACAACCATCGCCCAGCATGCAGTTGACGGCGTTATCGCAAACAATACCAACCCTAGCGTTGCATTAGAGAAAATCCGTGCACTGCTTACTCCCCCCCTTAGATTTGCAAACGATCGCTCAGGTTACTTTTTTTATCTACGATATGAAAGGTACCAACCAGGCGCATGCAACGGCTCCTGCCAATCATAACCAAAACCGACTTAACAACACTGACGTTAACGGTGTCGCCTATATCAAAGGCTTAATCAAAGCGGCCCAGAGCGGCGGTGGGTTTGTTGCCTATAGCTACCCAAAAAGCAGTGGTGGCCAACCGCAACCTAAATTAAGCTACGCAACTAGTGTCAATAACGGCAAATGGTTTATCGGTACTGGTTTGTATATTGATGATATTGACGCCCAAGTCGAGGCTTACCATAATCAGGCTGCAGCGAGCATGGCCGAGAGATTTGAGCTTGTATTGCTAAGTTCAGTGGTACTGGGCGCGCTTTCTATTCTTTGTATCTTGTTCATTGCCAACCGTATGACTCGCCCAGTCCAAAATATGGCTAAGACCCTTAACGAAATTGCCGATGGTGAGGGTGATTTGACCCGCCGCCTGGAAGTACAGGGACATGACGAAATCGCTCAGCTTGGTAATTCGTTCAACCGGTTTGTTGCCAAGTTACAAGGTATTATCACTCAGGTCTCCGATGTGACTGATAACGTCACTGGCGCGGCCAACAATATTCATGACCAGACTATCCGCCTGACTCAGCAGCTTCAGGAACACAACAACGAGACTGAGCAAGTTGTTACCGCAGTGACTGAAATGAGCTCGGCAGCTAGCGAAGTGGCCATGAATGCCAACGAGGTTTCCACCGCCACCAGCAACGCCAGTGAAGACTCTCATGTTGCTCAACAGCGTGTTGACACCTCAGTGGTATCCATCACAGCTCTAGTTGATGAAGTGGACCAAGCTGCTCAGCACATTGATTCTTTGAATCAACAGTCGCAAAAAATCGATAACGTTCTGAAGGTAATTGGTGAAATTGCCGAACAAACTAACCTGCTGGCACTTAATGCGGCCATTGAGGCAGCACGAGCTGGTGAACAGGGTCGTGGTTTTGCCGTTGTTGCCGATGAGGTGCGCGGGCTTGCTAGCCGTACCCAATCCAGCACAAAAGAAATCAAAGAGATGCTCGATGAGCTCCATACCTTAGTTTCTCAGGCAGTATCGTCAATGACCCATAGCCAATCGACTTGTAGCGAAGCCGTTGGTGCCGCTAATTCGATCACCGAAAGCCTGTCATCTGTTACCGGCGCTGTTGAAGCCATCAATGATATGACCAGCCAGATTGCCACGGCGGCAACCGAGCAAAGCTCAGTCACGGATGAAATCAACCGCAACATGGTGGCAATTCAGGATATCGTTACTGATCTGATCCACTCCAGCAGTAGCTCCGAGCAAGTTGTCAGCGAGCTAAACCACGCCGGAACCGAGCTAAAGCAGCTGGTCGGTCAGTTTAAAACTAGCTAATACCCTCGCCTCGGCTCTATCAATACTTCAACAACGGCTACCTAGGGAAAGGTAGCCGTTTTGCTTTCATAAAGAACTAACCTTATTGGTTCTGTTAGCCCTAAAAACCGAATTTTCCGTTACTGTTCTTCCATTGGTCTTGGGGCTGGGGATTGGCTCGATAACATCCCAGTGCTCGACAATCTTGCCGCCATCGACGCGGAACAAATCATAATAAGAAACGTGCTCCCCACCGAGACTCCCTTCGCTGATGCTAAGAACAAAGTTCCCTTCACCGAGCACTAAATGGTTTTCGCTATATACCATCTTAATACCTTGCGCAGCCATCCCTTCTAGTGCTTTCCCCCCCAATCCATCGAGCCGTCGGCAATCACCGCATTATGCTGTAGGTAGTCTTTCTCGCCGCCATCAATAAAGCGTCCTAGCTGGGAAAAGTCCCCCCCTTCATCAGGATAGTCTTTACGAAATCAGCGACTAACGCTTTATTTTCCTTAGTTAGGTCAACATCAGTTACTTCTGTTGGGCCGTCTAGCTGGGTACGGCCGCTTGGGTTTGGAACCGTTTTCTCAGCCAGGTTATCCCAATGTTCAACAATCAAGCCATCTTCGAACCGGAACACATCAAAACCCACTTTCGGACCAAAGAAATCGTAGTCGGTATGAGTGAAGACATAATCACCATCCTGAAAAGCACGTTTTACGTCTACTCTCGCGCTGCCTTTCGGGAGAGCCTGAAGTACGGCACCAAAGCCAGCCAGACCATCTCCGACAGCCAGATTATGCTGAATATATTGGTTGGGGGGGTTTACATAGCTAATTGCTTGCTGATCACCGGTTTCTATACTATTGAGAACCGCAACTGCTTTGTCTTTATTTGATAGGCTATACGTTTTTTCCCCCTGCTGAAAGATGGCTTGTGCACGCCGAGCATACAAGCACCGTTGTAGCCAATACGGCAGTTAGTCCTTTTTTCATGTCGTTACCTCTTGTTGGAATGAGGAAATATTAATGAAAAAGAAGAACACTCACATGGTCATTACCAGCTGAAAAATGGTCAATGACGAACCTCTTTACTCAGGGAGGCAAACAAACACCTTGATATTACTTGAGGATAAATTGCTTCTGAAATCGAGAAGGTGTCATTAGAGTATGCTTTTTAAAGTACTTCACAAAATTACTGGCATCCTCAAACCCTAACTCATAAGCAAGTTGCTGGGTGGGCAATCCGTCTAACACCAACCGCCTCTTTGCCTCCAGAATGGTGTAGGCATCAATCAATTGCTTCGCTGTTTGATTGGTCGCCAATTTACAAATCAGGTTCAACGTTTTATAGGTTGAATGTATTTTATCGGCATAATGCGTGGCATCGCGGGTACGATGAAAATTTTGTTCCAGCAATTCAATAAAACGTGAGAACTTTCCTAGCTGATCTTTGCTTAACCTATCATGGTGATTTTCGGGCATCACACGACGCAACATCAGCGACAGAGATGAAAAAAGAAACATAACAATTAAAGAGTTGGATTCCGGATGCCGCAGCTCTTTGACTATCTCGGCAAGAAGCTGTTGTGTGCTGCCCAATACTTCAGGCGTGGGAACAAAAACGGGCTGATAGGTATCGCCTAAATGAACAGGGCTAAATTCAGGCAATCGCATATTTGCCAAAGCCTGATCGATAAAAGTCTGGGTAAAAAGCAGTACTTTTCCTTTCGGCTTGTGACTAAAATCGAATGCGTGAACCTGGTTCTTTTGGATGGTAATGAACGCACCGGATTGATAAGGGTGACTGACAAAGTCAATCAAATGATCCCCCCCTTCTCCTTCTTCAATGTGAATAAGGAGATAGAAATTGACACGATGTGGCAAGGTAGGTGTATGGTTGAGAGATTCTTTACGCTGGTAAATCTCTTCTAAGTCAATCACCTCTATTTCACGGTTTGCCGTTTTATTGTGATTAAAACCCACTTCAGGAATATTCATACAACCGAAAACTTCTAATAATTTCGTTAGCTAGAAGTTTAATTTAGCTTAATTAAATACACTACATATTTAACGCCAAACAAAAGATTATGCAAAGAAACCAACCACAAAATAGAACACGAACGACAACAAAGCCACTGTCAAAGTGTAAGGCAGCTGAGTAGCAAAATGTTTTTCTGGGGAACAATCTGCTGCCGATGACGCGACGATCACTGAGTCTGATATTGGCGAGCTTTGATCGCCAAACACGGCCCCCGGATATCATAGCAGCAATCGCAATCGGAACCGCGACACCAATACTAACAGCCAATGAAACAACGATCGGAGTCATGATACTGACAGTCGCGCCCGAACTACCCGTCGAAAATGAAATCAATATACAAAGCACAAATATAGAAACAGGAACAAACGTCAGAGGGAGTTCACTTGAAAAAATACTGGCCAGATATTTCCCAGTGCCAAGCTCGCTGGACACTCGACTTAATGAAAAAGCCAAAGTCAAAATAATCGCCGCTGGCAACATATTCTTCATACCCTGTATGCACCAATGAATATATTTATCTACAGTTACTTGGTTTAGACGAAAATAAACACCCGAGCCAATCAGTGAGATAAAACCGCTTAAGTACACCGCTGAGCTAATATCGCCTGAGAAAATATCACCATCACCCGTGACGTAAGTGATGATGCCGATAGACACTAATAGAATGAAAATTGGTACTAACATAAAAAGGCCACTAGCTTGCGGGTTACTTTTTGGCAAGTGATTCAGACTCTCATTTTCCGGTTTATTTTTAAGCAGGTCGAAACTATCCTTTTTTTTAAAAGCAAGTAGCGGAACTAGAGCAAGTATAACAATCGTATAGAATTGATACGGCAAAGCACTGAGTACATAACTCATTGGCTGATCTGGCAGAGTGCCACTTTCAACCTCAGATGCAATTAGACTGGTAAGAAACACCCCCCCTGCACCACTAAAAGGCATCAACCAGGCCAGAGGGGGGGCACCGGTACAATTTGCCACCAATGCCAGTTTTTCGTTAGAAAGGTCAAACTTATTGAAGAGTGGCCTGCCAATCACACCGACGAGCATCATCGAACCAATACCTTCTAGACACATTAAAAAACCGAAGCCGAACGTCACAAGCTGGGCACTCACCTTCGATTTCACAATATTTCGTTGTTGGGAAAGATAATGGATAAGCGCCTCTACCCCCCCGCCAGATTTTTGCATCACGTTGATAATTGCACCGATCATCAAGATAAAAATCAGACTTTTCACCGCACTTGGTGACTGGAAAGTTTCGGCAATGGCATTGAAACTATCTGCCATACCATTTGATACACTCTGCGAAAGTAAAATTGAGCCCGTCATGATTCCGGCAAAAATGGCCACATAAACTTGCCGTGTAATAATCGCAAGCAATATTGATAAACATGAAGGTAATAAAGTTAGCCAGGAGTCCATAACACGACCTGTTCAGAGTAAGTTGTGACAAAAACACAAAGAGATAACTCGGAAGTTATCTCTTCGTCATCAACTGAAATTAGAAGCTCAGCCCTCAAAAACAAATTGGGCGTCGCTCAACACTTCTTCTGGTCGTTTACAAACATAATCAGGATATAGCTCGCTGGTACGTAAGGTTTGCTCGTTAAATACGGCAAGTTTACCAATCACATAAATAGCGTAATTTATCCCCCCAGCGTTCTTTGTCTGTTTCTGAGCCTTTTTTCGCCGTAACCTCATCTCCGGCACTCTCTTTCATAGCACTAATATACTCAGATGAGAAATGCTCATATTCAAACGAATAATCAGGCCAGTTACGCTTAAGCTGAGCCAGCATTTCATGTTGGGAAAGGGCATTGTAATCAACTTGAACGCACATGTTCAGCGTACGATCATCAGTTACCGCCAAGGCAGCAAGGTAGCCGATATCGTCAATATCATGAGTATAAATTGGCAGTTCAAGATCACCAAAGGTGGTGATTTTTCGGAAATAACGCAAGTTCGGCAGAAAGTAATCAAATATTCCACCATTGTAGAATAGCGTCCAGCCTATGCCTGAGTTCATTAACAAATCGTGAAAACGTTTCTTGTTATCAAATACTTCACCATCCCCCCATTTCAATTGCCTGGGTATGACAACCAAACTCTGTCGGGACAAATCGCTTTACCCCCCCGGCTTTCAGTGCAGCGTTCAGCCAAATTGGTTCAGATTGTTCAATGATTGATTTTGAAGCCGGCACACTGGCAACCAAGGTATCAATACCTTGAAGAATATCAGCCATTAGCTCTGTATCGTGCATATCGGCGCAGAATGAAATCTTGGCGCCAAGCTGTTCAAAGTCCGCCAACATCGTATCTTGTTGCTTCTTACGAGTAATAATTGTGACATCATGCCCTAGCGACAATAAACCTCGCGTCAAAGGCACCCCAACTTGGCCTGCAGCACCAATGACAGCAACATGTTGTTTTTCCATATCAAGCTCCTTTAGCTTCATAAGATGCAATTTGATAGGAAGGGGAATTCAATCAGTTCAATTCGTTTGAGCTAGACCCAGCCTGTCTCTATAGGCTCAATAGTAAATACGCCAAGATTATATTTCATGGTCAGAGCCAGTCTTAAAATGGTAAATATCGCACCTTTAATAATCACTAGACGAATCGACGTAACATATACAAGTAACGGACGACAGCTTCAATGTGCTTCTATAAAGAGGCTATAACAGGCTTTGGCTTTCGTTTATAAAATACTATTGCCTATACGTATAAGGCTGTTTATTCTCCCAAGATGAATTCCCCGATAACAACGATAACCTAAGGCAAAGTAATGAGCAGTTCACACCGTTACCCTATTGGAATCTCTGGACAAAAGTGGAGTGATAAGGAAAGAGCAATCTGGCTTGATCAAGTCATCATCAAGCGCTCTTATCAAAAAGAAGTGGTCACGAAACTCACCCCCCGCTTGGGCAACATTTTGACTTGCTCCAGTACGGCGCACTTTCTTATGACACCGAAAGATACCCTCTCTTTGCCATTAAAACCCGCAATTGGGATAACAACAAACCGACAGTCTTAATCACAGGCGGTGTACATGGCTATGAAACCAGCGGTGTTCATGGTGCTATTCAGTTTGTCGCAACCGAGGCAGATAACTACAGCGACACGTTTAATATCGTTGTAGCTCCCTGTGTCAGCCCTTGGGGGATACGAGACAATCAACCGCTGGAACCCCAATGCCGTCGATCCGAACCGCTCTTTCTATGAAAATAGCCCTTCGGAAGAATCTGCTGGGTTAATGCAGTTAGTAGAATCACTGGGTGGCGATATTCTTGCCCACATCGACCTGCACGAAACCACAGATACCGACGAATTGGAGTTCAGACCAGCCCTAGCGGCACGTGACGGCATAGACTACGACAAAGGCATGGTGCCGGATGGCTTTTACCTCGTAGGCGATACCGACAACCTCAAGATCAATTCCAGAAAGCCATCATTGAATCGGTAAGAAAAGTCACCCACATTGCACCACCGGATGGGGAAGGGAAAATCATTGGCGAAGCAATCACCCAAGAAGGTGTGATTAATTACCCAACCAAGAAACTGGGGCTATGCAGTGGTTTAACAAATTGTACTTTCGGTACGACGACTGAGGTTTATCCTGATAGCCCCACGAGTCACTGAACAAGAGTGCAATGATGCACAGGTAGCAGCAGTAAAAGGTGCGCTTGATTACATGCTGAGCGTAACTCAACGCAAATGAAGCTATCCCAACTCAATGCATTCAAAGCGATTGTCGAATGCCAAACTGTCACAGCAGCGGCTGAACGACTGAACCTTAGTCAACCAGCGGTCAGCCGATTACTGTCTGGACTGGAACAACGTCTGGGTTTTAACTTATTTATCCGCAAAGGGAACCGGTTAGTCCTAAGCGACGAAGGACAGGCATTCTATCTGGAGGTCGCCAAAGTATTTGACGCGGTTACCGGCCTTGACCATGCAGCCGAATCTATTAGATCCAGCCATTTCGGCAGCCTGAATATTGCGGCAATGCCGTTGCTGTCAAATGCCTATCTCCCGCGTATTCTGGCTACGTTCCTCAAGAATGCACCGAGGATGAAGGTGGGGTTTAAGACCTATCGTTCCGAAGAAGTCATTCGTCGCATTCAGAGCCAGACAACCGATATTGGTTTTGCCTTTGTCGACGAATATCTGGCGGGGGGGGTAAAAGCCCAGAAAATCGAGTGTGAATGTGTCTGTCTTATCCCCCCCGCTGACAGCCCGCTCGCCAAACGCTCGGTGATAGATATTTATGATATCGCCGACCAAATGCTGATCCGTCACGAGAAAGATGCCATCCAGCGGCGCATTGATGCCCTGCTACGTCGCTACAACCTATCAACCGTTGAACAGATTGAGGTCTCGCTGGCCAGCACTGCAGCAGCTCTGGTACGGGAAGGGATCGGAATAGCCATTACAGACCCTTTTACCGCTCATATGGAAAGTGAGCATCCACAGGTTGTAATGCGTCCGTTGGTATTTAGCCTCCCCCTTCGAGTTCGATATTATCTACCCGGCACTCAAGCTATTCATCGGCATGCCGAACAATTTATCGAGCAGTTCCTGCTCCTTGCCGACGAACTGGATATTTACCTGAAAATCGGCCCGATGCGTGACCTTGATGAAGACACAAATGCGTAAGCTCACAGATAGACAGAGACTGGGGAATGATGTAACAAGAAGGTATTAATCAATAACTATCAATAATTTAAGCCGTGCAAAAACAGAGAGTATGATATTTTTGCATGGTAGTTTGCATCTTCGTCATTGGCGCTGAAATCAGGTTCTTCCTTAATCTAAAAACACGAAAACACGTTACAAAAAGGAAGAACTATGACATCTCGTGTATCAGTTATCGGCTCAGGAAATGCCGGGCTAACCGCAGCATATCACTTCACGCTTCAGGGGGGCCGAAGTCTGTTTGTATGGCGCACCAGAATTTGACCAGCCTTTGGCGGATATCGAAAAACGTGGCGGTATCGAAGCACTACCAAGCTTTAACGATGTTCCGCTGACATATTCAGGTTTTCAAACTATCGATAAAATTAGCCGCGATCTTGAAGAGACCATCGGCTATTCTGACCTGTTAGTCCTACCAGTGCCTTCGTTTGCTCAAGAGCCGTTATTCACTAGCATGTTGCCGTATTTACGTGACGGTCAGATCATCATGCTGATGCCCGGCAACTACGGCTCACTGGTATTAAACCGAATCAAGAATGAACAAGGTTACGGCGATCTTAAGCTCACCTTTGTCGATGCTATTTCTATTCCCTGGGCAACCCGGATTGTCGGCCCTGCGGAGCTGGCAATTCTTGGTATGAAAGAGTACCTGCCGGTATCAGCCTTTCCTGCCAGCCAAACTGATAAAGCTATTGAAGCATTGCAATCGGTTATGCCACTGCCACTGACACCGCTGGGCAGTGTCATTGAAGCCGGACTGGAAAATATCAATTTCGGTGGTCACCCGCTGCTGACAACGCTCAATATGGGGGCTGCTAGAAAACTTTGATGGTCAGTTCAACTACTACAAAGACTGCTGTTCTGTCTCGACAGCCAAGGCTGCTGCAGTTATGGAACAAGAGCGCCAAGCAATAGGGAAAGCATTAGGCGTAAGTTTGCTCCCGGAGCTAGAGGCGATGAACGCCCTGTATGCTATGGACTGCGAGAGCGTATACGAGGTAAACCGTACCTCGGAAACGCACGGAAAGCTAAACAGTGCCCCCCAATTCGGCTAGCAACCGATACATCACTGAGGATGCGGCCTACCTGCTGGTGCCATGCTATGAGCTTGGCCAGTTGGCAGGAGTAGAAACCCCGCTGATCACATCCTGCCTGCATATCGATAACGCCTATAACGATACCGATTATTTTACCAGTGGCAGAACACTGAAAAAGATGGGACTGGCCAATCTGTCACCACAAGAAATTATCGACTTCGTGGCTTAGATTACGTTGCACAGCTTTCGTTGCATCTATTAGAGGTGGTTACCACCCGCACATGGGGCATTTTGCCCCATCTGAAAAGGACATCTGTATGACTAGAATAAAATTTCCCTCTGCCTACACCATTTTGATGTTGCTTACCGTATTGATGGCAGTGCTGACCTGGGTGATCCCCGGCAGGACAATATCAAATGGAAAACAACGAAGTACTGGGCCGCATGGTTCCACTGGTGGGCTCATACCAAACTGTTGATGCCAACCCGCAGGGGATCGTTGATGTACTAATGGCCCCAATCCAGGGTTTCTATGATCCGGCAAGCTATGCGGCACGCGCAGTCGATGTTGCCTTGTTTGTCTTGGTTATCGGTGGCTTCTTGGCCGTGGTAACTGAAACCGGAGCGATTGATGCGGGAATCGCGGGCACCATGAAGCGCCTTGCTGGCCGTGAAAAGTGGATGATCCCAATTCTGATGGGTCTGTTTGCCCTCGGCGGCACGGTTTACGGTATGGCTGAAGAAACGATCCCATTTTATGCCTTGCTGATCCCGGTGATGATTGCGGCAGGCTATGACAGCATTGTCGGTGTAGCCATCATCATGGTTGGGGGGGCCGGTATTGGTTGCCTGGGCTCAACGATCAATCCCTTTGCAACGGTTATTGCCTCCAACGCTGCCGAGATCAACTTCATGGAGGGCTTCGCGCTTCGTGCCGTTATCTTGGTTCTGGGCTGGTTGGCGTGTGTTATCTATGTGATGCGCTATGCCGAGAAAGTAAAACGTGATCCGATGCAGTCTATTGTCGCTCATCAGAAAGATGAGAACCTGAAGCACTTCCTCCACAGCAAGGAGCAGCAAGCCCCCCCTGAGCTTACCGGGAAACGCAAAGCGGTACTGGCTATTTTCGGGCTGACCTTTGCTGTCATGATGTGGGGAGTCTCCCTTGCCGGCTGGTGGATGGCTGAACTATCGGCACTGTTTATCGGCTCCAGCATTATTGTCGGCTTCGTCGGTCGACTCTCGGAAGTTGAGATCACCGACAGCTTTGTTAACGGTGCCCGCGACTTGCTCGGAGTGGCCTTGATTATCGCCATCGCCCGCGGTTTGGTCGTCGTAATGGATAACGGTAATATTACCCATACCATCCTCAACTATGCAGAAGGTCTGCTTGGTGGGCTGCATGAAATCGCGTTTATCAATGCTATCTATTGGGTTGAAGCTGTTCTTTGCTTAGTTGTTCCATCTTCTTCGGGTCTGGCAGTCCTATCGATGCCGGTACTTGCCCCCGCTCGCTGACTTTGCCGGCGTGGGACGAGAACTGGTGGTGACAGCATTCCAATCCGCTTCTGGTCTGCCGAACCTCGTTACTCCAACTTCTGGCGTAGTAATGGGCGGACTGGCTATTGGCCGAGTTTCTTACTCTTCCTGGCTGAAATTTATTGGCCCACTGCTTGGCTTCCTGACCGCAATGGTAATGGTATTGCTGAGCCTAGGTGTTGTCTTCAGCTAACAGAGAACCATATACAAGATCCACAACAAAGACTCCACAACGATATTGCCAATGAGCTCGTCTCACCAATATCTTAAATAAAAGCCAGACACTTTATCGTGCCTGGCTTTTTCGTACCTGCCTTTTTCGTACCTAACTTGTCGTATCTGGCTTTGTCGTGTTGGGCTTTCTCTTTATCGAGCCTTTCCCTCGGAAGGAGCTACGTCAGTGTAGTGGTTGCTACTGCTGGGTGAAATAAGTCTAATGTATGCTGTTCAAAGGCTCCAAGCGACGGGAACAAATCCGTTAACGCGCCCTGATATCCAAACCACTGTGCCAACGTCGCGTTAACCTGATCGGCTGCAATCTCTGGGGATCAGGCAGCCATTGTTATAATCGTATTGACTGCCCGGAGTCAGATCGGGCCACTTCCCATACGCTTTTTCACCGTTAACAGCTCCCCCCCATGATCAGCTGATGCCCGGCCCAACCATGATCAGTACCCGTTTCATTCGCCATCACCCGACGACCAAAATCTGACATAGTGAACGTTGTTACCTTCTCTGACATTTGGGCGGTTTTAATATCACCGTAAAATGCAGCCATTGCATCAGCCAGTTGCTGTAACAGCAATGCATGGGTCGTTATCTGGTTTTTATGGGTATCAAACCCGCCTAAACCAACAAAGTAAATCTGACGCTGATGCCCCCCCAGTTCAGCTCTGGCCCGGATCATTTTCGCCGTTGTCTGCAGCGATCTACCCAGCGATGTATCAGGGTATCCGGGCAGCTCGCCAATCCCCCCCAATACGGCTTTGAGCTTGTCATTTTCATAATATCGGCTGGCCATCATATCCGAGTAATTATCTGCATACAGGTTGCGGTACTTCTCATTGAAGTGACGCAGCATCGCATCATAACGCTCAGCCGTATTAAGGCCACCATAATCTCCAGCGCCATCACTTGTCATCACCAACTGTTCATGATTCTCGCTTCGTAACCATTTTTTCTCGCCATTCAGCGACATCAGAGGTGAAAGCGAACCCGGAAGATACATTTCTTTGACCATCCGACCGGCCCAGCCTAGTCTGTCTTCCATATTCTCGGCACCAGACTGCCACATTGTCTGTTGCAGGTTATGCGCCATCAAAAATTCAGGTACCCGCGGATTAGTTGCCGTACTACCAATAATCGGCTCAACCAACTGACCTGAATTAACGATCACCGTCGCTTTTTTCTCAACAGCATAAACATCATGCAAGCTTTGCATAGCCGGATGAAGCCCGATCGGCACACCGTTCTCTGTTGATATACCGAGCTTAACCAGTTCATCTCGGGCAATTGCCAGCCCAGGCCGGGCATTAAAATAGTCCTGGTATTCCTTGTTATTATCCGGAATGACCATGTTATAGGCATCATTACCGCCAAACAGAAAAATACACACCAGCGCCTTGAAGTCCCCCCCTCCTGTGCATACGCCTTGTTAAGACCAGTAACGGCCGGAGCAAGCGACGTCGCACTCAGTGCTGCACTACTTTTTAGAAAATTGCGTCGTGAGATTTTCATGGCTTACTCCTGGCAGCGAAATTCAGGTGAACATTGAACGGCAAACAAGGTGTCATTGACTTTCCTGTCGACAGACTTATTGTTAAGCGCCATCTCTAACAGCATATTGTTCAAAAACTGGGATAGTTCTTGTGACATCAAGCCGCCAAACAGTCGATCATTGACTAGCGCAATATATTCATCAGGCTGATTAACTGTTTGCTCTAGCTCACTGCGATCCCACGACCATTTTTTCTTACTGGTGGAGTCATGAGACAATATACACATCCACATTCGATTAGATGTTCTTCGCATGACATCCAACGATAAAATATTAAACTCAGGTGCGGTTAATGCCTTATCATTGATTTCACCTTTAGGCGCATAATCCGACTCATAAAAATTAAATACGCTTGGTGCCCGCAATGGCCCCCTGACCATAAGTATTTTGAGTGGATGCAAAGTCCCACCAGCGATCGGGATCATTACTTTTAACATTGAATGCTCGACATAAATTGGCCATGGCAATTATCGGCTCTTTAACCTTGCCAAAATTTCGTTTGTTCGAGCCGGTAACTTGATGATCCGACATCGCTTTCCCCCGCGAGCAAATCTGGATCGAGTAAAATAGCCTTCAACACCGCCTTCATGTCACCACGTTCTCCCTTGCCATTATTTTTAAAAGCCTCGACAACTCGTTTAATGTAGCTACGCCGGGGGTTACTGATGGTTAAACGCTTTATCAGCAAGATGGAAATATATACGGGAGTATTCGGGTGATTAAACAACATATCAATGGCCAGCGTTAAGTCTTGCTCAGCGCTTTGGCCTGCCGGGGAATAACTGTCCCAACACTTGTTTTTCACCAGTATCATGGCACCTACCATCAGCATACATTGGTTTGAGGTAGGTATTTTTGCGCCATCCAGTCAATACCCGTGCAAGCTCTTCGACATCATTCTGGGTATAGGTCGGAATGTTGTTACCGTTCGCATCTTTTTTCGGCATTCCATTTGATTTGAGCTTCCACAACCCCCCCAGGCTGAATAACTGCATAACCTCACGCGCATAGTTTTCATCAGGAAAGGTATTTTTGACAGGATCGGCTTTGCGACTACCTTCAAGCGTCAGGTATTTCCCCCCCATAGCAGGACTTAGTGTGACTGCCTCGAGCATATCGCGAAAATTACCGAAAGCATGCTTGATCAGTACATCATAATATTCCGTCAACGCCTCCGAATTTGGCCCACCAAACCTCGAGACAACAAACACTTGGCTTAATGCAAACACAACACGTTGACGAAGCTGATCATCCGCGTTAATAGTACGTTCCCACCAGGCACTTAATCGTGCATTTTCATTTAACGTATCGCCACTGGCGGTTGCAAACCGAGTAGCAAGAGAGCGGTGCAGCTGGTGTTCACGCTGAAACTGCTCATCAAGCCAAGCATTCACTCCCCACAGCCATCAAAGCTTCAGCATCGCCTTTCTTGGGTCCAAATGTAGCGCGATACAGAAACTTGGAAACCTGCACCGGATCATCCATATTCATAGCCATGATGTCCTTATTCTCTTTTTGTATTCTTATTAACAGAGTGCTGTCATTGCCCTATTCCATTAATTAATAGAGGTGAACACTGACAACATAGAAAACTGCACTGATTAAATAATGTTAAATAGGAATAAATAAACAAAAGGAATGATTGAATTGTGGAATAAACATAACGGAAATCATTTTTATTGAACAAAGTATCTAATGATTGGCTATTTTTTCTTGATACGGGCAATTTATGTGAATTGATATTGCTTCAATTTTTCACAAAACGTTTACATACACACGATATTCCCATTATGAATATTTACAACAAAACCAATAGACAAAGACAATAAATACAGCCAATGAAAAGTTCATTGCTGTTATACATTTAGCTATTTTCTTAATACTATTTAGCCGTTTGTTAATAAAGACTCAATGCCATAATCCTTGCTGTAATTCTCTACGACAAAATCAATGTCTTTATCACCTCGCCCCGACAAGTTAATCAGTATTGACCCTTTCTCACCCTGTTTGGCCAATTTCAATGCATAAGCCACGGCATGGGCAGATTCAATCGCAGGAATAATCCCTTCACAGCGAGAGAGTTCGAAAAAGGCATCAATGGCTTCTTCATCATTCACGGTGCCATACTTCGCCCGACCCGTATCTTTAAGATAACTATGTTGCGGGCCAACTGACGGATAATCCAAACCACTGGCAACCGAGTAGACTTCCTGCGGCTCACCCTCTTCGTCCTTGAGCATATAAGACTTAAAGCCATGCATCACACCCGGCTCACCCAAAGTTAACGTTGCTGCGTGCTCACCTTCTTCGGTTAACGAGCGACCGGCTGGCTCAACGCCATGAAGTGCAACATCGGTATCACCTAGAAATGCGGTAAATAACCCCCATCGCATTTGAACCTCCGCCAACGCAGGCTACTAAGTTATCAGGCAGGTTGCCTGTCATTTCCTGAAACTGAACGCGAGCCTCGTTACCGATGATTGACTGAAAATCCCGTACCATCATTGGGAACGGATGAGGACCAACAACAGAACCTATCGCATATAGCTGATTAATTGGATCTTTAAGATAAGCCTCAAACGCAGCATCTACCGCTTCTTTCAATGTCTTGCGACCGTGGGGTGGCCGGAATTACATTGGCTCCGAGGATCCGCATTCGGACGACATTAGGATGTTCTTTAGCAATATCTACCTCTCCCATGTAGATATCACATTCCAGCCCCGACCAAAGCTGCGGCGGTAGCAAGAGCGACACCATGCTGGCCGGCCCCCGTTTCCGCAATGAGTTTCTTCTTGCCCATTTTTTTTGCAACCAAGGCTTCACCCAAGCAGTGATTAATCTTATGGGCGCCGGTATGGTTAAGATCTTCACGTTTCAGGTAAATAGGTGCGCCATATTTTCCTGACAAGTTTTCTGCATGAAATATCGGGCTCGGACGCCCGACAAAATGTTTATATAAGCGTGCAAGCTCGTCCTGGAAAGCCGGATCCTGACGGCACTCGTCATAAGCGGCTGTGATCTGAAGCATTATTTTCTGTAGTTCTTCAGGAATGAAGCTACCGCCATATTCACCAAAATAGCCTTCTGCATTCGGCAGAGCATGGTCAAACGTATTCTTCATGGCATTCCTTGTCCTATTCAATGAGTACACTCACCTATCATAAAGGCTTACTGTTACTGATTGAATAGAAACCATGCGAGCATCAAGGATAAATGTGATCCCTGTTATTCAGCCTGCTTCGATTAATCTTTCAAACTCTTTAATCTGAGCAGAGACCATATCGACACTCTGCTGCCAAAATTCTGGCTGACGAATATCCATTCCAAGGTGTTTCTGAACCACCTCTTCGGCCGTCATTGAGCCCGTATCACGCAGCAGCGCTTTGTAGTCAGCATAGAATTGTTTGCCCTTAACAGCTCGCTGGGCATAGACGCCCTTACTAAACAGGTAACCAAACAGATACGGATAGTTATAGAAGCTGAGCTCAGGAATACTGAAATGTAACTTGCTGGCCCAGAACATGTCGTTAGTTTCATCCATGGCCTCACCGTACCATTCTCGCCATGTTGCAGCCATCAGCTCTCTGAATTGATCCGGGGGGGTAAACTCACCCTGCTGACGCTGCTCATAAAAGACTTTCTCAAACTCATAGCGAACAGGAATGTTGATCATCAAAGCCAGCGTCGCCTGTGCTTCCTCCCACAACATCATCAGTTTATCCCGATCATTTTCCGCTTTTTCTAACAGTGCATCACGGACAATATTCTCGGCAAAAATAGACGCCGTTTCCGCCAATGTCATCGGGTATTCGCTACGAACCAACGGCATATCTCGCATTACCCAGTTGTGAAATGCATGACCCAATTCATGGGCAAGAGTCAGTACATCTGACATGCTGCCGCCCCCACGTCATAAAGACCAACGGGGTGCGGGTATTCACGAACTTAGTACAAAATGCACCAAGGCGTTTGGTTGGCTGCGGCGCAGCATCAATGAGCTGCCTGTCGACCATCATATCGACAAAATCGGCCATCTCCGGATCCACTCCGGCAAATGCCTCACGGATAATCGCAATACCCTGCTTGAAGCTATAGCTTTCACTTTCGCTCCCAGCAAATGCCGGCATAGAAGCCTGTTCATCCCAAGGTTTAAGCTTGTCGGTACCAAAGAGCTTGGCCATCTGTAGGGCAGCGTTGCGCCCTACAGACTGGTTATCTTTGGCAACCTTAAACATCGCATCCAACGTTCGTTTTTCAATACGACTGGTGTGCAGGCTGGAATCCAAGAAATGTACCTGCTCGGTATGACTCCGTTTTTCATATTCGGTCAGCCTTCCCCCCAGCGAGACCATTCAAAATGGCCGCGAAGCTCTGCTCGTGAACTTGCATTACTGATGAAATTGCCTTCCATGCAGGCTCACGTCGCTCACTATCCGGCCCATAGAGAAGACTCGCCGCCTGAGATAACCCCATACTTTCCTCTGAGCCGTCAGCCAACGTCAATGTGACTGAAAGGCTACCTGTTAGGTTGTCATAAAGACGGCCCCAAGCATTTCGACCATCAACGTTCATCGCTGAGAGCAGCTGTTCTTCACCAACAGAAAGCAGACGGTTTCTCTTCAGTCTGTCGCGCTCAAGCCTAAACCTGTGCGCCTCTAACTTGCCTGAAACGTCATTACCAGCCAGTACCGTATCGAGATCATTGCCATCCAGATGCACCAATGCCTGAAGGTACGGATTAACCGCTTGTTCAAATTCCGAAAATAGTTTGTCTACTTTTCCGGCTAGCTTTTTCGCTCCATCATTCGATGCATCAACCGAGGAAAGACAGTTGGCATAGCTAGATAAGGTTCTTACGATAATGGTTATTTGATCTTTCAGTACAATCGCTGCGATCAAATCATCGAGGCTATCCGGATCCAAGGAAGCGAAATCGGCAACTTTTTCTTCGGCAACTTTGAGGTCTTGATTGATTTGGGGGGGATCGGACAGGTCTTTATAAGCAATAGAAAGATCCCAGCTTGGTGCATTCATTCGTCGCTCCTCAGCAATCGATGACTCTCGTTAGCCCATCAAAAATATGCTTTAAATCATTATATTAAAGTAGTTTATCTTAGTGCTGCTTTCAGTTTTATCAACAACATCTCAATAAATTCAACAGCTTTAAAGTCATGTAACCACTTCTATCAGTTGATCAGTCTAGATCGCTCGAAAAATACAGAGTGCTGCAATTGGTGAAAATGATGGTGTGATTTCTGCACATTTACTAACTCCTGCATCCAGTCATCATTTCTCTGTGCGACACAGAAGGCACTGATATGACGAAACAGATCTTCGCTATGATTATGCAATACTGGGTTTATTGTGTTCACTATCACATGAGATTCCAGAGCCAGGAATTGAAAGTAACTGTAAGTATGTGAGAGCAACGTGAACGCTTCTTCCTTTCTTCCCAAATTATTCAATATTTCAGACTGATTAATGCAAGCATTACGAAAACCATCCAGCATACATCTGAGCTGGCAAGGTCTTGTCCTCTCGCAACTTACAGCATTCTGAATATGGGGCAGGTAAATGTGACAACACATCACTATACAAGTAGTGCGCCTCAGGCCAGTGGCCTTGCTGAATCAGTTCTTCTGCCTTTATATAGTGCGACCAACATTGTTCGAGTTTCATTTTCACGCCCGTCTTTATTTCAGAAAGGTATTATTTAAATGAAAATAGCCACAAATGCAAATGATTATCAATCGCCAAATCCAACTCTAACGACGTGACCAGCCGCCTCTTTCCTGTGTTCATACTCCCAACCGAATCGTTTAATCAGCTTATCGGTCAAATCCAGCCCCAATCCAAAACCTAAATCACTGGTTTCACCTGAGGCACTATCAGCATTCGTGTTTTGAATAACCACAGAATTGTCAACCTGAGCAATTATCACCCGACCGCGCTGAGTATGCTGAAAAGCATTTCTTATCAAGTTTGTCAGCACTATTCGGCAGCCTGTCACAGGCAATTGCATAACATGTGAAGATGTCTCCACACCGACGGTTACGTCTTTTCCCTGAAGCAAATAACGCAGTTCTTCAACGAGCTCTGACACTAAGTTGGCCAGATCAACCTCCTGAACGGGAAGCGGTGATTGCTCTTCCCTGCTCATCCACAATAAAGTGTCGGTCAAGTGCCCCATCGTCAAACTGGCTCGTTCAATACGCTCGACAATAGCCTTTGACTTCTCTTCATTCGATACTCCGAGTTTTTCAACAGCTCAGTATTGGTACGAATTACCGCAATGGGAGTTCGTAGTTCATGGCTTGCATGGCGCAAAAAAACCTGCTCTCGTTCAAGACTCTTCTGTACCGAACCCAAGCTATTTTTGACAATTGCTGCTAATGTATTCAATTCGTTATAGCGGAAATCCGGTGGTGAATACTTCAGGTTTTCAGCGCTTAATGACTTTGCCCAGTCTCGTAATCTCTCCACAGGTGAGGCCACCGAACGCATCATCAAAATCAGTACCAACGAAAAAAAGGCAATACCTGCAATACAAAAAATTAAAATCCATAATAAATGGGGGGGAGAATCCTCATAGGCTAACTTGTTAGGTGGCTCCCCAACAAAGGAGCGAGAAACAAAATATTGCTCACCTCTACTGTTGATCACCAATATCACAAAATAGCCCGCCTCAGGCGGTCCAAAAAAGGTAGTATCTATATACTTTTCCAGAACAAAAGGCTCGGATGGTGGCACTGTTATATGTTGCCTTATATCCTCAGGAACATCTCGCCAATCACTCGCAATACTAAAACCAAGTACTAACCTAGGCTGACCATCTTGCACGCCTTCAACCTCGCCGAGATCAATCGAGGCTCCACGCATTGCGGTATCCATACCCTTGATGAAGTAACTTGCCGTTAGTCCTGAAAACACCATCACCAACGACACACCAAGAAATAGCATGGCGACAAGAAAATACAGCCGAAGGCTAAGCCTGATCTTCATCGGCTCTCCTCAAAGCAAATCCAAAACTAGTAATTGTTTGAATCAAAGGTGGCCCGCCAGCCAGATCAAGTTGCTTTCTTAGGTTAAAGATATGTACTTTCAAACTGTTGCTATCTGGCTGATCATCTCCCCCCCAAACTCGCTGCATCAAAACCTCCCTTGAAACAGGGCTTGGGCTTTCACGCATCAGTACCTCAAGGATCTTAATGGCGGTAGGCGATAACTTCAGTATTTGTTTATTGCGATAAGCCTGTTTCTGGCTTAAATCCAACTCGATATCTTCAACAGAGATCTTTTTTATCTGCCCGCTGCGACGACGCGACAACACCTTTACCCTTGCAATTAACTCTTCCATCGCAAACGGCTTGACCAAATAATCATCTGCGCCTGACTCAAAACCGATCAATTTATCATCCAGACTATCACGCGCCGTCAGCATCAACACCGGTGTATCATCCCCCAGATCTCGCATATGCTGGCACACAGCCAACCCATCCATTCGAGGTAGATTCAAATCCAGAATAATAGCCTGATACGTATTTCTCTTAATCAAGTTCAGGCCAACCACGCCATTGACGGCGTGGTCACACTGGATCGATTCAAGCTCGAGATAATCGACAACAGCTGTCGCCAAGTCTAGGTCATCCTCAACCAGCAGTAGGTTTAGCATGATTCAGCTACCTTCTTTTCTCTCTTTGTCATATCGACCAGTTTAACCAGTAACGACCTGATTTCACATTGGATCAATAACAACGCCGGGATAAGGATCAGAGTGATCAGGGTCGCGAATAAAATTCCATAGCCTAAAGATGCGGCTGCGGGAATCAAGAACTGTGCTTGCATCGAGGTTTCTCCCAGCAAAGGCGCTAAACCAGCAAAGGTAGTAACAGATGTCAGCAACACCGCTCGCAAACGCCCAGAGCAGGCTTCTTTTATTGCTTGCTTAACAGGTATACTGTCATCTTCTCTCAACTCATTGAAACGGGAAACCAGTAACAAGCTGTCATTTACTACCACTCCGCTGAGGGCCAAAATTCCATTAAGCGACAAAATACTGATTGTCAGATCATTCCACCAGTGCCCCAATATTGCCCCGACGATACCAAATGGTATGGCCGTCATAATTAGCAAGGGCTGAACATAAGATTTCAGAGGCACTGCCAGCAACACATAGATCGCCAGCAACGCAACAATGAACATATTACCCATCGAGCTCGTTGCTTCCTGTTGTTGCTCAGCCTCACCGGCAAAGTGGACACTTAAATCCGGGTACTGCCGCAACAACTCAGGAACGACGTCCAGCTGTAGGCTAGCAACCAGCTCATTGGGTGCAACGATATTTTTATCTACTGCTGCCGTAATATAAATGGCTCGTAAACTGTCAATACGGGTAATTTCGTCTTGTTGATATTCGGAAACCACATTGGCAACGGTACTTAAAGGCACCACCGTACCATCTGGCGTGCGAACACGAGACTGCATGATATCTGCCATATTCTGGCGTTTTTTCTCAGGGTAACGAACGCGAACTTTAACTTCGTCTTTATTACGCTGATAGCGCTGGACGATTTCACCACCAAATGACTGTAATACTTGCCGTGACAGTGTCGCTGTGTCCATCCCTAATGTTCTGCCCTGCTCTGTAAGCTCAAAGCGGATCTGCGGCTGGCCCGGGTTCAAATTATCATCAATACCGCTCACCCCCGGTGTTTGTCCCAATAACGACTTAAACTGCAATCCAGCCTTGCGGACAGTATCATCATCCCAGGCTTTTAGCTCCACCTTGAAGTTATCGACCATTTCAAAACTAGATAAAAACTTTAGTTTTTTGACGCCTTCAGGGGGGGAGCCACTCAGACGTTCCCATTCCTGCTCAAACTCTGTCGAGGTGTATAGCGCATTGGGCACTAGCTCAACCTGCAGCTTACCCGAACTATCATCCTCAGCGATGATCTGCAGGCTCTTTATCGCAGTCATGGTTACCTCGTTGCTATCAACCGTTTTTCCGGCAAAGAGATTTTTGTCTGCTTGGAGTGCAGTCCGTTCAAGCATGAGCAGGTTACTGTTCGTTTGCCCGAAGCTCGCATCATTCTGCATTGACAGATCAGCCGTGACAACGTCACCAGGAATATCAGGGAAAAATGCCACACGGACACTGCCGGTCATCGGCATTCCCACCACCAGCACCATCAGGCAACAAAAGCCAAAATGACGGCGTACCGGAAATTCAGCGCTTTCTCAATTACAGGGCAATAAATACATCGGTTAAACCACATCAGCCCACTATCGGCACCGTGCTGGATCCGAGCCCACCAGCCTTTTATTCCTTGCGGGATCTGGCGATGTGTATTGATGTGTGCAAGGTGAGATGGAAGGATTAACTTTGACTCCACCACAGACAACAACAAGCAAATGGTAACAACTGTTCCGAACTGGGCGTAAATTTGACCTAAGTCCCCAGTAACATTAGACAATGACATGAAAGCAGCGACAGTCGTCAACACCCCCAAACAACGTCGGTACGGCAACCTTCATGGTCCCTCTAATGGTATTGGCGACTGTATCTCCGTCCTGACGCCGAGTGGTGTAAACGCTCTCCCCCAACTACAACAGCATCATCGACCACAATCCCCAATGCCATAATGAAACCAAATGTGGTCATTTCATTAATAGTCAGCCCCGGTAAAACTATCTCCCCATAAAGAACAAGGTACCAAAAAAGACAAATGGCAGGCCTGCTGCAACCCAGAATGCCACCCGAAAATTAAGGAACAGGGCAAGGACAATAAATACCAGGGCAATACCTGTCACGGCATTACTAGTAAGTAAAGACAATCGATCTTTAATCAAGGTACTTTTGTCATACCATGTTTCTAGTTCGACATTCGCCGGCAACAGGCCACGCTGATGCCAATTCTCAACCACTTGTTTTGCCTGCTCGACAATTTGTGTGACATCACCATATTCGTCCATCACGATCTCGATACCCATCCCGTTCGTTTGCTGATAACGGGATAAGGTAAATGGATCATCTTCAAAGGCCTCGGTCACTTCTGCGACATCTCCAAGAGTGATAATCGTACCTTGCAAAGTAGTGACTAACGGAATACGTGCAAACTCAGCCGCCCGGTATGCCTGCTCCGACGCCTTGAGCCTAACCACCTTTTCGCCATTACGCAGGCTCGTGGTCAATGCAGTAGAAGATTCGGCATTGATTGCTGTCGCAACATCAGACAGCGTAAGGCCATAAGCCTGAAGCTGTCCTTCATCTACCTCGACCGAAATAATCGGTTCTGACTTGCCTTTGATTTCAAGGTCCCGAATCGATGGCTGCGCCAGTAAATCCGCCTTTAGCTTTTCAGCCAGCTCCTGCAACGTTGCCCTATCTACCTCGCCATAGAGCTGTACCCAAAGAGCATGATCCTGCATTCTCGCTTTATCAATTACCGGGTTCTCAGCATCTGCCGGAAAATTATATATCGCATCCACTTTGGTCTTGACGTCTGTCAGCAAGGTTTCCAGCTCATAATCACTGATTTTTTCAATACGTACTGAGCTACCATTGGCATTGGATGTCGATGTGATTCGTTTAATACCCGGCACCGTTTCGAGGGCATCTTCAATTTTGATCGCGATACCTTCTTCAGCTTGCTTGGCATCTCCACTGTCATAATTAACCGATACGGTAATGACATTAGGTTCCATACTTGGAAAGGCTTCCTTTCGAATGGTATTTAACGACATAAGGCCAAGGACAATCATGCTGACCAGCAGCAGATTTGCTGCAACTGAGTTTGTCGCAAACCATCCGATAATGCCGCCATACTGGCCCGCTGTACCCGGGTTCTGAGATGATGTCATTGCTTAACCCTCCACAACCGGCTGCACATACATACCCTGTACGTAGCTGTTAAGTGGGCGAACAACGACTTTTGCTTGCTGAACATCATCAGGCGGAACAACATAGACATAGTTGCTATCTTCAAACTGCTTATTTGCCCTGACGCTAAATAAGCTCTGCTTATCATCAACAAGCCAGATTTCACCGGTTTGGGAAATCGCAGAAGCGGGCAACTGCCACAATTCAGACAACTTACGCCCCTGCACTTTCGCTTCAACAAACGTACCGGCATACAACGGAGTTGTTTGTTGCAACGGTTGTTCGACAACAACGATCAATGAACGCTGGCGACTTGCACTATTAAGATGTTGTTCAACTCGCTCAACATAGCCTCGCCATTGGTTATGGCTTTCGGTGCTGGTGAGTTCAACTGGCCATTTTTCCTTATTGAGCGAACTTATTGGCGGTAGATTTAACCATTGGTTACCCGACATCGGAATGCTGACTTCGATACGATCGGTACTGTAGAGCATAGCAATGGCACTGCCAGCCTGAAGATAGCTCCCCCCCGGTTGAACTTCTCTTGAAACGATCAAGGCATTGAACGGGGGGGCTCTTATCGTGGTTTTACTCAGGTCTCGTTTTGCTTTCTCAAGCTCTCGCTTGGCCTTCTCCAGCTTGGCTTCCGCGGCCTTTAGCTGCGGTTCGCGCAATACCAATGATGAATCAGGCTGACCTTTCAGCCCTGAACGTTTCCACTCTTTTTGGGCCTGCTGTCCTTGACGCTGCTCTTCTAGTAGCGCCAACTTGGCGTCAGCAACAGACGCTTTGGCACTTGAAATCGCTTGATGGTGATCGGTTTGGTTCAGGTTTACCAACGCTTCTCCTTGCTCAAACTCCACGCCGGTTTCAAAACGATCAGCTAGAGTCTCGACTTGACCACTCACTTCAGTCGTTAAATCTAACTGGTAGCGAGGTTTTGCTTCACCATGACCTGTAATCGTTGCTCGGTAATCACGACGGGCAACTTCGACGATAGCAACATCCGGATATTGAGGAACCGCCTGATCCACTACGGGTGAGGCCACTGTATTCATTTTTTCACCGTTATAAGCGGCAACAGCAAAAATACTGGCAGCGGAAGCTAGCGTTACTGCAATAGTAAGAGTTTTTAGTTTCATGATGACACTCCAAGCCCTAGCGCAAGGCCTAAGTCAATTCGGTTAACAAGTCGGTTATACGTTACCTGTGCCAGCTGTGATTGAAGATCAAATGTTTGTTGCTGTACCGATAACAGATCGAGAATATCGACTAAGCCTTGTCGATATTTGGTTTGGTAATTGGCAACACTGCGCGAAGCACTACCTAATGCCTCTCCTAGATACTGCTGCTGCCGCTCTAAAGATTGTTCCTGTCCCAGTGTGTTTTCGACTTCCGTGACGGCATTTAGCAGCGTTTCCTGATATGCCCAATAACTTTGCTCGGCAGTCAGCTCAGCAATATCAACCTGTGCCCTTAACTTGCCCCCCCCTGAAACAAAGGTGCTGTCAGTTGACCGAGCAAACCCCCCCAGGCAGGACTTGTCAGCAATGCATCGCTCGGGCTGCTGCCGATATCGGTCAGCGAAGCTGATAAATTAATGGATGGAAGCAGCGCCTTATAGGCGACAGAAGTCCGGTATTGCTCGGCCAAAATGGTGTAATAAGCGCCTTGTAGATCGGGCCGACGGCCTAAATCCTGCTCAGGGAGAGTCGCCAGAGGTTCGAGTACCTCAGGAAAATGCTGCTCAATGTTGGAGAGAAAACTCTCAGGATTACGCCCCAGTAGCTGCTTTAATGTGCGGTATTCTTTTGCAAGCAGTTCTTGATACTCAGCTAACGTCGCCTTTGTCTGGGCGCTACTGCTTCGGGCATTATCGAGCTCTTCAAGCTGACCGAGCCCAACTCTATAGCGCTCCAAAATAAAGGTTTCGTTGTTTTCTAGCACTGTCAAACGCTCGCTTTCGATAGCCAGCAGTTGTTGCCTGAGGTTAATTTGCAGCCACGCTCGCATTATATTCGCGACTAATGCATCTTGTGCCGCCTGATAGGTAGCCTGCGAGGTAGCAACATCCATCTGCGCCGCATTGACGCTGTCGCTGATCTTTTGCCACAGATCAAGCTCCCAGCTCACTGTCAGATCCGTGGTATAGCTATTACCGTTGTTCTCTTCACGCTTACCGCTAAACCCCCCCGCGGACAATTCTGGCAACTGATCGCCAACAGCAAGGTTCTCCTGTGCGTAAGCAATTTGAAGTGCTAACGCAGTTTGCTGCAGGCTGGGATTTCGGCTGAGCGCGTCATTAACCATCTGCGTCAGCGCTGGAATCGCGACTAAATCGGTCAGTTGACTGGCCCGTGCCGCATCAGTTTGCTGGTAGCTCCATGTTTGATATTCAGCGCGAGAAGTCTGCGCCGTTTGTTGGAAGTTCACACCGTCAGCGGTACTACAGCCAGTAATACCCAGCATCATGAGTGAAACAAGTGAGACCTTAAATTCACTTGGCAAAGTCATTGAGCTTGTCTCCTGAAATTTTCTGAGACAAGCATAAAGATGAAGGCGTTAAGGCGGGGGTTAATATAATGGCGTTATTAATGATATAACTGAAATAGTCAACACAAGGAATAACACTTAGTTGAATATAAGTAAATTAGAATCTGATAGTATTTTTAACAGTAGCTATAATTGTTAATCTTTTATGATAAATATGAATTAAACATTATAGATTAAAACTCGTCAACGCTATATTCCTCCCCACTTATCTCGCAAAACCCAAACAATAAACCACAACTCAAGTAAATGCCAAAATAATCCACCCACCATTAAGAAACAATCACCACACCACCCATACGTTAACAAACGGTTACCAATAAATTACCCGCTAGTTATATACACAGGTTTGTACTATTAAAACAAACAACTATGAAAAACATTAAAAAATTTAAATATTAACAAGATCGAAAATAAGTTATTTGTAATATAAAAGTTCTTTATGCGCATCCTGTATATATGTTTACGTTGATTATGAGATCTAGGTCAAACTACACATCTAAATATATTTCAATGTATATATAAATATTTCAGACTTATGAAACACCACTTTAGTAATATAATTATTATTAGCACTGTAGTGCATATGTCTTATTAATTTCTTGGAGTTGAAATGAGTGTAGATCATGGGACCTACAAACAGCGCCGTAAAAAAGCCAGTGAATTTGAATCGAGGGCCGCTTATTTAGAGCATGAACTCTCAATTATGAATCTTAAGCGCTGGCGAGTGCATTTGCCCTTTCGCGATTTTGGTATAGAGATAGAAGACTGGGTACCAGCCATTGCAGCAACCATCGGGAAAGTTGTGATGGTTACCGCCATGGTCGCCGCATTTGCCGCACAATTTGGCCTATCACAAGAATTCGTTGCTGAAAATGTCCGTTTTGAACTACTTATTGCAGGACTTATTTTTGTTGTTTTCTTTTCTGCTATTTTAAATCCATTATCTAATTTAGCAGGTACTCATGGACCAATGATCCCATTGATACCTTTAATTGCAGCGGCTGGAGGGCACCCTCTCGCGTTAGGTATTATGGTGGGTATATTTGGTTTAATATTAAGTGCAACCAAAGGCGGCTCAAGACTCGTTAATTTAACAGGTGAAGGTGTTCGTGGCGGATTGTTAATATACCTCGGTGCTGTTGGTCTTATTGGGCAGCTAAATAAATTTGAATCTTGGTCGGTAAGTTCCGGCTTAGATGCTGTTTCATTTATTGTTATTCTTACAACTATTGTTATTTATGCTTATTTAGCTAAAGTAGAAAAACGTTGGCTAGCCATTCCACTTTGCTCATTAATAGCTGGTGTAGTTGCATATATAATGGGTGTACCTTTTGAGTTTGTGACTGAACCAGGTTTACCTAATATGAGCCCATTCTACTGGTGGGGGAGAAAATACTGGCTGGCAACTAGGGGTGGCCTCAATTAGAGCATTATATAGCAGTTATTCCTTTTGCAATTCTAGCGGTTGCGATGTGGTCTCCTGATTTTCTAGGCCACCGAGTATTCCAAGAATTAAATTACCCGAAAAGTGCTAAGGGCGCACTGATGAACGTGGATGACACAATGGCTGTGTGCTCTATTCGTCAGATGATCGGTGCAGGCTTGGGGGGGCGGTAATTTAGCCTCATCTTGGGGGGGTACTTACATGATCCCGGCAGCCATTGCTAAACGTCCTATTCCAGGAGGTGCATTGTTGACTGGTTTGCTTTGTGTCGTAGCAGCCGTGTTAGGTTTCCCAATGGATCTCGCCATGTGGGGAACCGGTTCTGCGCGTTGCGCTATTAGTCGGCGTATTCTTGCCTTTGCTGGAAGCTGGCATGCAAATGGTGAAATGCTCGCGTAATTCCCAAAGCGCAGGCATCTGTATGTTTGCCTGTGCACTTGTCAATCCTGTATTTGGCTGGGCGCTAACCATGCTGCTGGATAACCTAGGATTAATCGGCAATAAAGAACGAGCTGAATCTCTGTCACGAACAGATAAGCTGATTATTCCAGCCACAGCAGTGATTGTTTGTGTCGGTGCCCTAGCCCTTGTGGGGGGGCAACTGCCGGGTATACCTGCGCTGTTAGGCTAACCAATACGATGACGTGCAATAGATCAATAAACTGGTCTATTGCACCTCACACACTAGAAGCGCTGAGAAACACAACAAGCACAAATAAGCATTAAAATGCTTTGAAGCTTTTACACTCCTCAGTTGATTAATATGTCCATTTATCTCGGTTAATAATATGCGATTGACAGACATGGATCCAAACCATGCCCAAAGAATACTTAAACAAGGATTGTATTCTTTACTCTTCAACCTAAAATCTTTTTTCTTTCTCACCTACCGAATGCTGCAACTACTGTGCGGCCTAGGCATTGGGATTGGCCTTCTGCTCAACTATACGTCGTCTGATGTAACAGCAAGCGGCTATCTTGTTGGACTGGCATTCACCGGTTTTAGCCTGTATTTGTATTTACAAAAAAAATATTACCAGAGTCTCTTAGCATGGTCAGATCCCCCCCGCACAAGCAACGTTGTAAGAATAAACAATAATTCCGCCTAATCGGTAAACAGCAAACAAGACTTCCCGTCATGCTCAATACGCTGTACACGAGTCACGAATATCGTCTCAAGTTGCTCTACTGTCATGACATCTTCAGGCCTGCCTTTGGCCACACATGAGCCATTGTTCAATAACAGCACTTTATCAGCTTCTCGCAAGGTACGATTCAAATCATGGTTGGCCATCACAACAGCAACCCCCTTGCTCGGCCATCATGCGGATCAGCTTGTACATTGCCGCTTCTTGACCAATATCTAATGCCGCAGCAGGCTCATCAAGTAATAGCAATTTTGCTTCAGGGTTCAACGAAGGCCAAACTTGGAGACACGCCGCGGCAAGGCGCACTCGCTGCCATTCCCCCACCGGACAGCTGTTGAATATTTCTGGTCAACTTATCGGCTATGTTCAAAGCGCTACACACTTTGTCCAGAGCTGTCTGAACAATATCGGTATCTAGTTCACCAAGTGCTGAGAGTGCCAACAAAAGGTAATGATACACCCCCCGACAGAAAAGGCGGGGGGGCGGTCTTGTTGAGCTAAATAACAGCGCAGTTTCGCCAATGATTGCAAATCATAATCATCCAAGGATTTACCGAGGAACTGCACTTCGCCTTCTCCCGGGAATAATCCGGATAACATCGAAATAGCCGTACTTTTACCGCTGCCATTAGGACCTATCAGGTGAACAATTTCCCCAGCTTCAATCGAGAATGAAACCGGCAGTAATCGTGGTGGCATGGCTAAATTCTTAGCATCTAAAATCATCACACTCTCATTTATTGCTTGTTCTTCTACTATATGGCCTTCAAATACATTGAACATCATCTGCCGGAGGTTAATCAATTTGGGAACGCAACAGCATCCAGATGAAGACCGGGGCGCCGATACTTGTAATAACAACGCCTACAGGGGAGTTCAGCCGATGGTAGGATAATTCTTGATAAAGTGTCGGCAATAGCGAGCAGCAATGCACCGCACATAGCTGCCAACGGCAGCAGAAAGCGATTTTCGGTACCAAGGGCAAGGCGCAATAAATGCGGAACCACAAGACCAATGAATCCAATGACTCCTCCCAAGGCAACAGATGCCCCCACCAGCAGAGAGACTATCAAGATCAAACGCCATCGAAAGGCTGAAACATCGAGCCCTAGCTGCTTTGCCTGTCCTTCGCCCAACATAAGAAGATCGAGCTTTTTCCCCCCCTGCGAACACAGCCATAACAGTACGGGCAACACCAACAGCAACAATGAGAGCTGTGACCAACTCACACCTCCAACGCTGCCCATCAGCCAATACATCAACTGCCTGAGGTTGAGATCGTCACTAAAGTAAAAGGCCCAAGTCACTACCGCCCCCGACAAGATCCCAAGGGCTACACCTATTAACAGTAATCTTGCCGTTGAAACCTTCCGTCGCCGGGACAAGCCAACCAGAATAAGCGTAAAGCACAGAGCCCCAAGCATTGCGGCTAGCATTGTCAGCATCGGATTAGGAGCAAAAGGCAGGGCAAATAACAAGATAACCAAGGCAAGGCTGGCACCACCAGAAATACCGAGTACTCCAGGTTCCGCCAGTGGATTTCCAAGCAAGACCTGCAATACTGCACCAGAAGCAGCCAGAGAGGCCCCCCCTATTGCCAATGCAGCCAACAATCGAGGCATACGCAGCTGGAGTAATAACTGCTGCTCCAAGCCACCATCAGGCGACCATGGCCAAATAAATATTTCGCCCACAGCGAGAGAGAAAAAGCTAGCGATCAGCAGCACTGTAGTGATCAGAATAAAACTGAATTTCCACCTAGCCTGCTGGCGTAAAATAAGATCATTTAAATGCATGGGACGAACACGGTAAAAAGAGAGCGTTTACAATACCTTTTCACCGGGGGGAATGAAAAGAAGGCTACCGAAAGAATGCCCGATAAATAGCCTTCTCATACGGCTATACCCCAAGCTTTATTTAACGGTTACCTGTTCGCCAAAGTGAACCTCTGTTTTCTTGACCAATAGGCATGCCCGCTGGCCACGCGCAACATTCGGATTAGGGAACACCACCGACTCCCCCCGCCCCTCCAGCGAGAAGTACTCAACGCCTTCGTCGCTCCCTAGCAGCTTGCCCTGTTCAAAATAAGTGAAATTGGCTTGATTCGCCGGGAAGGTAAACCGGAAGGCTTCGGTTTGTTTTACCAAGGTGCGTGTTACTTTATAAACACATAATTTGTCACCTTCCCATTCCATGGTGAGTTCTGGCTCTGTGACTAGCGACAGCATCGCAGCATTAAAAGCATCGAGGCGTTCTAAATCATTTTCACCAAACTTAGCCACTTTACCGAGCTCCATCGTAAAGGCCTGCGCCCCCGAAATATTCCGCGCTATACCAACTGAATGTCGGAGATGGTGAATTAGACAACAACGCGGCTTCTATTTTAGCGCGCTGCAAAAAAGCAAACAGCTGATTACTCCGGGTCGGGTTTTCACTATGTGGGCTAACGGCAAATGTGTAGTGTTCTGAATCTCGAATGGCACAATGAAGATCTAGGTGCCACCGATCTTTCGTGCTCGCTTTAGAGCCAGCATAGAAAAGACTTACCGCCTTCTGCAGTTGATTGGCAACAATACAGTCAATGTTGCGCTCCTCATTGTGCCCTTTAAATAGACGATTCATATTCTCACCGATAAAGCGAGTATGTGCGTTAATTGCCTCAGGGTGAGCGATGATTAACAGTAGACGATGAGCCGGAATGATATCTCCTTTTACAATTCCTTCGACCAAACCCTGTATCAGTTCAATAGGGCTGGTTTCATCGCCATGTATCCCTGATGACAGCACAATATCTTTTTCATCGCCGCTGAGATCTGCCGGTGTCACCTGAAGCACACCACGCATTAACAGCTGGCAATGAACGCCGGATGCTACCGTCCATTCACCACACTCAAACGCTAACGATAAATCAAGAGTTGCTTCAAGGAACTTCCCTTCTTTCACCTGCTGCAGAAACGCCATTTACAACCTCCGTGTCTATACGATTAAACGGTGAGTTGCTACACAGCACTAAGAGACTTAATCATTTGATATAGAATCAATCGCAGTGGAACCCACCACAAACCAATATACAAGCTAGCTACATATTTGTAACGAATTTGTTTCAGAAGAAGATCGCAAAAAAGATCAAAGGAGGGAGTGTGAAGCGCGAGAAGTAAATTGATACAGCGGAAAAAACCTTCTCCAAAAAAAGAAAACCCAAGTGAGTCTACACATCTCACTTGGGTTCTTTTATCTTACTTAAAACTGCTACTTTTCGATTTCGATACTTTCTACGCGAGCTTTAAGTTTTTGACCTGGACGGAAAGTAACAACACGGCGAGCTGAAATTGGAATATCTTCGCCCGTTTTAGGATTTCTTCCTGGTCGCTCATTCTTGTCGCGCAGATCAAAGTTACCAAAACCTGATAACTTCACCTGTTCGCCACTTTCAAGAGCTTTCCTGATTTCTTCAAAGAAGACTTCCACCGTATCCTTGGCGTCCCGTTTGCTTAATCCAACATTCTCAAACAGGTTCTCAGCCAAATCGGCTTTCGTGAGCGCCATAGATAATTCCCTCAAGACTATGTTGAATGGATAACAGATATAAACCAATTTATATCTGCTGCGAATTAGTTACGTAAAGACTGAGCTATTTATCAACGAATCAGTATGCATTGTATATCGCATAACAAACGCTCTTCCTCAACTAGAGACAAGTTTAAGCCAACTTGCTGATTTCCGCCAACTTTTTTAATTAAAGTTATCAGCAAATTATTGATTTTTAGTAGCAATAATAGGCTAATTCCATGCATACTGTTGTGCTTCAGATTCACACAACCCAAAAATAAGTACTGTTAAATCATGGGCATACCGGATAACTCTCTAAAATAAGACAAATAATTAGTAAATACCGCTATCTATCAGAATGTTAGATATTTTTAGATACAGATCAAAAAAAGCAGCCGTTTCCGGCTGCTTTCATAAAACAATGACTTAAATAACAAAAAAATTGCCTATCTAAGACATATGGTTTATCAGTTAGTCACGCAGGTTTGCACCAAAACGCTCAGCAAGAGCAGCAACAATCGCTTCAACTGCATTAGCAATATCTGCTTCTTCTAGCGTGCGTTCCGCTGATTGTAATGAAAGCGCGATAGCAAGACTCTTCTGGCCTTCCTCGACACCTTTACCACGGTAAACATCAAACAGGTTAACACCCGTTAACAATTCACCGCCGTTTGCACGACAAGCTTCTACAACATCACCAGCAGCAACGTCTTCGTTGACTACAATTGCGATATCACGACGGTTCGCAGGGAACTTAGAAACAGCAACGGCTTCAGGTAGTACACGAGTATTAATCGCATCCCACTCAAGTTCAAACACAACAGTACGACCGTTAAGGCCAAACTTGCGCTCAAGCTCTGGGTGAACAGTACCAATGACACCAATCTCTTTGCCGTCTACGACAATTGCCGCTGTTTGACCAGGGTGAAGTGCTGGGTGTTTCGCTGGCTTGAAACCAAATGCAACCTCGTTTGCAGTCAGCTCTAGCACCGCTTCTAGGTCACCTTTTAGATCAAAGAAGTCAACCGTGTTGCTGTCGATATCCCAATGCTCTTCACTGCGGTTACCCC
>LLEM01000021.1_pt1 | contig 35351 bp, 41 predicted proteins | sample 595841 | NCBI WGS metagenome assembly LLEM01 (sample SAMN02919313, study PRJNA255460) | bioreactor metagenome | biome: chemostat; feature: culture 2012_10.2; material: sediment; isolation source: day64 10degC chemostat 2012 inoculated with Wadden Sea sediment taken from... | place: Germany: Bremen ...
GGGCTATCGGGTGCAATTAGAATGGGTAATGCGTAAATCCCGGCGGAAAAACCTAATGCCAGCATAAAAGAATGGCTTAGCAATAATCCAATTACTTTAATCATAACGATCGCTTTCCCTGCATGGTAAGTATCCAATAAATATAGCAAATCATAAGTATAACAACGAGACAACCAGCCTTTGGTTACAACTTGCCTCAATGCCCGAAAACATCCCTTAATACCTCGACAATGGCTTCTCTGACAGGGCCATTTTGATGCCGGCGGGTAGTCACCAAGTCGATAGTATTCATCCAGCCATTCGGCTCATATTCAATATTCAACGCCTTCAGTGTACCAGCCTCAAGAGACATAGCAGCCAACTGCTTAGGTACAATCGTCCAACCGACGCCTTGTTCGGCTAAAGCCAGCAAGATCTGATGGGAGCTGGCATACCATACTTGGGTACTGATGGCATAACTAAACCATAACTCTTTACCGCTAGAGGAACGCTGCACCAACTGCCGATAATTGCGCAAATCAGTATCTTTGACACTCGGCAGATCAGCTAAGGGATGGGAGGGCGATGATACGGTGATAAAGTGGTTATAGCCGAGCGTGACAAAATCAATATCATCTTGCATGCTGCCGTCCGCATATACTACGCCAATATGCGCTTTGCCTTGGCTTACCATCTGTTTGATATCAAACGTCGAAACCGCTGTGATATCGATATTGGTCATCGGGGAAATGTTCCGCCAACCCACCCAGCTTTCCAAGCAACTCAGGGCCGACCAAACTTTCCTCGATAGCCAGCACCAGCTCATGTTCATACCTTGCCTCTAAGGCTGCGACCTTCTGATCAAAATGTAACTGCTGATGCAAAATTGACTTGGCGATAGGCAATAACGCTTTTCCCTCGGGTGTCAGAACCGGTGTATTCCTGCTCCGGTCAAACAATGGCTGATTAAGGGTAATTTCCAAATTCGAAACTGACTGACTCACTCCTGACTGCGCCCCGTTTCAGCTTTCGAGCCGCAGCAGAAAAGGAACCGTGCTCGCATACCGACACAAATATTTTTAGCTGTTCAAAGCTATACATCACTGGCTCACTAATTTTTTTAATGCCTTTCAAGATCATCACACTTCGTGATAGTTGCTAACTTTTACCTATTTCCATTGGCACTATGATGATTGTTTAGAAATCCTACCAATATTAGCTAATCAGGATGGGATTTTATTGACTGAAAGTCAAAACACTCAGCGTAATAGATAACAGTTATCGCGCAAGTTTATCGAAATAACCTATCAAGTACTGCGATAACACCAATAGTCTTTCGGTACTATCAAAGTGTTATACCAAGCCCCCCCCAGAGGAAACAATATGCCTTCACAGCAACAAGTGCTCGAGATCGTAAAACGCGGCACCAATAACATCATTCCCGAAGCAGAACTTGTCAGCAAACTAGCTCTAAGTCGACCGCTACGGGTTAAATTGGGTGCCGACCCAACAGCTCCGGATATCCACCTTGGCCATACGGTTATCCTCACCAAGCTACGCCAGTTTCAGGATCTTGGGCATCATATTACTTTCCTGATCGGCGACTTTACCGGTCGTATCGGTGATCCTTCAGGCAAAAATACCACCCGACCACCTCTGACAACCGAACAGGTTCTGGCCAATGCCGATACTTATCAGCAGCAGGTATTTAAGATCCTCGATCCTGAAAAAACGACCATTGAATTCAATTCACGCTGGCTGTCTCAACTCGGTGCCGAAGGTATGTTGAAGCTAGCCGCCAGCCAAACCGTCGCCCGAATGCTGGAGCGTGAAGACTTCAAACAACGCTTTGCGGATCATCGAACCATCGGAATCCACGAATTTATCTACCACTGCTACAGGCCTATGACTCTGTCGAGCTCGATGCCGATATCGAACTTGGTGGTACCGACCAGACTTTCAATCTATTAATGGGGGCGCGAACTGCAGAAATATCACGGTATGCAACCCCCAGGTAGTGATATTAATGCCATTGTTAATTGGTCTTGATGGGGGTAAAAAAGATGTCTAAATCGGCCAACAACTATATTGGTGTCACCGAGTCTCCCGACAGCATGTACGGTAAATTGATGTCGATCTCCGACACGCTGATGTGGAACTACTTTGAGCTATTATCTTTTAAATCAATGATAGAAATAGACCAGCTAAAAGCTGATATCGAAGCAGGAAGGAACCCAAAAGAAATTAAGGTTCTGCTGGCCAAAGAGATCGTAGCCCGCTTTCATACCGAACAAGACGCCAATCTTGCCGAACAAGCATTTGAGCAGCGGTTTAAGCACAATGTCGCCCCCCCCGATGATCTGGTAACCATCGAACTCCAGCACGGACTGGCTATCCCCCCCAATGTTCTCAAGGAGGCAGGGCTGGTGGCTTCTACCTCCGAAGCAATACGCTTGATCCGCCAAGGAGCCGCCAAAATTGATGGTAGGAAAATCACCGATACCCACACCATACCGGAACAAGGGACCGCGATTTACCAGGTAGGAAAACGCCGCTTTGCACGGATCAACCTCGGAAACCATTAGCAGAAACACTATTGTTCGAGAGAAATATTGAATACAGTTATCCCATTGCACATTACGAGCAGCTCGTTATGGAGCCCTCCCTTTAGGCAGGTTACTTACTGTTAAGGTAGTATTTATCACAGACAGAAGAAGGCCGCAGCAACACAACACTGCGGCCTAACGAGTATTAGTGCTTCCCTTCGACTGCACCTTGTATCGCCGGACCAATCTGGCGCTTACGGGATGTCACGCCATCCAACACCAACCAGCCTTGCTTCGGTTGGCCAGTGAAAGCTTGTGCCGCTATAGCCGCGTCAACATCGTCAATCCACAATAAATTGGCCCGCTTGTTCTTGGTGTCTATCACCGCAAAGAACAAGTGATCCAGCTTCTGGCTTTCTTTATACGTTATCATCGCGGCAACAAACTCATTGCGACGATCAAGCAGCTGCTGGGCTGTCAAGGTTTCAGCAACTCCGATACCGACCTTCTTACCCCCGTAAGAGAAATTCTTGTAGTCCATGGTCAAGATCTCAGCTGCACTGACATGACTAAGATCCGACTTGGCCTCCAGCATTTTCTGACCAAAGCTTTCAGATCCGCGATACCGGCTTCCTTCGCCAACTCTTTTGCATAGTAGCGATCATAGTCTGTAGTGGTCGAAGACTGGAATACGACCGTATCAGACAGGATCCCGGCCAGAGTCGTACAAGCTAAATGAGCAGGTAAATCTACATCCAAACTCTCGGCACGATCGGCCAGGATAGTGGCAGCAGATCCCCCCCATGCACGGATATCAATCGGGGCAACCTGAGACATATTGACAGGTGTTCCGCCAATCGCGTGGTGGTCAACTATCGCAACGATGCTGCTTTCATCAACCGTCGGATGCAACTGTGTTTTTGGTTAAAATCAACCAGACCGACAGCTTCTGGCTGAAGTCACTCAATTGCTTAGGTGCATTCACCTGGCAATAATCCAGAACAAATTGGCTTTCCGGGTTAATGCCTTCCGGAACAACAGCGGTACCACCGTATATATGGGCAGCAATTAGTGCCGATGTAACGGAGTCGGTATCCGGACTAAGGTGCCCGGTCCACACAAGGTTATCCGTGTTATTGTGTTTCGGTGCATTTAACTCAAATGCAGCAACGCTGGTACTCGCCAATGACAGCAGAAGAAGAAGATGACTCGATTTCATGATTTTACCTATGATTATCAGATAATTAGACCGAGAAAGATATTCTACATTCATGACAGGACAGTGACAGCAATTTGACTTTATCTCGCTGAATCTATTATGAAAATTTTAAAAGACTCGCAAAAAAGAATGTCCGCTGACAGACGTTTCATCATTAACCGTACAATGACTTATATTTTTGCCTATTGAGTTTCTTCATTTCATCGCCCGACTCACACTTTTCCCCTCCTCAACAAGGTACATTCTTTTAAAAACAATGGAGTACCCTCATGAGCCGTCCAATAATTATTGACTGCGATCCTGGTCACGATGATGCTATCGCCCTGATCCTTGCCTGTGCCTCACCTTCCCTTGATATCAAGGCAGTCACAACCAGTGCTGGCAATCAGACCCCCGGACAAAACCCTCAACAATGCCCTGCGTATCCTGACCTTGCTCGGTCGCAGCGATATTCCGGTCGCCGGGGGAGCATTAAAACCACTGGCCCGTGAGCTGATTATTGCCGACAACGTTCATGGCGAGAGCGGTCTTGACGGACCCGCTCTGCCCGATCCTGCTTTAAGCCACAAACAGAACATGCCGTTGAACTGATGGCACGCGTCCTTGAAGAAAGCGATCAGCCAGTAACACTGGTACCGACAGGGCCACTCACCAACATTGCACTGCTGCTGGCAACCCACCGCGAGCTGACCGATAAAATAGAGCGGATTGTACTGATGGGCGGCGGCGCGGAAACCGGAAACTGGTCACCGGCGGCTGAGTTTAATATCTATGTCGATCCGCAGGCCGCCGATGTGGTGTTCCGTTCTGGTATTCCGATTACCATGTGCGGGCTGGATGTTACCCACCGCGCCCAAATCATGGATGAAGATATCGAACAAATTCGCGCTATCGGCAACCCGGTATCCGATGTCGTCGCCGACTTGCTCGATTTCTTTATGATCTACCACCGTGATCCCAAATGGGGACTGGAAGGCGCCCCCGCTCCATGATCCGTGCACCATTGCCTGGCTACTCGCTCCGGAATTATTCACAACACAAGAGTGCTGGGTCGGCATTGAAACCCAAGGTGAATATACCAAAGGCATGACGGTAGTCGATCGCTACCAGCTCTCAGGCAAACCTGCCAATGCAACCGTACTGTTTGATGTCTACCGTCAGGGATTTGTGGATTTGCTGGCAAAGAGCTTGCAGTATTTCGATTAAAAAGAGAATGCTAGGCTGATATTGATAAGGGAGTTTTCTTATCTCCCCTTATTTTTAAAGCTTAATCACAATTAACTCGCAGAAATAGGCGAGATGACAGATATTTTGTGTACGATTTGCTTCTTCTCTCCTCCTCATCACAAACTCAATTGCAGTGCATACTGTTTGCAATATAAGCTATTCAACCAACAAGTTAATTAAGATAAATACATACAATATATTAATAATAAAGGGAAAATTAATGAAACGTCAGTTGCTTGCAACGTCAATATGTTCCGCATTATTACTGGCTGGATGTGGAGGAGATTCAACACCAGCTTCATCAGATAATGCCAAAGCGACACCTTCTGTCGATTTTTCAATCGTTGCTATTGATGGCTACCTACAACACGCAATGGTCTGCCAGGATCAAAATAATAATCAGACTTGTGAAAACGATGAGTTATTGGGCTATACCGATGAGAAAGGACAATTAAGCGGTAAGATAACCAGCACACAGTCTCCATTTATAGTCAAAACCATTGTTGGTAAGACAATAGATAGCGACTTGCCAGAGCAGACTGTTGAACAGTCAATTACGATGATGGGCTTGCCAGACGAGAAGGCAATCACACCGTTTACAGATTTGGCGTATAACTTAGCAAAATCAGCCGCTGGCAATGGCGACGTAACAGATGTATTAATTTCCCAAGCCCGACAAGATGTTGAAGAGATGATGACATCAGCTCTGCAAAGAGAGAGCGATCAAAACTATGATACTAGTCTAATTTGGGGAGATTATGTCGAGAAACGTCACTCGAGTTCTAATAGCGCTGAGCAAGATATTCTGGCTCAAACCCATTTTGCTGCTAAGTTAATTCTAGAAATAGACAGCAGTGCAACACTCACCACCGCAGAAGATATTGTTCAGGAACTGCCTAAGCATCAGGCGGCTATTTCCCAAGTTGACAATAAAAAACCAATCCCGGAGCCCGAGTGGAAAGATAATGGCACTATCAGCACGAATTACCCCCCCCTATGGTGGACATACTTACCGTAACGAAACTTGAGAAAGAAATCGCCATCGATGATTTCTATGTCGGCCAAGAAAACGCCGGGCATAGTCTGACGGTTTTCGATGGTCAAAATGATCTGTTTAGTGACAACGACGAATTAATTAACATTAAACAAATTCATTTCTTGGTAGATGGCAAGCAGACCGATAAAACGGTTATTGCAGGGTTAACAGCGCAGTTGGTGAAAACAGATCAACCAAGCAATGCCTATATTAGCATTTACGGCAGTGCAACCACTGCTGGGCAATATATCATCCCGGTTATTTATACCGACAGTTTTGGAGCGAAAGCAAAAGCCGAAATCCGGTTTACCGTTTATGACACTGTCGAAAATAAAGCGCCTACCGTCATTACCGATGCTAAAAAACGTATTGAATCTGACATTCTTAAGGCAACCTGGAAACAAGGGGTAAATGTCAGCTTAAACATGTCAGGATTATTTTCTGACCCAGAAAGTGAGCCGCTAGCAATTTCTCTCCAGACGGCACCTACAGGCATGCGCCTTGATAGCAAGGCAATGACAGTGTTCGGCGCGCCACAAGAAGCAGGCAAATCAAATATCGTATTACTGGCAAGTGACGGAAAAAACACAGTCCAAGCTAGTTTTAGTTTGCCGACGATTGAAAACTCTCCAATTGAGGCCGCCGATTTAGCAAAAAAGCTTGAAGCACAGCCCCTATATACTTTGGACCAACAGTCTCCAAAGCCATCAACGTACAAGCTGGCATGCTCGCGTTTAACATTCAAGAACGGTGAGATATTAGAGAGTACATTCAGCAAAAACTGTACTGAAATCCAAGGCGAAAACAGCTTGGTTGGTACTTATAATACCGCTAACAATGAACTAACTATCGCCTTCAGCGAAGATGGTTATAGCGCAAAACTCAGCGAATTGAAGCAAGATACCATTCAAGATGTGATCATGGTTATTGATGATCCAACGAACCTAACGCCGAATAAATCTAAGTCAGTTCTCCGTTTATATACATCACCAGAAGCCGCTCAAAGCGCCTTGAATCAACCGGCCGGACAATATTATATAGCCAATTCGTTTACCCAGATTGATGGATATGTTTCTCGTCAGTGGAATACTCAATCCGGCGATGAACTTGCCCTTAACTTTACCGCATCGATTAATGCGACTTGTGCGGCACTCGGCTTTGAGCAAACCAGCTACGACAGTTCCAAATGGATGATAAGAGATGTAATGTCATTTGCATCGGCTGTCGATGGTGCTGACTTTGGCAGTGTTACTTCCAGCCTTGCCCAAGAAGTCAATGGGGGTTTGCCAGCTTAACGGCGCGTTTGTCAACTCAGGAACCATTAAATATATGCCGTTAGCCAAGCTAGCGCCGTTATCACCATCCCATATGATCCTGACATCGAAGAACAGCGGGATGGAATCTATTCCGATGCGGGTGTTGATTGGTGATAGCGTTGGCCTTACCCAACCAAAAGTAACACCGTTAGATAGCGGTACTTACTACGTTGTGACGGACCAAAACTACACCCCCCCAGACAAGAAATCCATCACCCCGACTGAACTACATAAGATCAGTCAACAGTTTGGTGGCGGGGGTATGGGAAGATTCGATATGGATAAATGACACATGGGTAACCGTTCCGGAAACGCTTGCAGTCACCTACTCGAAACTGAAGGATAGTGACAATAATCCAAGTTCGGCCATTCTTGCCTTTAGCACACCGGATAAATGGGTACATACCAACACCTTTACCGGTGACAACCTTTTGTATACATTTGGTGATCCTAAGATTGAAGCTGGTGCAGTACTGTCATCGCCAGAAACAAAAATGGGTCGAATAAACTTATCAGAGTCTCGTGCATTAACCTATTACACAGCATTAAACGATGCACTTTCATTGACCGAAAAGGATGTCTTGGATAAGTCATTTACTGGTGTCACATTCAAACGTGAAAGCACTTCGCTTGATAGATTAATTCCTGTCACAGAAGTCTCGGCTATGACAGCTGACTTCTTGGACAATGAAGAAGTTATGGTAAATGGGCAAAAATGGCAGTTTATTACTGAAATTGATAATAGCCTTGTCTTTGCCAATGCCACAGCCACATTATTCTTGTTTGAGGATGCGACAACAGCCAATAAAGTAGCCTGCCTAATTGGCAGAGGCTGTACAAAAGGCGACCCATTAGTAGAACATTTCCCTGTCTTTAATATCGAAAACGGTGAAAATAGCCACCTGGCACTTACCACCGATATGGTGTATTTCTCACCGGCGAATTGGGCAACTAGTACAGGCACTGACAAGGTCGTTTGGAATGTGAACCAGCAGTCTGGAAGTTCATATACTGCAGAGTTCACACTGAATAACAGTCCAAGTTCTGAGCCTGTATGTAACGTTCAATTTAAGCATTATGGCTCATTACTATCTAATACAAAGGTGGTTTCTCCAGAGTGCCAGAAAACAGCATACAACCAGGCAGAATCAACCTATGTGCTGCTTAAAGACACTAACACGGGCATTGCATTAGGCCGTATTCAGCCGCAAGCAGATCAACAAAGCAAGTACAAAGCCGATTTTGTCTTGATGCTATTTGATCAAGCTAAAGAGTCAGTGCTAGTTGATCAAATAGAGCAGCGCTGGAAGAAAGCAGAAGCAATTGTTCCTGCTGAATAAGACAAATTAAACTGTTATAAATTTACGTTAATGGGCTAGCTTTCGCTGGCCCTTTTTTATTCCCATATAATCATTCTGCTCAACAGTAATCTGACACTAGATAGTGTTTTGTTTTTTACAGCCATTCGTTTTACACTACTTGCAAACAACTCAAGCTAAGCTCTGTAATAGCAAAAACATGAAACTCGTTCGCTGACGATCTTAATCATTATCTAATTAACTCCGTTACTCTATCCCCGACAAGGATGGAGGGACTTTTTGTAATGATTAACAATGAATGAGTATTATGAATTCAACCTTAGTTTCTTCGACCCTGACCGTCGATCGTGCAGGCTACCAACTACACGTTAAAATTGACGGACAAGGTACCCCCCCCTTGCTAATCGTTGGCAGTGCTACCTACTACAATCGCGTCATACCACGGCAACTTCGCAAGCACTTCCAATGTATCTTCATCGATCATCGCGGCTTTGCACCGTCACGCTACATTCCCAAAGCGAGTGATATTTCTCTGGAAACAATCAGCCTGGATATCGAACACATAAGGCAACAATTGGGAATTCAGCAAGCTATTATCATGGGGGCATTCAGGCCATGCCTACATGGCACTGGATTATGCCAAACGGTTTCCCGCATCTGTAACCAAAATAGTCCTGTGCGGTGCGTCGCCAAATTTAAGCTCGGCCAGCCATCAAGCCGCGGAACTCTATTGGGAAAACAGTGCCTGTGACTTACGGAAAGCGCAATTTCTGAATGACATTAGTCAGCTGGAGTCGGACATTCGATCTGATCCAGATCGGAAATTTGTCCACATCTGCTGCCGGCTTAGGGCAAAGCGCTGGGCCAATCACGTCTATGACGAAACTTGGCTATGGGAAGGACTGACCACCACAGTGCCTTGTTCGATAAGATGTGGGGAGAGATTTTCGCCAATATTGACATCAGCCAATACACCTCGGCCATTCAAGTTCCGGTACTCATAGTGATGGGCAAAAAAGACTTCAGCATTCCGCGTCCGTCTGAATGGTTAGCACTTCCACAACCATTTCCCCCATCAGACACTACATGTGTTTAACCACAGCGGACATACGCCGCCGCTAGAAGAGCCGGAGCGCTTTACCCAAATACTGAAGTCGTGGGCATAATGGAACAATGCTAATGCGGGGTAGATACAGAGCTAGCACGCCTTATGAAGACAATCAGCCAGTGTCATTAGGGCTTCTTGGGTCTGTTCGGTCCAAGGATAAGAACAGTTAATTCGCATGCAGTGCTTGTATCTGTCATCGCTGGCAAATAAGGTTCCCGGAGCAATACTGATGTTGTGATCATTGAGTAAGGTCTGCAATAGTTGTTCGGTATTTATATGCTCCGGTAACACCACCCAAAGAAAATACCCGCCTTCCGGTCGGGTAATTTTCGTTTCCCGCGGGAAAGACTGTTCAATGGCGTATATCATCTGCCGTTGCCGTATTTCAAGCTGCCGCCTCAGAGATCTTAAATGGCGGTCATACCCTCCATGTAATATATACTGGGCGAATGCCAACTGATTAGGCACTGCCGCCGACAGTGTGGACATCAGCTGGAGCTGTTCAACCTGCCTGGCATAGCGCCCAGCAGCTACCCACCCGACTCTAAAACCAGGTGCCAAGCACTTTGAGAATGATGAGCAATGCAACACCAGCCCTTGATCATCATAGGTCTTGATAGATTTGGGCTTGGTATCGGAAAAATAGAGCTCTGAATAGACATCGTCTTCAATAAGAGGAATACCATTGAGTCCCAACAAATCACGAACAGCGATCTTGCTATCTTCTGGCATTGACGAGCCAAGTGGATTTTGGAAATTACTCATCAGCCAGCAGGCTTTTATATTGTGTTTCTGAATGGCTTCTTCCAGTGCATCTACCGAAATACCATGGCGGGGGGGTGGGTCGCAATCTCTACAGCTTTTAGATGCAGGCGCTCCACAGTTTGCAGCACCCCCCCATAAAAGGCCGGCGACTCGATAGCGACAGAGTCACCCCGGCTTTGTTACCGCCATCAAACTAAGCCCGAGAGATTCCATCGCACCCGATGTGATCACGATGTCATTTATCGAAACATCAATTCCATCCCGGATATAGCGTTTTGCAATGGCTCGACGCAATGCCACACTCCCCCGGAGGCAAGTCAGTCACCGCACTTTGGGCTGGCATGGTCTTCATGGTTTGTGCCAGTGCCCGCCCCCCAGCAGCTTTAGCGGAAAAAGGGCGGGATCGGGGGGGAAGGCCGAACCAAAAGGCATGACATCACGACGCTTGCAGGCAGTCAGCACCTCAAAAACGTGCGAATTGATATTGATCGAGCGATTCACCATCTGGGGCATTGTCTGCGACGGCTCAGGCAGACGGTTATGGTGCGCAGTTACAAAATACCCGGATTTCGTTTTAACATAAATCCATCCGCCCAATACCAGGATCTCGTAAGCCTTCAGAACGGTCATCGGACTGACACCGTGTATCTTGCTCATTTCCCTAACGGAAGGAATTCGATCTCCGGGTAACCAGATACGCTGCTCTATTTGGAGCTGAATTTCAGCGGCGACAGCATGATAGCGAGTCTTCTGTACAGGCATTGCTTATCATCAACCTCAAAAATCGAGCCGAAGCGTGCCATACAGACACGGAATCCTCGGCTCTTATTCATTGTCATTAGCAGTGGTCAGACTAAACTCCGATTAATAGCTAACGTCTACCGTTTTCTCGCCTTCGCCCAGCGTATAGAGTAGATTGCCTAGTAGGCTCGATGCCCCGAAGCGGTAGTGCATAGGTCGGTCCAGTCCGGCCCAAAAATAGCATCAACCATATTAAGATACTGCTGCGCTTCTTCTGCTGTACCTACTCCGCCAGCGGGTTTAAAGCCTACGGTCTTTTCTACTCCCATATCCTTGATGACATTGAGCATAATTTCCGCAGCCTCTAAGGTTGCATTTTCTGCCACTTTACCTGTAGATGTTTTGATAAAGTCGGCACCGGCCTCAATCGATATTTCAGATGCACGCCTAATCATCGCAGCCTCTTTCAGCTCACCAGATTCGATGATCACTTTTAGTAGCCTGTCACCACAGGCAGCTTTGCACTGCCTAACCAGTTCAAAGCCAACCTGCTCGTCGCCAGCGAGTAAAGAACGATAAGGGAAAACAACATCTACATCATCGGCACCGTAAGCAACCGCCGCCTTAGTTTCTGCTACCGCAATATCAATATCAGCATTGCCGTGTGGAAAGTTGGTCACGGTCGCAATACGGATTTCAGGTGTTCCCTGCTTGCGCAGTGTCTTTCTGGCAATTGGGATAAAACGCGGGTAGATACATATTGCAGCCGTAGTACCAACATTTGTCTTAGCGCTATGACAAAGCGCAATCACTTTCTCGTCAGTGTCATCGTCGTTTAGCGTAGTAAGATCCATTAACTCAAGTGCACGTAATGCTGCCGCTTTTAACTCGCTCATAATTTCTCCAGTCCAATAGTTATCTAATGCGTTCGATCTGCCTAATGTCATGCCTACCCTGCCGCTTGCAGAAAGGTTTACTGATACCAGGCAGTTATAGAAGCGGACGTGGATCCTTGAAGATTAAGGGAAATATCGAAGAATATTAACCAAATTGAATTCCATTTCACCGCGCCCCCCCGACATGAAACCTAAGGATCAGGCTGAAGGGGGGCTAAAAGACTCGTGATTCACGACTCAGTGCAGCTATTGGAACACAGGTGGTTGGAAGCGGTGTAGAACAGATCTGTCACAAACACCCCCCCTATAACAGATTAAAACTTTACGAAAAAAACTATACCTGTTCTAAAAGAAAGTTATTTTCGGGGGGGTTGGCTGGCTGTATTTCCCTAATTTCTACGTTCAGATAGTAGCTCACTTTAGAAAATGGATCGTTAGATACGATATCTTCTGCTTGTTCACGTGTTTTACACTCCAATATCATAAGTGCAGAGCCATCTGTACAAGGACCGCAATACTTCAGACACCCCCTCATCCCATTTCAACCTTAGATAATCAACATGGCCATTGATGAGAGTCTCGTTCATAAGCTCTCTGTTCTTATCGGATAACAACACCACAAAGTTTTTCATTTTACCCTCTTCAGACAACAAAATACTGTATAAGTATACAGCCACCATTCATGTAAACACACTCCAGTTAACCTATAAGTGTCACATTTTATGAAGGTTATCATCAGTGGAGTGTTATGAGTTCTGGAACAGTCAGAGAATCGTCAACTAGCCAATAACAACAGCCTTCGTGCACATAACAACTCAGTTTTTGAGCGATGTGGATATCTATTGTTTTATTCATGTTCCGAATTCACTTCAAATTTAATATTGTGGTACTGAATGGAAAGTTTGTTATCATCAGATACGTGAATAACAACAAAATATATACAACCGAGCTTATATACAGTTAAGTGAAATATTCACTCTCAGGAAGAGTAAAATGATAAAAATAATGCTGGTTGAAGACCAAACAATGTTACTTGGCACGATGGCAACATTGTTGGATATGTATGATGATTTCTCTGTCATAAGCAAAGCTAAAGATGGCGTTGAGGCGATAAACTTCCTAAAAGACAACCCTGTCGATATTATAATTACCGACTTAGAGATGCCCAATAAAACAGGCCTTGAACTAGCCGAAGACGTTAAACAACACTACCCAAACATTAAAGTTATTGTGGTTACAACATTCTCACGAAGTGGCTATTTGAAAAGAGCACTAGATTGCGGCGTAAAAGGCTATTTATTGAAAGATTCCCCCTTTCGAAGAACTAGTGGATACAATTCAGCGAGTTCATCAAGGTGAGACGGTTGTTGAATCAAACCTTGCTATCGCAGCGCTAACTGATAAGGATCCCCTTACAGACAAGGAAAGAAAAATATTGAGACTGGTGGGAAATAACCTATCCAATAAAGAAATTGCAAGCACACTTTTCTTAGGCGAAGGAACTGTAAGGAATTATATCTCAATCTCAATAAGCAAACTGAATGCGTCCAATCGGGTTGATGCATACAGAATTGCAAAAGAAAATGGATGGTTATAACGCATGCTTAGTTCGCTGGATTTAGACAGAAAACTTTTGATGATTTATATCAGCGAAATGGTTACTTTAATCCTTCTATTAATTCTAAGTATAATATTCACCCCATCGAATGATGGCATGCTTGGTCTATATTCATACTGTATAATTTCAGTTATCTACTTCGCTTACAAAATAGTAGGTTCGAATGACCTTGGTATCTTGTTTTATAGTCTTGGAATACTGATTATTTCATCGACTCTATTTCATTTTAACATCAATACATTCCCCAATGTTTTTTTGTGCCGTTTTATCAGTCACACGACTCAACAAAAGGTATCTACGTTTCCTCGCTTGCTCATTGATTATTTTATCCGCCGTATTACAAGCGGTTTACTTGAATATCTTCAATGGCTATATAGCTGTTTTCGTTTTAGGTGTTATTACGACGTTAATTATCGAAACGGCTTATATTCACCAGATAAAGCAAAAAAATAACTTAGTATTAGGTGCTGCAAAAGTCGATCTCCTGGCTAAAATTGCTGAAAGAGAACGAGTCGCTGAAGATCTTAGTGATGATTTATTAGGTTTTTTTGACACTATTAATGAGTTAAGTAATCAATCCATAAAGGATGTTAATCGCCATAGTGACGAGGCTGAAGAAAACATTAAGAATATTCAAGCTTTAGCACGGGAAACCTTATCTAAAGTCAGACGAATCGTAGTAGATTATCGACAAGGAACAGTTCAAAGAACCCTTCAGGATAGTGATGACCTGTTGAGTGGACACGGTATAAAGCTGGAAATCAACTTAAACATCACTCCCATCAAACCAGAAATTGAACGATATTTATCAGGGATAATATCAGACGTATTTGGCATACTAATATTTACTCCTGAATGCTCAACAATAAAATTAAAGATCTCTTCATCGCACAATCGAATTTTATGCTCATTCAATACCAATGGAACTATAAATAGAACTTCAAATATCAATAAAAAAATTGACGCACTTAAATCAAACAACAAGCTTGTAGATTTCACCCTTCATAGTAATGAGCTATTAAGATTAAATGTTATTTTACCTATCAACTAATTCATTCCCACTTACTAATAGAAATGACTTCTTGATGTAAATTAATAACAATAATGGAATATAAGTAGCATGAAAATTTTAAGACTCATTCCAAGCAAAGATTTATTCAACGAATACAGATTAATGTATTTAACCCTTTGCTATTTATCTTTCTACATTGCTTACTGTTTGTTTTGGCCAATATCACTTACAGAAAAGTATTTTGCTATATCTGCAATAGTGATTTTCTTACTTTGCTTTCTTAATGTTTTTCATACTAAGAAGTCATATCGTTGGATATATGTAATACCCGTATTTATCATCGGTGTTATTGGGGCTACATATAACTTCTGGGGGGGAATATTTCTTCTATATTCAGCAATAATGTTAGGGCTGGTCGTTCAAAAACATATACTGTTCACAATGTACTCGATCATGATTACTTTTGTGGCTGTTGAACTTATTATCTTGGATTACCATTGGGTTTCAATATTACTCATTTTGCTTGAAATTACCCTTTTTACTGTCGTCAGTAAATATAGAGCTGGCTCAAACTTAGATTACTTCAAACTCAAACAGCAACATACAAACTTTAAATATATGGCAACGCTTGTTGAACGCGAAAGAATTTCTCGGGATTTGCATGACCTTATTGGCCATTCTCTATCAATGATAGTTATGAAGTCAGAGTTAGCAATTCGCCTGCGCTCTAGTGCTCCTGATAAATGTCAATCTGAACTCCTCGATATTACAGCCATCGCAGATAAAGCCCAATCAGATGTGAATAGTGCTATTTTAGGCTATCGCTCTAAGGGACTGATCTTTGAAATTAACAATGGAGAGGAAATGCTCAAAAGCTCTGGCATTACGACATCAATGAGGATTGATAAGCTCTCTATTAACTCTAAACTAGAAACAGCATTGTCATTGATATTCAAAGAAATAGTAACAAACATAATTCGTCATTCTAAAGCAAGTCACGTTTCTATTTCTTTGTTTAATGAAGAAACAGATCTGGTTTTAATCGTTAAAGATAACGGTGTGGGTATTGGTGATAATGAAGGTTCAGGAATTATTGGGATAAAGCATAGAGTTACAGAATGTAATGGTAGCTTTCTCATCACTAACAATGCTGGTGCCTTGCTTAAAATCCGAGTCCCCTACCAATAACGTATCCAAATTAAATTACCATCCGCTTGGAACAAATAAGTATCCTTTCGAGCGAATTGTTTTAAGCCTAAATGGATTTCGGCCATTATCACCCAGTTTTCTCCTAAGCTGACTAATATGATTATCAACACTACGTTCAACTCCGTCGTAGCTATATCCCTTGGTTTTTTCAATGATCTCCTCGCGAGAGAGGATTTGTCCCGCATGGTGAGCGAGTAGAACCAACAGATCGTATTCTCCATCGGTTAGTTGTACATGGGGATCGATCTAGAGTTACGGTTCTCTTTCCTATATCAATGTGCAGAACACCAAAAACAAGTAAATCATTTGGCAACTGGGTAGAACTCAACGGTTCGACAGAATGACCTCGCCTTAAAAAAGCCTTAATTTTAGCTAACAATAATCGAGGCTTTACTGGTTTGAGTAAATAATCATCGGCTCCAATTTCAAGCCCTACAACCTGATCAATTTCCTCTTCCCTGGCAGTAAACATCAATATATAGCCGTTATAAAATGGCCTGACTTCTCGACATACCGTCAAGCCATCTTTCTCCGGTAGCATAATATCAAGAATGACAAGTTCGGGATTCCAACTCAATATTTTACTAACAGCTTGATTTCCGTTAGATACCGTCTCGACCTGATAGCCTTCGAAAGCCAAGTATTCGCAAATTGACTCTGCAAGCGGAGCATCATCTTCAACAATTAATATTTTATTATTCATTTCTTTTCCAAACCTTTAACCCAATTCGGGGGATTTTTTTGGCCAACTAAGGATAAAGCATGCTCCACCAAGAGATGAAGAGCTCACACTGGCACTCCCTTCATGCCAATCCATTATTTGCTGAACGATGGATAGTCCAAGCCCTGTTCCGCCTGTCTGCCGATTACGACTTTCATCCTGGCGGTAAAATGGTGCAAACACTTTCTTGCGATCATCGAGTTCAATTCCATCACCGTCATCTTCTACCCATAGCTGCCAATCGGACGGGGTTTCATGGTGACTGATTCGGATACTTGATCGTCCGTAAGCAATCGCATTACGTACTAAATTGCTGAAAGCCCGGCTCATATAAAATCGTTCAAAGGTAGCAGTACAAGTTTCATTTTCAAGCAATACAATGTCTTTCTCAGGGTTGTTTGTTCGCCAAGGCTTCAATTCCTGTTCTAACCAGTGGTTAAGCTCGGCCGTTTCAAATTCAAGTTTGGGTGTTTCTCGGTTAAATCGTGCATATGTCAACATCTCTGAGACTAGGGAATTTAACTCATTCAACGATGACTCAATATGATCCAGCTGCTTCAACTGATATGCATTGCTTGAGCTATTTCTAAGCAACTCAACATTAAACTCGATGCGGGCTATCGGGGGGGTACGTAACTCATGAGAAACGGCGTTAGTCAGGTTCTTATGGGATGAAATCAAGCGCTGGATTTTTCGGCCATCGTATTATAAGTCTGTGACAGGTGGTTCAATTGACTAAATCGATAAAATTTGGCTCGCGTTTCAAATCGACCTTGCCCAAATAATGATGTTGCGTCTTTAAGTGCACGCATGGAACACCACGCTGGTAGCAGCCATATTACAATGGGGGATAAGAAGAAACAGCCCGAATATCAGATAATACATGCTAAACACAAAGTTCATCGGTGTCTTCAGACTATCCGTCACAGGGCCAAGCACAATAGCTTTATTACTGTTTCCAATACGCTGCATTATTATATCGGCAGGATAACCAATGAACTCTGAATACTCTGTTGACACACTCATCAACTCACCTTCTTTTAGGGCTGTGATGTGCTGTTCCCCCCCATATTCCAGCTCATTGATTTCTGCAAGAGAAACAGGATATTTGAAGGAGGTACTTAACGATTGAACAATGCCTGTCCAGTCACTTTCCGGTGACTGCTTAAATCGGTTTTGAAGTACAAAGAATGTACCCATCGTATAGCGTTGCGCCTTGGAAACAAGGTGAGATGGTCGAGTATCGGTATTAACAAAAACCAGCAGCTCTTCTGTATCAATTATTTTATATACCGAGTCTGTTAGTGGATCGCCTAGGGTTTCGCCCCCCCTTCTCTAGTTCCACCTGATCATCGTATGAAAAACTCCGACGATCAAACGGCTGTATTGAGAGAATAAAACCAAACTCAGTCCGTATCTGATCGAGATATGCACCTCGTTGTTCTTTTGGCAGCTCTTGTAATTCTTCACTGAGTAAATCTATGGCACCAGAGGCCAAAACCTCCAGCTCTAACTGTCGAGCAGGAAAAAGAACCATGTCTTGAAAGTTTGGAAAAACAATGAGCTGGATAGTAGCCACTGATGAAATAACAAGAGCTGAGAGAATTAGAAGAGCCTGTTTCATATGTATAACCACAAGTGGCGGTAATCATTGTAAATTTTACCATATGTTTACAACATTGCTATCGAGTTGTGTTTCAGTTCCACCATGTTTTATCCAGAATTGTCGGGAATTGTCGTCGCTCGTTACACTGAGGATATATTGAATGGAGCAGCAAATAGCATAACGACACTCTGTGACAATTGGAGACGACATTAGATGGTAGTCGCTCTTATATTCTCTTACGGTGATATTTTTAACGTGACTAAAACTAAAGCGAATCCAGATGTCTATTAGTAAAGGAACAAAAAATTATGAATATTGAGCGATCATCGGCACAATTATTTCAAATGTCAGAGGATGTTTGGCTAAGACATGCAAATCCGTGGAGCGTTTGGACAAGGTACTCCTGTTTACCGTTATTATGTATTGCATCTTGGTCAAGAGAATGGATAGGCTGGATGAGCTTAATTCCTTTCGTCGCTGTTTGCTTCTGGGTGTGGGTAAACCCAAGAATATTCAGGAAGCCTACCTCTACGAACAATTGGGGCCTCAAAGGCAGTATTTGGCGAGAGAATCCTGCTCTGCCATGCCAAATCAGGGCTGCCTAGCCATCAACTTCTTGCAATAACAGTATTGAAAGTCATGATATTTTTTGGATTCATTCTTGCTGTTTACGGACTTATCGCCCTGCACCTATGGTTAGCGGTCTTGGGAACAGTAATAACGATATTAGCTAAAACATGGTTTCTGGATCGGATGGTATGGCTATATCAAGAAATGTGTATAGAACATTCACAATACCGGGACTGGGTCTATTAAACGGCATATACCCGAGCTACTGACCTCAGAGGCGTCTGGTAGAAAGAGAGCCAAAGAGAATAATTAGACTAATGAACACAAAATAGCCCCCCCTATTGTGGGGGCTGTTTTGTAATTACCTTTTTATCATTACGAATACTGTTTCAAGCCAGATAGAAACCAAAAATATATTTACGGCACACTTACTATATTTAGCTTTGGTTCTTTCAATTGAATATCGACCTCTAGGGGGTAAAGGTTGCTGCTTTCTTTTCCGGTCTAGGCGGAGTGCAAGCAGGCAAGGGGTTAATACCAACGTGAGCACCGTTGCAAACGCAAGTCCACCGGCGACAGCTGACGCTAGCTGAACCCAAAATTTTGAAATGGGAGCACCGAACTCAATACTTCGATTAAAGAAATCGAGGTTCATCTCTAGTACCATTGGCATCAATCCCAAAATCGTCGTTACCGTTGTCATGAGCACCGGTCGCAGGCGCTCTGCCCCAGTTCTGAGGATCGCTTCCATCGGTGCCACCCCCCCTTGCTTGCACAATACATTAAAGGTATCAATGAGAACGATATTATTATTAACAACGATGCCCGCAAGGGAAATAACCCCCCCAAGGCCTCCCATTACAACCCCCCCAAAGGCTTGCTGAGTAAGTAATAACCCCCCCAGAAAAACACCAACGGTAGAAAAGAGTACTGCACTGAGGATCAAGAACGCCTGATAAAAGGAGTTAAACTGGGTGATCAGTATCAGAGCCATTACAGCCAGGGCGACAGCAAAAGCCTGTATAAGGAAAATCTCAGACTCCTTTTGATCTTCATTCTCTCCCCTTAGCTTCAGGGCCACTCTCTGATCCAATCCTAGCGTTGGCATTTTAGCATCAGTCCGGGCAGAACATTATTCAGGTTATAGCCGGGTACCAAATCCGCTTCAAGCGTGACCACCTGACGACTATCAACCTTATTTATTGTCCCCCTGTTTATTCGCAGCCCTGAGTTCAGTAAAATTACTGATAGGAACCTGCCCGGTCGATGTCTTTAATCTAAGTTGCTGCAAGCTATCGACATGGCGGTATTCCTCGGGAAACCTAACCTTAATATCCAATTCATCATCGACATCATCAGGCCGGAAACTACCAATCCTCAATCCTGTCGTCACAAACTGGACATTGGCCCCCCCGACAAGCGCAGCATCGGCGCCAAAACGAGCCGCCTTCTCTCGATCAACCTTAATCTGCCACTCAATACCGGGCTTGCTACCATTATCTGTAATATTGGTAAACGCGGGATGCTGCTCCAGTTCCGCTTTCACTTTCTCCAACGCTGGCTGCAATAACTCAGGGAAGCGCGAGCCGATCTCCAACTGGAACGGTTTCCCCTGATGCAGGCCCCGTTACCATCTTTACGAACCTCAAGCTTAATGCCAGCCAGATGTTCCGTACGCTTTAGTACCTCAGCTGTAATATCGTCGATATTGCGACGCCCTTGCCAGTCAGTCAGGTTACCACGGATATAGCCAACTTTATTTTCCCCCCCTCCATTCTCCCCCCCAGTCTTGCCATACAAGGTTTCTATTTCTTTCATCCCCCAACAGTTGTGCCTCGACTTCCTGCATTACAGCGTCTTTTTCGAGCACCGAAAGATCGCCCTGCGAACGTACTGTTATATTAAAAGCCCCCCGTATCAGTTTCAGGAAAGAACTCAACCCCCTTACCAAACATACCGAAAGCCATGAATACTACGGCGGAAAATATCAGCGCGGCGCCAAGGCTCAGCCAAGGCCTGTATATTGCTATTTTCAACGTTCTCACATACAAGCCAGTGAACCCGTTGAGCTTTGTTAGTTCACCCTGCTCGGCAGCACTAAACGGCTCTTTTTCAGCAGATGCTATCAACCTCGGCTTACCAAATAAGGTGCCGAGAGTCGGAACAAAAATTAATGCCATAACCAAAGAGGCACTGAGGGTAAATATCAGCGTCAACGGCAGATACTTCATAAATTCACCCATCAGCCCAGGCCAAAATAGCAATGGGGCAAATGCTGCTAATGTCGTTGCTGTTGAAGCGATAATCGGCCATGCCATACGATTAGACGCTTTACGATAGGCCTCTTTTCTATGTGCTCCTTCACTCATCTCACGATCGGCAAATTCTGTCACAACAATCGCACCGTCAACTAACATACCGACAGCCATGATCAGCCCGAATAGCACCATCATGTTCATCGTCATACCGAAAGCAGATAGAACCAGAATGCCGGTGAGAAAAGAGCCTGGGATAGAGATGCCCACTAATGCAGCGCTACGACCCCCCAAAATGGCAATGATCACAATCACCACCAACAGTACTGCCGAGGCAACGTTGTTCTGAAGATCTGCCAGCATGTCTTTAACGTTTTCAGACGTATCGCCAGTAAAGTCCACTTGGACATTAGCGGGCCACAGCTTTGACTCTTCGGCAACAATATCGCGAACTTGATTGACCGTTTCAATCGCATTCTCTCCTGCTCGCTTTTTTACCTCTAGCGTAATGGCCGGTTTTCCATTTAGCCGGGCAAACGAGTTAGGATCGGCAAAGACACGGCGTATTTCTGCAATATCCCCAAAGGTGATCACCCGATCACCATCGACCTTGACAGGCAACGAAAGCACATCAGAAATACTCTCGAAAACAGAAGGCACCTTAATAGGAAAGCGCCCTTTGCCATTGTCCATATTTCCAGCGGCTACCAGACGGTTGTTTCGCGACAATAAGTTATAGATAGCTGCCTGATCAAGGTTGTAGCTTTCCATCAACAAAGGGGCGACTAGAATCTCGACCATTTCATCTCGGTCACCACCGATCTCAACTTCCAATACCTCCTGTAAGGTTTCTAGCTTATCCTGTAATTCCCGAGCCATCATAATCAGCGTGCGCTCGGGAGCAGACCCAGACAACACTACCGTCACAACAGGAGCCCAGCCTGCCATGGTGATCTCATGAACCGTGGGGTCGTCGGTACCGGCAGGGAGTTTACCTTTTGCTAAATCAGCCTTTTCGCGGACATCGGCTAAGGCTTGCTTCTGATCGACATCCAGCTGAAATTCAAGAAATATTGACGCATGCCCTTCTACGGCAGAGCCCTTCATCTCTTTCAGCCCCTCCAATCCCTGTAGCTCTTGTTCCAGGGGACGCAGCAGCATTCTTTCCGCATCTTCAGGCGATATTCCGCTATGTTCAACGGCAACATAGACATAAGGAATAGGAATATCGGGATCAGATTCTTTCGGGATCGAGAAATAACTAACTGAACCAGCCGTGAGTAGCACCAACAGCAATACAACAACAGTACGCCCCCCCCGACTGAGGGCGGCATCAATAACATTCACCATGCTTAGTTCTCCACCTTGATGGCTTTGACACGATCTCCAACCTTTACAAAACCTTGGCCCCAGGACAATGATCTCTGCACTCTCGGTGAAACCGCCAAGCCACGCCCCCCCGTCCTTCTCTGTTTTGACGAGGTCAATCGGATGGAAGTTAACCACACCATCGATTACCGTTTTAACACCAATATTGCCTGCCTCATCCAATGCCATCACCGAAGGTGATATCTTGATAGCCCGTGTTTCTTCCAGTGGCAAACTTAGCTCGGCACTGACTCCAGCCCAGAGTGTAAAATCGGGATTAGGAATGCTGACTTCAATTTTGAAGGTGTTGGTTTCGGTGTCTGAAATTCGTGAGATATACCGCAACTTGCCATCGACAACCTGATCATTAAGCAAGCGAACTGTGGCTGTCTGACCTAGATAAATGGCATAAATATCTTTCTCGGTTACATCAGCCCTGACGATTAAAGGATCGATATCAGTAATTTTAGCCACAGCTGTCCCTATTGAAACAAAGTCACCCTCTTCAACGAAGCGTTCATTGAGTATCCCTGCCTGTGGCGATCTAATTTCAGTTTTGCCGAGCAAGCGATGTAATCTGGCCAATTCAACGTGCGCTTGAGTGAGTGATGCTTCAGCTTCAGCCAACCGAACCTTCCCCCCCTGAAATCCCTTCGCATTAAGCTTCTGAATACCAGCAAATTCTACCTCTCTTTGCTTGAGTCGATCCTGAGCGTACTCAAGCTGTTTAGGCAGATCATTTTTGTCAATTCGAGCTATCAAGTCGCCTTTCTTCAAAACACTACCGCGTTGTGCCACAACCTCAACGATCTGTCCGGCCACTTCAGCCGCTACAGTAGCGGTGCGATCAGGTCAGTACGGCCGTACAGGATCACATTACGGACAACAAGCTCAGCATTAATTTCTTTCGTTCGAACACTAGGAAGAACTCTAAGAGGCTTTTCGACTTCAGAAACATCAGTTGCTTCAACCTGAGATATTTGACCAGATGCCATCCAGGCAACAATAAGTAATGTCAGAGCGGCAGCAAGCAAATAAGGCTTAGCTGTCAACTTGGCAGATAATTGAGATAAAATTGGCAAGAGCAACTCCTTGGTATTTTTAACGGCTAGCGATCGCTTATTGGCATCCTTGCTCAATTAAGGAGCCATCAGACTTTAAGAGTCAGCCAAAGTGATATCAGGTAATAAAGGCGTTGCTCCCCGGTTTACTACATACAAAATTAAAATTTGTAGTTCATACCGACTAAAGCTAGGTAACCCTTTTCATCATAGAATTCAATATTCGAAGCATTCTTTCCGTATCCCGCAAACGAAACGAAGGACCAATCATTCCAACCGAATACCGAGTTATACTCATACGCGACAAACAAGCCGTAGCTATTATCAGAACGAGTTTTATTAAAGAGTGGATTGATCGCATCATATGCGCTATGCCCATACCCGGCAGTGACGGCAACTAAATGACGATCTATTAACTTGTAATAAGTAAGCTCCCCCCCTCTATATGAAGAGAAAGCCATCGCCTCTCCATCTGCAGAATGCGATATATAGGTAAGAGATGGTACAAGTGCAGATGTTCGATCAAGTTCAGACTTGTATTCTGCTTTGATGTAAATACTGTTGCCGTTTCGATCGAGCAGCTTCTGATCTGTTGCCGAAAATACAGATCCTGACTTCTCCTCTTCGATTTCTGTAGTGGCGAAGGCCAGATCGAGGGACAAACCTGTTCCTGCTATAGTGCTGAGCTTAAGGCGGAATGCATCTGTTGATTGATCGGTCGTTTTCCTTTCGGTTCCCGTCAGGTAGGGATCTGCCCAAGTTTCGCCAGCCATGATGGATGGGACATAAGAAACACTCACCACGGTTCCATAGGCAAACTCTTGGCTATAACCGAGCTCAAGAGCGAAATCGCCGACTGCAACATCATCCCGGGAAGTACCAATGTAGAATTGTTTATCTAAACCTGTGCCAAAGGTATATTGCAGACTTCCCAAAGGAGTAAATGCAACATCACTTTCAGAGCTACCAGCTGTATTTAATTCACCGGTCTTAATTTTCTCACCGTCTGTATTGAAGTTAGATGTCGACGACATGTAGCCAGTGTTAATTGACACTTCACCACTAATACCTTGTTTTTCTGCCAGCTCTGCCGATATCATTCCTGAATAAAGCAATGAAAGCGATATAGCTGAATAAGTAAGCTTGCCCATTATTACATTTCCTTTCTATAATTTTTGACCAATAAGAGCAGGTCAAAAAACTTAGTTCTACTTTCTAAGTTCAATACAGTGCTAAATGCACTATCTAATTATTTTTGTAATTACTTAACTCAACGTTTAAATACTTACTTACCAGCTGTAACCCAAAGTAAAACCTAAATGAGTACCACCAAGCTCAACATCTTTGCCTGAAAATTCAGCCTCCGCCTTCGAATACCGACCTTCAATACCGATGTCGAAATGTTGAGTAAACGTCCAGTAAACACCAGTACCACCCAGTACCCTAACGCCGAATCTTTTTGAGTCTGACCAAAGTCCTTCTTCTCTCCCGATATATACGCTAATCCAGCAGCATAATAGGGGGGTGTAGATTAGTTCCATAAAAATCCAAAGTTCGTCTCAGCCCTAGAAGTAGTTCAGTCGTTGTGCCATTATTTTCTGTATAACTTTGATTACTATTCTGTTCATCATGTGCATCAGCCGACCAATATACACCAGTAGAAATACTAACAGGCCAACTGTCAGGCCTAATATCTAGCATAGCGCCTAGCTCAAGTTGCTCATTGAATGGTTTCCAAGGGTTATCATCGAGTTTTTTCGTTCCCAAAAAACCACTAATCCTACTTGTAGAAGCTTCTACACTAAAGCATGTTGTAGTAAGAATTAGAGAAAGTACTGCTATAGTCTTATTCATTTCAGTTCCTATTCATTCAAAAAAGTAACACAATACATATCTTATTGTTCTGCGAATACGGATAATATTACAGGCAAGAATAACCGACTTCTATCTGACATTGTCTTAGACTGTCAGCTATTATCTACAATTATCACCAGCTATAATCCACCTATGAAACATAGCAAGAGAAATACCATAAAAACCCTTAAAATCAAATACTTAAAATAGAAAATAACAAACTTGCTTTTCTAACTTTAAACATTTCGCATAAACGGGAGAAATGATAGTTTTACTCAATTCCTTTTCATATTATGTTATGTATCCATTTTTTGATGACATTTGTCACATTGACCTTATTACAAAATTCACTTATGTTAAACACACCAAAAATGTAACATTAATTTAAACAATAAGAATTAATTACTAATAGAGTTATAAATAAAATTTATTGTAATAGTAATATAGTAGATATGTGTTCTAACTAACGATTGACAATCGTTTTCTCACACTAGCTTTAAGAAATATATTGATTTGAATAGCAATACCAAGTGGACAATATTACTTTAAATTGCGATGAGCCAAAAATCATTACCATTGTTAGAAAATGAAACAAACAAAAGTCAAAATTATAAATATCCACCTTCCTGTAACAGCTCAAGAAAATAACTGACAGTAATTTTATCTTGATAATCATAATTATTTTAATTTATAGGAGTCAGTAATGTTTTGTAATCACTCAACAGTATTCAGAGTAAAGCGAAAGTTATGGCAACGTTTTTTCTATAAAAGCGTATACCAGTGTACAACATGCAAACAGATCATAAAACTTTGAACAGGGCTATCTGCTACTCAGCTATAAATGTTGACCAAAGATAACTAGTCAAACATTTCCTGACAATGTTGGTAAAATGAATGCAAAATATCAGAAGAGTTGGCAACAGGTATGAGTGGCAGAACCCGACATAAGCTAGAACAAGCACTACTTTTTATTGAACAAAATTTAGATAAAAAGCTTTCTGCTGAGCTAATTGCTCAACATGCCTGTTTATCTAGCTTCCACTTCCAGCGAATGTTCAGTGCTTTATTAGGTGAATCTGTAAGCCAGTATGTATTGCACCGTAGGTTAGAAGTTTCAGCTCGAAAACTTCTTGCCCAACCTGATTTAGGTATACTCGATATAGCTTTGTGCTCTGGTTTTGAAACACACAGTGCTTTTACCCGAGCATTCAAACAACAATTTTCCATCAGCCCAAGTGAATTTCGCTTGCAGCCGGAAAAAGCCAAATTAAGCCTGGATAAGTCTCGGCCCTTTTTGAACACCGTAACGACAAAAAATCCCCAACTGAAGGTCGATATCCAAACGCTGCCTGACCTCTTTTATAATTACAAAACGGCCAAAGGCACCGTCAACGGTACCTTTTTGAAACAAACTCAGGAAAAAATAACCTGTGATTTTCAACGCCTCAGCCAACAGCCGCGACTATATGGTTTGATCAGCGCATTTCCAGCGAGCCCCCAAAGCCTTAATGACAGCCACGCAGACGTATTATACGGAGCCCTGTATCTTGAACATCAAACACTTAGCTGGAGCCCAGACTGGATCAAGATAGATTCGGGCCTATGGGCAGTATGTGAACACAGGGGGTAGCTATGATTACTTATACCAAACTTGGAATCAGGCCTTCCACGCTTGGCTGCCAAGCTCGGGTTATAAGCTAAGAGAGACTCTGCCTTTTGAACTCTACCTAACCTCTCCTGTCACGTCGCTTGAAAAAGATTGGCTAACACAGATTTACATCCCGATAAAAACAGCAGGATCTGAACAGCCGACATAGCGAAAACTTGTTGTAATTTGCCAAGAAATGACTCAACGAGGACGTAACCTATGGCAATTCATCAATTAACCGCCGTTCAGGCTTGTGAAAGTCTCCGCCAGGGGACGACAAGCCCACAGCAGATCAAGCAGCATTTACTGAGCCGGGGTAACTCAACTGGATCCAAAGCTAGGTGCTTTTCTTTATCAAGACCACACTCAAACCATGGCCACGTCTTCTCCTTTGGCGGGCTTACCTATCAGCTTTAAGGATCAGTTCCATATTGAAGGCTCCCCCCCTGTAGCTTTGGTCTTCCCCCCCGAACGACAATGAGTGAATTCACGGCACCTGTAGCAGAAGAACTATTTCGTCAAGGTGCCAGCTTACTGGGCAAGACAAGCCTTCCCCCCTTTCGCAATGGACTTCCAAACAAACAACAAGATTCGTGGTTTTTGCAACAACCCCTGGAATCAAGAATATACCAGTGGAGGTAGCAGTGGCGGGGGAGCAACAGCAGTGGCTTCAGGCATGAGCTTTGTTGACATAGGCACGGATTTAGCAGGTTCCTTGCGGATCCCAGCCAGTTTCTGTGGCGTATATAGTTTATTACCCAGTGAAGGTGCTCTGACTAACCAAGGGATCTTTGTGAAGCCTGAACTATCTTTGCCACATTTTGCTCGCCCGGGCCCCCATCGCAAGAGAGCCTCAGGATTTAGCCCTAATTTGGCAAGCACTAACAGCGGAAATAAGAATCGACCTAGGTGAACAGCTCAACTTGGCTATTTGGCAACAAGCCGAAGATCTTCCCCCCCTCGATTCAGACATCAGTAACCTGATTAATCAAGCAACTACAAACTGGCAAAGCGCCGGACATCAATGCCACCAAACAAAACCAGAACGGCTAAGCTTTGCCAGTTGCTGGCGGACATACGGGAAAATAATGGGGGGGTTTGAAACTTCAGGGCTAATGAATCCTTTCATCAGGTGGCTAAGTATACTATCTGGCAAAAGCAGCCGTAAACGTTCTCCTCACTTCTTGGCTAACGTAATGCAGGGGTATCGAAGAAACAAGAATGAGTATCGCCTAGCACTGAAACAAAGGGAGGGTTTGATCCAGCATTGCCAGGAATTTTTCGAACAATACGATGCATGGATATTACCAGTAACATGCAGCGTAGCATTCCGTCATATGCAGCCAAGCACGGAGCATGGCCCTAATAGGGACTATAAAACACCTCTGATGATCAATGGGGCAGGAGCTGAATTATCTTGATGCACTGACTGCATATACGACACCAGTCAGCCTTATTGGGCACCCTGTTATTACTATGCCAATTGGCTTGGACAGCAATGGGCTACCTGTTGGAATTCAGCTGATCGGAAAAATGAACGGAGAAACTAAGCTCCTTCAGATAGCAGAAGAGTTATCAAAATATATAGAGATGCCCCACTTGCCCTGCATTGCTTGAACCTGCGAGCTAAGAGAATACCGTAAATAGAATAGGCGACATCGGGATGCCAAGATGCCGCCTACTCTATTTTTATAGAGAATTGTCGACACGCTGTTTCAGCCAATCTCCGACTAAATCATCGGCAACAAGGATTATCGAGAAATGATTTTGATTGTCCACTAGCGAAATACTACTATCGGCTTGTTTGCTCTGATTTTGTTTTACAAAATCAACCGTTTTCTGAGCATCAAATGCTTCATCTTTTTGCCCCCATCCAAAGCCCCGAAGCTTGCAAGCGATGCTATCTGCGCTTGCGGATCATCAGGTGTCAGAGCATTTGCCATATTGACGGTGTTAAAGGTAACCAATTTGGGGGGGTTTTTATTCAGTACATCAGCAGGATAATTAAACTGCACCGCTTTATCATGTCCAGAGAAAAGCCCACCGCTCATACTATTAATAACAAATGAGGAGGTTTTAACGTCAGTGAACTGATAATGGCTGCCTTCTTTGTCTGTTTCAGATTTATAGCCAAAATAAGGCGCGACAAAACTATAACCCTCAACAGGAACTCGTTCTTCCCATGACGAGTAATTCAGCACTAACCCAGCGCCGCTAGAATGCCCGCCAAGAAAGACTTTCTTACCAGGGTGCTTGGATTTCACAAAATCAATCATATCGCTGATATCTTGCCAAACACGTTGTTTCGAGGGGGGGCTATCACCTCTGTCGCCTTGAGAGTCGCCATGCCCTCTAAGGTCAGGGGTATAAACAGCAATATCATATTTAGTTTCAAGGCCAACAGCTAAGTGGTTATACAACACACCACTGTGGGCTCCTCCACCATGATAGAAGATAAATACGGCTTTAGGGCTTGGCGGAACATATGAGCGAACAGCCAACGCCAGATCATCTGAAGCTTTGACCGTGAAACTGTCAGCGAGCTCTACCGGTTTGGCTTGTTGTACTTCTTGAAGAGAAAAAAACGTTTCATTGTTATCACTTGCACAAGCTGAAAGACTCAGCAGAGCAAGGGAATATAGTACGGCTTTCATCGTAAGTCCTTTTTTGATCATCCAAATGCGAGTACATCGTTCTCGTGCTACGCATCTTCAAACTGAAAGTACAAGTAATTGAAGTCAATGATAGTAAATCATGACTGAGGTTGATGTGGCGTTGTGTCTGCAATTATTGATGATACTTGTCACTTTATAGTTAACTTGTGAACTCAGCCGTTACGGCTCAATCCAACGTTTAAAGGCAAATTCGCCCTCTTTGACCTCAAGCAGCACCGCACTTTTCGTTGGGTCACCAGAGCCCTTAAACTCAATTCGTCCAGTAACCCCCTCATACCCCCCCAAGGTATTCAATGCATCGCGAATGCCTTTCGGATCAACACCACCATGACGCCTTGTAGCTTCAAATAATATCCCCGAAGGCATCATAAGTCAGCGCAGAAACATCATTCGGATCCTTGTTGTAGCTTCTCGGTAACGTGCCCTGAAATTCAATGCTTCACCATCCGCTTTATCGACAGCGTAATGGGTGCTGAAAAAAGCACCTTCAATTGCATTTCGCTCGGTTACGGGGATTTGAGTCCAGGTATCACTGCCAAGCAAGAGAGCACTAATCCCCAGCTCTCTTGCCAAACGGGCCTGTTCAGGCACTTCATTATAATAATTGGGTAAGAACAAAACCCCGGGTTCAGTGGCTTGGATCCGGCGCAACTGCTCTGTCACATCAGGAGCATCCCGGGTATAAAGCTCAAAAGCAACCACCCTGCCCCCTTGTGCCTTGAAGGCGGTTCGAAATACTTCGGCCAGGTTACGATTGTATTCACTGGAGACATCGTAAAGCACCGCCGCTTTTTGATAACCGAGATCTTGGAAGGCAAACCTTGCCATCAGTTGCCCCTGAAAAGTGTCATTAAAGGCAATACGGTATACCCAACTTTTATTTCTCGTGGTTTCCGGATTTGTCGACCAGGGACTGAGCATAGGGATCTGGGCGAATTCAGCATACCTTGCTGCTGGGATAGCATTTCGGCTCGCTTGCGGGCCTACAATCGCGCTGACATTTTGCTGATTGATAAGCCGCAATGCGGCACTGATTGTTTGCTCGGCATTGTCCTGGTTATCCTCAATTAGCAAAGCGACGTGATAGTGCTTGTCATCGAGAATCAGTCCACCGCGATCATTAACTTCTCGTACCGCCAACTCGGCGGCTTCAATTGTCGCCAGTCCGACTTCCGGAATTTGCCCACTAACCGGTGCAATTAGGCCAATTCTCAACTCTCTCGTCTGTGGTGGCTGACTATCACAACCAGTAATCAGCAAAGCAAAAACAATAAGCAAACTCGAAATTAACTTCATACACCTATCCTTATTTGTTGACCGCTTCTTCCTTACGTCCTTTGAGCATATAAGTATGCATCTCTCCTTTGCCCTTGATCACGACCATTCCCCCCCGATCATCAAATACATAGCTGTCCTGCAAATGTTTGTATGTTGCTTCGGTGATCTGAATACCACCTTTCAGCCCTTGTGACTCCATGCGGGAAGCCGTATTGACGGCATCTCCCCCCCAAATATCATAGATAAACTTTTTAGTACCAATCACTCCGGCGACCACCGGCCCGCTATTGATCCCGATACGAATACTCAATGCCTTGCCGTGCCGGCGATTGAAACTCGCAATCACGTCCAGCATATCCAGCGCCGTTTCGGCGACCACTTCGGCATGGTCATCACGTGGTATAGGGATCCCCCGCTCCGACCATGTAGCATCACCAATGGTTTTAATTTTTTCCAGCCCCCGGCGCTCACTCAAACTATCAAATCCACAAAAAATCTCATTGAGCATCCCTACAACTTCTGCCGCAGGCAAACCCGCAGACATTGGCGTAAAGTTGACAATATCTGCAAACAATATCGTTACTTCAGAAAAGCTATCGGCGATAGTATCTTCACCATGCTTCAGACGTTCGGCGATCGGCGCCGGCAGAATATTCAATAACAGATGTTCAGATCTCTCCTGCTCTTCGGCCAGATCGTCGAGTGTTTTTTTAAGCCTGCATATCATATGGTTGAAGTTTTGGGCCAATAATCCAGTTTCATCCCGAGTCAGCACAGGCGCTGTCTGGGTCAGGTCTCCCGCGGTAATTTTCAGGGTCGTATCCGTAACAGCCAAAATGGGCCGAGTGATCCGAACAGCGATAAGATAGATTCCGATACTCAACAAGCCAACAGCCAGTAAACCAACAGCCAGGATCATCACACCAAACCGGTTGGCCGGAGCCAATGCTGCCGATGCCTTTACTTCAGAGATCAAGGCAAGCCCCAGTTCGGGTAGCCAGCGATAACTACCTATCACAGGAACGCCAGCATAGTTATCATAAAGCCCCAGCCCCCCCGTTTTCTTCCTTCAAGGCCGCTTCAATTCCTAGGCTATGGACACCTCGAGGATAAGATGCCTCACCGAATCGCTCGGTAGAAATAAAGCGGTTGTGAGCATCGATAAGATATGCCTCGCCGCTTTCTCCCAAGCCGGTACGCCTGCCGACGATCTCGACCAATATCGACAAGCGGATATGGGCAGCCAGCACTCCCAGCAGCTCACCTTTAGGACTAAGCAGCGGCGTTGACACCGTTAGAGTCGGTGCGGCAGTACCCGGTGTCGGATACACCTTCTGCAAAAATGTTTCCTGGCGCCCTTTAATGAAATATTGATCATTAAGCCGGTATTCGCCCTCATCAGAAGGCTGAGTCGAGAAGAAAACCCGACCACCAACCTTGGTCATCATAAATATTTCAGTCAGATCAGATGCCGTTGCCAAACCATAATCAAGAAAGGTAGACAAAAACAGTACCTCAGCCAACTTAAAATAAGCCTTCTCGTATTCCTCGGATCCTATTTCTTCCGCGAGCAATATATCAGCGGCATTACGCAATTCATCAAGTTCTGCAATATTTGCCACAATCGTAACTTGCTCGGAAATATAGCGATTGATTTCGAATTCTTTATGGTCAGCCGTTAAATCAAACTGAGCAATTGCCATCTCTTTTTGCGTCTCAGCCGCAAGAAAATACGTCGCCGATGCCAGTGCCACCACCACCAATACTGACACCAACAAAAAATAGGCAGTCATGCGGGCCTTCAGACTCTTTTGCAAAAGCCCCATTAAATCCCCCCCCTAAAAGATAAAAACGTCCCAATCAAAATCAGTATAGACGCCCAGACTACCTCCCTTTCTCAATTGCGTACGAGTTCTCCACCAGCAAGCCAGCACTTAAGCTACCCCTGAATAGATAGGTGATATCGCACAGAGTGCCAAACAACTAATAACCAACAACCGACCAGAAAGACAATCTAAAAGTCAATCTAAGAGGCAGTCTGAGAAGCAATGGCCCAGAACTTGAAGCACTTAAGAAATAGAAACGTTCAAGTGCACTTAAATCAATTGAGCAGACGGCGTATTCTCCACACCGCCAGCGCGATAGGTGCGGCCGGGACGCTTTCCTTACTCATTCCGGGGGGGCTCCTTCATGCCCGAGATAGCAATCCATTAATAAAGACTCCTCCTATAGATACTTCTCCTATAAAGATCGGAGCCTGCGGGCCATTTAGCGGCCCAGCCAAGCACACAGGTGATGCTATCAAGCAGGGGATCCTGATGGCACTCGAAGATGCCCCGTACAGCAGGTGAAGTCCCCATTACTATTGACGGTACGTTGCATGATATCGATATCGTGTGGGTAGATAGCCGCTCAACCCCCCCAGCCAGCGCCGTCAACGCCGCTACCGATGCCATAATCCGCCAAAACGTGAAACTAATGATTGGCGGCTGGCACTCATCCGTCGCACTGGCGCTAATGGATGCCGAAGCCGATCTCAACACCATTCATATCGGTCACCTCGGGGGGGCTTCACAGTATATTGCGGCCAAAATCAACGATGATCCCCCCCAACGCTATCGAGGCTGGTTTAAGGGGTTGGCCCTCGCCGCCGAAACTGGCTGGCCTGTATGGTGCACCTCTGAAGTACATGCGGGAACAAGGGCTTTGGCAACCGGCCAATAACCGGGCCGCCATATTGGTGGAAGACAGTGCCTTCGGTCGAGGCTGGGGCGAAGCCCCTGATGACCAGCCTCAGTGAAGCCGGATTCAACCCGCAGCCCCTACGATGTTGCCGCGTTGGACGAAACCGAATTTAGGCCACTGTTGAATAAATACAAATCCAAGCAGGTTTCGCTGGTAGCAATGACCTCTACCGGTGATGTCGCTGTCAGCAATTTCGTCAGACAGTTCAAAGAACTTGGCGTCAAAGCCTTATTGCTTGGACACGGGCTGCGCTGGTCAAGTAATTGGTATGCGATGACAGGCGATGCTTCAGACTTCGTGATCGCCATGGACTCAGCAATGCCTATTGCACTGTGGCAACGATGGTGGGTCAGGCGATTTAAAGCCAAATATGGCGAGAATCCAAGTATTCCGGCAGCAGGCTTTCACTACGACTACACCCCGGATGGCGATCAGAGCTCTCAATACCGCAAATACATTCGATTTCAATACACTGGCAGCAACTCTCAGCCAGCTCTCATACAAAGGGGTCTGGAATTACTACCAGTTCTCGAATGGCCCCGGGGTACATGCACTATCTGCCAATGAGATCATGACAGGCCACTTTATGAAAGGGTTTTACCTCCCGATGGTTCAGCTATTCGGTGGGCAGGCAAAAATAATCTGGCCAATTAAATATGCCGAACAGCGCTTCAGGCAGCCCCCGTGGATTTAGGCTGAGCGCTCAAATGGAGGCTATTGCATGCACGAAACATTTCTTCTGGTGCTGGGGGCTTGTCGGCCTGCTGACTATTGCCAGCCTGCTGCTGCCGATTGCCAATCGTATCAACTTCCCCCCCTACACCGTATTGCTCGCCGTCGCAGGGTGCATGCTGGGCGGAATAGTGTTGGCAACCAGCAACCTTGATCCTCCGGGGATATTGGGTGATTTCCTCACCTCACTCGAGGCGATGGATATCACCTCCGAAGTGGTGTTCTTTGTTTTCCTGCCGGCTCTGATTTTTGAATCGGCCCTGAATATCAATGCCCGCCATCTAATGACAGATATCGGCCCCCCCATCCTGTTACTGGCAATACTCGGGTTGCTCATCTCCACCATGCTGGTCGGCATATTTGTATGGAGTGTATCGGATATCAGCCTGGTTGCCTGCCTGCTGCTCGGTGCCATCGTATCAGCTACCGATCCCGTAGCCATTGTCGCCATTTTCAAAAATTTGGGCGCCCCCAAACGACTTACCATTCTGGTCGAAGGAGAAAGCCTGTTTAATGATGCAACTGCAATCGTACTGTTTACCATTCTGGTGACCATACTGCTCGGCAACACCGAGGCAGGCGTCATCTCTGCAGCCGGAAAATTTCTGGAGGTCTTTTTCGGGGGGATACTGGTTGGCCTGTTTGCATCCTGCTTGTTGCCTCTCTGATAGGCCGACTGCGTAACCTACCGCTGGTCGAAATCACGCTGACTATCTGTCTTGCCTACCTGAGTTTTCTGCTTGCAGAGCACTACCTGCATGTTTCGGGGGGGGTGATGGCTGTCGTCACTGCCGGCCTGGTGATCAACTCATTCGGTCGGACCCAGATCTCCCCTCACACCTGGCAT
>LLEM01000022.1_pt1 | contig 35248 bp, 51 predicted proteins | sample 595841 | NCBI WGS metagenome assembly LLEM01 (sample SAMN02919313, study PRJNA255460) | bioreactor metagenome | biome: chemostat; feature: culture 2012_10.2; material: sediment; isolation source: day64 10degC chemostat 2012 inoculated with Wadden Sea sediment taken from... | place: Germany: Bremen ...
TTTGCTTTGTTTTATTAGAATTGGACTTGCTGGGTTTGGTACCGATGATTGTAATGGCTTGCTGTGCCGTTGCGATATTTGGAAACGCAATGCTTTACTTTTTTAATTATGATGAGGAAGCCGTGGATTTAAGCGACCTTGGTAAGACCGTAGCTAAGTCTGGTGTTGATGGGTTAGCTGAAATCAGAAAGAAATAATGTATTAATTTATAAAATATTATTAGGATTAATTAAAGGCCCCCCCAAACTGGTTTGGGGGGGGCCTTTTTCATAAATTAAAATTTAAACTGGCTCACTAAATTAGAGAGGTGATCGGCTTTTTGTTTTAATAGGTGACAATCCCTTGCAGTTTGTTCAACCATGGCATCACTTTGGCGGGCAATTTCTGCAATGCTGGTGACGTGGGGGGGCGATATTTCATTAATCACACTCGATTGTTGGTTTGTAGCGGAAGCTATCTGCATGTTGATTGCATTCATTTCGCTGACATTGGTCGAGATTGCGGTGAGCTGTTCTTCTGAGTGTGAAGCCTCTGACTGGCAGGTGTTGCCGAGATCTGAACTTGTTGCTATCGCATTGACCACAGCTTCAGTGCGTTTTTGGAGTTTATCAATAATGACGCGGATCTCTTCCGTCGAGTTTTGACTTCTTGATGCCAGGGTTCTGACCTCATCTGCCACGACGGCAAATCCTCGTCCCTGTTCACCTGCTCGGGCGGCTTCGATAGCGGCATTGAGCGCAAGGAGGTTGGTCTGCTCTGATACCCCCGCTAATCACATCAAGTACGGTATCAATGGAATTGGCATCCTGAGCCAACTGGGCCACAACCTCATTAGTATTGTTCAGTTGCTTGTTCATGTTTTCGACGCTTTCATAGGTTGCGGTAACGGACTGATGGCCAGTTGTAATGGCTTCGGAGGCCGATGTCGCACTGGTCGCGGCACCATTAGCACTTTGGGCCACTTCATCCGAGCTTGCACCCATTTCGTGTATTGCGGTAGCAACTTGTTCTATTTTGCTTGTCTGTTGCTTGATTTCTTGTTCCATAGAGCAGGCAAGCTGGTCGACACTCTGAATCGAAGACGAAATCTCTTTTCCGGTATCAGATACATTTTGGAGCAACTCACTGAGGTATTGTACAAACTGGTTGTACCCTTTGGCTATTTGACCGACTTCATCATGACGAGAATCATCCAGTCTTTGGGTTAAATCGCCGCCACCTTTGCCAATATTTTCCAATAGCAGGGCAACATGCACGAAAGGCGAAAGCAGTCGGTTGATTGACCAGGCAGAGAGAGGAATAAATATCGCTGCGATGACCAGCCCCCATAATGATCATGTTTAGGCTAAAGCTGTTTAGGTAGGCCAATACTTCTTGCCTTGGCAACTGGGTGATCAGCGTCCAGCCTATTCCAGGTAATGCCTTGCTACCAACTATCTGTGGACTACCGGCAAGCTCTAACTCTCGTACTGTGGACTCTTTTGTTCCGAGAAAGGATTGAAAGTTGTTTATGCCAAGAACGGAAAGCGATTGTCCAACAAGCTGTTTTTGAGGGTGAACTTTGATTATACCTTTATCGTCGGCCAGAAAGACAATGCCGCTTTCACCTATACGAAACTGGCTAATAAGTTCGGTAACCTTGTCGAGGGTGAGTCCGATACCGGCGACACCTATCCGACGGCCATTGCGCATGACGGCATAGTTAACAAACATCGTCGGAATGCCTGTAGCACCTTCTGTATCAATAGAAAGCTCAAAGGGTTTGTTTGATTTCATGAATTGGTGAAACCATTGATCTGCTGCGCCGTTGGCGCTCATCATTTTCAATATTCCGGCCGGGGTATAGTAGGTTTTATCCTCGTCCGAAATAAAGTAAGAGGTGATGGCATTAAACTCAGTCCTCACCTCGGAAAGGTACGCTGAAATTTCTTGCTTGGAGCTATTGCTTGAATATTGGGTAAAAAGAGGGGGGGATAGGGGCGATAACTTGTGAAGCTGTGACGGGGACGTTGAGTTGAGCATTTAAATCGTTGCTCACCTCTCCCCAAGACTGCGGGCAACTCACGCTGAAATGTTTTGTCGATCAGTATGTTCCAACTCGAGTTAAAGGAATACGTTCCCATCGCAGCAATGATCACTAAAGCGGCAGATACTGTAGCCAGTATCGCTTTATTTCTTATCGTTAGCTTCACTTTTACACTCCTTTCGATGGCTTTATTAAATGATTGTTCCTTAAGATGGCCATAGATAGGATCTTAAGAGATAACGATATATGTTAGAGGCATTAGTTTTCATGAATGATCAGTCGAATAGTGCAAAATCGAAAAATCCGCTCATGGGTTCGATGAAAACTGTGTTTAAAATGCTAGTTGAGCATTTATTCAATATCGATTTTGCCGAGGATACAGCACGCAATTCTCATAAACCGAGACGATATCTACATATCTATCAAATGAAATTGAAGGCAGATCAAATATATGAGGATATCTAAAACCATTTCGAACAATATTTGTCTGGGGGGGAATCGAGAATAGAAATATTATGTGAATAATATTGGGATGTAGCACATTAATTCATTCAGTATATATGTTCGGATTGTAACTAAAGTTTTTTTATAAATATTAGTTATTAAAATTGAAATAAAGGATAAATTCATATTTTGCATGACACACCATGATATTTATAAAAACCAGACCATTACTGATCTGGGTTGTAAAATATGGTAGGTATATCTGTTAGTTTTCTTTGAGATATGCACTAAGAAATTGCGCGACGGCCATTTCAATGGCTATCTCTCTCTCATGTTGGCTGGCTGTGGGTAGATGTACCAGTATTTGCGGCCAGAACACAATTGCCTTCAGGGCGGCGATAAATTGCTCGGAAGCAATTTCTGGATATTCAACATCAAGTTTCCCAGCTGCAACACCTGCTTCAATCCATCTGGTAAGTCCAAGTCGGCCTTCTAGTTGCTGTACTTTTTCTACCATGAGTGTTGCGGATTCGCTAGAACGCATACATTCAGACAGTACCATTCTGGCTAACGAATGAAAGTGCGAGCAACATAGCAGTTCGACTTTTGTTTGTGCCATTGCAGTTAGTTGGGCCTTAACAGACACGTCAGAATTGAAGGGGGGGACCTGGCTGGTGACCCCCCCTACATTTGATAACAAGCGCTCAATAATGGCACTGAACAAGCTTTCCTTGGTTGGGTAATACTTGTAAAGCGTACGTTTTGAGACTTCGGCCTTTTTCGAAATGGCTTCCATACTCGCCTGCTCCAGTCCTTTATCAGTGAAAATATCAATTGCAGCAAGAATGATATTTTCTTGTTTTATTTCAGCGATTTTAGCCATTTCAACACCATTGATGAACTCAAAAGTAAACACGAGTGTTTACTTTTTCAATATTCCCGTTAAGATTAAAAGTATACACCATCGTTTACTTTTGGGGGGGCTAGCTAGGAATGAACACAAAATTAAAAATATCTATGGTAGCAGTATTGGCAGCGCTTGGAGCGGTAGCGAGTGGCAACGACAAGGTTGATATTGACTACGTTCGAAGCGCAGATCTGAGGCAAGAGCGTATTGCTAGCTCCCCCACAATTTGTTGATGGTAAAGTTGTTTCTCATCTGCCTAAAGTAAACGCTGAAGAAGGCATGCTAAAAACCATGTGGAAGTTTTTCATGCAGCGTGATCGGCTCAAGCCAGCTGAGCGACTTCAGTTTCAGGCTGTCGATACCCAATTACTCGCTAAGCCAAGCAAATCACTTAGAGTGACTTGGCTGGGGGGGCACTCATCTTTGTTTGTTGAGGTGGATAATACCCGCCTGTTGATCGATCCAGTTTTTGACTATGCTGCGCCTTCATTTTTTTCTCGCTGGTTTGAGCGGAATGTTGATGCCCCCCCAGTTAGCCGAGAGGATCTGCCTGTTCCAGATGTGATCTTAATTTCTCACGATCATTATGATCATCTGGAAGAAAACACTGCGCGATATTATGCCAATAAAGAAGTTAAATTCTTTGTTCCGTTAGGGGGTTGGTCGCCACCTTGAAAAGTGGGGGGGAGTGAAACCGTCAAACATTCAAGAGTTTGACTGGTGGGAAAGCCAGCAACTCAATAGCGTAACGATTACGTCGGCACCGGCTAACCATAATTCGGGACGTAGCCTGTTTGATTCCAATAATACCTTGTGGTCATCCTGGGCGATTCAGGCAGACGCTGGTAGCGTGTTTTTCAGTGGTGACTCAGCCTACGGAGAACACTTCAAACAGATTGGTGATCGCTAGGTCCGTTTGATTTATCGTTTATCGAAGTCGCAGCCAATGTGAAGGAAGGAAAAGGCTATCCAGTTGAAGGCTGGGGGGCATATGCAGGCAGCCCATACCATGCAGGCGCATTTGGATGTCAGGGCCGAGAAACTTTTTCCGGTGCATTGGTCAACCTACGAATTGTTCCTCCATCGCTGGGATGAGCCGGTGAATGATCTGATCGCCGAGGCTGAGGTTCGTAATGCAGATTTAGTCACCCCTTTGGTCGGTGAGTCTCTGGACTTTTCCCTGCCCATACGTACAACATACTGGTGGCAAGACAAGCTGGAGTGGCTGGATTATTCGCAGCTTGCGCAGGCTCAACCTTAGCTCCGAAATATTAGATACTAAGTATTAGACACTAAAAAAAGGATACTGAGTAAGCAGCCGCTCCTGGCTAGGGCTGGCTGCTTCGTTCGTTATTCGTCAGAAACAAAAATAAAATCAAAACCTTCGCATCATTATGCTGTTATGTGGTAAAAGATAATGAGGATTCAGATTTCACCTGATTATTATAAAAATAATACTAACGAGCCTATAAATGAGCGATGTTGCATACATGCTACTGCCAGTAGTCACAGTCAGCAATGGTATTATCACAGCTTGTAATGAAGTATTTACGGAAGTGATTGGTTTTTCCTCACATGAGATTGTCGATACTAAATTACAAGATGTGTTATCCATCGTAGATGAAGAGTATCAAGATTTTTCTTGTGTAGAGCAATTGTTTTCATATTGCAGGAATAATCCAAAAGGAATATCCGTAACGGCAACAATAAAAGATAAGCATCACTATGACTTGCCTGTTATAGTTTTTTTGCTGTCTGTTGAAGAAAGAGAAGATGCATTTACTCTGTCTTTTAGAGTGTTGGAAAATAAATCTATTGATCCAATTACAGGGTTGCCAAATGGCTGGGCGATACGTTCAAGAGCTAGTTATTTACTTAACCTCCCAGAAGTAGATAAACCAAATATGGCATTGATTACGTTAAGCGTGGATAACTTTTCAACGATGAACTTTCGTTATGGGTTTGATGTCGGCGATAACTATCTACATATTATGGGGAAGATATTACAAGAGACAATAAATAATAATGGTTTGGTGGTTCGTTATTCTAATGCTAAGTATGGAGTCTTAGTGGAGGACTGTCGTGGGTTGAAAGAAGAAGTCTTTCTTGCCCATGTTACCAGGCTGTGTCAACGCCTGTGCGATGTTGCTGCTGTCCCGTTGAACTTAGACAGTGGCCATAAGGTTGGTAAATCCTTTAGCATTGGGGTCTGTGTTGGGAATACCCTCTTCGCAAGTTATCATTCGATGGAAGTGGCGGCTGAGACCGCAATGAGGGAAGCCAAAAAATATAGTATTTCAACGTATTGTTTTTCAACGGCACAGATAACAGATGATCTCATTTCAAAGAAGCTCATTATTGATGAATTTCCTCAGGCGATTGAACAAAATCAGATAGAGATTCATTTTCAGCCTCAGTATGAGTTGAACAATGGGACTCTTATTGGTTTCGAGGATTTATCTCGCTGGCAGCATACCGAATTAGGTAATATTCCTCCTGATGTTTTTGTCACCATTGCGGAAGAGATTGGGTTGCACTTTGAATTTGATTTATGGGTATTTAATCAAGTGTGCAGTCAAGTTGTTGAATGGCAGAAAAAAGGGCTGAACTCACCTCGAATAGCGATAAATATATCTTTCAAGACATTAGAGATGACGACATTTGTTTCTCGTATAATTAAAATTATAGAGTCAACGCAATGCCCGACAGAACTAATTGAAATAGAAATAACTGAAACGGCGACGGCTAAAAATATAATTACGTTAAGCGATAATATTACCCAGATTAAAAAACAGGTATTAATATTGCAGTAGATGATTTTGGTACTGGTTATTCGTCATTGAATTTAATTCGTAATTTCCGCCTGTCGTTGGACAAATTGAAGCTTGACCGATCATTGATTGAGAATATCTGTAATACGGAATTGGACCGAGAGTTCATAAGGCAGATCATCGAACTGAGCCGAGTGTTGCAGGTTAAGGTGCTTGCGGAAGGGGGGTTGAGACCTTAGAGCAACGTGAACTGCTGAAACAACTCGGGTGTGATTGTGCTCAGGGCTATTATTTTGACAAGGCACTTCCACGACGAGAGACTGAACAGCTGATTCGCAACAAGAATGAAAACACTCTTTAATGCGTTTGTCCGAACAGCACTCTGTACCTAAGTCATTCGCGCCGAAGTAATTCACCTGAGCCATTTGTCTGCCTCATTCACATAGCAGCTCCTTATCTATACTTATCCTCAGTGCTTAAACGAGGTACTGATGATGACATTTTTAATTACCTGGCAGTTACACCAAGGCAAGCTTCATCCGACACTGGCCCACTTTTCTCAGCTTTCTGAAGAGCAGGATCAGGCCATGATGGGAGAGCATATCAAGATGATTGGGCGCTGGCATGATCTGGTTAGCGGCACGGGAGTCGCGATTTGTGAATCCGATAGTATCGAGGCGATATCTGCCTATGCCCTGAAATGGAATAGCGATATGGATATCTCGGTGCAGGCGGTAGTCGATGACGAACAGGCAAAGGCACTGGGGAGCCAGTTGTTAGTTTAGCTGTTTGCCAAGCATTTAATTGCATCCTAGATTTAATCACACCCTAGTCGTTCCGTTGAACGACTAGGGTGTTTTTATGTGTTGATAGTGGTTGGAATTGAGCTCAGCTAGATACAGGCAGTTCAAAAGATTGTAGGTATTGCCTGGCATCGTGCTCTGTTTTTAGCTGGCTATGGTGGATCACCAATATTGACTGGATGATCCGCATTCCTTGCCCCCCCATTGATCCTGAAGGTGCCTCGGGATCAATCTGGTTGGTGAGCTTTACTGCGACGTCATGCTGGTGGTGTTCGGCCTGAAGCTGGATTGTTGAGTGATTAGGAGCATGACGGATGGCATTTTCGAACAGGTTGGCGAATAAGCGTAGCAACAGCTGTTTGTCGCCATAGACGGTATCGGCATTCGGCAGTGATAGGCTCAGTGAAAGATGCTTTCTCTCGGCATCAATCGCAAGGCTTTCCTGAGTTTCCCTTATTATCTGAGTGAGACAGACAGGCTCGAAGTATGGCTCTGGAACCTGTTTTTGACTACGAGCCAAGTCTAGCTGCTGACCCAGCTGCTCTGCCAATTTGTGAGCGTTACGGTGTGCGGTGTCGATAAGTGGATCGGGAGCCGAAGCCTGGAGTTGCCATGTTTCCAGATAGCCGAGGATACTCGAAAGGGGAGTTTTGAGATCATGGCTAAGTTGCATTAATAGCTCACGGCGGCAGGTCTCTTCTTGTTGTAGTTGTAAAAACTGCTGCTGGATCCGCTGAGCCATCAAATACAAATGCGTGGCGACAGGTTTGAGCTCCGGCACCTGCTTGACAAAATCAGGGTGAAGACGGAAGTTGTTACCGGCTTGTTCTTTCAGTTTTTGGGGTAACGGTTTCGATTGGCCGGAGCAAAGTTTGCCTGACTAGCCGATAGATCAGTAGGCTGAATCCGAGAATCAGAAACAGAGATATAGCTATCATGCTATATATCGGTTGGTTGCCTTCCTGAGAGGCCAGTAATGTGCGCTGTTCACTACCGATTACGACATATAAATAGCCAATAACAGAATCAAACTGGGTAATGGGGGGCGACTGAGAAGACTTTCTGTTCACCCGGGTTACGCGGATCATCCCCTAGTATCGGCAAGGGCTGCTTATTCAAAAACTGTTTAATCGGTGCCAGACGGACGGAACTGGTCTGGATTTTGCCTTCCGGAGCGGCATGGCTGCGGATATTTCCTTGTTGATCGAGAAAATAGATTTCAAAATCAGGCCCGAGCAGCATCAGGGTATGGAAGATTGATTTAAGGGCATCGGGGTTGTAATCGGTGCCGTGCATCAACGGGCTATCGTCTCGCATGTGAGCGGCTAGCTCACGGTGCAAGGTTTGCTGGGTACGTTGCTCGATTAACTGCTGCTGGTAATAGAACAGGCTACCAATCAGTATAGCCGACAGTGCAAACCACAGACCGGTGAGTAGCAACAGACGTATTTTAAAATTCATTGCTATACCTCCTTAATGCGGTGTCTGCTATTCCGCGCGACTTAGCAAGCCTGAAACTTGTAGCCAACTCCCCCAGACCGTATGGATATACTTGTGTCTTGCCTTCGGCGGCTCCAGCTTGGTCCTGAGCCTGTTGACGGTGCTGCAGACAGTATGGTGATAGCCTGAAAAGTCTGTATGCCATACCTGTTCCAGCAACTCATCTTTGCTATAAACTCGTCCCGGCCTCTGGGCCATGAAGTGCAGCAGGGTAAACTCGGTTGCCGTTAATCTTACTGGCTGTTGCTCTACTTCGACTTGGTGCGACTCAGGTTTGATGGTAAGCCCATTGAACTCGAGTACGGGCTCAGGGGGGATTATCCGTGTCGACACTGTTAGCCGAACTGGAGTCTGCCATATGGTTCTTACGGCGTAACATCGCTCTTACCCGAGCCTGAAATTCCAGTACGCTAAACGGCTTGGTCAAATAGTCGTCAGCACCGGACTCCAGCCCTTCAACTCTGTCTTTTTCGCTGTCTCTTGCGGTCAGAATTAATACTGGCAGCCAGTTCTGCTGCTGGCGAAGCTCATGGCAGAGCTGCATACCGTCGCCATCTTCCAGTCCCCGATCCAGAACTATAAGATCAAAGGACGTGGAGTCTAGCCTTTTTCTGGCTAATTCGAGACTGGTGACGCGTACTACGTCATGGCCCTGAAAAGTCAGGTGCATGCTGATCAGCTCTGCCAGATCGTTGTCGTCTTCAACAATCAGGATCATGGCTGGATCAATGCTGTTTGAGTTTGAGTTAGTTGTAAACATGATGTCATCCCGGCCAGTTTCTCGCTACGCACACATACCAACGTACTTGTACCAACAAAAAAGGACCGGATCGGGATGATTTTCTTTCAGCTTATGTCATGTTCAGTTACTCCGTCCGAGTAATAGTTAGACTTGCTCCCGGGTTGAGAAAACGGTGGGTTGCATCGAGTGCCGAACCAGCTAGGCCGTCATCTTGGCTTATTACACCTGCATGAAAGGATACTCGGTCATTATCGTCACGAATGCTGTTATAGCCTTCACCACCTGCTGCCGGGCCGGGGATCGAGACGGCAGATTCATCATTGGCTTCTGTTCCTGCATCCCAGACTGCCATATTCATGGTTAGACTTTTTCCTACGGCGAGGCTGCCAATGTCGAGTTGGGTTTCACCGACAAAGCCGTCATTGGTATTGACCAGCATACTCGCTACCGATAGTTGCTGGGCGACGCTAGGATCAACCGTGAAAGACACATTGTCACTGGCACCGGGGCAAAATGACGCCTGTACCGGAAAAGCTGTACCCGACATCTCCATTGTTGGCAGATTCAGCTAGTAGGTTGCTGTTGTCACCGCCTTCGGCCATCACTTCCAGCGAATTCGATGCAGACTGTCCGATTTGAAACAGCGAGTACTGCTGGTTATGCGCCAAAATAGCGAGTGGTGAGAGCGGCTGGTTTGGTGTCAGGTTTTTTACAGTGACGGTATAGCCTGCAGTAACAGGTTCTTGAGCCTCGTTGTCTTCGATAGGACAGCCGGCTAACAGGCCTGCACTTGCTGCAATTACTAGTAAGCGATATTTCATAGCTACCTCCTTACTTTACTGTCACAGTGACGATGGCAACCGGGTTAAGCCAGCGATAAGTTGCACTGTTGATATCACTCAGGCCGCCATTCGGATCGCTGTCGCCGAGATTTCCCGGATGGATATGTATCTTGCTATTGGTAACGGTGCTTTCAACGCCAGTACCGCCGCTACCAAAATTGATGAAAGGCGGATTGGGCATGCTGGTGGCCAGTTCGTCGTTGGCCTCGGTACCGGCGTCATAGCCATTGAGGGAGATGGTATAAGTCCCCTGGTGCTGACGGGATCGCCCCAGCTGTCCAAGCCGACAAAACCATCATTAGTCGGTAGTAGCATGGCGGTAATCGTCAGGCGATCAGCATTGCCTGTGTTCAGAGAGGCTGTTGCTTGTTGGCCGGGATTTAAAATTCCTCCTGCAGGATCCTCGCAACCACAGCACCTGCGTTAGTTGCCAGTGACGAAAGTCCGGAAATATCTCCCCCTTCGGCCATGGCTTCAATTTCCGGCGATGCTGCTTCACCAGCTTGGAATAGTGAAACACTCTCGCTATGTGCAGTCACCAGTAATGGTGTGAAGTAGATGTTTTTGGTGGCGTTGTTAATAGTGACATCAATGTCAGCCGCGAGGGTGTGTGCAGAGCCGAGTATGCCGACAGCGGCAAGTGAAGCTAAAGTCATTTTCATCGTTTTGTCCGTTTAGTAATGAGTCATGCAATTACTATGGCGAACAAATCTGGCAAACATCTCGCGAAATTATCACAAATTTATCACAACGGTGGGTTTCAATTTTTATCAATATAAATTAGCCGGTTGCTATGAATTAATGATCGAAAAGTCGGTTGGAAGCGTTGGCTATAAACAGACGTTCAATAAAGGAATCCGGCTATGAATCGTGTTCATCCCAAGTCTTTGCTCAACAGTAAGTGGACCAAAGTAAATGCTGTTCACAAGGAGAAGCATTTTGTTGTGACAGAGGTTGAGTTCGATGAAACTCACAAGGTCAAACGCTGTGTCATTGAGGCGGTGATTAACCGACATCAGTATGAGCTTCACTGGCGGGAGCTTACCGATTCTACGGTGTGGCAGCTAGGATGGAATTAGGGTGATAAGCTTGTTTCTATGACTGCGACTAGCCAATAATTGTACATTGATCGCAGAGTTTTGCGTCTATAGTTGAACTGTATATATATACAGCTATCGTGTGATGTGAACTATGTATAAACAGACAAAGACAAGGAAGAATGTATGGGTGATAAACAAGCGGTATCAGGCAGTTGCCTTTGCGGAAAAGTAGCTATCGAGGCTAAAGCCGCTGATTTACATGTTGGGGGGCGTGTCATTGCGGTATGTGCCGTAAATGGGGAGGTGGTCCACTATTAGCGGTCGATGGCGGAACCGAAATTACTATCAACGGTGAAGAGTTTGTAAAACGCTATTCCTCTTCGGAGTGGGCCGAGCGTGTCTTTTGCAAGGAATGCGGTACGCATCTGTTCTATCTGCTCAAGGATAGCGGTCAGCATATTATTTCTGCAGGTCTTCTGGAGCAGCAGGATCAAATGGAGATGGATCATCAAATTTTTATTGATAAAAAGCCTGAGTATTATGCTTTTAGCAATGACACTCAAAATATGACCGAAGCGGAAGTGTTTGCGAAATATGCGCCTTAGCAATCTGTAATAGCAATTAGCATAAGTCTAAGTCTAAGTCTAAGTCGAGTGTAATTTCGTAAAGCGCTTTGGTGGCACCTTATCCCTAGGGGAGGTGCCTTGATTATCTGCTCACTCTGTGATTCATTTTCGAGCCAAATCACTAAAAAATATGATTTTTTGTCTACACTAGAAATATTAGGAACGTAACAAAAGGAGAGATTCAGTCAATAAACCATACTCGCCAAGGCCTTAGAGGACACCTAGCTTAATCCGTTTTTGTATTGATGGTTCAGGCACTGTTGTTTTGATATTGAGGGATTGATCATGCTCGATTTTGCGAACAGCCAAGCTTTGAAAAGCAAACAGACGAAAGCGACCACCGCATCCAATATTATCAAGAATGTTATCTTGTCCGATCTCAACGAACTTTATTCTCCTGCAGAAATTGAAGTTTTGCAGCAAGCTCAGCAGCTAATTGAAGATGGCAAAAGTCGAATCCGGTATTTAAAGGAAAAGCGACGCAGGGAGGAAAAACAACGCCTGGCGGCGGAAGCAAAGCTGCATAAAAGGGCGTTTGAGGTTGCACTTGCAGCTCTTGATGACATGACACTGGCCGAGCTGTATCAGCTCAATGTTTCTTTTACCTTTCAGTCTTCTGCCGTCAACGAACTGATTGAAGACTATGATCACCAACACTATCTTGCCACTGTTCAAAGCTGGCTTGATGCTGATGTCAGTACCGATAGTTACGTTGATCTTTCTCCGGAAGAAGCTAAAGAGGGGGGGTGGAAAGTCGGTATTGCCAAAGCCGCCGTTGAAATAATTAGCTGGCCCTGTTTGAAGTATCACCGAGATTATCAAGAGCCGTCCGCTAATTACATTGAACCGCTTGGCATTCCCGATGATTTTCCGGCAGCAATTTATACCGATGTTCGACATACCAACCGGTACCGTCTGACAACAGCTTGCCTCAAGGTAGTTCAGGCCATAACAGATTATGAAGAGAATGAAGAAAAGGTTCGATTAATCTTGAGTAGCCTTGGGCAGGATACATAGCCCCTAACCACAGTAAGCTATCGATTTATCAGCATGTTTAGACTAAATTTGGCAAAAAAAGCCTGCGACGGCAGGGCTTGGATAGATAATATTGCTTATTTTATTACAGTACGATGCCGGCAAACAGGAAGCCGAACATAATACTGAAGACCATGCTCAACAGACCCGGGATCATGAAGCTGTGGTTAAAGATATATTTACCGATGTTTGTTGTGCCCGTACGGTCAAAATCGATTGAGGCGATGATTGGGCCGTAGTTTGGAATGAAGAAGTAACCGTTAACGGCAACAAATGTAGCAATGATCACTTCAGGTGGGAGGCCTAGCGTAATCGCAACCGGTACAAGTACAGCGGTTGTCGCACCTTGGCTGTTTACCATGACAGACAGTGCAAACAGAGCAAAGGCAAAGGTCCAAGGAGCAACTTCTACCAGACCAGCCACAGTTTCTTTTACCATCACACCGTGACCGCCGATGAAGGTGTCACCTAACCACGCGATACCGAAGATAGCAACAATGGCACGCATACCAGCATGGAATACCGAGCCTTGGGTAATGGCATAACCGTCCGGCTTGCAGATTAGGATGATCATGGCCGCAACAGACAGCATGACAATCTCAATCGTGTGGGCCATTCCCATGGCATTGCCATCAAAGCTCGGACGTAGTGACGGGGAATGCTCCCATCAGTACAACAATCAATGAACCAAACAAGAACAGTGATACGGCTTTCTTGGCTTCAGGCTTGACCACAAGCTCTTCAACCTTCACTTCCTGTTCCATTTCTTTACGGAAAACAGGATCTTCCATACGGCGGCGATATTCAGGATCGTCTTTGAGCTCTTTGCCTAGCTTGTTAACGATAACACAGGCAGCCGTTAGACCTAGGCTGGTGCCTGGAATCGTAACCATGAGTACGTCGGCAAGGGTAATTCCCTGAGGCTCAAGGAAGGCAACAAGAGCAACAACAGCGGCTGCAATTGGGCTGGCGACAATGGCGAACTGGGAGGCAATAACCGCCATACCCATCGGACGTTCTGGACGAATGCCACTGCGGCGGCTAACTTCCGCAATCACTGGTAGTACGGAATAGGCAACGTGGCCGGTACCCGCCATCATAGTGAATACATAGGTAACAACCGGCGCGATAAAAGTAATGTATTTAGGATTTTTGCGCAGGATATTGGAAGCAATTTTGATCAGGAAATCGAGACCGCCAGCAGCTTGCATTGATGCTGCTGCAGCAACAACGGCCATGATCATCAACATTACATTGATAGGCGGACTGGTAGGCTGCAAGCCAAAGATGAAGCTTAAAACGGCTAAGCCGACGCCCCCCCATGACACCCAAACCGATACCACCGATCCGGGCACCGATCAAAATACAGACAAGTACAATTAGAAATTCAACAAAAAACACATCAATCTCCTTGATGACAGCGTTTAAGATATATTAAAAATTTGGTTGCACATGATATATGTTTTATATATTTAACAATCGAACATTCATCACACAAAAACACTATAACCTTGCTTTTTACAAGGACTAAATGTGGGTAAGAATGAGTGGTTGTTAACGTAAGGTGTTAGAGGTTTAGTTAAGGTTTTGGAGATTAATTCAATATGCGAAGGAGTTAACTTACAGTGTTGACAGTGACGGTGATTAAGAAGACTTGTTGTGTAGATATTAACAAGCTGGTGTGGGTCCACAGGCGCCTATATAACGCCTGCTTTATACCCAAGCTAGCTTGGGTATATATGGGTTATGCCGTGGTTTTGGTTTTTACCACCAGATGGTTACGGTTATCTCGCTTTGGCGAATAAGCTCATCACCAGCCAGCATATCTTCGGACTTTGCCAAACGGTCATAAAGCAATACATTGACGGTAGCTGCCAGATTCATACAGCCGACTGTCGGAACATAAACGACAGCATCAGCCCTGTCGACCACATCCTGCGCAATTGTGCCATCTTCCGGACCAAATACATATAGCGCGTTTTCCGGGTGTTGAAAGTGCGGTAGTGGTATTGCACCTTCTGCCAATTCAACGCAAACAATGTGAGTATCTGCAGGCAAGTCATCAAGCAAAGAGTTCACGCCAGTGAGCGGGATTTTGCGTGACATGCTTTTGGTGTCAGTCTGAAATTTCGCTGCACGATCATAACGCTCGCCAGTATAAATTACATTGTCGACTCGATAGCACCCTGCGGCGCGCATGACGGCCCCGACGTTTGTTGGGCTTTTCGGGTTACTTAGTCCAATACTGACTCGGGTATTTTTCATCGTTGTTTTCCGCTTACCTGGTATGAAAGAGCGCGGCATTCTAACAAAGCAAATGAAAGAGCGGTAGCGCGGTAATAGATGCTTCGCTTTTATTCTATAAACCTTATAACTTATATGGTATCTGTTCATAAAGTGAGCGGTTAGGCAGTGTGAATGGCCTCTTAGCCCCGCTAAACGGTAGATAAGTCACTAAATTATAATAATTTACTGTCTACACTGAAGTTATTTAGTGTCATAAGAAGAGGGATCTTTATGTCAATTAAACCTCTAAGCAGTGACAAGCTGTATCGCGCATCAGAATTGAATGGGCTGGCGGCTGATTGCAAGTCGACCAAGCACCTGACTCCGCTTGATGAAATTGTCGGGCAGGAAAGGGCACAGCAGGCCGTTGAGTTTGCTATGTCGATTAAAGAGAAGGGTTACAACATCTATGCCATTGGCCGCAACGGTCTTGGCAAGCGCACCATGGTGCTGCGTTATCTCAACCGGCATGATCCGAACGGGAATGGGACACCGTTATATGACTGGTGTTATGTGGCGAATTTCGAAGAAACCCGAAGCCCGAAAGTATTGAAGTTACCAGCGGGTACCGGGAATAAATTCAAGAAAGAAATCGAAAAGCTGATGTTGAGGTTAGTTAAGGCTTTGCCGCTGGCGTTCGACAATGAAATGTATTACAGCCGTTCTGAAACATTGAAGAATCAGCTAACGCAGAAGCAGGAAAGTTCACTGTTAACCCTGACCAATGAGGCGAAAGAGAACAGTGTCAGCCTGTCGTTGACCACTCAGGGTGAGTATCAGCTGGTGGCTCTGAATGGTGAGGAACCTCATACAGAAGAGAGCTTTGCTCAGCTGTCAGAGGAAGAACAGGAACAATTTGAAGAAACGATTAACGATCTGGAGAAAAAAACTCCGTGGTATCGTACGCCAGCTAACCGAGCTGGAGGAAGAGTTCTCCGATAAAATTCAGAAGCTGAATGAAGAAGTTGCTCTCGATGTGGTGGTGCATTTTATCAAGCCACTCAAAGAGGCCTATCGGGGCCAGTCAGAGATAAAGGCTTACCTGAAAGCGATGCAGAAAGATATTCTGGAGAACCTGGATATTTTTCTGGAAGAGAGCGAAGAGCAAGTCGCTCTTGCCTACGCGGCGCTGGACAAAAAAATGCCACGGCGTTATCAGGTAAATGTGTTGGTGAGCCAGCCGGAGCAGAAGTTTCCTATCGTAGTCGAAGATAGCCCAAGTTATCACTCCATATTCGGTTATGTAGAAAATGCGACCTACAAGGGAACGGTATTTACCGACTTTTCACTGATCCGCTCAGGCAGCCTGCACCGGGCGAACGGTGGTGTGTTGCTGATGGATGCGGTAAAAGTGTTGGAACGGCCTTATGTATGGGACGGTCTTAAGCGAGCACTTCGGGCGCGAAAATTGAATGTGAGCTCGCTGGAGCGGGGAAGTAACCCTGTCTGGAACAATCTCATTGGAGCCGGAAGATATTCCGCTGAATGTTAAAATTATCTTGTTCGGGGGGATTACCAGACCTATCAGTTGCTTCAGCATTATGATCCGGATTTTAGCGAGTTGTTCCGTGTTACCGCCGACTTTGAAGACGAGATGCCGCGTACTGACGAGTCCGAGGTTCAATATGCCCGTTTTATCTCCAGTATTGTAAACGATAGCGAAATGCTGCACTGCGATAGAAAAGCGATTGCCAGGATCATTGATTACAGTTCACGGCAGGCCGATGATCAGAACAAGCTGTCTCTGCACTCTGCCGATATAGCTAATTTGCTTCGCGAAAGTAACTACATGGCGAAGTCATCGAAAGCGACGATGATCCGTGCCAATCATGTCGAGCAAGCCTTGCAGAGCCAGGAGAAGCGGGTTAGCAGGCTCAAAGACCATGTTATGCAAACATTCACCAACGGTACGACACTGATCGATACTCAGGGAGAGGTTATTGGTCAAATCAATGCACTATCAGTGATATCAACAACTGACTACCAGTTTGGAGCCCCCAATCGTATCACCGCAACGACGGCTTACGGGGAAGGCGAGGTCTTTGATATCGAGCGCAATGTGAAGCTCGGAGGCAGTATTCACTCAAAAGGTGTCATGATTTTGTCTGCTTATCTTGCTTCAATTTTTGGCAAGGCCAAGAAGATCCCGTTGACCACCCACCTCACGTTTGAGCAATCGTATGGTGGTGTCGATGGAGACAGCGCCTCAATGGCCGAGTTGTGTGCGATTGTTTCCGCATTTTCAAATAGCTCGCTTCGACAGGATGTGGCAATAACCGGTTCTATGAACCAGTTTGGTGAGGCCCAGCCAATCGGTGGGGGGGTGAATGAGAAAATTGAAGGTTTCTTTGATGTCTGTGGCATCAAAGGTCGCCAGCCAACTCAAGGTGTCATTATTCCCAAATCTAACGCGCACAATCTGATGCTTCGCAAGGATGTGGTGGCGGCAGTTGAGAAAGGGGAATTCCAGATCTGGGCGATAAGCCATGTAACTGAGGCACTCGAGATCCTGACAGGCAAACCTGCCGGAATCTTGTCTGATGAAAGTGGCTATCCGCTGGATTCGGTTTATGGTCAGGCTCAGGTGAAGTTGAATGCACTGAGGGTGTGACCTAACAGTAAAATGGCGATCCTGAGCATAAAAGTATGCTTAACAATATTTACTAAGTCAGTTGGTTTACCAGCTGACTTTTTTTATTTGTTCGGAATTTTTAATTAATCCTGCCTAATTTCTTTTGATCCAAAGCCAGTTTTAATTCGTTTTGCTTTCCATTCGAGTTAATAGGCCAGATAATAAGTAGATGGAAATAGCTAAAACGGTTTAGTTGTGGAAAAAAGAAAACGTATAACAATTGCGGACATAGCCAAATTGGCGGGTGTCTCTAAAACGACAGCGAGTATGGTGCTGAATGGCCGGGCGTCCACGTTCCGGATCAAAGAAGAAACCCGTGAACGGGTGATGGCTGTTGCAAGAGAAAACCATTATTCGCCAAACATGCACGCAAAGTCATTACAGGCAAACCGCTCTGATGCAATTGGTTTGGTTATTCCCGACTTGACTAACTTTGGTTTCGCTTCGATAGCCCGAGAGCTGGAACGGTTATGCCGTCAGGCTGGGGTTGCAGCTGCTGATTGCTTGTTCGGAAGATGATCCGGAAGTAGAGCGTCAGGTTGTTGATGGGTTGGTTCGCCGCCAAATAGATGGCTTGATTGTCGCTTCAAGCCAAACGTCTGATGAGTTCTACCAAACACTAACCAAGCAGATCCCGGTATTGCAGCTAGACAGACATATCGGCCAGTCTACGTTGCCGTTGGTGCTGACCGATGCGGCCAAAGTGACAGCAGATTTGGTCGAGACGATAGCCGCTTCTACTGTTTCTGAATTCTATTATTTTGGTGGTCAGCTAGAGCTGTCCCCCCCAAGCCGTCACCGTTTGGCGGGTTTTGAGCTTGGTTTGAAGCGAGCTGGGCTTGAAGAAAAGCCCGAATGGATCCGTCACCGTGATTATCAGCCTGGCTCGGGCTATGAAATGATGCAGCAGCTGCACCAGGAACTGGGGGGGCGTTTGCCTGAGGCATTGTTTACGGCCTCGTACACCTTGCTTGAAGGGGGGGTATTACGCTACCTTAAAGAACACAATTGCCTTGAGGCATTGGTGAGCAAAGAGATGCGGCTGACAACCTTTGATAATCATGATCTGCTGGATTGTCTGCCGTTGAATATTGATTCCGTCGCTCAGGATAGTGAAAAAATAGCCCAGACCAGCTTTCAGCTGATCCGGCTACTGTTGTCGAGCCAGCGAGTAACACCAACCTCCTTTGCCCTTGATGCCAATATTTGCTGGCGAAGCCAGTAAGCGGCAAACCGCTGCCTTTTAGGCAGCTTTAGATACTTCGAATCGATCGACGAGTTGGTTTAGCCGGGTGACTGCATTTTTGAGTAGCGTTGTTCTTCGCCCTAGCTGCTGTGATGAAACCTCCAGTGACTGTGTGGTGCTTTGAGCCTTTCTTGCGGTGTTGGTGTGTTCTTCACTTGTACTGGCGATGTGGCTGATATTATCGAACATAGTGTCGACTGCTTGCTGAAGCTTCTTGCTTCGTTGTCCGTCATCCAAACGGAAAGAGTTTTGTTCGACATTCTTGACTCCTTTTTCCATGAAGTTGACAGCGGTTTCCGATTCCTGTCGTAACTTGTTCATAATACTGCCTATGTGATTTGCTGCTTGTGAAGTCTTGGTCGCAAGATTACGTACCTCGTCAGCCACAACCGAGAATCCTCGGCCGTGTTCGCCCGCACGGGCGGCTTCAATGGCAGCGTTCAGGGCCAGCAAATTGGTTTGGTCGGTGATCTCGGAAATCAGTTTGACAATATCGTCGATCTCTTTCATTTGGTTGTTCACATCGTTGACACTACGCGCAGAGGCCTCAACGATCTCTTTAATTTTATAGGTATTGCTGACAGCTTGTTGATACTCCTTTTGGGCGCTATCAACCGTATTGTGCATCTCATGCTGCATCGTGTTGGCGGCAATCGTGGCATTGGATATTTCTCGTTGCTGACTGTCGGCGAGAGACAGCATTGCTTCGATAGAACCTGCTGTGGCAATGGTTGACTCATCAACAATGTCGCAGCGTCTTAGCATGGATTCACTGACCTGTCTGACTTCACTGGAGGCATGGATCATTTCACACATGATCCCATCGAGGTTGTCGATGAAGCTGTTGATCCAACGTCCCATATCACCTGATTCGTCCGGTTTGAACTGGCGTGTATCTAATCGCTGCTTAAGGTTGCCATCTCCTTCGGCAATGGTTTGAATAACGTCCGACATCTTTTGTAGCTGCCGGGCGATGGGATTCGCCGCCATAAAGGTAAAGACCAGAGTACTGATAATGATTGTAAGTAGGGTGACAAGCCCTTGTTGTAAGACTGACAGTGACAGCCAGTGGGTAAGTAGTAACGGGGGGGTGAGAAGGGAGAATACCAATGCTAGAGTGTATTGCTTGCTAAGGTTGAAGCCTAGAGAACGATGGCGGTAGACCTCTTCCAGATCGGCTTCGCACATCATACCCCCAGCGATCGGGTGATCCTTTTAGCTGAAAGGTCACGCCCTTGCCGATCACCGGAATGTGCCGATAGTCAGAGTAGCCCGGGTAATCGATATACAGGTTGGAGCCATTGGCGATGGTTTCTCTGACGCCGGGGGGGTGCAGCTCGTTGGTGGCCGGATCGGTAAATCGGATCTCGAACTCGGTATGCTGACGGATCTTGACCATCCCCCAATTGGTGTTCACTCCGGATTTTAGGTTCTCGCCATGGGAAAAAGTGTCGTCTTCAAAACGGGATCGGGAGAGTGCGGTACCGGGAAGTATGTCTCGGTCGAGGCGAGATTCGACCATAAAAATATAGTTATCACCAGACTCATTATAAATATGGCCGGCTTCCCGCTGAATTAAATCACCCATGACATCGTTAGGTACGCGACCGCAGAGGCAGCCGACAACCTCATTGTCATAACAAAGAGGCTGGTAGAACATCAGTGTAACCTCATCATGAAAGGCTGAGCTTGAAGGGCCGATTTGCAAGGTAGCCCTATCAACATAGGGCCGTGCAGAAACTGGTTGTTCAGCCCTTTTGTAAGCACGGATCTGTCAGCGTGTTGGGTGCTGATATGCCGAGCATAGCTCGAGAAACTAACACTTCCCGTCGCCTGAACAATGAATAGTTCCGAGAAGTCACCGTTGCGCTCTAGCAAATGCTTTAGCACGCTGTTTTTCTCGCTGTCTGGTTTTGTTGCAACATATAGGGCGGCATTTTGCAGGAAATCCCACTGGCTGTTCACCCATGACTGGAGTATGTGAACACGGTTGTTAGCAATACTTTCAAACGTTTGCTCTAGCGTAGATCGGCGGGAGCGGTTTAACCAACAGGCCTTGCGCATTGCTAGTTTCCCCGTCGTGCCCCCAGAACGGTAACCAACGCTTCTCTTTTTCCGACAAGTTCATCTTCTGTCTTCCTTAACTTAATGATATTAATACCTTTAAAGCAATCTTGGTGCCATGTTCTATGAAGATAAAAAGAGGGGACAATTGAGCGGACAATGAAGAGTTAAAAGGATAAATTGCGCCAATAATTTCTTTTTTACTGCTTAGTTCTTCAAAACCCCCCCTTGAAACGAGCAAAGAGTCATATTTGGGTTTGCACTATATGGGTGCGGTTGCACCAGTGTGTAGCTTTCTATTCTTTCTCTCCTCTCAAATAGCCAACGCGAAATTTCACTAATGAATAATCAGTCGCATTTTCAGCATAACAATACCGTGTGTGTGATAAACGCACGATTCTGTTTCTGAACAATATTCCCTCCCTGCATATGTCGAGATCACATATTGCGTAAATATGACACTGCGATCACAAAGCTAAATGGTTTTAGCAGGTTTTCCTCGATCAACTAAAACGGTTTAGCAATAATCAGCTCAGTTGTGTAGTGGTTTACAAATTAACGGATAGATGGAATTAGAATGATGAAAAAATGCCTCTTATCACTTGCAGTGTCTTTTGCCGTAACTTGTTCTGGTGCTGCTTTTGCACAAGACGATGCGGCGAGCTTAGAGAAAAGGATTGCTGATCTAGAGAAGCGTCTGGAAAAAACTGAGCAGGTGGCAGCTGATGCTGAAAGCCAAGCATCTGCATTTGAATTTCACGGGGTATGCTCGCTCAGGTTTGCTAATAGATGACAACCTGAATGGCGCAACGGGGGGGACTGGCCCGTACATGACAGCGGCTGGTGCGCTAGGTGGAGCGGTTGGTCGTCTGGGGGGTGTCGAAGATGATAACTACGTTGAAGTGGTGCTTGATCATAATATCCAGCAGGATGACGGTTCATGGTCGAAGTACCGTGTGATGCTGGCTGATAGTACGGAAACCAACAACGAATGGACTGCCGATGATTCGAAACTGAATGTACGTCAGGTTTTTGCCGAGCTGGGGTGGCCTGGAGTCATTTGATGGAGCCCTGGCCCATGCTTCGATTTGGGCGGGTAAGCGCTTTGACCGAGATAACTTTGATATTCACTTCATGGATACCGATATTGTCTTCCTGTCTGGTACCGGTGCCGGTATTTATGATGTTCAGTTCAGTGAAGACTGGAGCACTAACTTCTCGGTCTATGGGGCGTGACTTCGGCACCATTGATAGTTCGAGCCTTGAAGTTGAAAACTATATCGTCACGATGAACAACTACATCGGTCAGTGGCAGTTAATGCTGAATGCCATGACAGCGGCAGATAATGAAGATAGAGCTGATAATAGTAACGGAACAACACCGACAAAACGTGCCGATAATGGTTTCCACGCATTGTTAGCCTATCACGGCAACAACTTCTACGGTGGCGGTGAAGGTTTCTCTAAGACTGGTGTGCTAATTGGCCAGGGCCTAGGTGCAGAGTTGAAAGGGATTGGATCCAACGGTGATTTGAATGAGGATGCCCAGGCGGTTCGACTGTTTAGTTACGGTGTCACTCGATTTGCCGATAACTGGCGTATTGCTCCGGCATTTTTGGGTGAATATAGCAAGGACCGTGTTAAAGATGGTGACGAGTTTATGTGGGCGACAGCTAATGTGCGTTTGGCACAAGAGCTGACCAAAAACTTTGAAATGGTGTATGAAGGCTCATACCAGTACATGGATTTGGATAACGGTACCGAGCAAGCAGACGGTAGCTTTTATAAGGCCACTATTGCACCAACCTTTAAGCTAGATACGTCTGGTGGTTTCTTCCAGCGTCCGGAAATTCGTTTTGCGGCGTCATATGTTGATTGGAGTGAAGATCTAAACAATTACTCTGTGAGCTTGGCTAATGATGCAAGCACCATGGGCGAAGGTGGTGAAGTGATCTTCGCAATGCAGATGGAGACTTGGTTCTAGTATCGGATGCAATAAACCGCATTCATGAATTTTTTTGGAGCAGCCTTTTTAAACTTGTGTTTTTATAGAATATTTTTTTCTAGCGGTGGCCTTGTGCCGCCGTTTTTTTTGCGATTATTCGGGAAGTGTAGAAAACAAAAAAAGCCGAGCAATGCTCGGCCTTTTCATTCAACGTGGAATTGAGCTTATTCAGCAATTTCAGCGTTGTGGTAGACGTTCTGTACGTCGTCGCAGTCGTTCAGCGTATCAAGGAACTTCTCGAATGCTGCAACATCATCGCCAGAAATCTCTGTCATTGTCTGAGGCACGAAAGAGATCTCTTCAACGTCAAGCGTAACTTCTGGCATTGTCGCCGTTAGCGCATTTTTCACCTTGAAGAACTCTGTGTGCGGTGCATAAACAGTGATGACACCGTCTTCACACTCGATGTCGCTGACGTCAACATCTTCCATCATCAGGTTTTCTAGCACGGCTTCTTCGTCGTCACCGTTAAACTGGAATACAGCCTGGTGTTCGAACATGTGGCCAACAGTACCCGGACCGCCAATCTTGGCATGGTTCTTAACGAACGCCTGGCGAACATCCATGAAAGTACGGTTGTTGTTGTCTGTTAGACAGTCAACGATAACCATGCAGTTACCCGGGCCGAAACCTTCGTAGCGCGCAGTTGCAAAATCTTCACCGCCACCACCTTTGGCTTTATCGATCGCTTTCTCGATAACGTGAGATGGTACTTGGTCTTTTTTCGCTTTTTCGATCAAACGCTTAAGTGCAAGGTTGCTATCTGGGTCAGTGCTACCGTTCTTAGCACAGACGTAGATTTCTTTACCGTACTTTGAGTAAACCTTGATCTTTGCGCCTGCCGTTTTTGCCATAGACAATTTGCGTACTTCGAACTTTCTTCCCATGAGGAATAACTCTCTATGTTGATATTTGGGACTTTTGTTGAGGGCGGATTTTACCAGTTAGTGAGGGGGGGGAAGGCTAGGAGTTTAAGTTGAATCTATAGGGCGAGAAGGAGACCGGTCGCTAAGAGTGATGCCGATGTAACCTATTGGTTTGCATAATGCTTACACAGAGAAGCATTTGCACAAATTGCGTAAATGTGACTCGTGTTGCATATATTGAATTTATAATCTCGGTTGTATCGCGTAAGTTTTGCACAATAAAAAGCATTGGTTAGTATTGTGTATGTGTTTCTTTGCGATTTGGTGTCAAATGTTAGACATTGGTTTCCGTCGTCTGCCGATAGATTGCTCTATTTCCCCAACGTTAATGGCTTCTATTGAAGCGCTCTCGAAAGGTGAGTGGTTAGCCCATGTTAACCGTGCCTGCTATGACGGCGAATGGGATGTGTTTCCATTGCGCGGTCTTGCCAAGTATCAAAACCAGTCCCCCCCAATCCTGCAGGCATTTGCCCTAGAAGAGTCAGAATCTGAAGCAGATTTTGATAACTATGCTTCCTTACAGGACTGCCCGGAGCTTACCGCTTTTCTCAGTCAGCTAAGCTGCCCCATTCTTTCTGTTCGGTTAATGCGTTTGAGCCCTGGCGCGATGATTGCACCGCATCGTGATCACGGATTGTGTTTTTCGAAAGGTCAGGCTCGGCTTCACCTCTGCCTGCAAACCGATCCCGATGTCGAGTTTATCGTCGAGGGCGAGTCGGTCCATATGGGCGAGGGGGGAGTTTTGGTACCTCAATGCCGATATGGAACACGCGGTATATCACCGGGGGAAGCAAAGACCGTATCCATGTGGTGATTGACTGCATAGCCAACGATTGGCTGCGAAATATGCTTGGCCTGCCGGAGCATCGTGAGCTGGCAGATTATTCAGCCCCAGAGCGACAAGCTTGGTTAGTCAAATTGGCTGAAAAGATAGTGTCTTGTCCTAACGATGAGCGTTATGGATTACGTCAGCCGGTAAGGGAAATGGCAACCAGCCTAGCTAACTTGATCGAGCTGGAATTGCATCCCGATATGTTTCTGGACACCGACTTTACCATGACTGCCTATGGGAAGGCGGTATCCATGACAACGGCGGCACAGTGTGCGGAAGAAGTGCTGCGCACAGCGGTGTTTGTACGCGGTATTCATCAGGCCATTAGCGAAAGATTACCCTCTGAACAACCAGTTTCTGTGTTATATGCCGGAACCGGTCCTTTTGCGACTTTGCTACTGCCGCTGATGGGAATGTTTTCAGCAGCCCAGCTCCAAGTGACCATGCTTGACATTCACTCCGAGTCATTGGAGAAACTCCAAGCCTTGGTCGAAGCGTTTGGCTTGGGGGATCGCGTGGCAGATTATATCTGCGCCGATGCAACCAGTTGGCAATCTGAAGATCAGTTTGATTTGGTTGTGTCGGAAACCATGAAGGCAGCGCTGGCTACAGAGCCGCAGGTCAGTGTTTTCTCGCACTTGGTGTCATATCTTAAACCGACAGGAACATTGATTCCGCAGGCCGTTGAACTGACTACGAACGGCCTAGATCTCAACGGAAAACGCATACCGTTAACGGCCAAAGGACAGTTAGATAGGAGAACAGCATCTGACTTTGCTAATGGTAACCAGCACGCATTGGATATGAGTGCATCTTTACCCGAACTGGGCGGTATTCAGGCCTTCGAGATTTGCACCGAGATTCAGGTTTATGGGCATCACCGTTTAACTGGCTATGACTGTAGCCTTAACCTTCCACTAGTGATCCCACTTTCATCGTCGACGCAGCAATTCATTAGCGGTTCTGAGACGTCGAAGGCCAGAGGCGTTGTGCTACTAGCGTATTCCACAGGTTCAGAGCCGGGCTACACCTTATCGTTTACACCATTAACCACTGATACGGCAGCAATCGAGGGTCAAGAATAATGCGAAAAGGATCACCTGTAGAATTAGATCAGCAACGTCGCCAGATTATCGGTACGGGCCTTGCTGCTTTGGGCGTGGCTAGTGTAGCGGGATTATCAGCACCGGTATTTGCCAATAACCAATTATCAACAGACAGTGCCGCTCAAGATAATTGCAGTCGTTTGACCGAGCTGCAGGTTGCTTCAATGGGAATAAACGCGCCAACCTTTACGGTTGAAACGCCACAAGGTGAGATGCAGACATTGACACGCCAGCTTCGTATGGCGCGACGATATCAGGATCTCTTGTATCTCTCCTTCCAGAACGAGTCTTCAATACATGTCTATGATTCAACCTCTTTGCTGCCTCGATTCGAAATCCCATTCGGTGCTCAGCTAGGCATATTAAAAGACTTTGCAGTGAGCGAAAGTGGCGATGTTTTTGCGCTTTTTACCGGCCGACACACCATTACTCATCTGAGCTCAAATGGGGGCTTTCGTCCAGACAATTGGTGAGTTTGGCATTGATAAACCCCAGCAGTTAAACGGGCCTAGTTCACTGACGATAGATTCCCTGGGTAATATTCATGTCTGGGACTCCGGGGCACGAAAAATAAAAGTATTCACTCCCGATAACCAATTTGTACGCCAGTACGGTCAGGCGCGATTTAGCCCGGTACAGATGGTGAGAAGTATTGACGGGCGAGATCCTATCGTGGTGATTGGTGGTAATAGTGGAGACCAAGTCTGGTCATTTCAGGTTTAGTGATAAAGAAGTGAATTAGAATGATAAGACAAAAACAGCAGCAACAAACTCAGCCGCTCGGTTTTGCTGAACCTGTAGTGGATGATTTACTGAAACACTCGCTGAGAGAACAGCTTGAGTCTTTGACTAAAGCCAAGTTGTCTGATTGGGGAGCGAAGGGGACTTATTACAGAAGAGTTTTACCAAAGCGATTGAAGCTGTTTTGCTAGAAGAAAAAGTAGAACATCATACTTTAACCAAGTTGTTTACGGACATGTATGACTGTGCGGCTTTATCTATGGCGCAAGCTGGACTTAGCCAGGAACTGTTAACTTGTCAGTTTGTGAGCGAATCGGGGTTAATTATGTCCCCCCTTAATTGCCGTACCACGATTAAAGATATCTATCGTATAAGTGGGTTTGCCCGCGGTGTTGATAAAGCAGTAAAAGGGCAGTTAAAACATAAAAAACAAATTCATATTTTATATCCTGCTTGTGGGCCATTTGCTCCGTTATTGCTGCCATTGTTGCAGTTTTATAAAGAGCAGGGAAATATTACGAGCGAACAGCTAAAAGTGACTTTAGTTGATATTCAGCCGGGAGCCATATTAGCCCTTCGTCAGCTTATCACTGACCTTTCTATCAGCGATTACATTGAGGAAGTTGTTGAGCAGGACGCAACTCAGTATGTCCCTCAACATGATATCGATCTGTTGGTGCTGGAGGCTATGCAGCATGGTTTTACGAAAGAAGGTCAGCTTAGTATTGCAAAGCATTTGATCCAGTTTCTTTCTATTGATGGTTGGCTAATTCCAAAAGAAATATCGGTACGTGGAATTCTGATTCATGGTGAAACTGAGTTTAATCAACAATGGAAAGATGTTGAGTATACGCATTCACAATATGTCAGTGATAACGCTCAAGCATATTGAGTTGGGTGAGATCCTGAAAGTGTCGAAATCTACCTTGCTTGCAATGAAAGAGATTGAACTTGATGACGGAATAAAAGTTGTTGAGGCTAATACTGTTTTATTACCAACAGGCATCCAAGATGTGAAGGAACGCATTTTTGCTATATATGCTCGTGTAGAAACGTTTGATGAAGAGTCGGTAGAGCAGTACGACTCAGGTATCAGTCACCCGTTACCTGATATGACATTCTATATCGATAGTCGTCCAAAGGCTCCGGAGTTAAAGCATTTTATTGTTAATAGCGGTGATGCTGTCAAATTTTACTATCAGTTAACGGGACTACCAAGGTTTATACCTACGAAGGCCAGTGCGTAATCTATTAAATCGTGGAAAGGGATATTAGGGAATAATATGCAGAAACCTCTGAAGATTGTTACTTTTTCCTCAAGCTGTATGTGTTTACCATTGGTGAATATGTTACAGAATAAACATCTGTTAGTTGGTGTGGTTGTGACGGTTAGTACGGATCCTCTAGCAAATGCAGATACTCAGCAATTAGTTGCTAACTTACAAGCAATGTCGATACCTATTGCTTCTTTTTCAGAAGAAGAGTCGCTAGCCGCTGAACTTGATAGCTGGCAGGCCAATATGGGGGGGTAGTTTTTAATTTCCCCAAACGAATTCCTTATCAAATAGTTAATTATTTTGCTGGTGAAATATTCAATATTCATGCATCAGACCTTCCAAATTATAGAGGAAGTATGCCTGTTTATTGGCAGCTAAGGCATAACCTGGATGAAACGAAGCTAACATTACACAGACTAGTGCAACAGTTTGACAGTGGTGATATTGGTCATCAGCTGTCTTTGCCCCCCCATTCACCCCCTTTTGATAATTTTCAGACATTGAATATGAAGATAATGCAACTGGCACCTCAGTTAGCCAGTGAATTTATTGAATTATATAAAAATCAGGCAATTGTCTGGATACCTCAGCGTGAGTTAACAGAATATGATTATGCCGCCGGGCGGCTGACCACTGAAGATTTACAGCTAAATTGGAATAAAAATACCGTTGATGAGTATATCGGGGCGACTAAAGCCGGTAATCCGCATCATGGCGGGATATCGGTGACATGTGCGCAAGGGCCGTTTCAGATATTACAGATCTCTAAAAGTCAGCAGCCTACCTATGGTGCTGAGCCCGGTACCGTTTTATTGGTTGATAAGTTTAAAGGCTGGGTGGTTGCAGTCACTAACGGTAGTGTGTCATTGGATGTCGTGGCGAGTCAGAGTGGTTATTTTTCCGGATATCAGTATGCCATCCGGCACGGGATAGATGCTGGCGTTCAGTTAATTTGAACCAACATAGTTCATTATTTGGTTGTACGTAAGTTATTTGGGTTTTTGGTAATTTTGCTGTTGTGTTCGTTTCATTAATAGAAATTATCAATGTATCAATACATCGGTAATAAGGAGATGGAAACATGGAATCGTTTATAGGCTTTGTTTATCCCTGCGCATTTAATTTTCCACCGCGATTTTATGCATTTTGCTCAGGGCAAACTGTCTCAATTGCTGATAACACAACATTGTTTGCATTGATCGGTACCTACTATGGCGGTGACGGAAGGGTAACTTATGAGTTACCAGACTTGCGAGGGCGTACACCAGTTGCTCAATAGGAATGGGATACCCCTTTACCGCCACTAAATCCAATTGGTATTGGAGAGAGAAGAGGGTTGCAAATAACGAAACTGTCTTCCGTCCAATTGCCTGCGCACAGTCATTCTGCAACATTTACTCCCGATGGTGGTGGTTCTTCCAGTGCAACTTTGGCAGTTTCTACGTCAGGTGGCGATCAAATTGCTGGAGAAGGCAATTACTTTGCAAACGGTAAGCAAGGTTTTAATAGTGTGAAAGGATTTGTTACGTCGGCGAATAAAGGAACGACGGTTGATATTGGTGGTTTAAATGTATCAGGGGGGGCTGGAGGTGGTGGGACTGTAGCTGTTGGTGAAACAGGCGGCGATGCATTTATTGATATACGAAACCCGTATTTAGGAATGAATTACGTCATTGCTATGGATGGGCTATTTCCTCCGCGAAATTAGTCAATAGAAAGCAGTGAGTGATTATTAAGTTTTATGTGGTTACGCGTTTGAGCTCGCTTAAGTAGCATAAATTTTAATAACAACAAATTTGTAAATAAGGAGGTGAGGTAATGTATTCGTTTATGGGATTTGTCTACCCCCCCTGTGCATTTAACTTTGCACCGAGGGATTATGCGTTTTGTTCTGGTCAAGTAATGCAAATTTCACTTAATCAAGCGTTATATTCATTACTTGGTACGACGTTTGGTGGTGATGGGAGAGTAAATTATGGGCTGCCTGACTTACGCGGCCGTACACCCGTAGGCTCAAGCAGAATGGGGGGGAGCCCTTTGCCACCATTAATTTCAATAGCCCCCCCAGGAGAAATGTACGGAGTGCAATACACAACGCTTTCAGTAGCTCAGATGCCAACCCATAGTCATGTGGCATCTTTCACTCCAAGTGGTGGAGGCTCTTCTAGTGGAACACTGGCAGTTTCGACGTCGGATGGGAATCAAGATGCCGAGACAGGGAATTATTTTGCCAATGGTAAGCAAGGCTTCAATAGTGTGAAAGGGTTTGTGGCTTCGGCGGATGTAGGAACGACGGTTGATATAGGTGGTTTAAATGTGTCCGGTTCTGGCAGTGGTGGCACAGTAGCAGTTGATCCGACAGGTAGTAGTAGCTCAATAGATATACGAAATCCTTATTTAGGGATGAATTACGTTATTGCTATGGAAGGGGATTATCCGCCTCGGAATTAATCAGTAATTACTCTCAAGTGGTTAGTTTGCTTCTATGTTGATGTCGCTTTTGTAATGACAATAAGGAGGTAGTGTTATGGATTCATTTTTAGGCTTTGTCCATCCTAGTGCATTTAATTTTGCACCAGTCAATTACGCGTTTTGTGCAGGTCAAATTATTACGATTTCAGATAATCAAGCGCTGTATTCGTTGCTTGGGTCGACGTATGGCGGTGATGGAAGGTCAACTATGGGGGCTGCCTGATTTACGGGGGCGTACGCCAATAGGTTTTGGGTCACCTTCTTTACCAACACTTAACTCTGTAGCTTGGGGGGAACTGGGAGGGGGGGCAATATACATCGCTTTCAGTAGCTCAGATGCCTACCCATAGTCATGTGGCATCTTTCACTCCAATTGGTGGAGGCTCTTCTAGCGGAACACTGGCAGTTTCGACGTCGGATGGGAATCAAGATGCCGCGACAGGAAATTATTTTGCCAATGGTAAGCAAGGCTTCAATAGTGTGAAAGGGTTTGTGGCTTCGGCGGATGCAGGAACGACGGTTGATATAGGTGGTTTAAATGTATCGGGTTCAGAAGGCGGTGGTGCTGTAGAAGTTGGTACTACTGGTAGTAGTACCCTGATAGACATACGAAACCCTTATTTAGGTTTGAATTATGTTATTTCGATGCAAGGAATATATCCGCCTCGAAATTAATTCAAGAGTGTTGGTGAGTGATTGTTTAGTTTCTGTGTGGCTTTATCTATTTATGACCGAAGCCAACTAGAGTTCAGAAAATGGAATAAGGAGATAAAGTAATGGAATCTTTTATTGGGTTTGTCTATCCGAGTGCATTTAATTTCGCTCCTAGAAATTACGCTTTTTGTGCGGGTCAGTTGCTCCAAATCTCAGATTTTTCAGCATTATTTGCACTAATCGGTGATACTTATGGTGGTGATGCCAGAACATCAATGGGGGTGCCTGATTTACGGGGACGTACACCTGTTGGTAGTAGTGTTATGGGAACACCATTGCCCCCTGTTTCTCCTATCGCGTGGGGGACAAAGAGGAGGGGCTCAAGAGATTAATTTAGCTGTTTCTCAATTACCGGCTCATAACCACTTAGCCACTTTCACTCCAAGTGGAGGAGGCTCTTCCAGTGGGGCATTGTCAGTTTCAACGTCGGATGGAAATCAAGATGCAGCTGCAGGTAATTATTTTGCCAACGGTAAGCAAGGTTTTAACAGTGTGAAAGGGTTTGTTGATCCAAATAATGTAGGAACAACGGTTGATATCGGTGGCCTCAATGTGTCAGGTTCAGGCGGAGATGGTACTGTCGTCATTGATAATACTGGGAACGGAGCATCTATTAATATTCAAAACCCTTATCTGGGTGTTAATTATGTAATGGCGTTAATAGGTATTTTTCCTTCTAGGAATTAGTAATCAAAAGACACATAAGTGGTTATTTGATTATTAACGTATATATTTCGTCAATCTTTGGTCGCAGAAGTAGAGTAAGCAGGGGACGCTTATGGGTAATCTCATAAAGAAAATCAAGGTAAATGCAGAAGAGGCTTTATCAGCTTCTACCAATCGAGGCGAAATACAAACGTCTTTTTCAAATATATTGAACGTTTGCTCAATATTGTTGCTCGCTTTTTCCGTTTCTGCGAATGCTGCTTCTGTGCCTATTGTAAATAACGATGGCAGTAGTGATGATAGTTCTGCTGCTGGTTGGGTTGCGGCTCAATCATTCACTGCAACAAAAACTGGGCTATTAACCAGCATTGCTTTTGTCAGCGATCACCGAGGATCTGGTAGCTGTGCTTTGAAAGTTTACGAGGGGGGGTCTGGGACTGGCGGAACAGTTTTATATAATGAAGATATAGGCGTATTACCTGATACATTTACAGATCCTAGTAATTTTACTTTGAACACTTATGCTCTTACTAGTAACGTGCCAATTACCAATGGTAGTAGTTATACATTTGAAATATCGCCTGCTTCATGTGGCGACATTGCGTATGAAATTGGCAATAATTATGCGGGGGGGGAGTTTATTCGTCAATGGTGGAGCAGAAAACGGGCATGAATTAATTTTTGAGGTAATTCAAGGTGATGGTAATAGCGCACCTACACTTTCTGGCTTACCGGTAAGTGCCAGTGTTTCCGAAGATGTGGCTACAAGTATTGATTTATCATCGGTATCCGTTGCGGATGCTGATGGAGACACAGTGATACTGACGTTAGCCGTTAATTCAGGCGTGATAGCATCCAGTGATGGCAATGGTACTTTTTCGTCGGTAACGGTTTCAAATTCAGGAACTACCAGCATGACTTTGGCTGGAACTGCGTCGAGCATTAATAGCTATTTGGACTCAATAACTAAAATTAATTATACGACTGCTTCTAACTCAACTTCCTCTGTTACTCTGACGCTTACTCCTAATGATGGTACTGTCGATGGGTCTGCTGCAACATCGACTTTAAATATTAATGGTGTCAATGATGAGCCTTTACTCACTGTAGGTGCAAGTCAAAATAATTCGGGGGGGCTGATGCCGGCGTATTACAAACTGTTACTAGTTTTGCCAGTATGAGCTCTCCTGGTGGAGGAAGTGATGAAACTTCCCAGTCTGTCTCTTCGTTTATAATTAGTGAGGCTAGTGACCCCTAATAATGTAGTTTCAGGCGTTGCGATAAGTAATAGCGGTACATTAACTTATACTCCGGCATCTAATGTTGCTGGAACTGCGACTATTAATGTGCAAGTACAAGATGATGGTGGTACTTCGAATGGTGGTGATGATACTTCGCAAGTATCGCAGTTTACGATTAGCGTTGACACGCTTGGTCCTGTAATCACTAACGTTTCTATTCCAAACTCTTCGCATAAAGTCGGCGATACGGTCACTACTATGATTACCGTCGATTCTTCTTCTGATACCTATACGCTTAATACAAGTAATATCAGCGGTTATTCATTAGGTAACTTAGCTAAGTTAACCGACACAACATATAGCGCAACTTTTTCTGTTGTCGATGGCAGCACCGATGTGGCAGCGGGCAGTAATGTTGCGGTTAACGTTACCCTCACAGATAGTATCGGTAATACCTCTAGCGCCTATTCAACAGCAATCAGTCAGTCAGGCGATGCCATTTACGCTAACTACCCTAATATTTCGCTGGGGGCAGATACCAATACCATCAATGAAGATGGTGGTGTCAGCACACTCTCGGCTTCACTCGCAAGCAGTTTACACAACCAGTGGCCCGAAGATATTACCGTTAATTTGTCCTACTCGGGCACAGCCACGGTGACGACGGACTATACCAAATTTAACAGTATTTCTATTTTAGCGGGAAATAGTTCTGGCACCGCTGCGGTCACGGGTGTAGCGGATACCTTGTACGATGCTGCCAGCGCAGAAACTGTGATTGTTGACGTCTCTACTGTGTCGGTTGGCACTGAAGACGGCATTCAGAAACAGACAATTTCAATTACTGATGCCGAAGCAGCTCCTACTGTGTCTCTGTCCGTGGGCTCAAGTACGGTAGCCGAAAACAATGGTACTGCCAGCATCACGGCAACGTTGGATCATGCGACCTATGAAGATGTCACGGTTGGCCTGAGCTATTCGGGTACCGCGACAAGTGGTACTGACTTTGCGACACCGAGCAGTAGCATTACTATTTCAAGTGGCGCTACCTCGGCTAATGCTGCCACGGGTATTACCGGCAGTGATGATGGTGACGAGGAAGGTGCTGAAACCATTATTATCGATGTCAGTAGTGTTGCTGGTGGCGGTGCTTCTGAAAATGGCGTTCAGCAACAGACAATCACGATCAGTGATGATGATGATACAACCCCGCCTGTGATAGCCAGCGTTTCTGTGCCTGCTGATAATACCTATGTTGCGGGTCAATCATTTAGTTTTACCGTCAATACCGATGAGGTCGTGACTGTCAGCGGTTCGCCCCAACCTGACGCTGAATATTGGCGGCACCACGAAATCAGCAGCCTATGCGTCGGGTTCAGGCTCTCAGGCATTGGTCTTTACTTATTCTGTCGAATCCGGTCTGGTCGATAATGATGGGGTTTCGTTAACGGCATTGAGTATGAATGCCAACGAGATCCAGGACGCGGCAGGAAATGACTTAAATATTGCACTTAATTCAGTTGGTTCGTTAACGAATGTGCGGGGTCGATAGTGTGGCACCGACGGTAACGGGAGTGAGTGCCAGTACGGCTGACGGTCAATATAAAGCAGGCGATAGTATTTCTCTTGCTGTAAGTTTTGACGAGGCAGTAACAGCAACAGGCTCACCGCGTTTATTGTTAGAAACGGGTACCACAGATCGTTATGCGGCCTATACCTCTGGTTCGGGGTAGTACGGCATTAGTCTTTCAATATTCAGTACAAGCGGGTGATACCGCCAGTGATCTTGATTATGCCAGCACAACAGCGTTGGAGCTTAACAGCGGTACCATCAATGACAGTAATGGCAATGCAGCAGATTTGACGCTGGCATCGCCGGGGGGGGCAGCCAATAGCCTGGGTGCCAATAAGGCGTTTGTGATTGATACTACGCAACCCACGGTCACGATCAGTAGCGATAAGTCTGCTCTGAAGCGTGGCGAGACGGCCACAATTAGTTTTACGTTAAGTGAGAGCAGCAGTGATTTCATCAAAGACGATGTTACCGTAGTTGGTGGAACACTAAGTGCACTTTCTGGTAGCGGAACAAGCTATACAGCGACTTTCACTCCTAGTGAGGATAGCAATGTCACTGCCACTATTGACGTGGTAGTTGGTAAGTTTACGGATAGTGCAGGTAATAATAATGCTGCGGCTATCCAAGAAATGATTAGTGTGGACACGGCCGTACCGAGCGTGGTGATCAGCGATGACACCACCGGGACGGCGACGGGGGATGTGACCTACACCTTCACCTTCAGTGAG
>LLEM01000023.1_pt1 | contig 35081 bp, 51 predicted proteins | sample 595841 | NCBI WGS metagenome assembly LLEM01 (sample SAMN02919313, study PRJNA255460) | bioreactor metagenome | biome: chemostat; feature: culture 2012_10.2; material: sediment; isolation source: day64 10degC chemostat 2012 inoculated with Wadden Sea sediment taken from... | place: Germany: Bremen ...
CGCGGTGAATGCCAAGGACGAGCACTTGGCATGGATGTGCAGGTGTTCGATGATAACGGCCGATCACTGTTTCAGCAGCAGGGCGAACTGGTTTGCTGCAATAGCTTCCCCCCCAACCAACCAGTTGGTTTTTGGAACGACCCTGATGGCAGACGCTATCACCAAGCATATTGGAATACCTTTCCCCAATATCTGGCACCATGGTGACTTTGTCGAGCTCAGTGAAACTGGCGGAATTACATTCTACGGCCGCTCCGATGCCGTACTCAATCCAGGCGGCGTCCGGATAGGCACAGCCGAAATTTATCGTCAGGTGAATCCGCTCAAAGAAATTGTCGATTCGGTCGTCATCGGCCAACATTGGCATAATGATGTTCGTGTGGTGCTCTTTGTCCAACTCGCCGAGGGGGCATGAACTGGATGATGATCTGAAGGTCACCATTTGCCAACGGATCAAGCACCATTGCTCACCACGTCATGTACCGTCAGTCATTCTGGCTGTCAACGATATCCCCCCGCACCAAGTCGGGAAAATTGGTTGAACTGGCCGTTCGGAACATCGTCCATCACCAGCCAGTCAAGAATGTCGGCGCTCTGGCAAACCCGCAAGCACTTGAACAGTATAAAAATCATCCGGAACTACAAGATGTAACAAAATAAGTTAGGCGATCAGGCTCACGTGGTTTATTGAGTGATATGATGGCTTCATCAGGCTACAAGGAGAACTGTTACCCACATGAAGCGCATTCCGACCAACATCATCACCGGCTTTTTAGGGGGGCCGGAAAAACGACGTCTATTCTTTCCCTGCTGGCACGTAAACCAGACAATGAAAAATGGGCAATTCTGATCAACGAATTCGGCAATATCGGCGTTGATGGTGCGATTTTGGACCAACAGGGTGCTATCGTGAAGGAAGTCCCTGGGGGGGGTGCATGTGCTGCGTGGCGGGCTTGCCGATGTCTGTTGGCATCAATGCGTTGCTAGCCCAAAAACCTGACAGGCTACTGCTAGAGCCTACCGGCCTCGGCCACCCGAAAGAGGTCATTGCCAAGCTGACATCAGACAGCTATCGTAACTATATCGACCTGAAGGCAACCATTACGGTAGTCGATCCCCCCCGTCACTTTTCCGATAGCCAGTATACCGGTAATCAAAACTTCCAGGATCAACTGGCATTGGCCGATGTCGTCGTAGCCAACAAGATTGACCAATGTACTGCCGACGACCTTGACGCTTTTGACGCATTTACAGCCAAGTTCGAACCGGCAAAAGCCGGCATTGGCAAAGTCGAGCAAGGGCAGCTGGAACTCGACTGGCTAGCCGTCGAGCGTACTGAGCGTCAGGCTGAACATAGCCATCACCACCACGCTCACGGTGAAGCAGCTCCGCTCGAGGAGTTTGAACTGGCACCGGGAGAAATCTTTGCCCGCCGAGAAAACAGCGGTCAGGGTTACCGCAGCTGCGGCTGGTTCTTCGCAGCAGATCAGATCTTCGACTTTTCAAAACTATTTACCCTGCTTTCCAATGTGAACGCCCAACGCATCAAGGCCGTCGTGAATACTGAGCGCGGCTGTTATGCCTTCAACGTGGTCAACCAGGTCGTTTCTGTCAACGAGCTGTCACTGGAAGGCTTCGAATCGCGGATTGAGTTTATCGATAAAGAGCCTCTGCCTTGGGATGAGCTAGAGCAGATCTTGTGCTCGTTAACCTCAGTTGAATCATAATTTAACGACTCAATCTTCTGAATTTCATGCTAATAATGAGTATTGAATGCAGTATAAAGAGAGAGTCGAACAGATCTAATTTGTCCATTGTTGGCTATGGACCTAATCACAAGCAAGGAGCAACTATGCTAAACCCTGCTACTGCGAAAGCAGTTATTGATCATGCGCTATTCCTCGGTGCTGATTTTGCTGAACTCTTTGTTGAGCATCACCAGTCCAGTTCTGTTGAACTTACCTCCGGCGACATTGACAAAGTGAACTCAGGTATCGACTTCGGTATCGGTATTCGTTTGTTCTTCGGCCATAAAGTACTGTACGGCTATACCAACAGTACCGATGAAGAAGAACTCAAGCGTGTCACAGGCCTGCTGGCAGCCAAAGACAAGCGTGACCAGATTGCCAATGCGGCAACCCCTGAACTTCAGTCGCTACAGCAGCAAGCACCTATGCAAACAACCACTGGCTCAAAGCGCCAACCTTGAAGCCAAAATCGCATTTCTACGAGAAACCGATCAGGCGGCTCGCAGCGAAGACGAGAAAATATCCCAGTTTATCGGTCGTATCCTGCAACGTGAACAGCAAGTAGAGATCTTCAACTCCACCGGTCTGCATATCGGCGATACCCGCCATTATACTCGTGTTGCGGCGACAGCGATTGCCCAAAACGGCAGTGAGCAGTCTACCGGTTTTGAAGCACCGGGAGCGCTGACTGGCTGGGAATTCAACACTCGCCTTGATGCCCGCGAGCTTGGCCAACATGTAGCCAAGCAAGCAATGGTGAAGCTGTTTGCAGAAAACTGCCCATCAGGTGAAATACCAGTCATCATCGGTAATGGCTTTGGTGGCGTGATCTTCCACGAAGCCTGTGGTCACCTGTTGGAAACTACCTCGGTTGCCAAAAAAGCCTCGGTCTTCCACGATAAGATGGGCGAGATGATCGCCAACCCTGTCGTCAATGCCGTTGATGACGGCACCATGACCAACGAATGGGGTTCTATCAATATTGATGACGAGGGGCATGGAAACCCAGCGCACTCAGCTTATCAAAGATGGCAAGCTAACAAGCTTTATGGTTGATCATATGGGATCGCTCAAAACAGGCTTTGCACCGACAGGCTCCGGTCGTCGAGAATCCTACAAGTACGCCCCAACATCACGAATGCGCAATACCTTTATCGAGCCTGGTGACAGCTCTCTTGATGAAATGATCGGCAGTGTCGAGCACGGTATCTTCGCCAAGAAAATGGGTGGCGGCTCCGTACAGCCGGGGGACGGGTGAATTCAACTTTGCCGTGCAGGAAGCTACCTGATCGAAAATGGCCAAATCACCAAGCCGCTAAAATCAGCCACTCTGATAAGCACCGGACCAAAGGTTCTGAAAGAAATCAGCATGGTTGGCAAGGACTTTGAATTGGCTGCCGGTATGTGCGGTTCTGTCAGCGGTTCGGTTCCGACAACGGTTGGACAACCAGCACTGAAAGTCGACAATATTCTCGTGGGAGGTGGTAACTAATGGCCGATCAAAACAAACTTCAACAAGCAATTGATCAGGTACTGGAGCGTGCTCACGCAGCCGGTGCCGATGCCGATGTTATTGCCAACTGCAGCAATAACTTTTCATTGAAAGCCAATGCCGGAGAGCTTGACGAGTACAAGGTAACCTCCGGACAGGTTATCGGCGTTCGTGTCATTAAAGATCAGCACATCGCAACCTGTTATTCGGAATCCCTAGAACCAGCCAGCCTTGATACTATGGTTGAGCAGGCACTGCAAAACGCCCTGTATACCAAACAGGACGAACATCAGACGATCAGCTGCATTAACAGTCATCTGAAAACCGATGTGGCAGAAATCTATCAGCAAGATAATGCAACCGTCGATGACAAAATTGAGCTGGCGCTGGCGCTGGAAAGCGGCGTTGTTGCCAAGCCTCACGCCAAGGCTGCACCTTACAATGGTTTTGGTGAATCAGACAGCCAGGTCATTCTTGCCAATACCCAAGGGACGCTGTGCCAGCATCAAGAGCGATCGACTTATTGCTATGCCTATACCCTTTACGAGCAAGATGATAAGCAATCGATGCACGGCGGAATGTCATCAGGTCGACGTTTCGATGAGCTCGATCCTAGCTACTGTATCAACCACGGCTATGATATTGCCAAAGCATTGCTGGATGGCTCACCGATTGCCACTGGTAGCTACTCGGTTATCTTTGACCTAAGCTGCCTGAGCAGCCTGTTTGGTGCATTCGGTATGTGCCTGTCTGGTCAATCGGCAATGAAAGGAATCAACCATGGCGTGACGCGCTGCACGATCAGGTTTCCAGTCCGCTATTGACCGTATCTGACATTGCATTCATTGAAGGTGGCTCGGCCATTAAAGCGTTCGACAGCGAGGGCTATGCAACCCCGAGATACTATCTTGATCGGTGAAGGCCAATTGCAGAGCCTGCTGCACAATAGCCACACGGCAAGCTTCTTCGGTATCGACAATACAGCCAACGCCTCACGCTCAGCAAAAGGTGGGCTAGGCGTTTCATCCCGCCATACAGTGATTGCAACTGGTACCAGCTCTGATGCAGAAATTACCTCCGGTGAATATCTGGAGCTCATCGAACTGCAAGGTGTCCATTCAGGCGCCGATGCAGTCAGCGGTGACTTCTCGTTTGGTGCCAGCGGCTTCCTTTGCCGTGATGGTAAGCGTGTCCAGTCTGTCCGTGGTATCACGGTAGCCGGAAACTTCTATCAGCTTCTGAAAGAAATCGATGCGGTCGGTAACACCCTGTCGCACGACTACGAACGAGATTTCTTTGCCCCCCCTCAGATCCGCTTCAATAAACTGAGTATCGCAGGGAAGTAAACCCTAGAAACTAGAGACTAGTACCTAAAGACGATAGTCGAGATTCGAGAGTAAAAATGGCGAGCTCAGGCTCGCCATTCTTTTAACTATTTTATCTGGTCAAATGTTCAATAAAGTCACTCACATCCTGACTTCTATCCTATCGCTTTATCTGGATCAACCTGATAGTAAGTATTCACACTTGAGCTTGCCAATTCCGGCTCCAAAAAATCCCTTACGCTATCAATCGACTCCGCTTCCCACATACATTGACACATGTGTAGCTGTTCGCTGACCATCGTCGAATGAAGCCGCATACCCGTAGGCGGATGGGTTAATGCACCGCTGGCTTTTTGCCAGAATAACTCAGGATCAGTGATTTCATGTTGAATCGCTATAAACATATCCCGCTCCCTTAGCTCTATGCAAAGTATAGCGAGGAATAAACATATGCCCAAGCTACAACATCTATTAACGATAAGGCGTTGGATCGATATTTTCAGAATCTAAGCATAGCCCTCGCTCAATTAGTATTTCTGAGTGTTTTACTAGGTTGACTATATCGACTTCAACATAACGTTTATGCTTCATCGAATAAAAACACTTAATAATAGGTTGGAGAAGTGATGACTCATTTGACTCCCATACAATTCCTGCTCGCCCATCAGATAATTCAACAAGAGAACCAACCGGATAGACGCCAACATTACAAATAAACTTATCTAATAAGTTACTATCTAACTGATGCGGTGTCATAGACTTGAGGATTTTAAATGCAGCAGTTGGACTTAAAGACTTTTTATAACATCGAGTTGCTGTTAACGCATCGTATATATCGACTATTGCACTCATTCTGCCTACTAGCGATATTTTGTCGCCAGCCAATCCTCGTGGATAACCACTTCCATCGAGCTTTTCATGATGAAGTAAACTGACCTGACGACTCATCTGAGATATACCAGTTACACAATCAATAATGGGTTCGGAAAGTACTTGATGTTGTTTTATCTGTTCAAATTCTTCTTCTGTCAACCGGCCTGGTTTATTCAAAATATCATTATCGATCTGGGTCTTACCAACGTCGTGTAGTAAACCTCCAATGGCTAATTGTTTCAGAATATGCTTGTTAAAGCCTAAGTACCGCCCAAAGTTAACCAGCAGAAAAGCCACATTTAACGAGTGCTCTAACAAGTAGGTGTCTTTCTGCCGTATTGCCGATACACATTGAATTGCATCTGGATTACATAAAATAGAGTCAACAATACTATCAGATAATTCAGCAACAGGTCGAACATCTATATTCTTTCCCTGATATAGATTTTCAATAGCTTTGCTAAGTAAGTCCTTTGACTTTGTGAGTATGGATTCAGCCCGTTTAATCTCCACCTCTAAAGGTATCGTTTTTGATGGTGTTGTATTATTTTTATTGAAACTAGGAATATAACAACTTAAATCTGACTGGTTAAAATCCACCCAAATCACTTCAATGCCTTTATCCTTAATTTGTAAGATTTGTTCCTCTGAATAAATTCTACCAGGGTGATTGACTCGCAATCGTCCTTTCGCATTTTCAAGTTCTACGACAAAAAGTCCTCGACAAAGATCTTCAGATTTAACTGCTTGTATCATTATTACCCCCATCCCTGAGTGATATCGTATAATTAACACACAATAAAATACTGATTGATGTTAATTTTATTACGAATATTCGATTATGTTTTCATGCGCTTCTTTGCTCATTTTATCTAAATAGCCAATGACCAAGCTTCCCGCCTCTTCCATTTTAGTTAAGAAAGTAAAAGCATCGTCAATTTGCTTATTCTTGAACGCCTCAATCGCTTTAGCTCCATAATGATGAGTATCAATATGAGGTTTTTCTAATTGCTTATAGTTTGAGAGGTGTGAGAAAAACGCTTTCCCATTTCCCCTTGTAATACCACTGACCAAGTCTGCAATGACAGTGATCGGTCAATTGATTAATATCTAAATGCGTCTCACGAATACGCTTATAAATATCTATTTTCCATGAAACATGATCTAACTTAACCAGGTGAATAAAAAGATCTAGATAACTCTCTCTTACAAGCTTGTGCAGGGTATTGGCGTTATCAATAAAGTGAGAAACCATGTCTACAAGTGTATCGACCTTTTCACCTAACAAGGTAAAGTCATCAATTACATCGCTAACAACTTGATGACAAGATGATGTATTTAAACCAATTTCTTTAACGACGCCTTTGATATGTTGTGCCGAATTTCTTGCCGTCTGTGCGAGTACCCTTACTTCATCTGCCACCACGGCAAAACCACGACCATAATCACCCGCACGCTGATTCAATAGCTGCATTTAGCGCGAGTAAATTTGTCTGTTCTGAAATACTATCGATTGAAACAATATAATTTGTAATTTCATCGGCATTTAACTTAAGCTGGTCAACATGCCCCCCCACCCTGTTAACACGATCTTTTGTTGCAAGTAATGTAGCCTGAAAGCTTCTCAATAATTCAATACCATCATGAGTTTCAGTTTCATACGAATCTAAAAAAAATTTTGTTTTATCGACAGATTCCGATATGTTTTTCCTTATCATATCAAGCGGTAATGCAGTATCTAACACCCTAGAAAACAGGCTTTCAAAGTAATACCTTTTCTTGATTTCATCAGTAACATCATTTTTTAAGTTATTAATATTATTCTTTAGCTCGTCACGCTGATGATTGCACCTATCAATTTCACTTCTTAAAGACTCTATTTGAAACTCATAGCTTCTAACATCACTACTGAACAGAACTGAAAACATGAGTAGTCATCCTTATTATAAATTTGCTACAGTTCTTGCAGCTCAAACAACGCAAGCGTCAATATTGACCATAGCTATAAAGAGTTTGCTTGCCATATAGCAGCAAGCAGATTTCTTATTTATTCCTAAAATTTAACATTGTTTCACCGAAGCTATTGATAATAGTAGTAAAACATATAATTAATAAACATCGATATCATATATATATAGGCATTATTTCGTTTTTTGTACATTATTATCAATTCAACCGTTATTAACCATTGTGAGCGTCTCAACTATTTCTCATAGGGCAAAACATCATACAATTAATCGAATTTATTTCTTTTTAAAGTATCCTTAGGATATTCATTAAACAAATCGAAATATTCACCACTAAATCTACCTCGATTTTGAACATTCATATATTCAAGTGTTTCTCTTACGGATAAACCACCCTCCTTACTTTCAAATTCAAATCTTGCATAATTTAATCTAGCCATCAGCAAATATTGTTTTGGAGAAATCGATAGCACTTTTTTGAAAGCATACTCTAAAGTTCGTGTACTACAAAAACAACTTCTTGCAAGATCATTAACTTCTATATATGATTTTAAATTATGATTAATGTAAGAAAATGCTCGTAATATTATTACAAGTCGCTTATCATAATCAAAGCTATTCTCAGAATAAATAGCAGACTCATCAAATAATATCATTACATTATTCAAAATATATTCCTGAATTAAGTTGGCCCATAAGAAAAGAGATGGAGACATCGAACCTTAAAGAATACTCTATTATATTAATAATTCTTTTTGAGACAAATTGAACTCTAGGTATGGTTATTTTCTTAGTTCTTATTTGATTTGAAAACCTAATAATCCGACTAACTTTCTCTTCTCCTAAAAGTGCTACTAAATGTACCTTTTTGATCAGCAATACATATACTTCAAACCCTGGAGGCAAAACAGATACAATTTCTTCATTTGGTGCAACTATATAAACATCATCAAAACTTAATTGTGTTCCATTCACCATGATGGCATTCCTTTTATTTAGAAAAGCCATATATATGTAATCACTATTACAAACACCATGATATAAAGTTTCATTACTTGTTGTTTCTTTTGATACCTCTAACTTAGGGAAGCTTATAACATATCTATATGCTTGAAATTCCCCTCGAGATAATTGCCTCACGACTTGATTTAATGGATCACAAGAAAGACTATACTCTTCTATTGAATCAAATATAAAACGTTGAGGTTTTATCATAGGTCAAACTCTACTACTTCATCGCATTACAATAGCTAACGATGATTAAAATCATTATCTTCAAGATGATAATATATAGATGTACCATTTATCTTTTTTTGCTTGATACATAGCTTTGTCTACTAAATTAATTTCCCTTTCTAATTCCAAGTTTTGAGTGTTGAATCGTCCGACACCAATACTTGCATTAACATTTAATAAGTAATCTTTAGTTTTCACTCTTTCCGAGAACACATTCATTATTTTGTTGGTAAGCGCACTAATAGCAGAGTTCTTTAAATCTGTAAAAACGACCACAAATTCATCACCACCAAAGCGAGCTATACAGTCATCCTCCCTTGTGGAGTTTTTCAATCTCTTTGCTATAGTAACGAGAACTTCATCACCTACAGCATGACCTAATGTATCATTTAATTTTTTAAAATGGTCAATATCAATGTAGAACATTACAATAAATACACTAGCATTTATCTTTTCATCAAGTATTTTATTCAGTTTATCTTTAAATATTCTTCTGTTTGGTAGCCTAGTCAACGGATCAATATTTGCTTCTATCCACAGTTTTTCTTTATCTATCACTCTTAACCGTAGATCTCGAACAATAGCAACAAGACGTTCAGATCCGTTGTAGTTTCCAATAGACATATTTACCTCTACAGGAATTAAAGCCCCATCTTTCCGATAATGTGTGGATTCAATTGTAATACTTTTCTCTCTCACTACCTGTTCAACTATTTCATTCCATTTTTCAATAACACCGCTTGAGTCGTCAATCTGGGGGAAACTTCATCCCCCATAACTTCATCATATGTATATTGTAATCGCCTAAATGCAATCCTATTGCAAGCAATAATCTTCAATGATATAGGATTGATTACATACATGGCATCATCAGAATTAAAGAACAATGAATGAAGGACATAATTATCATTGATAAATTTTGATAGAAATGAATTTGCTAGTGTTTTTATTTTGTTCACATGCTGTTCGATTTTGTCTTTTATGCATACTTTAAGTTCATTTGATTTATTCTCAAATAAACATCTTCCATATATAACCTTTACTGCGATTTTTTTTACAATATCAGTCGAAAACCTGAATGCAAAATTATGTGTTTTACTTTTGTCAGGCAATATTATGTAATCATTATCGCGCCTAGATAAGAACTTGGTGATTATCATAGTAAAACCTCCTCAAGCTCAGTAAACACTTGCTAAGCTTCCATTTTTTACCCCATAAAAATTATCTTGGAAGCATATTTTCACTTAACCCACTCATTGCTCAACCATTCATCATATAATAATGCACAATTTGCTAGACAAACCTTGTCACAATGCCTAGTATTCTTATTATGTATGATGAATAACATGTCACTTTGTTAATATTCCCCCTTCAACATATTGATAAATATACCTGCTAAATATAAATTTATAAACAGAGCGAACTGCGAATTGCGTTTATTGTACATTTCCAGATATGCAATCAGTTGATTTGAGGTTTTAATTCATGCTACCGTTCTGTTGAGTTAATTTTCCACGCCTCATGACAATAATGGCAAATTAATGCTTCACCTAAAAGAATGACGTGTTCACAAAGCAAACAACAAAGTTTTTATCTCGTAAATACTAATAATGACAAGCCAAGTTCGATGCTTAAATAACGTATGAAGTCACAAATGATAGTGGTGCCATCAAAGTACACCTCTATAATTTTGGGTATGAATTACGAGGAATGTTGTGCTCAATGAATAATAAGCTTTGTAAGTAGATGTACTTATACGCCCTTGAATAAGGTCTGCGCGCTACGGCTAACTGGTAGTTTATATCCACCGATCAATACAGACAGCCTGCCAGTAAAGTCTTTATTCACTTTATCAATCGCTGAAACATTCACAATTGTAGAACGGTGAATTTGCCAGAACTGCTCGGGATTAAGCTGATGAATCAGCCCCTTTAGGGCACTGCGAATAATATATTCATCGGCACCATTAGGCGCATCATCGCTTTTCTTAAATACTGATATATATTTGTCCTCGGCTTTGAAGTACAGAATATCGGCTACCGAAATAATATAGATATCATCGCCTTTGCTCGCTTTAACCCAATTCAGGTACTCGATAGGTTTTGGCTGTGACAACAGGTTAATTTGCTCTATCAAACTGCCAAGATGTTCATGGTCATACTGGCCCTGTACCACATTCCTGTCTGATCTTTCAGCCAGACGGGACTTTACCTTATCGCATGCTTGTTCCAACCGTTGCTCGGAAAGCGGCTTTAACAGGTAGTCGAGTGCATTCTGCTCGAAGGCATTGATGGCATATTCCCGGTAGGCTGTCGTAAACACTATATGCGGCGTCTTTTCCAGCTTCGACAGCGCCTTCGCGACGCCCATCCCATCAAGCTCCGGCATTCTGATGTCGAGGAAAACAACATCCGGCTGATGAGTGCTAATGGCCTCAAGTGCTTCAATACCATTGCCAGCCGCGGCCGCTATTTCAAGCTCCGGCCACACTTCCGCCAATGCTCGGCTTAAGTGATGACGAAGGATTGGCTCGTCATCTGCAATCACGGCCTTGGCAAACTTATCCATATTGTTCCTCTTTATCAAGCAGCGCATTCAACTGTGCTTTCGGTAGTCGGATAGTGGCTGTCACGCCCCCCCCTCCGCGGGCTCCTTTATCGTCAGACTGGCCTTGTTGTCAAACAAGGAGGCCAACCGAGCACGGATATTCTCCAAGCCTAAACCGTTCCCACCTGAAGACATCGTCGGCTGTATGCCATTACCATTATCTTTGACCTGCAGCACTAGATCTCGATCATTCTCTTCGATACACAGCTCGATGTGCCTCCCTCACCTTTGGGCTCTATTCCGTAATAGACCGCATTCTCAACCAATGGCTGAAGCAGAAACGGGGGGGATATGAAGCGACATACTCACATCATTACTGATGACTTGATAACTTAACCGGTCTCCCAACCGAATCTGCTGTATATCCAGGTAAGCCGAAATTAATTTGACCTCTTCTTCCAACGTGGTGACACTCCCGCGGTTCTTATGGAGATTGGTATGAAGCAAGTCGGTCAAACGCACGAGCATTAGTTTGGCTTTCGCTGTATCTTGATCAATTAAGGCTATTGCGTTGGCCAGTGTATTAAATAAGAAATGCGGCTCAATCTGACTCTGCAGTTGTCGCAACTGGCTTAATGCCAATGCTTTTTCCTGCTCAGACTGTTGTCTTCGTACCTGTTCCATCTCCTGCTGAGCAATCAGCCTTTGCTCATACGAATAAAAGTAATAAAAGCATATAAGAGTAAAGACCAGCGCTAGCATAATTACCGGTTTCATTTCAGAAAAAGACTGAAACGTATCAGGACCTCTTAACCAGTAGAAAGCATTAGCCGTTCCGAACACCATGGCAGATGATACGGTTAAGATGTTCACCTGCCGAAAACTCAGGTTGGGCAAAAAATAGCTAGTTAAGCGAGCCGAAACGATCGCACTCGCTCCGTAACCAAAGCTGATTGCGAGGTCTTCATAAAAATTATCCGGCCACACAATATAAGTGACAACGGCAATAGCCAAACAAAACGCACTGGTGATACCCCACCGATTTCATCCAAGGAAAAGCATTACCTTTATACTCAATGTGACTCATCAAAATCGTCCTTTAAGATTTAGTAAAATCATACGCTTATCTGATAAATTTCGATAGACAGATTGCTTGTCTCCGGTCAAGATCCGGGCCGCAATTTCGACATCAAATTGCATGCTCCCCGTATCAACTGCCGCATACCTTAGCCACTGGGGTAGCAATTACGCCATTGTCTTCTGGAGAAAACAACACATCAAACGTTGGTGTGAAATCTTGCAACCAAGATACATTTTGTGACCAGTTCCAGTACTGCCACGCTATCGGATCCTGCGTCCAGTGAAACATCACGTTATGGCTAACCAGATTGACATGCTGAAAAGGCTGGGCGTAAGCGTATCTCAGCCCTTCAGGCATCCCCTTGGCATTGAGTTGCTCAGCTTGCTGATAGGCTTGCTGCCACTGACCGTTGCTCCAGCTGCGGCTGTCGTACCAATACTCCAATACTACGCTCTGCCCCCCCGATTCATGCGCCCATGTCAAACCAACCAAGGCTTGCAGTCCATCATCCTTTTTTTCCAGTCGTACGGGTTCGAATAACGATTCAGGCAATGCAAAGCTATAGAACTCCCTTTGGTACGCCGTCGAGGCATGCAGCTCCCAGGCATCGTCAAGTACGGTTACCCAACTGCCACCAAGCAAGCCGCGCCTTACATCGTCGTAGTAAACAATCCCCCCTGCCACTCGCTGTCCCCCCCCACTAATCCATAGCGTCTTATACCTATTCCCTGCTGTTCTTTCTTTTGCTCCAACTCGTTTCCCTGTTGAGATGCCCAGGAAGAATCAGCATAAATCAGTGTCCATTCACCGTCATAGTCGAAATAAGAAACAGCGGCTACACCCGCCCCTTCCTCGACTTGGATCCCTACCGGGTTTCTTCGATACGGCTTGATAATATCCAGAGGGGCGGTAGCCGTAGCCGACGCCCCCCAATCAACTCTTACTTTACCAAGGGTGATATCAAAATCTGTTCCTGACACCGATGTCGTTCCCTGCCAGAACAATTCCCGGATCACCCACTCCATGTCACTATCAACACCGGGTTGCGATGAATAGAGATCATTGCCTTTCAGTGCCAAGACACCGAGCCACTGCTCGTAGCGTAGCTCAACATCCAGCAATGCATTCACCGATTGCCATTGCTCATCCTGCTCTTGGGGAAGATACAGGCTACTTCTTGATTCATGGTGCTCGAAACTAACCATCCAGTCCCAACTCGCTTCCAATGGGCTGGCATACACGGACCTAGAAACTAGCAGCAAAGCTAACAAGCAAACTAACAACAAACCACGCAACGAAATTAGCAACGAAAAAGTGGCTCGATTCATATCTACAGCCCCGACACGTTGTTTCGCGACAAATAGGCCGGATTATAATACTTCGCATCCAGCACCATCGGTGAGATCTCCTGATACTTAATAACCGTTTTTTTGCTCGGCTGAATTCGGTCAAGTAATGTCATAGCAATAACACTGGTTCGGGTACCTCGTACTCCCTTGGTGAACCAGGCTTCTTTTGCCAATTTCCCAGAGCGAAGGTACATATTCGCTTTAATAGGAAAGTTACAGCCCTTTTCTAGCCACAGTTCAATACGCTGATAACTGGCCCCCTGACGTTTTGGCTGTCAGATCCAATTGATTGACGAGTACACTCCCGGCCATTGGTAGTTTCAGATCTATCTCCTGAACCCATTTTCCCCGGTAGTCTTCGCTCCAGGTTAATGTCGAGATATCACCCACCGATGCCTCGCCCAACAATTTTTGCATTGGCGTGATCCGAATCGGGGCGGCGGCTTTTCGGCATCAATAGCCAATAGTTATCACCCAGCATCAGCATTTTCTGGCCGGCTTCTACCTTCGACTTAAATACCACCAGCGATTCACGCTCAGGACGGGTATAAACGGTATAAAGGCGGGTTTTATCCAGCTCACCATTTTCATATAACAGCACCTGAGACACCACTTTGGCCGCATCACTATCCAGCCGATACTGATCCGCACGTTGTAATATTTCCTCTACTGACTTTTCTGGCTGTGCACTGACGTTGCAGGCCAATACACTGATCAAAGTGCCAAACACTAGCTGTTGAATCCGCTTTCTTTTGAATATAAGGCGGTTAGACATAAGGCGACTAAACATAAGACAAGGCCTCCGTGATGGGTTTATGGACCCCTTTTCGGGCTGAGAAATAAGCGGCAAACAGGCAAATAGCAAGTACACAGCCTGTGGCAGATAGCACCAGTTCAGGTGAAAAATAAATATGAAGCGGATAGCCTTCGCTATAACCGGGAGGTGGCGGCATATTGACCTCGACCAGCATCAAAAAAAGACTCAATGCTGCACTCAACAGGGCACCGGTCATGGAACCAATTACTGCCAACAATCCAGCTTCGCGTAAAAAGCCGCCGACAATCTCTTTCCGGTAACTCCCAAGTGCTGATAGGGTGCCTATCTCACGGGTACGCTCAGTCACCGACATAGTCATGGTATTAAACAGGGAAACGAACACAACCAGCCCCATCACCAGCCCCATTATGCCAAAGATGAGGTTATACAAGCTCTTGACATTGTTGTAGAAAAACGCACGGTCTTGCCATGACGTCAGCTCGATAGCTTGCTCCAATGCCATCGCGTTGATCTGATTGTCAACCACATCCATCATCGCTTCGGTCCGGGCCGTGTCATTGAGGAAGACTGACAAGGTACTGACTTTGTCTGATAGCAGCAGCTCTTGCGCTGACTGGATATGGATATATAACTGGCGTTTATCCAATTCAGGCACACCTGTCGAATACAGCCCGTGAACCTTGAAGTCAAAGGCATTTAACGCACCTTCACTGGTTGTAGACAACAGTGTTATCCAGTCCCCCCCCACCCCCCCGACATTCATATTCTTTGCCAAATCGACACCCAACATCACTTCCGGCTCTATCGGGTTATAGCGGCTTGACGTAATATCCGAGAGCGTTTTCCCTTCACGCATATCCAGGAACGGGCCTTTGAGGCTAAACTCGCGATCGTTGACACCTGTTCCCGTAAAAATGGCGGACTTATTGCCGTTGGACACTAAACCCGTAAAATATACCCGGGGGCTGAACGGCGCGTACTGCTTCGTTGTTCATGATTTCGCTTATCATGGTTTGAGTATTGTTCAGCCCATTGCTCAGCGGCATCTCCTCGTCTTTCTCAAAATAGCCCGGCACACTTAAGGTGATATGCCCAATATCACGCGCGGTAGACTCTTGAAGCGATTGATAGGTATACAAGCCAAAACCACCAGCTGAGATCAGGGCAAAGACTGTAATCGCAATGATCATTACCGACAACATGCTACGTCGTCCGTTTCGTCGCAAGTTCAGCCACGCCAACTTGAAGTGATAGGGCATCGCTTTTTCAGCCACCTTGCCGATATTTAACTCACCCATCGCATTTCCTCCTGCTGGATGTGTCCATCCAATAATTCAATTCTTCGGTCGCAGCGTTCTGCCATCCGGGGGATCATGGGTCGCAACAATAAACGTTGTTCCTATCTCATGACCAAGCTCTTTCATGATGTCGATCACCGCATTGGCCGTCTGGCTATCCAGGCTGGCGGTAGGCTCATCAGCTATGATTAAACTTGGCTGATGTACCAGCGCACGGGCAATCGCCACCCGTTGCTGCTGACCTCCCGATAGATGATCCGGTCGATGATGAAGCCAAGCCCCCGAGGCCGACTTTTTCCAGCATTTGCTGCGCCATTCGCTGCTGCTCTTGCTTGGAAAAACCATTGAGGTGCAATGGATAAGCCACGTTTTCTAGTGCCGTCATCACAGGCACAAGATTGAACCGTTGAAAAATAAACCCCAGCTGACTGCGACGAAACTTTGCCGCTTCCATCGGTGTCTGGGGGTGCAGGTTGCAATGTTGATGTGCTTGACCCGAGTAACACCTCGCCCTGATAGTCCATATCCAACAGGCCAAGGATATTAAGCAGGGTACTTTTCCCTGATCCCGACGGCCCGCATAGCGCCACCATTTCACCGTTATCAATAACACCCGACACGCCGTTAAGCGCACGAACATCTTGGTTTCCTAATAAATACCGTTTCTGAATCCCTGAAAACTGAATCATGTCTCCCCCCCTTAGGCTTTATTGAACAATGCAATAGCTTTTAGTGTTTGCGGGTGATTGGCATCATGCTGCTTCATCACCGCAAGCCAGCTTTTTGCCTGCGATAAATCTTCCGCACGAATTGCCGCCTGAATGGCAAGCGCATACACCCAAGCCGTTGCAGCAAAGGGCTCCTTGGCAAATTCAGGCCGTGCCAGCAATGAAAGGTAGATATCGTAGCCACGCTCAAAATAGTTAAACATGTCGGGTAGCAGGGTAAATGTTGATGCCGAGATAGCCTGCGTTAGGTGAGATTCATGAATACCCGAAACGATCGGCTGCTCTTCGAGAGGGACTGGATTGGCATCGAGCAGATCTAGGCCTTTATCAATTTTGGCAAGCCCTTGCTCAACATATTTCATTTTATTCCACGGCATCCAGGCATCGCGGCCTTTCAGCGTTTCGGTACCGCCTAAATAAACCATTGTCAGCGGCTTTTGGCCTTCTAGCTCTACCAGGTTCTCCAGTTGCTGGTACACCGCCTCGACTTTTGCCTCATCCCCCTGCTGCGGCCTGGTTGTATAGGCTAATGATATCCTCGATCGCATTAGCCTGTGCAAAAGCCGGTATCAATAGCAAGGTACTAACCAGCACCACTCGTAGACCACGCACTATCATCTGAATCATATTCCTCTCCAATTAACTTGATATTTGCCTCAATAGTAAACGCGAGGAATAAACTGCGTTTATCGATGCGACAAATTGCAGAATTTGAGAGCGAACCGAAGCAAAACGCGACTGAACTGCCACGCTAACTGTTAGGGAAAAGAAGAAGGGAAAGTAGCTTATTGAAAGGACTTTCTAGCAGCAGAACAACACCAAGCGGCAGCTTAAGCTACCGCTTTTATTAATAGATAATTAAACTGTTTCCTGCTCAGCAGATACACGAGATTCAATTGCTTTGATCGCGTCGACAAGCGATGGCAACAAATTTGCTTTTAGGTTAGTTTTAAAGTTGAACATCACCACCTTCGCTGTTCCTGAGCTTGTTACAGCACCGAGCTTTTTACTGACAATTTCATACTCCATGGTAAAACGATCGTCCTTGAGCTCAGACACTCGGCTACCTACGTAAAGAGTATCCGGGTAAGTCACAGGTAGTTTATAGCGACAACTTGTTTCACCCAGAACCGGACCGATACCTGTATTTTGTATCTCATCCATCAAAGCGATCTCTCGAAAGTATTCAATTCGAGCTGTTTCTAAATAGCGAAAGTAAACAACGTTATTCACATGATTAAGCGCGTCCATCTCTCCCCCCATGCCACCGGAATTTCAGTGATAACAGGGTATCCTTTCAGTAGATCTTTCATACATGCTCCTTGCTATATAGGATTGTTGCCGATCCGGCCCTAGAGCTTTTAATCTAACCCCCCCGAGTTAACAATATAGCAACAGAAAAACAGGCAAGAAAACAAACAGCACAAACCACCTTAGTAGCACAAAATTGACGCGCCACTTCTTTATCACACCCGACTATTGGCGATCTTTTCTTCAGTTATGAAAGCACAGTGTAAAATTCCGTCGCAAAAGTGCCAGAAGCCTTATTTTATAAGGGTTCAGGAGCTATTTTGATGTATCCTTACCCACCTTTTTTTATTGCCTGACGGTTTTATATCGACAGGCGAAATATGAGCAATTGCGCTCATAGATGCAGACTCTGTTTTTTATGCTTTATAACGACAATCTACCGGTACGATTCCCTAAAGGGACTTTCGCAATGTGGACGGTATACAGTTTCACCGGCGCATCCATTCTTGCTTCTATTATCTTCTCGCTACTGCTCTTCCTCTCCATCGACGAAGATCCAATGATGCAGTTGTTGTTTGGTGGCTTGGCGGTTATTTTTGAACTGGGGGGGAAATTCTTTGCCTGGTATGAATTCGGTGAACGACGTGCCCGTCGCAATTACACTGGCGCGTTCTCGGCTTTTGCCTTCTATGCCGTGCTTGCTGCTATATCTATTGGCGGCTCGGTGGGCGGGATCAACAGCGCGACCAACCAAGCACAGAGCCACGTCAATGTGCAGCAGAGCAAAATCAACACCTACAACATGCAAATTAATGCTATCGAGAAACAAATCGAGCTCAATAATATTGCTGCTGAAAAATATATTCAGATGGAGCGTATTGCTACGGGTGTAGCGAGGATCCAGAAAGCCAATAACCATCTTCGCCAGCAACAGCAGACGCTGGCAGCAGAGCGAGATAGCCTCCCGGTGGTTAACCAAGGCTCGGTGCTTGGTCTAATCGACAGCTTAGCTAAGTCACTTAATGTGCAGACACAAACCGCGCAGTTGGGGTTGGTCGTTTTCCTCTCCGTATTATTGGATTTTTTCGCCGCTTTCTTTGTCGGATTAATCGGTGAAGAGCTCCGCTTTAGAAACCAGTTCCGCCGAGTCAACCCGATCACTATTGATGCGTTTAACACCGCCGAGCCTAAAGAGCCCGAACTGCTTACCAATACATTGGATACAAGTAGTGAAGTCGAGCAAAGAGAGATACTGGAAACTGAACCCGAAGAGCCTAAAAACCCTTATGAAAAAGCGATTGAGGCCTTAAGCAGTAACCAGGTCAACTGCACCAAGCGCGCTGTCACTCGTCTTCTCAAGATCAGTAGCGAAGAAGTTGATGACATCTTCAAGCAACTGCTCGAAGAGGGGGATTGTTAGTAAAAAACCCAATAACCATTATCAATGGCATGGTGTAGCACAAAGCTAATCCCCCCCCTCCCTAAAGTCAAAAAGCCCCGCAGCATTAATGCTGCAGGCTTTAATTGCTACTTAAACACCTGTTTCTTGTACTGAACAAAACTAAGGATTGAAAGTAGTGCAAAAAAATGCAGGATCGCTCCAGCCAAAGCCGACAAATACACCAGTAAAACAAGCATACAAAGTAATGAGCAAACCAAGCAGATTGGTCACCATAAGCCCTAGAAATAGCTTTTGCGATAGCTCACTTGCTTCAATTTCACGAAACAGAAAACTGATTGCCGCTATTCCACCCAGGAAAATTCTGTTGTGTTGTGACAGAAAGTAAGCGTATTGATCGTTCACTTCTACACCATACATCGGCCACATTAATGCAGGTGCAAAAAACAGGGCTAGTGCAAAAACACCATAGATTGCGGCATGCATCGACAGAAAAGCTTTATTGTTCATATTTATTACCTAGTGCGTTATTTGCCTATTGGGCCTTTGTTAATGACAGACAAAGACTCATTAATATCAAAGACGATGCCTCTCACATCAGTAATGCCCATTTTCTGCAAGCGAGCAGTATGCATATCTAGATACGCCAAGGCTGTTTGCTCGTCTTCGAACAAATAGATCCCCCCCACCTTGTTGAGTCTGTGCGTTCTCAGTCCAAATTTTCCAGATCATCCCCCCCGGCTCTTGATTGATGGACTCGGCCAGCTCTTTTAATAACGCGGACATTTCTTCGCCAAAAGGCCCTTGGAAATCAAAGTCTACTTGTAGCAACTTATTCATGATTATCTACTCCAGTCTCGTCGGTATGTGCAATAATCATATTCAATAAAAAATGAACACTAAAGTTCAAAATATCTGTAGTTAATGTGGAAAAAATCGACCAATGAGACTAAAAACCACGCTCGATCAATGGCTCACCTTGCATGAAATCAACCGCTCGGGGGGGAGTATTCAAGCCGCAGCAACACAGCTAAACAAAAGCCATACCACGTTGATCTACGCAGTAAAAAAACTAGAAGAACAACTGGGAATATCATTAGTACATGTTAAAGGCCGCAAAGCGGTACTTACTGACGATGGTCAGTCTTTGCTCCGCAGGGGCTACTTCAATGCTAGAACAAGCTCGTGAACTTGAACTAATCAGTACCCAGTTATCGATGGGGGGGATAGAGTCTGAGATCACCGTCTCCATCGATCATTTGTGCTGCCGCGAGTGGCTATATGAACCATTAACTGCATTCTTGGCGGAGAATAAAAACACCTCGGTACAAGTCGTTGAAACATCACTCTCGAGTACAACAGATGCTGTCTTGTCTGAACAGTCCGATGTTGCAATCGTTACTCTGCCTGTTACTAACCATCCAGCAGACGCCTTTGGCGTCGTAACTATGGTGCCTGTCGTTGCCAAGAGCCATCCGTTGGCCCTCAAGTCCAATCTGTGCCTAGGCGATATGACAACCGAGACACAAATTGTTATTCGAGATCTTGGTGCACATCAGACACAAAATAAGCAAAACGTGGGATGGCTGAAATCGCAGCAACGTATCACTGTCGATAACTTTGACCATGCCTGGCGCGCAGTCACTAACGGCTTAGGGTTTTGCCGCCTACCAGAACACATGGTGGATGAGATGAATTGCGACAGCATCGTTCAGCTGTCGATAGAAGGTGCGCAGCGTTATCACGTACCTCTGCATATAACCTTACCTAAAGGGGCTAAAACAGGGCCAGCCGCGTATGATCTACTGCTTGCAAAAGCAAACACACGACTTGGCTACTGCCAATAAGACGATAATGACTGGACAAGTGAGAAAATACTCACCAGTCCAATTCATGCCCATTAACCAATTATGGCTTCGCTATCACTTATCTTCGATATCCAATACCCCACGGCGGATTTGATCTAGCTCTATAGACTCAAATAACGCCTGGAAGTTACCTTCACCAAAGCCTTGATTCCCTTTACGTTGAATTATTTCAAAGAAAACAGGCCCAATAACAGTATCGGTAAAGATTTGCAGTAAGATACCGCTTTCGTCACCGTCGATCAGGACCTTCAATTCATTAAGCTTGGCAACATTCTCATGGTGCCCCGGTACCCGCTTATTAATGCCTTCATAATAGGTATCTGGCGTATCCATGAACCCCCCCAGTCCGCCATCTTTCAGCTTTTGTACTGTCGCCAGAATATTCTCTGTACTCAGGGCAATATGCTGAATACCTTCTCCGTTATACTGATCCAGATATTCTGCAATCTGGGACTTGTCATCTCTAGACTCATTGATTGGTATACGAATTTTTCCACACGGGGGCTGTCATTGCCCGTGAAAGTAGGCCGGTCACTTTACCTTTGATATCAAAATGGCGTATTTCTTGGAAGTTGGCAATTTTCTCGTAAAAATTTGCCCATAAGTCCATATTACCGCGCTTAACGTTATGGGTTAGGTGATCGATAACTTCCAGCCCCCCGGCATCCAGCGCCACCATCCGCTCTTTGTAATCAGGAAAATAATCGAAATCTATTTCATAGATATCGTGCTCGCCATAACGGTCAACCAGATAAATCAAAGACTCACCAATACCGTAAAGAGCAGGGATATTCAGCTCCATAGGACCGGCCTGAGGCGCACATGCCGTTGCCCCCTTTCTCGACCGCATAAGCAAGTGCCTGGCTGGAATCGGCAACCCGAAATGCCATCGCATTTACACTGGCACCATGTTCGCCAGCAAATCCTGCGGCCTGAGAGTGAGACTCCCCATTGACGATAAAGTTAATACCGCCCTGCCGGTATAACCACACCGACTTATGCTTATGTTTAGCAACTTCTGCGAACCCCCCCATCAGGCAAAATAAATTTTTCAAATTTGCGATACCCTCTGGGGTTGGCGCGGTATATTCCACAAATTCAAAGCCGTCCGTGCCCATTGGATTATCAATATTCTTGCTCATCCGTATAATCCTCACTTTCTGTCAGCAGCAGCCGTGTTCCAGATGATCCGGCGCTTACTAATAGGATTAGCATTTCTAACGAAATGATGAGACATTTCCACGCTAAAACATGTTGCGGAAATGTAAATGCCATTCGTAAACTCAAATTGACAACATAAATAAGTGAGGATATGAAGGTAACGCTATTAACGTGGAGCACTCATCATATTGACTCCATAATTATTTATTATCTTTGCAACAGAGCTAGCAATTTCAAAAGCTTTACGCCATTCCTTTCCTGCAACAACTAAGCTTGTTTAAAGAGGTGAAGGGGATGAACGTTAATAAGCGCGACCAACTAAAGCTACCCCCCCAAAAGGAAAAAGCCTGAAATACTACTATCGGCCTCGGCTGAGATTTATCTACCTACTTTCCACGTTCTCAATTCTGAGTTTCTCCATGCTAGGCGACATGAAAGAGGCATTATCCGCGATGATGATAGCGAGTTTCTTCATCAGTATAGAGTAGCGCTCCGTCGATGCCGGGCACTGATTAGCTTACTCAAAAACCTGTTCCCCCCCCGGCAAAAAGCGATGCTCAATAATGAGTTCAAAACCATGATGCAAAAGACCAATCGACTCAGGGATCTCGATGTCTTTCTCTATAAAATGGATGATTATTTCTCTTGTTTAGAACACTCCCCATCATCAGGGGCTTACCAGTTTCATAGATGAATTGCAGGATGCGCGAAGAAAGGCCTATAAAGACATAAAAAAATGGCTGAAAACAGGAAACTATGAGCAGCAGTGCCTGCTAGTTCAAGGGTTGCTGGCAGAAATGAAAACCAGTCAAACTGAAAAAGGACATAGTGCCAGCAAGGTCTTTGGCTATGAGGTTATCTGGCAACATTTCGAAGGTACACAAGCTCTTTGCCACCGACTCGATAACCAGAGTACAGACAGTGCCATTCACCGGCTAAGGATCCGCTGCAAAAAGCTTCGATACCTATTGGAGTACTTTTCTCCAATCTTGCCGCCCAAAAGCAGTAAAGAACAAATTAAATGTATGAAGCAACTACAAGACGAACTTGGTGAATTTAACGACTTATCAATCCAGCTTCAATTTTTAAGCCACTACCTGAAAGACAAAAAGACAACTACCCACCGCTATAAGGCGGTATCACAACTCAGAAGCATTACTCAACAGCGTCATGATGAGTCCAAACTCCAGGTAATAGAGCAGGTCGAATTATTTTCCAAACCCCCCCGATAACATTAACACATTTCAGAAAACCTATAATTATGATAACGAGAAACAAAGTAAACACTAAGCATCTCGTCTATTATCGCAATCCAATAACCAAACTAATTTTCATCGCACGATGATATGGCTTGAAGCGTGGATATTTCAACGAGGATGCTGTCAATCGGCTTCGGCTTACCAATACCGTAGCCCTGAGCATAGTCGACCCCAATCGTTATTAACCGCTCTTTTATCGCATCACTCTCCACAAATTCCGCTATTGTTTTCATCCCCATAACATGGCCAATTTCATTGATTGATTTAACCATTGCACCATCAATCTGGTTATTCAAAATATCTTTAACAAAAAGACCATCGATTTTAAGCGTACTAACAGCTAGATTTTTGAGGTATGCAAACGATGATAAACCACTACCAAAATCATCCAACGCAAACTGGCAGCCAAACTCTCGCAATGTATTTATAAACAGGCTTGCATCATGCAAGTTGCTAATCGCAGCAGTTTCCGTTATTTCAAATTTAATTTTGTTAGGAGGCAGGCGATTGCTTTCAATCTGATGCATTATATGATGTAGCAAATCGTTATCACCTAAAGACGCCCCCCCTGACAAATTAATCGCCAGGTGATCTAAATCATCGAGTTGAGATCGGTGCTTTTTCAACCATGCAAAAGTATGATCGACGACCCAGCGGTCAATCGGTTGCGATAAATTATAACGCTCCGCAGCAGGAAAAAATGCACCGGGAGGAATAATATTCCCTTTTTTATCTCGTAAACGCAGTAATACTTCATAAATACGTTTATGCGATAGATCTGATAGTGAAACAATGGGCTGAGCATAAAGCTCAAAGCGATTTTCGTTTAAGGCTTCTTTTATTTCATTAACCCAACGAAACTCACCTTCTCGTTTTGCAAGTAACGCATCATCAGAGTGATAAACATGGATTCTATTGCGGCCTAAATCTTTGGCAGCATAACAAGCCGAATCAGCATGGATCAGTACTTCCGTGATATTTCCTGAGGTTTTGCTGATTTGAGTTAAGCCAATGCTTGCTCCGATACTGAATGTGTTTTTCATCCACAGAAACTGATATTTATCAATTAGTCTTAAGATAGAACTAGCCGTCTTCTCCGCTTGCTCGAGGCTACAGTGCTCCATCAAAATAGCAAACTCATCCCCCCCACCGATTCTTGCTAAAATATCTTGTGGTCGTATATTATTTTGCAATAATAAACTTAATTGACGCAATAATTCATCACCAGCGACATGGCCACATGTATCATTAATGATTTTAAACTGATCGAGGTCTAAAAAAAACATAAAGCATGTACTGCACTATTTTTCTGCGCATCATCGACTAACCGGGCGAGATAGATTCAAATTCTGGTCGGTTAATTAATCCTGTAAGCATATCGTGAGTAGCTTGATATGATATTTGTTGTGATGCAAGCTTTACATCAGTGATATCTTCTTGACTGCAAATAAAATGAGTAATCACACCATTATCATTTGTTATGGACACAATATTCACTCGAGACCAAAATAATTCACCATTCTTCTTTTGGTTATATAATTCTCCACGCCATTCATGACCAGATAAAATTGTATCCCATAAGCTTTCAATGACAACATCTTCTGTCTCTCCGGATCTTAAAATGTTCGTTTTATTACCTACAACCTCATCAGATGAATACCCGAACATTTGAGTGAACTTAGGGTTTACATATTCAATAATACCATCAACACCTGTAATGATAATCCCCACTAGGACTATACTCAACTACCATTGAAAGCTTTTTAAGATTATCCGTACTCTGCTGTTTTTCTGTAATATCATCATAAACGCCAACGCCACCTTCTATCTCGCCATCACTTGAGTACAGCGGAACAAAATCTGCGTGAAGATACATGAACCGATTGCCGGTAACTGATGTATAGGCGCCGTCAAAAGAACTAAATTCACCAGCTAGAGATTGCTGTACAGCTTTGAGGATTTCAGGATCTTTAAGGTTTGTAAGCATATTAAAACCAACCAAATCGTCCCTCTTCGCCCCCAATAATCTCCTCGAATCTTTTGTTAATTTTTATTAACTCACCACTAGCGTCATAATGAAAAATGCCAACAGGAGAATGCTCAAGAATTGAGTTAAGTTTAGCTTCGCTTTGAGTCAGCTCCGATGTCCGTTGCTCTATCCTCTTTTCCAAAGTTTTCGCTAGGCGGCGAGACTCTAGGGTAAGCACAAGAAACATAGGATAAACCAACAATAAAAACATTGCAGAAATGAAAAACGTTAAACAAAGGTTTTCACTTAAAAGATCCTCAAGGTGACTTATTGAAAGATCAGCACCAGCAACATAAAGTGACCCGTCTTCAGCATAAAGAGGAATCAGAATACTACGAAAACCTCCCCACTTATCAGTATATTCAAGATATCTCGTTTCGCCATCACTAAAGACCTGGTAGACATTCTGATCAACATCATCATAATTTTCTAAAAAAGAAGTTACATTTCTCTTATTATCTAATTCTTGTTTAGACGCACTAGTCGAAGTGAATAGTATTTTTCCATCTCGCAGTATTAAAGTATAAATATAAGCAATTGCACTGTTATACGTATACTTCGACAACGTTGAGGTGATTTCTAGGTTCTCTTGCTCTGACAAAGTATTTTTTTTCATAGTTGCGCTATGAAACTTGTTTGGTAGCAATAGCGGAATAGTACGCGCAGCACTTTCCAACTGCTGATCCAAAGCAGAATAAAGTTGTCTCTTCTCTTGGTAATAACTGGACGTTGCAAAAACAACGACCCAAATAATGTAAAGCGCTATGGCAAAGTAAACTCTTTTATTGTTTTTTAGACTCTGCATTAAGTTGATTTATCAAACGAATAATAAAAGATAAATTTTGCTCCTCTTGCGATTAAATTGCAATGAAAGCACCCTGTTTTTGAGCATAATTTCATCGAATAAAGGTATAATTCTTGAAGCCTGGCAATGTCAGGCTTCTTTACTCACACTGATTTTAAGGCTATGCCTTTAACGCTCTCAAAATATCATCTTCCATAGACTCAGGCCGCTTTGTCGGCGCATAACGCTTTATCGGCCTGCCACTTTTTCCAATCAAAAATTTGGTAAAGTTCCATTTCACTTTTTGCCCAATTAAGCCTGGTAGTGCTTTTTTTAGATACTGAAACACTTCATGTGCATCAGGGCCGTTCACATCTACCTTCTCGAACATCTGAAAATCAACGCCATAGTTGATCTGGCATGCTTCTACTATTTCTTCATTACCACCTGGCTCCTGTCCTCCAAACTGATTACATGGAAAACCCAAAATCACCAGCCCCTGATCTTTATATTTGGCATATAAGTCTTGCAGGCCCTGATACTGAGGAGTGAAACCACACTTGCTGGCAGTATTAACAACTAGCACCACTTTCCCCGCATAGTCATTCATCGAAATCTGCTCACCACGGATCGTATTTGCAGAAAGGTCGTAAAATGTTGTCATTTCTATCTCCATTGACTGCTTTGCCCATCGTTCTGATGCTAGCACTTATACGTAGTAACTTATCAGATCAGATTAGAATTATTATTCTATTTTTCAAAATGAACTTGATTGCACATTAAATTCTCTCACCATCCTTTGTATCAAATGTATAATACAGACAAGATTTATCTTTTTACTTGAGAATCATGACTCACCTACTCAAAGAACTCCAACATATGGGGGGGCTTTCCACACTGGATTTCAGTGAACACGAACAAACATTTCTTGACCAGTTCATCACGGTCAGTGCACCTTTCTTTGACAATATCAGCAAACACCGTCCTGACAAACTCAGCCAAGATTTAATACTCGGACTATTGACCAAATCACATCACGAAGCACTCGATAACTATCAAACCACTGAACCCAAAGCTGCAGAACTAAAGGCTATGTTCAGTGACCAAGTCGGTGCCGAACACGCCGAAAAGTTTACTGAGCTAAGTCACGACGAATTAATCGTAATATCGATGCTATGGTTTATGGCGCAAGGGTTTACTGACATCGATTACAGCTATGCCAATGATCATGCGCTGGAAACGGCAGGGTTACTTGCTAATAATCAGCAGACGAGCACACAGACGGAAGAAGCTGAACACTATCGGACGCGCTTCATGCAGGCCTATTACACCGGGATAGAGGTTGCGAAGAAACAGGCTCGCCAACATACGGATTCAAATAATATCTGCGTGACAATCAAGAACCACCTAAGATGGCTATTTGGCAACAAATAACCAAGTATTGGCCTATCTACACTTGATAGGCTTTTTAAATAATCGGTCTGAAATTCAAATCCAAATAATGCTGTAATCGCGCTTGTAATACCGCTTTGTCATCCGGGGGGGACAAAAAGCTAGCTTCAATGGCATTCCAGCTAAATTTAGCCATCTCGGCCTTTGAAAGCTTGAATGCATTTGCAACTGCCATATAGTTATCAACCATATAACCACCGAAGTAGGCCGGATCGTCTGAGTTGATCGTCACGCACACGCCTCTTTCAAGTAGCGCTGCTATGTTATGTTCGGACATCTCTCTAAATATACCAAGCTTCACATTCGACAATGGACAGACGGTCAAAGGTATACGCGAAGCAGCCAGATGCTCGACCAGTTTTTCATCCTCAGTACAACGTACACCATGGTCAACCCTAGAGATTTGTAACTGATCTAATGCGTTCCAGATATTAGCCGCGGGCCCGTCTTCGCCAGCATGCGCAACAGTAAGAAAGCCTGCTTGTTTTGCCATTTCGAAGGCTTGGGCAAACTTCTCGGGCGGGTTTTTCTGCTCAGATGAATCCAAGCCAACAGCGATGATCTTATCTTTATATGGCATCGCCTGCTGCAACGTCTTAATCGCATCTTCTTCCGATAAATCCCCGTTGAAAACACATGATCAAACAGCTACTGAGCCCCAGCGTAGAATGGCCAGCCTGCATTGCCCGGAAGATCCCCGTTAACAACGGTTGCAAACGCTACACCTCTGCGAGTGTGAAGCTGGGGGGGATCAAAAGAAATCTCGGTATGCAGTACATGATCGTTTTTGCATCGTTCAAGATAAGCCCATGTTAGATCATAAAAATCTTGCTCAGTTCTTAATACCGATACACCTAGGTGGTATAGAGAGAAGAAAGACGGGGAGATCTTTAAAATCGTAAGCGGCACGAGCATCAGCAATCGTTTGATAAGGAATTGCTATCTGGTTACGTTTAGCCAATTCCAGCACCATTTCAGGCTCTAACGTGCCTTCAATATGAAGGTGTAGCTCCACTTTCGGCAGCGCACGAATAAACCCTTCCATACACACCTCTCTCGATAATCGCTCGCTTTAAGATCATCTGAGTAATAGTGTAGTTGGGATCCACCTGCTAGATAGTCAAGCTAAGCTTAATACTTATCGATCTGACCTCGCATCATGAGCATGCCACACAGAGACAGCACGATCCCGGTAGAAATAATGATCACATTTTTATTCCTAGCTTCGGCAGTAGCATGCTCTGCGCTGAATGAAGAAAGCAAATCACCACTGCCAGCGGCCAAAAACTGATTCATCTCCGAGAACACCAGCTCCTGCCCGAGCATACCGTCCAGTGACACGCCTCCCCCCCACAATAGCGAAAGCACACCAAGTAGAATTGATATAAGCCCCCAGCTTCTTTTTACATCCATGTTATAAGCCACACAAATAAATCAAACTGAAAAGAGATAGCGATACCGAACTGAAATTCGACAAAAAACCTGAATAAATATCAGTTTGATATGCGCTATGAATTATCTGAAAAAAAAGATTACAAAATCAAAAGCAATTTACCAAGCTACGAGGCAGTGCACTTAATGATAAAACTATTCTTTGTGGGGATGAGAATTTGCAACGTTTTTTTGACATATAGAGCCGCCAAGCAAATGCAGAACAGCTCTATAAACATTAATAAAAAAATAGTATTAAAACACACCAGACATCATCATAGATTGTTTATAGGATATGTTCTCTGGTTTAAGCCACAAACCGTAAGCCCCCCGCCTTGCTGGCCTGCCGAAGAATACTCTCTCAACTTTGATTTGTCATTCTTATCATAGACTTGCGCTGGTCGTATAACCTCAACAAACTCTATTGGAAAATGTTCTTTTAGCTTTTTAATCAATAGGTTTCTTTTGTCATTAAAGAAGCGATAAGACATGCCCTCTCTAATCTGATTGTAAGTCGCTGATAAGTCGGTCGTAACGCCACCTCTTACCAGGCCTTTCTCCGTAAGTTTACTGGCACGTGCAATAAATTCCTCCTCATCATAGGCGAATTCATCATTTTCCATGATGTCTTTTAGAAAACAGCTTCCTTTAACTCCGGCTATTTTTTCCATTTCTTGTAGAAACAGTTCTGTCAGGATTAAACTTTTCTCACCATTTCGGAGAGAAAAAAACATCCGTATATCCATGCAATCTGATCTGGTTTGCTATCATGCTATAAAACGCGAGAATAATTGAATCATCCTCAAAATAGATATCTTTAATGGGAATAGTTTCTCCACTAAAAGTAACCTTCCTCTGAACCAAGTGAAAGTTAATTTTAATTTCACCTATCTCATTAACCCCCATTCTGAAAAAGGGTCAGTTCCCTATATGATACATTTTCATTGTTTGTCAAATAATCAGTATCCAAGTGACTTTTATGTCGAATATAAGGTATTTCTGCCAGTACAATAGTTGCTTCACTGGCATTTAGATATTCATTTTTACCTCGCCCTTCAATCCGACACGTTTTCTTGGTTCGATAGTAAAAATGAGGGTTAAGTTCGTACTTTGCATCGACTAATACATGAGTTAATCGGTCACTAGCACGTGAAAACAAAGCCATTGCATATCCAAGAAAGAAGGTCATCGTCTTTCTTCCTCCTGCTAATGAAGCATGCAAGTGGACATTATCATCTGAGCATAAGCGAGCTACGTGCCTGACAATGAAGTTAGCCAACGCTTCTTGATCTTCGCACGTACGGGCATCATCAACAGCACAACCATTAGCATCCGGGATAACAAAGATCGTATCCTGACTAAAATGCGGGATCGACACATTATACTCTTCACAAAACTGCTCGATAATCGTCTTCTCACCTTCATTCGCTGTAAGCAAATGTGTAACAACACGTTCTTTACCGGTAGCCGTAGTGATTATCTGCACTTCATCCGGCCAATCCAATCCACCATCAACAATACCGTTCAGTGTTTCAGTAACAACCTGAGGTGCTAGCCCAGTTATGGCCAGTAATACATTTTTCTTTGTCATTATTGTTGCACCTTTCTCTAACCCAGTTCACATAATATATAGGTCAACTGTTGAATCTGGGGGGGCTGAATACAAATTTGTGAAACCAGCATGTAATAAACCATAATATTTCACTCGGCTTTCTTACTTATAGTGTTTAGTCACAAATTCGTGATGGAAAATTTATTTTTCCCTTATCGTTAAGCTTTCCCTCAACAAGTCACTATGAATGCAGAGACGAGTCATAAAAGTAGTTTGCCAATAGAAACTATTTAGTGACCCAAAGAGGGAATATCATGAAAAGCTTAAATCTTACGCCAGTATCAATCACAATCGCCGCGCTTCTCAGCACCAATGCCATTGCTGAAACCGTCACTCATGATTCTTATGTCATCGGAACAAATCAACCTCCGATTATTTTTACTGATGGCTCGATGGCTGTTACAAAACAATACCGAAAAGGTTACAACGATTATATCGTTAAATACGAGCGACAAGACTTTAACGGCAATCTCGTTGAAGAGTTTGTGCTTGATATGAAAGATAACTTAGTCTGGAAAGCCGCGTCAGAGAACGGCGATATGTGGCTCTATAATCGAAACCAGGAGTTAGGGGCATGGGACAACAGTACAAAATCCTTCTCTAAAGTCAACGTTAACTTTAATGAGGATAGTGACACCGGTATCGTGAACGACAATAGTCATCTTGTTTTCTTCATCAAGTCATCAAAACAGCTGACCGAATTCGACAATAAAATGAATACAGTGAATTATATAAACTATGATTCTTGCAACACCTCATCCGGCTACTTTGAGTGTCAGAGCGGTGGCAATACAGTATTTGTCGACCCCCCCACCAACTTGGCGGAGTACTCCAATACCGATGCATTTGAAAAACTCAACATCGAATATAGCTATATACGTAATGGAAATAATATCCAAATTTCAGATAACAATAATACTGTTGTTTTCGATTACCCGGTTCACGAAGATAGCAGAACTAGGCCTATCGCCTATTCCGACAATCTTATTGCCTTTGAGGTATATAACGACGATAAAGTCATCTTCACAGATTGGCAGGGAAATATTGTGGATACTCTTCACGCATTTCGCCCAAACAGTACCTATGTCTTCCACCCGGCCGGATACTTTATTTACGGCGAGTTTAAAACCCAGTACTTCTATTATAATGATCTGATATCTGTCAGCCGGTTCGACACCATGGATTACCTAAATAGCAAAAACCCGGCGACGATCAATGACTATTCAATTAAATTGTCCGGAGAAATCACGCCCCCAAGTGAAAATAATGAGAGCATAATGCCCGACGGCTCAACAGCACCCGGCATATCTACTTCAGGAGGTTCTGGAGGTAGCCTGGGTATAGCTGGAATTGGGCTACTAGCCTTGTTGGGAATGCGCAGACGTAAATCGTAATCACAAAATCTAGGCCGTATACCATATGCTACTTCTAAACCTGTTTAAGGGCAGAAGTAGCGTGTTTGCATAGATTCTGTGCATGGTGACAAAAACAGAATTTTATCCAAACCACCTCAAGGAATGAGATCAGTATCAATCCAGTATTTTGAACCAGAAATATTGGCATCAAGCAAAAAGCCTTTTTCATCAATCTGATAGATTGCTATACCACCATTATATTTTGCCGTCAGTTCAGCGCTTTCCGTACCAGCCACTGCCCCCATCTCTGAGGTAGCCTCCCAACCATCATCAACGAACCCGACAAAGGTTTTCTGATTTTCAAACAAAATAATCTGCTGATAAAACTTACCGCCAATACCTGCCGCCAGTCCTGCACCAAACATTTTCATGTAGGTACGTTGATCTGTTTTTCGATTAACAGCAACACCGGCACCCTGGCTGGTATGAAGCATCAAAGAAAATTTACGCGAATCAAATACGGCATAGCATAGGCACTATCAAACAAGAGTTTGGCTGATGGTTGCTCATTGAACAGCCGCACCAGTGCGGTATCAGACATAGTATCCAGGGCCAGTCGTGCTTCTTCGGGTGTTTCAGGTTCCAACATCTCATCAAGCTTGGCTTCGCCTGCTTTGAGCCATTCCTTGCCCTTCTCGATTGAGGCATCTGTCCACTCTCCGGCAGTATTGAATGCCTCTTCTCCCCCAGTCTGAGACTGAGTCCCAAGTCTCTTTCGAAAACTCCGAGACACTCTCCCAGGCCTTTTTCGAGTTCTCGCTGACTTTGCTGCCTATATCTGATGCAGTCTCCTTCAACTTCTCCCAGCTGGCGTGAGCAGGCACCGCCAGCAAGCTCATAAGTACAACAAGTGCTTTTACCTTCACAGCAGCCTCCTAAAAAAACTGGCAGCCAAATGGCTACCAGAGTCTATTCTATGTGGTTACTTCTTCTTGGGACGGAAAGGCTTTATTACCTCTTCGTTACACTCAAGATAAGGGCCTTCCATCAAGTCAATACAATAAGGTATAGCAGGGAAAACGGCATCCAGACATTCACGAATGGATTTAGGCTTACCCGGTAGATTCACAATCAGGCTATCGGCACGAAGTCCAGCCGTCTGACGTGACAAGATTGCAGTAGGTACAAACTTCAATGACTCTGCACGCATCAGCTCACCAAAGCCGGGCATCATTCGGTCACAAACAGCTTCTGTTGCCTCTGGAGTGACATCACGCTTTGCCGGACCTGTACCGCCCGTCGTCACGATAAGGCTACAATCTAGTTCATCGGCCATTTTGATAAGCGTCGCTTCGATAACGTCCTGCTCATCAGGGGATCACTTCGTACACCGGCTCCCATTCTGAAACTAGGTAATCATTCAATGTCTCGATAATTGCCTTGCCTGAAATATCATCGTATACACCCGCGCTCGCACGGTCGCTAACCGTTACAATACCAATTCTAGCTTTTGTCATTTGTTATCCCTCAGACCTTCGTCTTGCTTGTTAGGTAGATCCGTTACGAGCCGACAAGAACAATCAACCCGCAATACAATCAGATTAAATGCAAGTTTAAGGAATAAAATGAATGGGATAAACCTCTAAATCACAAAAATACATGCTGATTAAAACGGTAAACAGTTGTTATACCATCGATGGAGGCTGAATAAGCTGATATCGGCCTAATCCAAACGTTGTTTTTCCTCCAATATTCAGCTGTTCTCCGACCACAAGTAACGGCAGTGCGGCACCAATATCACCATAAAAGCTTACCTGCCTTTTAGGCCACCAAACGGTAGCTGGGATTTCGCTTTCATCGAATAGCGCTGCCAATCTTCAAAGTAGCAATGGCTCGTCAGCTGATAACCACCGAGCTGCGGGCGCTGCTCGTAAAGGTGGTCAAACAAAGACGCGTCATCACATACCCAAAACTGGCTGAGCTGTTTCAGCCGCCGTAATATATGATTGAGCCAGAATTCCAGCTCCGGTGGCTGCCGGTCAAGTAGCCTGCCATGATGTTTAAACCTCACTGGTGTTTGCAAATGGAGCGCCAACTCACAATCTGCCATCGGCAGTGCCGTTGGTAGCGACTGAGAGAGCGCCTGAGCCAGAGTGAAGGTTTCAACGCCGGCACACACTCTCCCGGGTAATACCGAACTGACACTGATAATTTGAAGCGGGGTATTCGCTCTGCCAAAGCCCATTTTTTTCACCCAGCTTCAGTGCCAGTAACAACCTGTCCACCAACTCAACAGCACTTCCGAACAATGCCAGCTCAAAGTGCAGCAGCTCCCCCCTTTCTCCACTGAGTTTTATGATCCTCTGGCGGAGAAATCAGATACGGCTTTGGCTGACGATTGGCATGTTCGCCATAGCAAACAAAATACGCCTGTTCATCGGCTTTCTTCAGGGCATGGCCAAACCAGCCATGTAACATTGAGCCTTTAAAAGCCGGAAGCGTACAATCTTGTTGTAATTGCACGCACACCTGCAAACGCTGCAGCTGAAACTGTTCGGCGAGATAAAGTAAAGCAGGAGCCATTATCTTTGCCCCTGAAGGCCGTATTTATCCTCCAACTCTTTAAGCTTCTCCTTACGTTTATTTAATTTTGTCTTATTCTTTTTGCCTTTAGCAAGGTCCAAATAAGCACTTACCTTTTTGTCATAACACATATCATGAAACTCTTGATGGAAATCTCCTTCAATAGCCCCAGCCAAGCACTGACCTAACAACGACTCAATTTGGTTATTGTAACCCTGCCGCATGTCCTTGCTTGCCTTAACCTCAGTCAAGTTCAACTTTTCTTTCAGCTTATAGAAAGCTTGCTCTTGCTCAGACATAGCCGCAAACTTCTCGGCTTTCTCTGCAACTTTACGCTCTTGCTCTAACGCTCCGAATAAATTGCCTTCATGGGTCGACAAACTGCCTTCATTTCGACAATGCTCAACCAGTGCACTTAACCTCCCCTGACCGAAGGCACTCCCTACATCACTGTTCGAAAACAACTCATTGCGCG
>LLEM01000024.1_pt1 | contig 35056 bp, 39 predicted proteins | sample 595841 | NCBI WGS metagenome assembly LLEM01 (sample SAMN02919313, study PRJNA255460) | bioreactor metagenome | biome: chemostat; feature: culture 2012_10.2; material: sediment; isolation source: day64 10degC chemostat 2012 inoculated with Wadden Sea sediment taken from... | place: Germany: Bremen ...
CGCTCAGGCAGTGGTGCTGTGGCTTGTCGTGATGACGCTATTGACACTCTTGAGTTTGGTGGCGAGATGGGGATCGCAAGGGTTTGATTTTCGGGGTGATATGGCGAAAAATTCTCATCAGTTACGAACTCGCTTAGGTGAAAAGCTCCGAGAGGTTCCATTAGAGAGTCTGAAAGACAAGCGTGCTGGTGAGGTAAATGCAACACTGCTGGGTAATGTTGATGAAAATATGGCTTATACCCTGACAATTGCCAACATGTTGCTGAATGCCTTGTTGTGCCCATTGATTGTAGCAGTGTGCACACTTTACTACGACTGGCGTCTCGGGATGTTGCTGATGTTAATATTCCCGACTTTAATTCCATTGTACCGTTGGTTGGCACCGCGTTTTAACTCGGGAATTAGTAATTATGTCGATGCTCACCAGCAGTTGAATGCTAATGTTCTTGAGTACACACAAGGTATACAAGTGATGCGCTCAACAGGATGTGCGGGTGAAAAGGCGCAAAGGCTTCAAGAAAGCCTGGCTTACCTTGAGAAGGTACAAACAGAGGGACAAGAGAAAGGCACTAAGCCAAACTTATTAATTTCTAGTGTATTTGAGCTGGGGTTGTTAATTGTTTTTGGTTGCGGGGGCATACTGGGTAGTGCAGCGTGAGACAGATCTTGCCGTTTTGGCCGCGTTGTTAGTTGTGATAGTTAGATATGCTGAACCATTGGCTTCATTTATTAACTACACCAAGATTATTCACTTAGTGGAAGCTTCTTTGTTGCGTATTGAAGCGTTATTGATGGTGCCGGAACTGCCGCAGCTGCCAGAGCAACATCCACAACGTTACGACATTAGTTTTGAGCTGGTGGACTTTTCATATCAAGGTTCGAGTCAGCCAAATTTGATAGGTTTCAACCTGACGATTCCGGCACGGAGCATGACAGCGCTGGTTGGACCTTCTGGGGGGGCCGGGAAAACGACGGTTACGCGATTGTTGATGCGTTATGCTGATCCTCAAACAGGAACGGTGAAGATCGGTGGCGTTGATATTCGAGCTATTCCGCCAGAAACGCTGAATAGTATAGTCTCAGTGGTCTTTCAGGATGTTTACCTTTTTGATGATACGATTTTGGCGAACATTCGAATGGCTCGGCCTGAAGCAAGCGACTTGGAAGTGCAACAAGCGGCAAAAGCCGCTAATTGCCATGCGTTTATTACTCGTTTTCCTCAAGGTTATCTAACCCATGTCGGCGACATTGGATCTAGGTTGTCTGGAGGAGAGCGCCAGCGTATCAGTATCGCAAGAGCGATCTTGAAAAATGCGCCAATTCTTGTTTTAGACGAACCAACGGCGGCTCTTGATACTGAGAGTGAGGTTGCTGTTCAAGCGGCGATTGACACATTAATTAAGGATAAAACGGTTATTGTGATCGCTCATCGTTTGTCGACAGTCGCCTCTGCCAGCAATATTGTAGTGGTGGAGGATGGTCGGCTCGTCGAGCAGGGTATACACAACGAACTTATCGCCAACCCTGGCCGCTATAGCTCGATGTGGCAAACCCAGCAAAGAGTTAAAAATTGGCATGTCGCGAGAACAGCTAATCAAATTGCTCACGTCCTGTCTCGTATCCTCTACTTGGCAGGACAACCTTTAGAGTCACTTGTTAAGGCGCAGAATATCATTACTTTTAGCTGTGCTTGCGCAGGTGCTTTAAATCTCGTGGTTTAACGCCGTAGTGTTTATAGAATGTGGATGAAAAATGACTTGCGTTGTTATAACCAAGGTTTTGGGCAATTGTTGTGATTGCCATGTCGCTGGTAATAATATGTTGATATGCTTTTTCCATGCGTCTTTTAATTACGTAGGCATAAGGGGCTTGTATTAAAAACAGTTTTAAAGTCTTTTTTAAGCTTGCAATCGTTTGTACCGACTAAATGGGCAAGAGCTCGTAACTTTGGCGGGTTGAGTAAAGAATCTTCGAGAATATCTCTTGCTCGATATGCTCTGTGTCTTTCTTTATCGCTGATACCGTTCGACGGTATTGGCTGACTAAACATAGATTGTATGCTCAAAGAAATGAGCTCGTATGCCTTGCCCTTAAGGAACACCTGTTTAACATTTCCTGTAACAGGAGGGCTTAATAACATATCTACACATTCTTGCATGGGTAAATTATTGGTCATGGAAATATGCATATAGCCATGTGCTTTTAAGCTGTTGCAATGCGAAATAAGCGTTTCGAACTCGGTTAGGTATCCTTTAGGCAAGCATATAGAAACAATTTGTAAATGCTTTGTCGGAGCAAGAAACGCAGTACCCTCGAAGCTCTTGTGACTGCAAAGGTTGGCTGTTCCGGGAGTGGCGATATTTTCATAATCACATTGGTGGGACTTTGTCGTGACGGTACCATTTTTGACAAAAGCCAGTGATAAATACTCGCCATTATCTTGGATGGGAATTTCAATTTCTTGATGAATGATGCCTTCGAAAATAACGATTTGCATCCCGATAAAGGAGTAGGTAGATATGTTCAGCTCCGATTTATCAAATTTAAGCGTTTCGTAGCTTTCGGAAGCAGTATTAAAGACACTTTCTGGTAGGTTTTGCTGTTTGTCGACATTCAACAATGGGCTTTGGCTTCCACTAGAGATGTTTTCAGTATTGATGTTAATCGTAGTTCTTGTCATATCGTCGTGGTAAGTCTTTGTTAAAAGGCTGAAATTGTTCTGCTGACCTTAATGTTAATAGTTATCATTTTAATTTGATATATCTATTTTTTCAATAGAAGCCTTCTTTGGGTTGGCGAAGTATCGGCTAAGCCTCTAACCACCCCTGTATCTTTACAATCGACATGTCGGGTATTTCCCGAAGGTTTCACAAATTCTCTTAGTGCCTATAACTCTCCGTGAAGTGATATTTTGCGGATGTTAATGATAATGGTTCTCACTTATAATTTTGTAAATAGGACATTACCAACGATAAGTTAGGAACCAGAAATGCAGCATAAGATTTTCCTGCAATCAAGCTTAGCCATGGCTTTAACATTGGCATTTAGTGCCCACTCAACCGATACCGGAGATGAACACACTGTTGTGGTTTACGGTCAGCGAGTTGAGCGCGATATTATCAAAGTCCCCTGTCAGCATGGATTCGGTGGATGAAGAAACCATTGAACGGCAGAGGTATGAATCCATCGTTGATGTCGTCAAAACGATTCCGAATATTAATGTTTTCGAGCCTGCAGGTGATTATAGCTACATTCAAGTACGTGGTTTACCTAGGCATATAGAGCAGCCTAACGTCCCTGTTTATGTTGATGGTGTGCCGCACACTAGTTTATATGGCCTAAATCTGCCTTTATTAGACGTAGAGAGCATTGAATTTCTACGTGGGCCGCAAGGCAACTTGTTCGGCAGTAATGCCCGTGATGGCGTTATAGTTATCAACACCAAAAAGCCAACGAATGAAACGAGCGGGCGGGTTTCAGTCGGTGTCGCTAATTATGACCAAAAAAGCCTTAAAGCGGGATTTAACGCGCCTCTTATCGAGGATGAACTGTATACCAAGTTTGCGATAAGTACGCTTAAGCGCGACGGGTTTGTAGAAAATACTTATCTCAACAATGACATTGATCATAAAGAAGAGGTGGTGGCAAACCTTGGATTTTACTGGGAACCGAATCAAGCTGTCTCAGCGAGGTTAACCTTTGACTACACCACTAAAGATGTTGGCCCTGCTCCTTATGTCAACACCACGAGCAGAACACTTTCTAGTGGTGATGATCTGAAAGGGGCGATGGATATTGACGGTATCTTTGACCAACGATCCAAGGGCGTATCTCTTGGCGTAGATTGGAATATTTACCCTGATTGGACACTGAGCTCTGTTACCGGATATCGCCAGCAAGACATTTTCGCCAAAATCGACGCTGATTTAATACCCTCACCACCAGGAATGTCGATGTATATTGATAACTGGTTTGATGAAAGGGATTATTTCCAAGAACTTCGTCTGGCCTCGACACCGGAAGTATCGAACTGGGACTGGCTATTTGGGGCTGCCTATTTTCGCGCGACTGATGATAACCAGCAGGCCATTCATTGGGTTTCCATGAATACGGATACGGTAAAGGTAGACAGTGAGCTCGCACGTGACACCTATACTGTGTATTTCGATGCGACTTGGCGATTTGCACCGAGTTGGCGTTTGAACTTTGGGTCAAGGTTTACCCAGGAAAAATTTGATTCTGACTCGACGTTTTTCAATGCCTTTACTGGCGAAAGCCAAGGTAGCTACAGCAAAGACTATAGCGAGTTTTTGCCTAAAATTGCGCTCAGCAAAGAATTTGGTGATGAGCATACTCTGTATGCCAGCTATGGGGGAAGGTATGCTAAGCGGTGGGGCAACTTGGATGTACGAGTATGTCACGCCAGAGCAGGGCAGAACCGGGCATAATCGTCCTTATGAACCCGAAACTAGCCAGGTCTATGAATTAGGCTATAAAGGCTACTGGCCGATCGCTCAGTGATGACCAGCGTTGCTTTGTTTAATACTTATGTATATGACCATCAGCTATTCTATCCTGATGCACTCGGCAACTTCCAAGTATCATCAGTAAATGAAGTGAGGTCACGAGGCATTGAAGGCACCATTACCGCTTGGATTTCGGATGCGTGGGAAACCGTTCTAAGCGTTGGTTACAACGATTCTGAAGTGATGGAAATTGATGGTTACTCGGGGGGCGAGCCTGACGGAAGGTTCGCGGATTCCGTTTGCGCCTGACTACAACGTTCACGCCCATGTGGTTTACAATGGTGAAATATCCGATGACTGGCAATATATTCCTACCCTAAGTGCCGATTTCTTCGGTGAAGTCCTGCTCAATGGCTCGGGGAGTATCTCTCAAGACCCTTACGCACTTATCAATGCAAACGTTGAGTTTATTTACCGTGATGATTACTCGATTCGACTATGGGGTAAGAACGTAACTGACGAAAGGTACCGGACTCAATCATTTAACTTTGGCAACGAGGTGAGCATTTTTGGTGACCCTCGACAGTTTGGTGTTGATTTTTCAGCCAAATTCTAATCTATCACCAACAATGGCGAGAGCATTTGCTCTCGCCATTTTTTGTTTTGTGATTTTTAAATCATCAAGTGGAAGTAAGGCTCACTGAAAGGAGAGTTCAAATGCAAACAAACGCCATGCTCGCTGTTAAATGGTTGTTTTTCTTGTGTTCGCGGCACAAGTGGCAGCTTTGGGGGGGCCGTTCTACTTGCGAGTATATCCTCGGCCTTTGCCTTAGCGCCTATTTATTTTATCTACTTAATCATCGATAGCTTGATTGACTACCGTTTAGCAGAACAACCAATTTGGCATTGGGTTGGTGCGGCGATGTTTTTTATGTTGGTGAGGTACCTTTGCCTATTTGGCTCTGCGGCCTTGGCCCATCGAAGTGCCTATCACATACAGTATCAAGTGAGGAAGTTGGCCGTTGCTCATTTGGCTAAAGTATCGTTAGGTTTTTTTACTGAGCACAGCTCAGGAGAGATCAAAAAGGTAATGGCAGAAGATATCGAAAGGATTGAACTCTTTGTCGCGCACCAGATCCCGGATTTCGTAACGGCAATTGTGACACCGCTGGTTTCTTTTAGCTTTTTGCTATTTATCGATTATCGCATGGCGCTAGTCGCTTTAATCCCTATTCCGCTGGCTATTTTTAGTCAGGCATTACTCTATCGAGATTTTGCGGCCAAAGCCGAGGAATACCATAACACGCTTGGCGAGCTCAATAGCAGCGTCACGGAGTACGCACGTGCAATGCCTATAGTCCGCATGTTTAACGCAGGTGATAAACAAAACAAAAAACTATCAGACAGTTTAAATGCCTATCGGGATCTCATGGGACGCTGGACTGCGGAGGCGGGGGGGTGGCCCTTTGCAGCATTTAAAGTGTTACTCGATAGTGGATTAGTGATTCTAGTTCCGGTCGGACTTTATCTTTGGGTTGATGGTAGTTTAGGTATTGCGGCTTTTGTCCTGAGTATTCTGCTTGGTGTTGGCATGATGGAACCGCTTTACAATCTATCCCTGTTGAGCGCCTATTTAAATCAAATTTTTGGTGGCGTAACTCGTCTCAGAGAGTTACTGGGTATGGAAGTTAGCGACGATAGCCAGCCTGAGCAACCGTTGGCGCATTTTGGGGTTTGCTTTGACAATGTGTCTTTCAGCTATCAAGGGGCGAGTAGGCCTGCAATCCAGGCGGTAAGTTTTGAAGCAAAACCGGGGACAATAACCGCAGTTGTTGGTCCTTCTGGTGCAGGGAAATCGACGCTGGCGATGTTAATCGCCCGCTTTTGGCAAGCTCAGTCCGGAGAAATACGGATTGGTGATACGCCGATTTCATCCATCCCCACCACTCAACTAATGGAGAGCGTATCGTTTGTTTTCCAGGATACCTTTCTATTTAAGCAAAGCGTGCGAGACAATCTGACTATGGGGAAGTCATATGACGATGCAGAGATAATTAGGGCAGCGAAAGCGGCCTGTGCCCACGACTTTATCAGTCAATTACCTGATGGCTATGACACGGTAGTTGGTATCGGTATACAGCTGAGTGGCGGTGAGCGTCAACGTATCGCGATAGCAAGAGCGGCCTTGAAAGACGCTCCTATCTTGCTCCTAGATGAGCCGACGGCGTTTGCTGATGCAAGCAGTCAAAAAATTATCCATCAGGCGCTTGGCAACCTTATTCAAAATAAAACCGTGTTTGTTATTGCCCACCGATTGTCAACCATTGTCTCGGCCAGCCAGATTCTGGTACTCAAGGACGGGCTGCTGGTGGAACAGGGGAGCCATAATGAATTGATCGAAAAACAGGATATATATTATCGAATGTGGGCTGCTCATCAGGACGCACAGAATTGGTTAATCCCGACAAGTAAAGAGCAACAGGAGGTCGATTGTGTTTAGTCAAATGCAGGCCCTGACAGGCCGTTCAAATCGTGAGTTGTGGTGGAATGCAGGCTTACTTACTCTCGACTCTTTGTTGTCGTTGGCCCCTTATTTATTGCTATATCTTGTCATAGAAGGCATGTTTCAGCCCTCACCGGAAATTAGCCAGCTGTGGATGTACTGCGCGTTAATGGTCCTGACTTTGTTCATTCGTATGGTGATCACCCAGAAGAACCTGATCAAAACCAGTCGATTTAGCACGCAAGCAGGATTAGCGATGCGTGAGAATCTTGCCGACAAACTAAAACGTATTCCTATGGGAGAGTTATTGAATTTAGAGCAGGGAAAAATAAACAACACCTTGCTTAAAGATGTGCACCTTACCGAGCAAGTATTTTCTCAGTTGTTTAGTCAAATCGTCGGTACAGTAATACTCGTTGCAATGGTCACTTTCGGGTTAATGATCGTCGATTGGCGTCTTGCTCTGGCTATGGTATCGGGGCTGCCAATCGCGATCGTGATATTCATTATGCTTAAGGATGTTGGTACAAAGATGAAAGCTCAACTGTTTCACATTAGCGATAAAGTGAACAGTGCACTATTTGAATATATCCAGGGAATAAAGGTGCTCAGATCGTTTCACCAGGCTGGCGAGCAATATCTAAATCTGAATACGAAGTTTAAGACGTTGAGAGATGTAAGCATCAAGTTCGAGTTTGCGTTTGGGATGGCACCGATAGCATTTATTGTGTTGGTAGAGGCCGGTTTCGCCGTATTTTTAATGGTTGCAGTGTATCTTCTTCTTGGTGGTCAGTTAGCTGTGCCTACTTTGCTTCTGTTTCTTATCGTTTCAACGCGATTTTACAAACCATTGACCCAGCTCGCTATGTTTATTGCTCAATTGCAATACTTCCAGAGTGCTATGGATAGGATCGAGAATATTCTTAATTTACCTGAGCTTTTACACGCCGAAAAGTGTGGAGAGGAGACGGTAACTGATGTGCCTATCGTGTTTAACGGCGTCACGTTTTCTTACCAACAGCAAACAGTGTTGGGTGACGTTTCATTCAAATGTCGGGCAAACACGATAACCGCCTTGGTCGGGCCGTCTGGGGCAGGTAAAACTACAATCACTAATTTGATTGCCAGGTTTTGGGATGTCACACAGGGAGAGGTGTTCGTCAGTGGAAGAAACGTCAAGTCTCTATCACAAGCCGAGCTTGCCAAACAGATAAGTGTCGTGTTTCAAGACGTTTATCTATTTGATGACACTATTTATAACAACCTGACTCTTGGTTCGCACGGGGGTGTCATACGACAGAGTGAAATTAGTCTGCGAGCAAACACGATGCTGGTCGTTTATTCGTCAACTGCCCGAAGGACTAGAGACAAGAATAGGGGGGAAGGCGGGGGGGCACGTTTATCGGGGAGGTGAAAAGCAGCGGCTATCCATTGCTCGAGCGATCCTGAAAGAGGCGCCAATAGTGTTGCTGGATGAGGCGACCGCATCTCTGGATCCTGAAAATGAAAAAGAAGTACAGCTAGCAATAAATGAATTGGTCAAGAACAAGACTGTGATTGTCATTGCTCATAAGCTGTCTACGGTGGTTAATGCGGATCAAATAATTGTGCTTGATTATGGTCAAGTTGAAGCGATTGGGCCGCATCAAGTATTGATAGGGCAGTCACCGACTTACCAACGGCTATGGAATGACCAAAGCCAAAATAGGGGGGGTGGATGCTGTGATAATAGACTTGCTGCGTTTAAAGAGAATCATATCACCACGGTGTCATTGATAATTATTATCATTTGTATTAACTTGGCTGTCGGTAAGCAAATCTTTACTGAATAGTGGGATACAGGTGCAGTATATGACCTATTTTGATAGTTATTCGCAGCAAGTCTTTCGAATTTGTGATGTGGTTGAAAATGAAGGGAACACTAATATCGCAGATTATGCGACCCAGAAGGTAGAGCTGGACGAAACGGTATGTGTCGGCAGTGGTTACGTTTTCGAGTTGGCTAAAGATACGACTGTCATGTTTAGCGATCTTTATTTTAAGCAACCAACGCGGTTTAAAGAAACGAGTAAAGGTATTTTTGGCGCTTGTTTGGTTTTAGAGGGACAACTTGATATCGTGGCGCCGCACAGTGATACCGTCTTTACTGCATCTAAAGACAAAGCCTTGTTTTTTCTCTGCCATAACAGTGACTGTGAGTTTCGCTATCCTAAAGGGGGGGCGGTAAAACTGGTGAACTTCTGTGTACCGAAAGAGACGATGTATTCATTAGTTGACGAATCATTGTTGCAAGAAAACAGCATGGGCTGTTATTTCTCTGTTTCGGTCACCTCCGATATTACAAAAACGGTAGACGAAATCTATCGCTCTGAGCTAACCAAGTCGGCAAAAAACCTTTACCTGCAGGGTAAGGTGATGGAGCTTCTGGCGAAGCTATACCATAACTTCAATGCCGTTAAGCATGTCTACAGCGGTGTTACCCCTCGTGATGTTGACTGTATCTATGATGCGGCACGCATTATCGAGGAAGAAATGGCCAATCCCCCTTCCTTGTTCGAACTATCACGCAAAGTGGGTATTAATGATAATAAGCTGAAAAAGAATTTTAAGTTGGTATTCAATAATACTGTGTATGGCTACCTCAATAATAAACGGATGATCAAGGCCAGTGAATTATTGTTAAATGGAGATTTGACCGTACAGGAAGTGGCGCTGAATGTTGGGTACAAGCATGTGGGGGCACTTTTCGAAAAAAATTCAAACAGTACTACTTATGTAGCCCCAAGCACTATCGAAGAAAATCGGTTATTGCTGAATGATTCTATTCACTGTCCACAAGAAAAAAGCGAAGTTTGACTTCGCTTTTTTTGTTCGGTCAGAGAGGGGGGGAAGGACGTCAGCCTAACCCACCTGTTCAGGATCTGCTGAAGGCGCTTTTAGTCGCTCGGACAATTGCAGATAGGCCTGAACACCGAGTACAAGAGCTGCCATCGTCAGTCCAAGTGATAGCAGCATCCAGATTGTTTCAATACTAGGTTGATCCACCCACCAACCCTTCACTCCTACCAAATAGCTAAGTGGAATCACGACAACCCAATAGGTAAATAAGACGGCAATTAGTGGTTTTATAAACTCTTCCAGTCCCCGCAGAATGCCAGCAGCGACAATTTGAACGGAATCCACAAGCTGAAATACGGCAATATAGACCACTAACCCACTGATGATGGCAATCACTTCCGTATCCTGACTAAATAGACCCACGATGTGATGACTAAAGAGGAATATCATTCCTGACATAAACAGACCATAAACGGAGGCGAGCTTCAGTGCGGCAAGGCCTGTTTTCATCGTTATGAGCGGTTTTTGTAACCCTTGGCAATGGGCAACGCGGATGGTAACAGCACTGCTAAGAGCGACCGGGATCATAAATACCACCATAGCAATACTGATCGCTACTTGGTGCGCCGCAATTACCTTAGTCCCCCCCAGTTTTGACGCAAAGAACGCCAGTGCCGTCAGGGCAAGTACTTCCAGCACAAGTGCTATACCTACTGGGGAGTCCTTCTAGCAGTAGTGCCTTACAGTCCTCATTCTTGAATATGGCAGGCTTTGCGGTGAAGACGCTGGGGAGAGAGCGGGTGGTTAAGAATTGGATCATCAGCAAGGCAATATAAATACTTAGCGCGGTGGCCAAGCCACACCCGGCACCACCAAGCTGTGGAAAGTTAAATAGTCCGTTGACAAAGACATAGTTCAGGAAGGTGTTTACCAATAGCAAGGTTACACCGGTCAGCACGACAGGCTGTAATTCGCTGTTACCTTCACTCAGGAATCGATACAAGACCATGTGGATTAAGCCTGGCAGTCCAAACGCAATGAAATGTAGATATTGCTTGGTAATAGCGGCTACCTGGGCATCATCAATGAAAAGAGGACAACTAAAAGCAAATCCTTGAACGGCAATAAAGCCGATGAGAGCTAGAAGGTTAGCGTTTTTTCTTCCTTGTTTCAGCAGAGTGTGTATTTGCTCTACGTCTTGGTTGCTGGCTGCGGCAGAAAACTTAGGAATGAGTGCGTACAAGATACCGGTAAATAGGATCACAATAGGTGTCCAGATGTTGCTTCCCAACCCGACTCCGGCTAAATCTTGATAGTGGAACTGACCGGCAATGATGGTATCCACCAAACCAAGCGATGCCTGACAGAGCTGAATAAACATGATTGGAATAGCCAACTTCAAGATTGGCGCATAGATGGTCTTAAAGTTTTGCATGATATTACCTTTATTGTTCATCGATAATTTAAGTAGCAAATATTGTGACATGCTAAATGAAATATTTTTGTCACCGCAGGGGAGTAAAGCAACTAAGGTACGGAGTCGATTATTTTGCTCATGATCATAGGGCAATGATTAAGAAGTTGTTTTCGTGTTGAGTTAGCTGCTCGGTTAAATAAGACTATTTTCAAGATTTGTAGAACTGGCTTTTAGAATCAGGGTGAGCTGTTTTATGTGGTTACGGAAATATTATTAACCTGTAACTGAAAATATTAATTGTTCACAGTTCTAGGAAATATCAGCTATCAAAAATGTTTACAGTAAGAATCAATCTGGAAGATATTTTAAAGGAATAGATAGTTACAGAACTATCATTAATTAAATAATTGTTAATTTTGCCTAAAATTAAATGTATTTATATTTGTATAAATGAGAACAGGTTCTCGTTTATGCAATTAAGTTCAACGGAAGAGAAGTAATCTATTGCTTTGGTGTGTGAATGCGAACCATTATCATGTAGAGTCCTATTTCCGAGTTTTTGGGTATATAAGGACCTTATATATGGACATTGCTGTTGTCGGAGTTTCCTGCCGTTTTCCATCAGATGTTAATTCTGCAACTGATCTGTGGGGGGCTCTCTATGTAGTCACTCTTCTTGTGTTTCACCATTGCGACAACGTAATGGTGAGGCATTTAAGCAGGCTAAAGGCTCGGCGGCGATGTTGAAGGCTCCCTTTGATTTTGATCCAGATTGTTTTGCACTAACAACAGAGCAAGCAGCCTGTTTGGATCCCTCAAGCAGGCAGCTGCTGATGCTCGCACATGAACTGAAGTGGCAGTGTAATAGCAAGATTCTGATGTCATTGGGCTTTTTCTATCTCTTGCCGATAGTGGCTTTTCCCATTGCCATCACCCCCGATAAATATAACTATGAGCTGGCTACCGGACATTATTCTTCACTGTGTGCTGGTCGAATTGCGCGCCATTTGAAGTCAACAGGTCCTGCTCTTCAGTTAGATAGTGCGAGTTCTTCTTCATTATTATCAGTGCATTATGCAATGAAAGCACTGAAAGATAATGAGTGCTCGATTGCTTTTGCCGGTGGTGTAAACCTTATCTCTCATCCGAAAACAGGCGACAGGTGGACGGAACTTGGTGCCTTATCTTCCGGGTCACAAAGTCGACCATTTTCAGCGGAAAGCGATGGTTTTGTCAGAGGAGAGGGAGGGGGCATTGGTGGCGCTCAGGCGGTTGGATGAAGCGCTCGAAAACGGAGACCCAATCTATGGGATCATCAAAGCGTCTGCCGTGGTTCAGGATTGGCACAGTGAAACATTAACAGCCCCATCCGTACAGGGACAAGTTGAAATGCTGGAGAAGGCATTGCAACAGTCTGGTTGGGGTAAGGATGACCTTGATTACATCGAAGCCCACGGTTCAGGAACGCCGGTAGGTGATACTATTGAGCTAGAAGCGCTGCACCGAACATTTGCCGGGCGAAAAGCGGTTTTGCCTGTGGGGCTCCGGGAAAGGTCACCATGGACATTTAGAAGTTGCTGCCGGGGTTGCCGGCCTGATCAAAGTACTGTCAATGTTTGCTTATCAGCACATCCCTGCAACGTTAACCCAACAGCCAATTCACCCCCTCGCTGATCCACCAGTATGATCTTGAGTTGGTCACTCAGCTGCAACGGGCTGATCTTAAGCGTGCTGGGGGTAACCAGCCTTGGAATGGGGGGCACACAAGTTCACTTATTACTTGAACACTTTCAACGTGATAAGCCATTATTACCTGTTCCATTGGTTCTTTCTGCAGCCACTCAACAAGAACTGGATGTGCTTATTCAGCAGCTTTCAGAGGCCATAGATAAAGCCCCCCCGAAGATTGGGGTAAGCTGGTCTGGTCTGCTACCTGTCAGGCTAAACCCGCTCAGTTTGTATTATGTGCCGAGCTGGAAAACGTTGAGCAAATAGAGGCGCTGACACAAGGTAAGTTAGCATCTGAGCCTTCTCGGTGGAAAGAAGAGTTCGAAAAATTCATTGCTGGTGAAGCGGTGAACTGGTCTCTGATTGGCAGGCGTTTTGCGTTATTGCCATTATTGAATTACCCATTTACGTTAAGTACTTACTGGCCTTCTGATATAAATTCAGAAAGAGCTGTTGAACAGAAAGCAAATGGGGCTGAGCTATATACTCAAGACACTATCTTAAATTGGCTCTGTAAAGAATCTAGCAACTAACGGGCAGTAAAATATTTCCTGATTTAGGTTTGTTTTCCGCAGGGTTAACATCCTTTCAGGCAGGGCAATTACGTCAGTCTATACAGGAAAAATTTGGGTTTTGTATTCCTCCTACTCTCATCTTTAATCACCCAAACGCTTTGGCTTTGTCGCGTGAAATATATAAGCGATTTAATAATGAAACGTCTGATTGTAAATCAAACCTAGGAAAAGAATCTTGCTCAAAAGAAAATGAACAGTGGATGAATGAACTGATATTCGAATTAAGTGATTAAGCTTGTAAACAAGCAAGGCGTTAATTCTCGCCATAATTCCAAGTAAAAGAGAACACTATCAATATAAGGCTGGGAGAATAATTCTTCCGGTGTGGTTTTTCTGTATTTATTTACCAAGGTGGTATTTCAGGTGGTCGAAATATGAAACATGAGATGGATAAAAATGAATTACTAAAAGCATCACTGGAAAAAATTCGCCAGCTGAAACAGGAAATAAACGAAAAGACTCAAACACAAGACCCCCCCATAGCCGTTATTGGGATCGCCTGTGATTTTCCGTCCGGCGTGAATCAGGTTGAAAGTCTATGGACGAAATTGGCTGATAGCGACAATATGCTGCTAAATGCCCTGAAAATCGATTAGACGAATACCATGACAGTGATGGTTTTCTTGATCGTATTGGTGATCGGGCAGGCTGGTTGGAAGATGCCGGTGGCTTTGATGCTGGATTTTTCCGATTCTCAGCAGAAGAAGCGCTCCGCACTGATCCACAGCAGCGGTTGTTTTTGCAGACTGCTTGGCATGCCTTAGAGGATGCCGGTGTAAATCCGCAGGGGCTACATGGCAGCAACAGTGGTGTTTTTGTTGGTGTTTACGCTGCTGATTATGAGAAAAGGCTGTATGGATACCGTGACTTATCTGTCTGCCAGGGGCGGGATGTTATGTCAGCAGGCCAGAGCTTTATTGCTGGCCGATTATCTTATTTTCTTGGATTACATGGCCCGTCGTTAGCCATCGACTCGGCGTGTTCATCATCATTGGTCGCGATTGATTCAGCGGTTCAGAACCTTCGTTTGGGGCGTTGTGAGCTGGCTATTGTGGGTGGTGTGAACTTATTGGCCGATGCTGAACTGACTGTGGCAATGGCAAAAGCCGGAATGCTCTCCCCCAGATCAGTGCTGCCGTCCTTTTGATGCAAGTGCAAAAGGTATTGTCAGAGGAGAAGGTTGCGGTGTCGTCGTACTGAAACCGCTCAATAGAGCCATCGCTGATGGGGATCCTATCAGAGCAGTGATCCAAGGATCAGCTGTAACGCAAGATGGGGGGCCAGCAGCGGACCAACAGTGCCTTATGGCCCTGCACAGGAAAAGCTCTTGCGACTAGCATTGAAGGATGCTGATCTTACGCCTGAGCAAATTGGATATATAGAAGCCCATGGTACGGGAACATCTCTTGGTGATCCTATAGAGCTTGAAGCATTGGCCAATGTCTATGCTAACAGCCACTCGACGGAACAACCTCTTTATATTGGCAGCATCAAAGGAAACTTGGGGCATCTTGAAGCCGCATCTGGTATGGCTGGACTGATAAAGACGGTGCTAATGGTTGAGCAGCGTACGTTACTTCCCAGCATCAATTTTAGAGAAGGAAGCTCAGCGATTGACTGGCGTGAATTTCCTGTCCGGGTTGTAACCGAACCAGCAGCTTGGACCGAGCGACTCTATGCCGGAGTCAGTTCTTTTGGTTTGTCTGGAACGAACGCGCATGTAATCGTTGGTCCGGCACCGGACAGTGCCTTAGCTGCAACGAGTCAACAGGATGCGACCAACACTAACGATGAGTTCATTATTCCGTTCTCGGCCCGAACCTTACCTCAGTTGCAGGCATTGGCGCAGAGTGTTTCTGAATGTCAGCAGGGGGGGACACTTGGTCAGTGGCAACGAACATTTACCCAAGGACGCGCGGGCTTCCCCCCACCGATTAGCCTGGAAAGGTAACGAGCACTCCGATTTGAAAACAGCTCTGACTGCATTTAGTCAGGGTAAGCTGATGGAGGGCCTTGCCTATCAACACAGCCCTGACGCGGCAGAGGTTGATTTTCTTTTTACCGGGCAAGGCAGCCAATATTGGCAGATGGGGCTGAGTTGGTATCGTTCTTTTTCTGTTTTTAAATCAGCCTTTGACCATTGTGACGAACTGTACCGACAGCACTTTTCAGAATCTTTGCATGATGTGCTCTTTGCGGAAAGTGGTATCAATTTAATTAATCAGACTCAGTACGCTCAACCTGCCTTGTTTGCATTGCAATATGCGCAGGCGCAGCAGTGGCAAGCATTTGGCGTGCGTCCGGCGTCGGTTCTCGGACACAGTGTTGGTGAGTTTGCCGCGGCGGTTATTGCAGGTGTCATGACACTTGAAGATGCGGTGATGTTAGTTGGCTGGCGGGGCAAGCTTATGCAGGGCATGCCTAGCGACGGCGGTATGTTAGCCGTGAAAGCCAGTGCAGAAGCCGTCCAAGGCTGGATACAAGAGCATGAACAAGAACTGGATACCGTAGGCAAAGGTTCTCTGGTCATATCGGTGTATAACGCCCCCGAACAGCAAGTGGTTTCAGGGGCGTAAGCAGGCGTTGGATGCACTGGCAGCAAGGTTAGAGCAACATGCAATTTCTCATCAGTTGCTTACTGTTTCTCATGCCTTCCATTCGCCGCAGATGAAGGGCATGCTCGATGATTTCCGCAATATTGCCCTAAAGATCGATTATCAGCCCGCGAATCTGCCTTTTTACTCATCGGTCACTGGCGAGCTGCTCCAGCCTGCCGCGATTAATGCTGATTATTGGCTTCAGCATATTGTTTCTCCGGTTCGTTATGACCGGGTTCTGAACACATTGCTATCACGAAATGCCGAACAGCTCTCGCAAAATACCGAAGAGGGACTGGAGTCATCGAATTCTCAGACAGGTGTCGCTCTAGAGTTGGGGGGGCCGCGTCCTGTGCTGTCAGGCCTGGCGGTATCTCATTCTCAGTTTGCGTCCCGAACCTGGCTCACTTCTCAGTACGCCGATGGTCAATTGACGGCATTGAAGGAAGCGTTCCAACAGCTTTATTGCCATGGTTTGCAGATAACGGATATCGAATCCAATGTGCGAGGCAACGTGCTGGCTTTTGAGAAAGAGCCATCTGGGCAAGCGCAATTTGGGCAAAAGTGCCACTTGCCCGGTTATCCCTTTCAGCGTAAGCACTACTGGTTACCGTTACCGGATACTGACGCGATTAAGACGGCGGCAGCGCTTCCCTTACTCTCCTCGGGTGACGAAGAGAGTGCGCTGCATATTGACCTAGTGGCAGAAGGTATTCAAATTGATGACTGGCTCGCGTTTGTACGTAAAGAGGTTTGTCTTGCTTTAGGGATCGCCGATGGCGATCCAGCTCCGTCTGCACAGGACAATTTATTGCTGTGGGGGGTCGATTCAATACTCTTGCTGCGCTTGATCCAGCGTTGGCAGCGAACCACTCTCAGACAGCTGAAGATTGCAGAGGCGCTATCTAATCCTACCCTGCAAGCATGGAGTGATGTGCTGGCATCCAGTACGGCTCAACAAAGTGAATCGTTGCAAGTAACATCGGCTGATACCCCCCCGGCATCCATTTACCCACTCACCTCGGTGCAGCGAGCTTATTGGGCTGGTCGGCGTAGTGATATGCCACTAGGCGGCGTTGCCTGTTACTTGTATCAGGAACTGCAGGGCAGTGAGATTGATCTTGAACGGTTAGAAAAGGCATTCAACCATCTAATAGCTCGGCATGACGCCCTGCGATCCCGCTTTCTTGACGATGGCCTTCAGGAAGTACTGCCTTCTTTACCGTATCAGACGATACCGTTTCATGATTTCAGTCACTTGAGTGCGCCGCACGCGGATGCCAGCATGGCTCAGATCCGCCAGCGCCTATCTCATCATGTAGCCGATTGTATGCAGCCGCCTTTGCTGGTGATTGAAATTGTTCGTATGCCTGATGGCAAGCATCATTTTTGCTTTGGCATTGATTTCTTGATTGCTGATGCCTTTAGTCTGCATCTGTTCTGGCGTGAGTTGAGCGATCTCTACCGTTCACCGGATAGCGTATTGCCGCAAATAAACCTGCATTTTTCAGACTACATCCAAGCGCTACAGGAATGGCAAGAGAGCCAGAGCTGGCAGGCTGCGAAGCGTTATTGGCAGCAGCGAATAGAGACTTTGCCGTCTGCGCCGGAACTGCCTGTTGTACAGTCTCCGGATACTATCAGTTGTCATCGTTTTCAGCGCTTGGAATACACGCTTTCGACAACGCAATGGCAGGCAATTAAAGCTTCAGCCGCTGAGTTGGGTATTACCCCCCCTTCGGTCAGTATTTTGACTGCCTATGCTCAGGTACTGGAACGCTGGGGGTGTGAGTAACGCATTCAGTCTGACATTGACTCTGTTTAACCGTCTTCCCGTTCATGATGATATTCATCGTGTCATTGCGGACTTTACCAGCCTTATTTTGTTTGAAGTGAACACGACTGATACAGACTACGTATCATTGGCTACTCGGCTTCAGCATCAGTTGGCGACGGATCTTCAGTATCGTGATTTTTCAGCCATTGACTTGCTAGATGCTGCTCGACAGCAAGGGCGTGAGATATCGTCGCCTGTTGTTTTCACCAGTACCTTGGGCGTGGGCGGAGAGTCATTATTTGATACCGATGCGTTTGGTCAGCCCATCTATGGGGGGGTATCTCAGACTCCTCAGGTTTGGCTAGATCTGCAAATTTATGAACAGCACGGTGAGTTGTTGCTGTGTTGGGACTACGTTGAGGCGTTATTCCCAGAGGGTTTGATGGCGGATATGTTCTCCGCGTTAACCTCTCAATTAACATCTCTAGCGGCTGGCTCGTCACAACAGTGGGGGGGGCTTGTGGCTCCCTTCCGCTACCAAGTAGCCAACGTAACGTTAGAACGAATATCAATGCAACTGAGCATCCGCTTCCCGTTCGGTTGCTACATCAGGGGGGGTTTTATGAGCAATGCGCGGTTCAGCCTGAGCAGATAGCCTTGGTTTTCCGGGGGGCAACTCATGGAGCTACGATCATCTTGCCTGTTGGGTCGGGCGGGTTATCTCTTGTTTGCAACAATACCATGTTGCCCCAGAAGAACGAGTTGCCATCATTATGCCTAAGCATCCTGCACAGGTTGCGGCCTGTCTGGCTATTTTGGGGTGCGGTGCGGTGTTCGTTCCGATTGATGCAAAACAACCTGTTGCCCGTCAGAACCAGCTAATAGAACAGGCGAATTGTCGCTTGGTGTTGACGCTAGAAGGCAGCCTTGATCTCGCTGATAGCTGCCAGCAACTTCCTATCGATGAGCAGGTGTTATCAGGTTATCCGGTTAGCGCATCAGTTGACGGTTATTCGTTGGAGCAGTTGGCCTATATTATTTTCACCTCGGGTTCTACGGGAATACCGAAAGGGGGTGATGATCTCTCATCGCAGTGCTTCCAATACGATCTTAGATATAAATCGACGATTTGACGTCACTGCTGATGATTGCGTTCTGGCTATTTCAGCACTGCATTTTGATTTGTCTGTCTACGATATTTTCGGTCTGTTAACAGCGGGCGGCACAGTCGTATTGGTCGATGACGATGATCACTACGAACCACAAAGTTGGTATCACCTTTGTCAGCACTACGGAGTGTCAGTTTGGAACTCCGTTCCACAGTTACTTGACCTGTTTGTCGATTTTTGTGAAAGCAAAACAGCCACGGTTCCAGCTTCCTTGCGTTTGGCTATGGTGAGTGGGGGACTGGGTGCCTACCTCATTACCGGAGCGAAGCCAAAAAAGTGGCGCTGAATATCAGCTAATCGCGCTTGGTGGCGCGACAGAAGCCGCTATTTGGTCGAATTACTTCCATGCTGAATTCTGCGCGGAGGATTGGCGTTCAATTCCTTATGGTTATCCGCTGGCAAACCAGTCTTACTGTGTTCTCGATGAAAAACTAACTGATTGCCCTGATTGGGTCAGGGGGAGATTTATTCATCACGGGAGACGGGCTGGCACAAGGCTACCTTGATGATAGAGAAAAAACCGAAGCCAGCTTCATTATTCACCCTGAAACCAAAGTGCGGCTTTATCGCACCGGTGATAAGGCAAGATATTGGCCTGACGGTACTCTCGAATTTTTAGGCCGTGATGATCAGCAGGTCAAAATAAACGGATACCGGGTAGAGCTTGGGGAAATAGAAAGCAAGCTGGCATTGCACCCGAATGTCGCCCGGGCAGTTGTGATGGCAAGTGGCCGAAAGCAGCGTCAGTTGCTTGGTTTTGTGGTTGAATCCGCGGAGACGGTACCGTCAGTGACGACGGAGAATTATAAGACTTGGCTGGCTGACTATGTTCCGGCTACATGGTGCCGAATCAGATTGTGTGTATTGCTGAATTGCCTCTAACAGCCAATGGCAAAGTTGACCGTAAAGCGCTATTGAAAATCGCCGAGCAGGCGGTCGATGTTGTGCATGCCTCCCCATCAGGATGCGTTTGCCTCCAAAAATACTGTTACCGAAAATATTGCCGCAGAAAATACCGTTACCAGTCGGGTGATTGCCCTGTTGGAGAAACGGCTGTCGGTTAGCCCAGTCAAAACGACAGATAACCTGCTGCGGTTGGGAGCTAGCTCTATTGACATGATCCGCCTTGCCAATGATTTGGAAAAAGCATTTGGACAACGGCCAAAAATCAATGAGCTGACTCGCTTGGAAAGTGTATCGGCCTTGATCGCGCTGTATCAAAAAGCGGAGCCTGATGTTGAAAATACCGCTAAGGCTTCAGGCTGGACATCCTATTTGAAACGGACACCGTTATTGGACGATGTCGATGCCAGAGCCTTATATAAAAAGTCCAGATATCAACTCAGGAATGATTTGAACAATGGTGTCGAACTGCCTGATATTCCACTTGATACTCTGACCATAGAGCAACGTAGAAGTCGTCGTCAGTTTTCAAAACAACCTATTTCACTTACCCAGTTCACGGCGTTGCTGAACGGGGTTGCGTCCCGATGCGTCTGGCCGGCATGTCTATGCTTCTGCGGGTGCCACGTATCCGGTTCAAATGTATTTCTATATTGCCGAGGAGGCAGTGGAGGAGCTGGTACAGGGACTCTACTACTACCAGCCTCATACCCATCAACTGCATCTGATTGAGCAATGCGATCTGGCGCTGACCGACTACAGCATGTCGTGTCGTACATGGCAGACAGAGATCGGCTTTGCCTGCTTCCTCGTGGCTGAACTTAAGGCTATTGCCCCCATTGTATGGCCCGTCGGCGCGCGAGTTTGCACTTATTGAGGCAGGAGCCATCTGTCAGATGTTGGAGTCAGGCTGTCACTCGCAAGGGGATCGGGGTTATGTCAGGTCGGTGATTTTGACTTTGACCGAATTGCAAAGCGGATGGCGGTTTCCGACAGTCATCTGTATCTGCATACCTTGATGGGCGGATCGGCCGAACCGAGTGAACATATTGATGAAAGTAACAATTTCGAAGACTTTGAGGGAGGCGAGCTATGATTGTCCGAGCATTACTGCGGCAGTTACAGCTAAAAGGTATTGAGCTTTGGGCTGAGCAGGGAAAATTGAAATTCAAGGCGCCCAAGGGGGCCATGTCTGCTCAGATAAAGCAGTTAATTCAAGCTAACAAACCGACATTACTTGCTAGTTTGGATCCCGATGGCGATCTGGATTTAGATGCCATGCTGACAGATCAGGAACAGCAGAATATGCCATTTGCCCTGACGCCGATTCAGACAGCCTATCTGCTCGGGCGAAATTCCTCTTTTGAGCTTGGTGGGGGGTAGGAGCACACTATTATTGTGAACTGTTACTAGAGCAGGGGGGGCCGGATTACGCAAGATTCTGCCAGATTATTGCCCGGCTCATTGAACACTATGATGCCTTGCGGTTGGTGATCACCGAGGATCATCAGCAGAAAATTTTGGCTCAGGCTCCTACTTTCCAACCTGCAGCTTATGACTGCAGCGGTCTGCCACCGCTTCAGTTTGAACAGCAACTGGAAACGCTGAGGAAGGAAGAGTCTCATCGCTGTTACGAGGCTAATCAGTGGCCATTGTTCAATTTCTCTTGGATCAAGCAGCCCGAAGGCCAGATCAGAATCTTAGTCAGTATTGATTTGTTGATCATGGATGCAATGAGCGGCAATAACCTGGTTACCGAATTGCAGGCATGTTGCCGAAATTCCGACTACGAGCTGCCGTCTGTTCCTTCACTGCGTGATTATTGTGTGGCTATGGGGCCAGTGGCAAGAAACACGCTACGACGAATCGATGAACTACTGGGAGTCTAAGCTGGCTTCCCTACCATCTGCGCCTCAGTTGCCGCGCATTTCCTGCGTCGAAAACTGTGCAAAACAGCAATACCGTCGGTTATGCCATCGGTTAACTGCCCAGCAGTGGGAACGCTTGCAGCAGTATGCCCGAGAGCTGCAAAGTACGCCTTCAGCAATTTTGCTGACCCTGTTTTGTCGTGTGCTCGCCAGTTGGAGCACTAAGCCTGACTTCTCGCTCAACGTCACATTGTTTAATCGACCGCCTTTGCATCCTGATGCCGATAAACTGTGGGGGCGAGCTGACGACAACTTCGCTGGTGGCATTCAAAGACGAGGCTGTGCCGTTTGCAAAACAGTTTACCGCTATTCAGCACCAACTGATGGATTGTGTTGAGTATGGATCTGTTTCGGGGGTCGAGCTGATTGGAATGAGCCAACATCATCAGCCCGGAAAAGCAACGATGCCAGTTGTGTTTACCAGCTTGCTGCACAATTCAGGGCTCGCATCAGGCGAAGCGAAAGAAGTCTACGCCGTTAGCCAGACTCCGCAGGTTGCTTTGGATCATCAGGTTTATCTACGCAATGGTGAGCTGCTACTGAACTGGGATGTAGCTGAAGGTTATTTTGTCGAAGGTGTGGTTGATGAAATGTTTAGGCATTACAGCCAGATGGCTGAGCAACTTCTGGCATCTGATCCGAAAGACCATCAGGCATTGTGGCATGCCGAATACTTCGCACCAACAGGTGAGTTTTTGACCGTGCGTGAACAGGTAAATAACACAGAGTGCGATTTACCGTGGCAGCCTTTGCATCATCCATTTTTTGCGGAAGCAGAAAGTCGTCCCGATCAGATCGCCTTATCTTCAACTCAAGGCGATCTGACGTACAGAGCCTTAGCTGACTGGGCAAAAGCTATCGCCGTTAGATTACAGCGTCAGGGGGATCAAACCGCGCCAGGGGGGGTTGCTGTTGCCATTTCTAAAAGTCCGGCCCAGATTGCCGCGGTATTGGGAATTTTGGCGGCTGGTGCTTATTACGTACCGGTTGCTGCGGACTCCCCACTTAAACGCAAGCAACAGATCTTGCGAAATGCACAGGTGAGCGCGGTGTGTGTCGCTGACACGAAAGTCGATTCGATAGCCAGTTTGAAAAGCTTGCCCAATATTGAGTGTCACCCTGCACAGGACTCCGAATGGGGATGACATTGCGCGGTTCGTGGTTGATAAACCGTCACCAGAGTCATTGGCTTACATTATCTATACCTCCGGTTCGACAGGGCAGCCCAAAGGGGGGTCGCACTCAGCCATCAGGCAGTCAGTAATACCTTACTTGATGTGAGTGATCGTATTGACCTCAATGAAAACGATGCTGTTTATGGCTTGTCGGCCTTGAATTTTGATCTTTCAGTGTTTGATGTGTTTGCTACCTTCTCCGTTGGAGCGCAGCTTGTATTGCCGGATCCTGAGCGATTGAGAGATCCGGGCTACTGGCTTGCCCAGCTGAGGCAACATCATGTCTCGGTATGGAACAGCGTTCCCATGCTGGCTGAGATGCTGGTGACTTATTGTGAGCAGCAAAATGAGATATTGCCCGGTTCGTTAAAAGCGTTCCTGTTGAGTGGAGACTGGATTCCGCTGGATCTGCCGCAGCGCTTACGTTGTGATTTGCCTCGTTTGAAGGTTGTCGGCATGGGGGGGCGGTGCAACGGAAGCGGCTATTTGGTCAAACTGGTTTGACATTCAAGAGATTGGCACAGAGTGGCGAAGTATCCCTTACGGAAAGCCGTTGTTGAACCAAGCCTATCATGTGTTGGATGCGCAGCTTCATTCCAGGCCTGATTGGGTTACGGGTGATTTGTATATCAGTGGTATGGGCCTGGCCGAAGGTTATTGGGGGGGATGAAGAGAAAACAGCGGCATCATTCTTTTATCACCCAGAGACTGGCGAGCGTCTTTATTGTACGGGTGATCTCGCCCGTTACTGGCCGGACGGCACTATTGAATTTCTAGGCCGTGACGATCAGCAGGTCAAGTTGGGCGGTCATCGGATTGAGCTTGGCGAGATTGAAACTGCGTTGATGCGTCACCCAACGATAAAGCAGGCATGCGTTCAATTAAATGACCATATGCCCTCTGCCATTGTTGCCTGGCTAGTGGCTGAAGGAGTCGCCCCAGGTTGAACAAGAAGTCTTGGAGCAGTTTCTTGCTCAGTGGTTGCCCGAATACATGCAGCCGAGAGGCGTGCGTTGGCTTTCCTCCCTTCCTTTGACGGCCAACGGAAAAGTTAACTACAAGGCGTTGCCTGATGTGACGTTACAAGTAGCTGATGTGCAGTCTTTAGTACCGAAATCCCCATTAGAGCAGCAGATGTGTGAATTGTTAGCACTCACTCTTAACCGAACAGCTCTATGTCCTGTCACTCGCTATTTTGAACAAGGTGTCGGTTCTCTCGAACTGGTCAAATTCCATGGTGCACTTGTCTCCAGCTTGGATGTACGTGTCGATATCACTGATTTATTTACTTACCCCTCTGTTCGCGAACTTACTCTTCAACTGGAAACAAGGTTTTAATCATGAAAGATACCAAAAATAGAAACATGGAAGACATTGCTATTGTTGGAATGGTTTGCCGTTTTCCAGATGCGAACAATAAAGAACAGTTTTGGCAAAATCTCTTGGCAGGTAAAGAGTCGGTTCGACCGTTGAGTGAGCAAGAACTGAAAGAGTGGGGGGGAATGGCCTCCTTTGTGGATGATCCTGACTATGTCAATGCTGCCGCGGTTATTGATGACGCAACCTGTTTTGACTACCGCTTTTTTGGTTATTCCCGAAAAGAAGCTGAATTGATGGATCCTCAGCAGCGCCTATTCCTTCAGTCATGTTGGCATGCACTGGAGGACGCCGGATATATTCCGGATGCTGAAAACGGGCAGGTCGGGGTTTTTGCCGCTGCCAGAATGAGCAGTTGGATTAATCAGTTTCCTCTGCTTGATAGCAGACAGCTTTCTACCACTGAAGGCTTTCAGACGTTGATGGGGGAACGATAAGGATTATCTGGCAACTCGTGTCGCGTATAAGTTGGGCTGTACTGGCCCGGCCATGACTATTCAGACTGCATGTTCCAGTTCGCTGGTGGCAATTTATCAAGCATGCCGCAGTATTCAGAATGGCGACTGTACGATGGCGTTGGCAGGCGGTGCGGCACTGTCATTTCCTCAGGGGATGCGGTTATCAGCGCAATGACGGAATGATTTTCTCTCCTGATGGGCAATGTCGCCCATTTTCAGCTGATGCCAATGGGATTGTTGGTGGCAGCGGTGTCGGCGTGATTGTGCTGAAACGCTTAAGTGATGCCCGGAAAGATAACGATCGTGTCTATGCGGTTATTAAAGGTGGTGCCATTAACAACGATGGTAACCGGAAAGTCGGGTATACCGCTCCTGGGGGGGCAAGGTCAGCAGGACGTGATCGAGCAGGCATTGGATCGAGCTGGCGTTGATCCGGCCAATATTGGTTATCTTGAAGCGCACGGCACCGGGACGGTGCTGGGTGATCCTATCGAGCTCCGCTCTGTGAGTACGGCATGGCAGCAGTACACTCAGGAAAGCGGCTATTGTGCCATTGGCTCGGTAAAAGGAAACATTGGTCACCTGGATACACTGCCGGGGTTGCCAGTATCATCAAAACGGCTCTGGCTCTCTATCATAACCGTATCCCGCCAAGTATTAATTGCAGCGCTCTGAATCCTTCCATTGATTTCGCTCAATCACCTTTCTTTGTGGCGAAAGAAGTGACTGATTGGCCGCTGGAAGGCACACGGTATGCGGCGGTGAGCTGTTTTGGTATTGGCGGAACGAACAGCCACCTCGTTCTGGGGGGGCAGTCGTCAGATGCCGACCTACCGAAAAGCTCGAAAGCCCTCAGGATGACGATTATTCTTTGCTGGAAATTTCTGCCCCGGACGAAGCCTCTTTACGCAGGCAGCTTGGTGGTTGGCAGCAGGCATTATCCGACTACAGTCTGTTACCGGATAGTGAGCAGCAAGGAACTATTAATGACTGGGTTAAGGCATCGCATCATTTAAGAAAACAGCATGCCTGCAAGCAGGTTATTGCTGCCCACTCTATCCCTGACGCGCTAGACCAAATAACACATTCGATTCAAACCAGTGCTGAGCAGAGCTATCAAATAGGAACTCGCAGCAAAGCACCAATCATGATGTTCAGTGGTCAGGGTGCGCAGTGGTCCGGGATGGGAAGGACACTGTTCGAACACTCTGATGTTTACCGCAATGCGGTGACGCAATGCAGTGGGTGGATGGCCGATGCACTTCAGCTAGAGATCACTGAGTTAATGTTTGGCCAAGATAGCAGGCTAGATGACAGTCGCTATGCACAACCAGCTATCTTTGCCCACCAATATGCCCTGTATAGTTATTACTGCTCAGTGGGGGTTAAGCCTATTGCAGTGCTAGGGCACTCATTGGGTGAGTATATGGCGGCAGTCGCCGCAGGAGTGATGGACGCAAGGCAAGCCGCCATTTTGGTTGTTGAACGTGCTGCGTTGATGGCATCCATCCCGGTTGCTGGTGCCATGATCTCGGTTTCGACAGATGTCGAGACACTGGACAAATTTCATCCACAATGGCGTGAAACGTTAGATTTAGCGGCTGTTAACCGCAAGGATGAGTTGGTGTTGTCAGGCTTGGTAGCGTCAGTTGACGCTATTGAAAAGCAGCTTTCAGCAACCGGGATCCGAGTTCATCGTCTGTCGATAAGTTTGCCGTGTCACAGCCGCTGGTTGGAACCTATTTGTTCCGATTTTGCTGCCAAAGTGGCAAAAGTATCGCTGAAAGCACCGTCATTGCCGTTTTGGTCAACGGTGACAGGCGAGCAGCTTGATGCTTTAAGCGTGTGCCACAGAGAGTATTGGGCTAATCAGTTATTAAAACCGGTGTGCTTTAGCCAGGCTTTGCACGCGGTTTGCGAGAAATATCAGGCGCCATTGCTGGAAATTGGTCCATCAAAGGTATTGAGCCGATATGTTAGTAATGATGTACCGGCATGTTCGGCACAATTGCGCCACGGTGATGGCGTGCGGGACTTTTGGCAGAGTTTGGCCTGGCTAGCAACTCATGGTGTTGCGGTGAGCAGTCCAACGGCGATTGAAACTAAGCCCGTTGTACGTACATTGCCGCTACCGCTTTATTCCTTCGCAATGGACGAGTGCCGTCCGGTCTTAAGTGAGTCGGTTGCTGAGCAGTCAACAGTGGCAGGTAAAGACAGTGATGTCTCGTTAATACTAAAACAAGCCGTCGCCGAGACGGATGAGGAAACACTTACCGCTTATCCGTTTATGCTGGAGATTTCAAATCGGTTTGTTGCCCATTATGCGTGGCAGGCTTTACGCCAATGCGGCTGGCTACCGGATTCTGGGTGTGTCGAAAAGCACTGGGAGCAACAGGCTATCCCTGAGGCTCGCTTTCCTTTGCTCCGTCGTTTAGTCCGTCCGCTGCAAGCCTGTGGTTATCTGTGCCAAAACGGTGAAGGCTTGCAGATCCTTGTTGACCATCCAGTAGAGCAGGTCGAGGCGTTGCACCATGACTTTCGACATCACTTTAACCTGGCAATGAAAGCGGATTTTGATGACTTGGTTGATTTGCTCATTAGCTGTGGGAAGCATTTAGCTGGAATGCTGACAGGTGATATTAACCCTGTTGATATTGTTTTCCGAGATAATGGGGCAGCAGTACTTAACCGTTTTTATTCCGAAACGGTAAATGCCAAGGTTGTTAACAAGTGGCTGGCAAACACCGTGTTGTCTCTGTACGAAAAGCATAAGCGCTCAGGACATTCCGTGCTGCGGATTATGGAAGTTGGCGCCGGAACAGGCGCATCGACTCAGGCCGTGTTGTCAGCGTTGCAAGGTGCCGATATTGAATACCTGTTCACCGATGTGTCGATGTCATTTATTGACCAGGCCCGAGAAAGGTTCGGACATATTTCTGGGGGGGTTGATTTTGCGCTGTATGATTTGGATGACTGTCATTCGCAACCTGCCGAACAACTAGAACAACCTTTCGATTTGATTATTGCCGCCAACAGTTTGCATGCCAGTAAACATGTTGGAAAAGCGCTGGAACGTTTAACACCGCTGTTGAGCTCGCAAGGACATTTATTGCTGCGAGAGCTTACCGTACCTTATGCCGTCTTCGATTTGTTATTCGGGCCATTGGCCGCGATTCCGGAAGACAGTGACTTGCGCGGAGATGACTTGATCTTAGCAGGGCACCAATGGCAGAGCCTGCTTACCGAACAGCATTTTGCTGAGGTGAAACTGGCGCCTGCATCTGGCAGCCCGCTTTCGATCTTGGGTGAAAATGTGATTTTGGCTTGTCGCTCGGACAAGACGGCAGAGCACGATAGCCAATCTATAAGTAACGGTACGTTAATTGATGGGCTGGGTTGGCGACTTGATGTTTCTCAACCTGTATATAATGTGCCGTGGCAGGCTGATGGTGACTGGTGGGCGTTCAGTCTGTTGGCTCTTAATGCACTACGTGATGTGTTAGGTGACGGGGTTTACCGCTATCAGAAAATTCTGCGCCAGGAGCTCCCGCTAAACACTGCGGTTAATTCGCCTGTTCAGGCCCAGCTACTGGTACATGTTGGAGCGGGTGGACAAGGTAAAGTTCAGCTTATGCTGCCGGGTAACAATGACTGGCATCAGCATTATTCGCTCCACTATCAACGACGTGCAGTGTTGCCGTTGCACACGGAAACTGAACAAACGCCATTAGAAAAGGTGGAGCTAAACTGGGGATAGCCAAGGGGCGCAATGCTTGGTGGCCTGAAAGTTTGGTTTGCGATACACGTCTGGGTGTTGAGCCATCTGTGGATTGGTCAGCCTTATCTTGCCTGGGGTACTTCTCAGACTGGTCAGCCACAAGAAATAAGACTTCATCTAGAAAACTGCTTGTCGGGGGGAACTCAAGGCTGTCGGTATCAGTGATAGGCCGAGTCAAGAAATAAAGTCACTAGCGGTTAATGAGGCCGTAAGTAATATTGCCCTAAGTAATTACGACTGGCAGTGGCAGCCTGTTAGCGACATGGACTTACAGCTCCGAAAGGAAATGGTCGAGCCCTTGTGGAGTGAAGATAATGTGACCTATTTGCTAGGGGGCTGAGGGTTCTGCTTGGGTGGCTCAAGCGCGTCAGCTTATCGAGGGTCAAGGAGGCACAGTTAAATTTCAGGCTCTTTCCGCCCCCCTCGCAGTGGCCCAATGGGTGAACGAATTTAACTGCCAGCCACCTGCCGGCATCGTGTTCATTCATGAACCGGCTCAGCCTAAACCTCTACTTCATACTGACAATAAAAGTTTCTCGGTACAAGGTATTGACGAATTGCAGCTTGTCGGGGGAAAGTCTGTTCAACATTGTTCAGGCCATGCAGCAGGCTGATCTACCACTATCTTCCATGCCTTTGATGTTATTAACATCCAAGGGAGGAGATTTGTCGCAAGCGAGCGCAGTTGATCCCATTTCTGCCTCATTAGTGCAGATGCTTCGCTGTACCCGTAACGAAGTTGCTGATTTGAAAATATCGGCCTTGAATTTTGATGATCCGACAGCTTTGTCAATTGATTTACTGCAATACGCAGATTCACCGTTCCAGCTCAGCTTAACGAATGGGCGATTGTGTTATCCGGTATTGGCTAAAAAGACATTGCCCGTATCAATTGCCAAGCCCGTCATTCGCCCCCCCGGTGCGCTGTATCTGGTCTTTGGCTTGGGTGGGATTGGTCGCTGGCTGGTTCAATGGCTAGTTAAACAAGGCGCAGATCAGATCGCGATCTGGCTCCGCCGAGAGCCAAATGCAGAACAGCACCAATGGCTTACCGAGCTGAGGCAATCTGGGGGTTCAGGTTCACCTCAATTGTGATGTAGAAGCAACATCCGTACTGGCAATTGAAAGTGCGTGGTCAAAGCTGCCCGTAGCACCGACAGGTATTTTTATGACCGTTGGCGAGGCCGTATCTGCACGCATTGAACAGCTTGACTGGTCGCGTTGCTGGCTTGGCATGGCCAGTAAAATGGTCGCATCAAATACATTGGTCAAATTGGGCGAGCAGGCCGAGTTTATTCAGCTGCTCTCGTCTTCTTCGACGCTAACCGCGATGCCAGGCCTATTACCTTATGTGGTCGCAAACAGCTATGTAGAAAATCTGGCAGCACAGAGGTGGCATCAAGGTTATCCGGTGATGGCAGTGGCTTGGGGGTAACTGGTACCAGACCGGCATGGATTCCGGTTTCGATGAGGCCGCTCTTAACCGAATGGGCTTTTATAGCCAGGAGCCCCGTGAAGTTGCCGAACTACAAAACGGCCTTCTTGCATTAGGAGGAGGCGTTAACACCATTTGTAAAATTGAGTGGCAGCAGTTTGTTACTCAGCATGGGGGGGGCTGGCTGCCAACCTGATGCGTTTTGACCAACTCACGGCATCGGCCCGTTCCGAACAAGGCCATGGCTACCGGAAGCGGCAGCAACTGAGCGATCAGCGTGCCGCGCTGAGAAAAATGTCGCCAGAGCAGCAGAAAAACCACATTCAATCAGTACTTACCGGTTTGTTGTCGGATCGACTTCAGATTGCTGAAAATCAGCTAACTGACAGCGTGGACTTGTTTGCGATTGGTATGGATTCGTTGGTTTTTGTCGATTTCTCTCAGGCGCTTCGACAGTTATTCCAGCTTCGCTTCCCGGTTAGCGAAAGCTATCAATACCGGACTTTCGGTGATTTGCTGGCACAGGTCTATCAGCGTTATGTCGACTCGGAAATAGATTTCGAAAATCTATTGCACACGGACGATAAAGTGATTCCTGTATTGGAGACTCGCGGTCAGCCATTCCCGATGACAGATCTGCAGCAGGCATTTTGGATCGGGGCGTAATGATTCCCTCGCTTTGGGGAAGCGTATCTTGTCACCAATATTCAGAGTTAGAGCTTGAAGATTTTGATTTACCTCGATTTGAGAAAGCATGGAATACGTTGATTCACCGCCACGATATGCTTCGCTGTATCGTTTTGGAAGACGGGGCAGCAGCAGGTGCTGGATAACGTTCCTTACTATCACATTCCACAACGTGACCTGCGTGGTTTGAGTGAATCTGATAAGCAACATCAGCTTGATGCTACTCGGGGAAAGCATGACATACCAGGTGCTTGATCCTTGCTGTTGGCCGCTGTTTGATATTCGTGCGACTCAGGTTGATGACGCAGTAACCCGACTTCATATCGATCTTGATGTACTTATGATTGATGTACATAGCTTCCGAATCCTGTACGGAGAGCTGAATCGATTGATGCAAGAGCCTGAACGAGTATTGCCGCCGTTGCAGCTGGCGTTCCGTGACTGTGTGCAGCAGGAGTATTTGGAAAGGACACAGCCTGACTATCAAAAAGCACAAGCCTATTGGCAGGACCGAGCCGGTTCGCTTCCGCCAGCGCCTCAGCTTCCATTGCGGACGAACCCTGAGAACCTGACGAAGCCTCGCTTCCGGACGTTAACAGAAGTGGTTAATCGTCAGGTTTGGCAGCGGTTGAAACAACGAGCGGCCACTCAGGGCGCTACAGGAACCGCCGTCATACTCGCAGCATTTTCTGAAGTGCTTAAGCGCTGGACCCGGGATCCGCACTTTTCATTGAACATGACCTATTACAATCGTAAGGCTGTTCACGAGCAGGTGATGGATATTGTCGGTGACTTTACATCGATTATGTTGCTGGAAGCTGACTTGCGTGAAGGAAAGAGTTTTTCCGACCGTGTTGGTGAGCTGCAACAAGAACTTTGGTTGAACCTTGACCATCGCCAGTTCAGTGGCGTTGAGGTGATGCGCGAGATGGCTCGGCAGGCTGAGGGCTCTGGACGACAAGTTCATATGCCTGTTGTTTTCACCAGCTTGATCGGAATGGATTTTGATAATAGTGAGAATGCCGATTGGGATTTGATGGGCAAGCAAATCCACCAGGTGAACCAGACTCCACAGGTATGGCTGGACTACCAGCTGGTTGAATATGGAGGTAACTTGCTAAACCGCTGGTTCATCGTTGATCAATTGTTCGAACCTGCCGTTATTGAAGCCATGTTTGTGGCATTTAATCAGCTGCTTGAATACCTTGCTCGTGAAGATGTTGACTGGGGGGGCAAACCGTAACAGGATTGCCGACTATTGCAGGGCTGCCGGATCATGCCGAGCGTAACGTCGTTATTAAGCAGCGCTCAGACTCATTGATGCATGAGCTGTTCATACAGCAAGCTCGCAAAACGCCGCATCACCCGGCGTTGCTGGCATCTTGTCGTCAGTGGTCCTATCAAGAGTTGTTGCAGTGGGTCTGCCGACTTTCTCATCGTCTTGTTCAGAGTGGTGTACAGCGAGGGGATCGGGTTGCCATTGTTATGGATAAATGCCCGGCTAACGTAGCCGCTGCATTAGCCGTTCAGTGTGTGGGTGCTGCATATATCCCGGTTGCTATGGAGGGAGCCGCTCGGTGCCAGGCCATTCTTAATGATTGTGAGCCAGCATTGGTGCTGACGACTCCTGAATGGGCTGACGAACTGAATGAGCGTTGTTTATCTGCTGAACTCAATCTACCGATTTACCTGGCCGATGAAGCGAGTTTGGCTGATCTGCCTGATTGGTTTGAGCCCGTTGCAATGGAGTCGGACGAGCCTGCCTATTTGATTTATACCTCGGGCTCGACAGGCAAACCAAAAGGGGTGCTGCTGGATCATCGTGCACCACTGAATACCGTGATGGCGATGAATGAACATTTCGGTATTACGGAGAGTGATCGCTTCTTATCGTTGACCCCCTCCTAATCATGACATGGCGGTATACGATATTTACGGCCCTCTCGCAGTTGGTGGTGCGGTTGTAATCCCAGAAGCGGATCAGCGAAAAGAAGTGCCGGAATGGCTGGCATTGATGGCTCAGTACAAAGTCAGTGTGCTTAATGTCGTCCCGACATTTATCGATATGCTGGTCAGCTATCTGGAATTATCGGGCCAATCTAACGCCGTCAATCAGCTGCCAGAGGCTTTGCGTGTAGTCATGATGGGGGGAGACTGGATCCCCTCTGTCCTTACCGTCGCGAGTACGTAACTATTGGCCGGATATAGACTTGCACAGTATTGGCGGGCCAACTGAAACCGCTATTGTATCGGTAACCTACGCCATCGGCGAAGTGGATACGAGCTGGGAGAGTATCCCTTACGGCAAGCCGCTTGCTAACCAGAAAATGTACATTATGAACGCTGATTTGGAACCATGCCCGGAAGGCGTAGCTGGTGAGATTTGCGTAACGGGCCAGTGTTTGGCGCTGGAGTATTACAACGACCCCAAGCAAACCGCTAGCCGTTTTGTGATTAACCCAGCCAATGGTGAACGTGTGTACCGGACCGGGGATGCTGGCAGTTTCCTCCCTGACGGGAATATTCAGATTTTAGGTCGACTTGATCAGCAACTTTCCGTTCATGGCTATCGAATAGAGCCCGGCGAGATAGAATCATGCATAAAGCGGGTTGCCAAGGTCAAAGATGCGGTCATTGTGAAGGCTGGTGAATCATCGACTTTGCACGCGTATGTTGTTCCCGAATTCCATCTTGATGAAAAAGAAGCTGGCGAGAGTGAAGTCAATGACGCTTGTGATGTGGTGAACGTGCTTGCGGCTACAAAGGCTGAAATCGTGCCGGACCTAGCGACCATTCGATGCGTCGCTTGTGAGGAAGTTGCGAGGCTTCCGGCAGATCTTTCCGTCGCTGGTTATCATGATTTCTTCTCTCAGCTAGAGCGTTACAGCTTGATGATCATGTGGCGCTTTATCCGGACATTTGAGCGCCGTGGAACCGTGAATCTGGATACGATTACATCGCACTTGTCGGTTAAGGAAAACTACCTTCACTTGCTGCACTCTTGGTTTACCGAGCTGGAAAGCGAAGGTGTATACCGCCGAAGTGAGGAACAAGGCTCGTATAGTGTCTTGAAGCAATGGGATGATGAACAGTGGCAAGCTGCCCAGAATTGGTTCGACAGCTATCTTGGCCAGTGTGATAACAATGAACTATCGATTTGGCAGTTTTTCCTGTATTGCACTGATCATTTGGATGGGTTGCTGACAGGGGGGGAGATAAACCCACTTGAGCATATGTTCCGTGGTGGTAATACGGATTTGGCTGAAAGCTTTTATCAGCGTAACCGAGTACCTCGACATTTTAATCGCGTTGCCGGTGAAGCCGTTGCCGAGCTGATGGCACAATGGCCGGCAGATAAGCCTGTGCGGGTACTGGAGTTTGGTGCGGGGGGGTTGGCTCGATTACAGCATCTGTACTTCCACAATTGCCTGAAAATAAAACAGATTATCTATTCACGGACTTGTCGACATTCTTCTTTGACAAGGCCCGTGAGAAGTTTGGCGACTATCCGTTCTTGCGCTATGAATTATTTGATATTAACGATGATCCGTTCGAGCAAGGATTTGAGCAGGACAGTTTGATCTGATCATTGGAGCCAATGTCTTGCACGATGCCTGTAATGTCGATATCACCAGTGCCTACCTGAAAGAGCTACTAGCACCAGGTGGTGTGATGATGGTACTTGAAGGCACATATAACCCAAGATTCCAGCTGGTTTCGTTCGGATTTATTGAAGGACTGACGCAATATCAGGATGAACGTGTCGAAACCCATTTGCCGCTATTGCCAGCTTCTCGCTGGTGTCAATTGCTTGAACAATCAGGTTTTGCCAAAGTTGGTGCCATCCCTGAAGCCGGCATGGCTGAAGAGGTTTTCAATTACCATCTAATGCTTGCTCAGGCACCGTCAGAGCATCCTGTTCTTCATTGGTCACCATTAATCGGAAGGCTCCGCAAAGAATTGCCTGAATATATGGTGCCGACAAATTTCCACCTGATACGCCAGTTACCGATTTCAGCCAATGGAAAAGTTGACCGTAAGGCACTTTCTCAACGAAACCAAACTGTGCTCAAAACTGAGTACAAAGCGTATCGTGCATTAACTCAAACTGAACAGCAGCTGGCTAAAATCTGGCAGCAAGTGCTACATCCCGAGAGCACTAGCTCGGAAAGCACTAGCCTGGAAATCAATAATCCTGAAGGCAACAACTCGGAAAGTAACTTCTTTGCTGCTGGTGGAGACTCC
>LLEM01000025.1_pt1 | contig 34619 bp, 43 predicted proteins | sample 595841 | NCBI WGS metagenome assembly LLEM01 (sample SAMN02919313, study PRJNA255460) | bioreactor metagenome | biome: chemostat; feature: culture 2012_10.2; material: sediment; isolation source: day64 10degC chemostat 2012 inoculated with Wadden Sea sediment taken from... | place: Germany: Bremen ...
ACACCTTCTATACTCAAGCTAAGGTTATATCAATAGGATAGCGCATCAATAGCCATGTAAAAATCAAGGGTAAATATTGTTAAATCGGCACCTAAAACCTGATTGCACAAGCTTTAGCCAGTCAATTTTATTTAACAATAAATCATCAGCAAGACGGCGCTAGATCAATTTTTTTTGTATTCAACCTGATAATCTCAATGCCAGCTCAATACAATATTATTAAAGGCCTACCATTATGGAAATGACCAACGCACAACGTCTTATTCTTTCTAACCAGTACTACCTGATGTCTAAAATGAATCCGGAGAATGCTGCAAAGTACCGTCGCCTGCAAACGATTGTCGAGCGCGGTTATGGCCTGCAGATGCGTGAACTGGATAAAGACTTTGGCTGTTTGGCTGAAGAAGACTGCCGCAACGTAATTGACTTTATGGAAATGTATCACGCGATGCAGGAGTCGTTCAAAATGCTTAGCGAAGACAACCAGCGCCAAGTTGACCCGCGTCGTCTTCAGTTCCTGGGCTTTGATGCTGCGACAGAATCACAGTTGGTGCATTACGTTCGTTTCCTAACTGAAGAGGAAGCTGTATCCTCAGTTTGATAAATCTGAGCATATGTTCAACAGCCAGATCCCAATGCTAGAAAAATACCAACGTATGCTGCAAACATGGCGTAACTGTCCACGTCAATACCACTTGTCTGCAACTGAAATCCAACAAATTCAAAATGCCTAGCAAGTAAAAATTAAGAATATTAAACCGGAGTCATGGCTCCGGTTTTTAATCGATAAAAAATCACTCCGCACTCCAGTAAATGCCACATTTACCTTTAACTTCCGCTTTTCCTCTCTTTACCTTTATACCCAAGCTACCTGCCATATCTCATTAGCATGTCAAGGCAGCTAGACCTCTTGCTTCAACACAGGAAAAATGTGACATTAAACAAAGCCCAGCGCCAAGATGGGTCACTATTGACCGATAATTAACATATAAAACTATAAAATCGATAGCATCTTAGAAATTCGTCAATAGCCTCGTTTAATTCACTATAATCCTGCGGAGTAACCTTGTATATAAGAGCTGTCAATACAAGGTAAACAGTAATTATCATGATTCGATTTATTATATTAATGCTATTTTTTTCATCAGCTTGTATTGCAGCGCCCACGAATCAACTGATTATTCTGACAACCTTTACCGAATCATCAATTACACCGGTTACCCAGCAATTCCAACAACAATATCCAAATGTAACTATTAAGGTACTTCATCGACGGGAGGAGTCCGGGCTTCGCCTGCTGAACAAAAATAACCATGACATCGATATTGTGATCTCCTCTTCTCCGGCTTTATTCTTGCCTCTGATTGAGAATAATAGCTACTGCCCTTAAGCGGAATAGACAATGGCTTTGATGCTCAGTGGCAGACCTTTCAGCCAGATACAACCGCCTCTATCGCCGTTTTCGGATATTCGGGGGTACGGTCTGATGTGGAATAAAGATTATCTGGCAAAGCACCAGCTCGATATCCCCCAAGACATGGAAAAGCCTGGTTCAGCCACAGTACTTTCGACATATCATTATGAGTAGCCCAAGCCGCTCTGGCACTACTCACCTCATGGTTGAGAACATCTTGCAGCAGTATGGCTGGAAAGAAGGCTGGAGACTACTGCTCCAAATTGGCGGTAACCTTGCCTCAGTCTCTGCCCGTAGCTTTGGTGTCAGCGATGCAATCTCTCGCGGACTTGCCGGTGTAGGCCCTGTCATTGACAGCTTTGCCTATGAAGACCAAAAACAGTTTCCTTTTATTGGTTTTCATTACCAAAACCAAAGCCCACAGCTACCTAGCTATATTGCCGCGGTCAAAAATGTTAACCAGGCAGCACATAGCCAGAATTTTATTGACTATTTGCTCTCTGACAAAATACAGCAAAGCCTGTCTACCAGCTCAATGAACAAATACGGCTTGCACCAGAAGCCCCAACCAACCCCTATTCGGTATCTCCGATCAACCATAAGTTGATGCAACACCGTGCAATCCTAATTAAGCTGCTATTTGACCAAATCATTAACCACCAGCTGGATTTGCTGAATCAGGCTTGGCGGCTTATTCATCAGATCGACAAACAAGAGTCCCTGACCGATACCCAGCAACAACAATATCAGCGGGCAATCCAGCTGGCTTCGACTCCGCCAGTCAGTGAAATCCAGGCCAACAGCATCAGCTACAACCAAGCTCTGCTCCACTCTCGGAGTGATGTTCATACCGCTAAGTGCATTAAACGCTGGCGCCATATGATGAGCAAACAGCTGGAAGAATCTATTCTCATTTCTGAGCAACTCCTTGCCAAAACCAAAGGGGGGGTGAAGTGATGTTGCTCAGGAACACCATTGGTAATCGTCTGGTAGCCTCTATCGGCTTCATGGCCTTGCTCACCATCAGCGTGAGTCTGATAGCCGTTGTTAACTGGGAAAACCTCAATACCCAAGTCAACACGATCATCGAGAAGAATATGCCGACCTTGCGGGTAAGTTATCAGCTGGAAAGGAATACGGCAGGGCTGCAGGCAGCCCTCAATATGCTCAGCAATAATACTGATCCGATTTTACATGCCGAGCTCAAGCAAAACATTACAACAAAACTAGAACAAATATCAGCCGCCATCAAAGAAACGGCTAATTTGAAGTTTTACCCGGCAATCAAGGCCGAACACGAGACATTGCTAACAGATATCTCTGCCTATGTCGGTTTGCTATACAGGCGTAATACCCACCTGTTCTCGCTCACCCAAACAGAGAATACCATCAAGTGGCTACACCAGGATTTGGTCGACGAGCTCACGCCGTTACGCCAGGAGGTCGAGTGGCAGGTCACCCGAATGCTGCCCAATGCGATTAACACTGAAGCAATTACGGATGTAATGGCAGAATTTTCTTTTATCCAGTCAATCACCATCAAAGAAAATGAACTGCATCAGCTCGTTCAGGAAATTATCCAACAGCGACAAAATCGGGATCTCGGTAATGCTTTTTATTTTATTGGCTACAAGACTGAAGACATCAGCAAAATGAGCCAAAATCTTAGCCATTACCCGTCAACTATCTCTTACCGACAACTGTTGCAAGAGCTGATCACCCTTGTCGAACCCAAAGGGGGTTCTGGAGGAACAGCTGAGGTTGGATGTCGAGTTACACAATGCTATCAGGCTGTATGAAGGTCAAATCCAGACTCGGCTTGAATATCAGGAAGAGCTTATTCAGACGATGGTTGAGCAGGAGAATGCCTCCCTCAAGCAGCTCAATGAAGAAACGAACCAATCGATTAAGATCAGCAATATCCTTCTGTTCGGCGTCGTACTGTTGTCTGTTTTCCTTACGGTCACCCTATCGATTCACCTCGTTGGGCGCGGTATCGTCAAGCGACTCAATTTACTCTCGCAAGATTTATATGCCGTCGCCAATAACCGTCTCAACGCAAACATCCAAGTCTCCGGAAATGACGAAATCGGTATGCTGGGCGATAACTTGCGCTATTTTTGCAGCCAGATGCAGGAAATGCAGCAAAGCAACGCCCTGAACCTAATCAATAATACCCAAGCCAGCATCATCACCTGCGATTTGAGCGGCGTAGTAGAATCGGTCAACCCCAGCGCACAAGCCCTGTTCAATTACGATGCATCGCCGGTTCAACAGACGATATGGACTCTGTTTAGCAGTAATATGCAGCAGCGACTGCAGGCACTGTTCTTGAATACCAGCCCGCTATTGAATAACGGTGCCTGTAATCTCACCCTGATGCACAGCTATAGCGAAGGTAACAAGCTTTATCTCCGCTTGGACTTCCGTTTGTTCAAACAAGGCAACAATGACAAAGTCATCATCACAATGACGGATATCACCGAACAAGAAAATGCGGCTCGCTGGCTGGAAAATATGGTCAGAGAAAAGACCCAGTCCCTCACCAATCGAAATCGCCAACTCAAAGCCGAGGTCGATGACCGGAAACGGGTCGAGGCAGATTTACGCGCAACCCAGGATGATCTGATCCAGGCAGCCAAAATGGCGGTTGTCGGTCAGACGATGACTTCCCTGGCCCATGAACTCAATCAGCCTCTATCGGCAATTTCGACCCATGTCTTCGCCACAAGAATGGCCATGGACAAGGAGAACTATACCCAGTTGCCTGCCAGCCTGGAGAAAATAGACCATTTAACGTCTCGTATGGGCCGCATTATTTCCACCCTGCGCAGTTTTTCAAAGAAGCAGTCTGCCAACAGTTCACTTGGCTCCGTTGATATACAAGCTTCCTTCTATCAAGCAATGCTGATTGTTGAAAACCGGGCCAAGGTTCAAAAAACCACAATATCCAGCCAGATTGACGTCCCGCTCAATGCCCTGGCCGATCAGGTGCAGCTAGAGCAGGTGTTTGTCAATCTACTGGTAAATAGCTGTGATGCAGTCGCAGGAAGCGAGCTACGCGAAATCACTATTAAGGCTCTTGATAGTGAAGGGAGTTGTGTCCGTATCGCCGTCAGTGACAGCGGGCACGGATTTTCTGCTGATATTATCGAAAAACTATTTATCCCTTTTACCACAACGAAGGACGTCGGACTTGGCCTCGGGCTAAGTATCTGCCGTTCAATTATGACCCGCTTTGATGGTGATATCTTTCTTGCCTCAAACCTTCAAGGTGGTGCTATGGTCGTATTGGAGCTGAACCATTATGATAATTAATAATGATATCGAAGTTGTCATCATCGACGATGACCAGGATGTACTCGATGCCTATCAGCATCTGCTTGAAGTATCTGGCTATAAGGCCTACGCCCTAACCGATCCTACCGCCGCAGTCTCCATGCTGCATAAGAACTGGCCAGGGGTTGTGGTTACCGATATGTACATGCCGGGCCTAAGCGGCATGGAGCTGCTAGATAAAGTAAAAGCTTTGGATCCAGAGCTACCTGTTATCATGATCACCGGTCACGGAGATATTCCAATGGCCGTTGACGCGGTCAAAAAAGGCGCGCTAGATTTCTTGCAAAAGCCCCCTCCAGCCAGCCGAACTTATCACCCTGCTGGAAAAACACTTGCCGGTACGGAAACAGAAAATTGAGCAGCGAGCCAACCTGACCTACTCAGCGTCAGAGGCCTTGCTGGGCGAAAGTCCGCTGATCATTAAAATCCGGGAACAAATCGCCCAGACGGCGCTTACCACCAAAGACGTTCTCATTGAGGGCGAAAGCGGAACAGGTCGTCACACGATTGCCAAGCTATTGCACCAGGAAAGCGAGCTGCGTGATGAACCATACGCCAATGCACTCGGCCAGGCCATCAGCTGCACTGCCGATCTGCAACGCAGTATGATCTCAGCACGTGGCGGCAGCCTGTGCCTGTGCAACCCCCAAGACATGCCGATAGAAGCCCAGCAATGGCTGTGCCGCTTTCTGCTGGAGCAAGAGCGCCAGGGGGAAAAAAGAAGTTCGCGTGTTGGCTATTCTTGAGGGAACACCAGAAGCCAAGGTCGAACAAGACAAGCTGCTGCCGGAGTTATTCTACTTCCTCAGCCAGATACGTTTCAGCCTTCCTCCTCTTAAACAGCGCAACTGTGATATCACGCCACTGTTTCGCCACTTCTTGAAGAAGAGTTGCCAAAAACTCAATAAAGCCTTGCCAGCCGTCGATAAGGCGTACATTAACACCCTCAACCGCCATGAGTGGCCGGGAAATGTTCTGGAGCTCAAAAATGTCGCCGAGCTCTACGCTATCGGCATCGTAAAACTCACCGGACAAGAGCGGACGAAACCACTTGATCAGATGAGAAGCCCTCTTGATGATCTTGTCGACAGCTATGAAAAGCAGGTTATCGAAGATGCCCTCTATCTGTTTGCCGGACGGATCAATGAAGTGTCTAGCTATCTGCAGATCCCGCGCAAAAAGCTGTACCTGAGAATGAAAAAACACAGCCTTGATAAGGCTGAATACAAGGTTCGGCCTAACTAGGTCATATCGCCGTACGGGAGGCCGTCGCCTCCCTAAGTCAAACCAACTATTCCTACAGTGTTATTTTATCTTCGAGAAATGTGGGCGATCTCCTGCTCCCTTGCAGCCATATTAGGGGATGTTTACAATAGCCGCTGTCTCTTACATCGTCCGGTTTATTCCATGTCTTACCAATGTCCACTTTGTCATTCAGCGCTTAGCCTTCAGGTGAATACCTGGCGCTGTGAAAATAACCATCAGTTTGATCAGGCCAAAGAAGGTTATGTCAACCTAATGCCGGCCCAGCACAAAGGGTCGAAAAACCCGGGTGATAATAAGGAAATGATGCAGGCGCGCCGCCTGTTTCTCAATACAGAACATTACCAGCCTTTGCGAAGGTTGGTCGTCGAGCAGCTAAAACAGCACCTGCCAGAAAACTCGCAGCACCTGCTTGATATCGGCTGTGGTGAGGGCTATTACACCTCCGAATTTGTCAGTTTAAAAAAAACGCACTCAGACCTTTTCGTACATGGGCTAGATATATCAAAAGTCGCTGTCCGTTATGCTGCGAAGCGTTATCCGGATTGTCAGTTCTGTGTTGCCTCCAGTCATCGACTGCCGTTTGGAGACAGTCTACTGGATGGCGTGGTTCGCATTTATGCGCCTTGCAAGGATGAGGAGCTTTACCGTGCGATAAAGACCGGCGGTCTTTTAGTCACAGTAACGCCTGCCGCCCGCCACCTATACCAACTGAAAGAGCTGATATACGACGGCGTGCGCTTGCATGATATGACAGCAGAAGCCATTGAGGGCTTTGAGCTCGTTTCGGATGAGCAGCTGCATTACGAAATGAACCTATCCGGCGAAGAAGCAACGGCATTGATGCAAATGACCCCTTTTGCCTGGAAAACCTCTGAAGATGTATGGCAACAACTCCGTACCGCCAGCGAATTTGGCTGCGAAGCCGATTTTTCGGTCCGGGGTTTACCGCAGGCTTTAACTTCCGGACAAACAGCCATCAACCGGTCTCAGCCCTAGCCTGAGACCGCTGCTCAGAATCACAGGGCTCTAACTTTTAACAGCAGCCTTAACAACAGGCCTCAGCCACAGGTGATATTGGTTCATATCTCCATTGCCACATAATTTCATCTCTCTTATCATTTCGCACCGTCTACAGTTATATCAAGCGACTGTTATATCAAGCGGTTCTTATATCAAACGCCTATGAGCACAAATTCTCTTTGGCTAACGCGGCGAGCTTGGTCTTTTGTTAAACTTGGTACTAGCCAAAGCAATAGTGGTGACAGAAATGAAAAATTGGCTCTCCCTCGGATTAGTCAGCCTGCTAATGGGGTGCTCTACCCAGCCAGCCACAACTCAATCAGCCCCCCCGGATCCGGCCCCCCCACTATCTAAAACGTTTTATGACTACTCGATCACATCGCCCCCCCAAGGGACGCCCCCCCTGAGCCTAAGCGAGCTAGCCCTGGCATTGCAGGATGCGGATATCGTGCTGGTCGGCGAATGGCATGGCCATCCCGGCACCCACTTGATGCAGGCGCAACTGTTTGCCCAGATCTATCGTCAGAACCCCAATATGGCCCTGTCAATGGAGCAGTTTACCCGTGAAAAGCAGAATGTGGTTAACCAGTACCTCGCCGGGGGAAATTGGCGAACAAACCTTGATCAAGGAAGGCAGAGCCTGGCCAAATTACAGCAGTGACTACCGTCCGCTTGTCGAGTTTGCCAAACAGAAACAGCTCGACGTGATTGCCGCCAATGCGCCCAGAACCATTGTCCGTTGCATCGGCAAAAATGGGCCAGAGTACCTCGACCGCCTGCCAAGTATCGAGCGAAAGTGGGTAGCCGAATCGCTATCCCTAGGCAGCGATGCCTACCGGGAAAAGTTCATCTCATCAATGCATCACGGAGATGAAGCTAAGACCCAGCGTCAGTTTGCAGCCCAAACCACCTGGGACGATACAATGGCGGAGAGTATGGTCAATTATCTTGCTTTGCACCCAACCAAGCAGATCATCCACGTGGCAGGCCGATTTCATGTAGCAGAAGGATTAGGAACAGCCTCACGTATTACGGCCCGTAATCCAGACTTGAATGTAATGATGGTTACACCGGTAACCAGTGAGTCCGATCTTGGTGAATCAGCACCGGATTTTCGTGTTGAGGTTATGGCCTTACCGAAAAGCTATATCGACAATGATAAAATGATGGCTGCAATGAGCAAAATCCATGGTAGGAACAATACGTTGAAGTGTTACCCGTAGGCCATTTGGACAGAACCCCCCCACCGGCGGCCAAGCTTGTGGGGTTCTTAGGGAGAGATACAGCTAATATCTCTTGAAGAACATAATATGAGTCAATAGCTGTCTGTCCGCTGAACACGCCTTCTATGAATCCATTACTCAGATAAGGTTATGAGTTAATTACCATCGAATGCCAATTAAGAATATAAAACCACCAATTTACCAGCAGCTCGAAATTTAACCCACCCAAACCCCCACCAAACAGGTAATAGAACCACAAACTAAATATTTATCAACATATCCAACCTGCCAATTGTTTCACTATTGTTAAAATATAGATGTTCTTTCTTTCCTCATTGCGATAAAACATTATTCCAGAGGGGTAAGCAGTACCCACCTTGCTGCTTTCTCACTGAACATCATTATTTGGCAAGGAGCTTGTGATATGGAATTCGAGAAAATCAAAAACAATAAACTGCTTACCGCGGCCTGCGTTGCCGCCTCTCTGGCTCTATCTTCCCCTTCTGTATTGGCTGATGTCGCAAAAGTTGCGGTATCGCAAATTGTTGAACACCCCGCGCTTGATGCTACCCGTCAGGGCCTGCTAGATGGCCTGAAGGAAAAAGGCTATATCGAGGGTGAAAACCTAGAATTCACTTACCAGACAGCACAGGGAAATCCTGCAATTGCTGTTCAGATTGCCAAGCAGTTTGTAGGCGAGCGTCCGGATGTACTCGTCGGTATCGCAACTCCAACCGCTCAGGCGCTTGCTGCTTCTACTCGCTCGATCCCTGTCGTCTTTACCGCGGTTACCGATCCTGTCGGAGCCAAACTGGTTAAGAATATGGATAAGCCCGCACGTAATGTCACCGGCCTTTCCGACCTATCTCCTGTTGCCCAGCATGTCGAATTGATGCAAGAGCTACTGCCGAATATGAAAAATATCGGTGTCGTCTTCAACCCAGGCGAAGCAAACGCTGTGGCACTGGTTGAACTGCTGCGAGAAGCGGCAAATGCCAGGGGGGGGCTGAACGTTATCGAAGGAACAGCTCTGAAAAGTGCTGACGTACAGGCTGCGGCACAGATTGTGGCCTCTAAAGCCGATGTGATCTATGCCCCTACTGATAACACGGTAGCCAGTGCAATTGACGGCCTGGTCAACGCGGCCAATCAAGCAAACAAGCCAATTATCGGCGCTTCAACAACGTATATCGAGAATGGCGCACTGGCGGCATTGGGCTTTGATTACTACCAGGTAGGTGTTCAGACTGCTGACTATGTCGATGCTCTGCTAAAAGGTAAAAAAGTGGCCGATCTTCCGGTAAAAGTGGCAAAAGGTTCCGATTTAGCCCTGAACCAGAAAGCAGCTAACAAACTGGGAATCACCTTCCCACCGTCTGTGCTTGATCGCGCAACATCAGTCGCGAAGTAAGACATAGGCTTAAGAGTCGAGTTGAGAGTGACGAATCTTCGTGGCTCTTGTATCTAGGGCTTTCTAGGAGCTCGTCTCTTAAATCGCATGTCTGATTTATTATCAAAGACAAGGAGTGTTTTAGATGTCTTTCTTTGCCTTTCTGGGGAACACTGGAAATTGGTCTGGTCTATGGTCTGGTTGCACTAGGGGGTATACCTCACTTTTCGGGTATTGGATTTCCCGGATCTCACCGTCGACGGTAGTTTCCCGATGGGAGCAGCCGTTGCCGCCACGGCCATTGTTGCAGGTATTAATCCTTGGGTAGCCACCTTGCTGGCTATCTTTGCCGGTAGCCTCTGTGGCCTAGTGACCGCATTTTTGGCAATCCGCTGCGGTATTCTCCACCTGCTCGCCAGCATCCTGACAATGATTGCCGCCTTCTCTATCAATATTCGTATTATGGGGGGGCGACCAAATCTGGCCTTGCTGGGTGAAGATACTATCTTGACTCCTTTTGAACTGCTGGCAATGGATGCCGGCATTGATTCAGGGATCGTCCGTCTAGGCATCGTACTGCTGCTCGTTATTTTCAGTGGCTGGCTCATCACGCGCCTACTCGCCAGTGACTTCGGACTCGGACTACGGGCAACCGGTGTAAATAGCAGGATGGTGAGCGCCCAGGGCGGAAATACTGCGCTGTATACCTATTTCGGACTGGCACTCTCAAATGGGCTGGTAGGTTTTTCCGGTGCACTGTTTGCCCAAACCAATAGTTTTGCCGATGTTACCTCGGGAGTCGGTACCATTGTGGTGGGTCTGGCTGCCGTGATCCTTGGCCAGACCCTGATCCCAGGGCGAAGAATCTGGGTCGCTGTGGTTGCCGTCATCCTCGGCTCGGTACTGTACCGTCTGGCTGTTGCCTTTGCGCTAAGCAGCGGAATGTTCGGCATGCAGGCCTCGGATCTTAACTTGATCACCGCGCTATTGGTTGCCGCCGCACTGATTGCACCTAAGATGAAAACCACCATTCAGCGCAAGAAAAAACAAGCTATCGCAGCAAAGAAGTTAGCCTGAGCCGTTCAGAGGGTAAAATAAAAGATGATTGAATTAAATGACATCCGCGTTACCTTCAATGAAGGCACAATTTTGGAAAACCAGGCCCTTCGCGGCGTTTCGCTTGCGGTACCGGAAAAACAGTTTGTCACCGTGATAGGATCCAACGGTGCGGGCAAGTCTACCTTGCTGGGTGCCGTCAGCGGTGAAACACCGATGGTGGGAGGCCAGGTGCTGATTGATGATATCGATGTAACCCATAAATCGGTACATGAACGCGCGCAATATGCAGCCCGAGTATTTCAGGATCCACTTGCTGGTACCTGCGCCTCGTTGACTATCGAAGAGAACATGGCCCTCGCTTACAAACGCGGTAGCAGACGAAACTGGAAACTGGCTCTGTCGTCGCAACGACGCAAACTATTTCAGGAACGTATCTGTATTCTTGGCCTCGGCCTGGAAGACCGCCTCAGTGATAACATCGGCCTGCTCTCCGGGGGCCAACGTCAGGCGGTCAGCCTGGTCATGGCATCGCTGGCCGACAGTAAGCTATTATTGCTCGATGAGCACACTGCTGCCCTTGATCCGCGCATGGCTGCCTTTGTATTGGCTCTGACCAAGAAGGTGGTCGAAGAGTTTGATCTCACGGTTATGATGGTCACCCACTCGATGAAAGATGCCCTCGCCTACGGCGACCGTACTGTAATGCTGCACCAAGGCGAAATTGTCCTTGATGTCCAGGGGCAGGAAAGAAAGCAAATGGATGTCAAACAACTACTTGAGATGTTCAGCAAAGTACGCGGTGAAGAACTGGCAGATGATAGCCTTTTATTAAATTAGTGAGTTTCTAGGAACGAGAAACGAGAAAAAGCGCCGCAGGTTATATCTGCGGCGCTTTTTTAAATAAGTCCCTCCCCCCTTTCAAGAGTTAGGCAGGAAGGGGGGGTTAGCGACAGTCTCAAGCTATACAAAATGCTAGAAGTATCGCTTAACCCCACCCTAACCCTCCCCTTAATAAGGGGGGGAGGGGGGGAACTAAAGTCATGCAGTCTATTGGCACTTAATACATGCCCCTCCCCTCTTCAAGGGGGGCTGGGGAGGAGGTTAGCTAAAACCATCGCTCCAGCGATGTCTTGTCCAGCTGCTTGAAAGCCCGGTTCAGCACCTGCGCCAGCTCAAGGTAGCGCGGCCTAGGCTTGATCGGCTGTAGCGCATAGCCTTCGCTGGTGATCTTGTCATGGATCTCGCGATACCAGCTCGCCAGAGAAGGCGGCAGATCCGTACGACTGCGTTTTCCCAGCCACCATAGTCCCCTGCAACGGCATGCTCAGAGCAAAGAAACCGACGGCGATAGCTTGGGGGCAAAGCATCATAATTGTTAAACGCCATCTGGCTCAGTACGCTCATCACTGCTACAGCAGGCATGACTCGGGTCGCAAACTTCGTCGCCTTAATGTAGCGAGGCTCCGGGAACATCATTGCCAGCTCTTTCCTCATCGGCCAGGTAGCCATGTACTGCTGACCATTTTTGAAAGACTGCCAGATCGATTTCTTTTGACTCATAATGCACCAAACTTCAAAAAAAACAGTAAAAAATCAAATTCAGCAATAATAAACTTGATTCAAATTAAATTTTTCTAAAAATCTTTTTGTTATATTGCATAACAATCGCTATCCTAAGCGCGCCTAAAGTAATTGTTGCCTGTAATCATCGTTCTGGCAACCTAAGGCAACTTCCAAGGATGGCCCAGGATTGTGGGTTTCTCAATTCTCTATTATATACGGACATAACACGAATTTGACCCAGGTTGGATCGGCATATTCAAAAGTCGTCTATCCTATGGGTAATTTTTCATCAGTTGAATATCAACTTTCAGACAGATTATAGGTAGTCACTCTCATGTCTAAGCTGGTTTTAGTTCTTAACTGCGGTAGTTCTTCTCTTAAGTTCGCTGTTGTTGACGCGGTATCAGGTGAAGAACACCTGACAGGTCTTGCAGAATGTCTGCACCTTCCAGAAGCACGTATCAAGTGGAAACTTGACGGTAAGCACGAAGCACAACTAGGTAATGGCGCTGCACACGAAGAAGCGCTAGCGTTCATGGTTGACACTATTCTTGCTTCTAAGCCAGAACTAGCTGAAAACCTAGCGGCTATCGGTCACCGTGTTGTTCACGGTGGTGAGCAGTTCACTAAATCTGCACTAATTGACGATGCTGTTCTTAAAGGTATCGAAGACGCTGCGACTTTCGCTCCTCTTCACAACCCAGCTCACATCATCGGTATTAAAGCAGCTCAGCATTCTTTCCCTGCTCTGAAAAATGTTGCTGTGTTCGATACTGCGTTCCACACAACAATTCCAGAAGAAGCGTACCTATACGCACTTCCGTACAACCTATACAAAGATCACGGTATCCGTCGTTACGGCGCACACGGTACTTCTCACCTGTTCATCACACGTGAAACAGCTGAGCGTCTAGGCAAATCTAAAGATGAACTAAACATCATCAACTGCCACCTAGGTAACGGTGCTTCTGTTTGTGCAATCAAGAACGGTAAGTCTGTAGATACATCTATGGGCCTGACTCCTCTTGAAGGTCTTGTAATGGGTACGCGTTGTGGTGACCTTGATCCTGCAGTTATGTTCCACCTACACGACAAGCTAGGCATGAGCGTTGATGAAATCAACACTATGTTCACTAAAGAGTCTGGCCTACTAGGTCTGACAGGTGTAACTTCTGACTGCCGTTTCGTTGAAGAAAACTACGGCGAGAAAGAAGAAGCAACACGTGCAATGGACGTGTTCTGCCACCGCCTTGCTAAGTATGTAGCTAGCTACACTGCAACGCTGGAAGGTCGTCTGGACGCTATCGTATTCACTGGTGGTATCGGTGAAAACTCTGCACCAATCCGTGAGATGGTTCTTAACCGCCTTGCAATTCTAGGTGTTGAAGTTGATGGTGAAGCTAACCTTAAAGCTCGCTTCGGTAAAGAAGGTGTGATCACTTCTGAAAACAGCCGTGTTCCAGCAATGGTTGTTTCAACTAACGAAGAACTAGTAATCGCAGAAGATACAGCTCGTCTGACTGAAATCTAATCTACGATACTCTGCTGTGCCCTTGAGCACAGCAAATAATGGCTGGCTTAGGCCGGCCATTTTTTCATGGCTTTATCGAATATCACGGTAGCTATGACCTTTTTTTGTGGTGCTGCTCAATAACGATTAACAAATCATTATTGAACAGCACGTATTGTTCAATAGTTGAGGAATCCATAGTGTCCCGTACTATTATGCTTATTCCGGTTGGTGCCGGAGTTGGTCTTACGAGCGTTAGCCTTGGTGTGCTACGCGCAATGGAACGCAAAGGTGTTCGCGTTTCTTTCTTCAAGCCTATCGCTCAGCCACGTCACGGCGGCGATCAGCCAGATCTGACAACCAACATCATCACTGCTAACAGTGACATGAAAGTTGCAGCACCTTTCTCAATGGCGCGAGCAGAAGAACTTATCCGTAATGATAAGAGCGATGTACTGCTAGAAGATATCGTTGCACGTTTCAAAGAAGCAACCGCTAACGCGGAAGTGGCGCTAATCGAAGGTCTAGTACCAACTCGCAAGCACCCGTTTGCAAACCAGATCAACTATGAGATCGCAAAAACACTGGATGCGGAAATCGTATTCGTTGTTGCACCAGGTACAGACAACCCGGCTCTGCTTAAAGAACGTATCGAAGTAGCATGCTCTAACTTCGGCGGTATCAAAAACAAGCAAATCTCTGGCGTTATCGTTAACAAACTGAACGCACCAGTTGATGCTGAAGGCCGTACTCGTCCGGATCTATCTGAAATCTTCGATGATGCTGAAGCGACTGTTCCTTCTCACGTGGAAGTAATGCAGGTATTCAACTCAAGCCCAATCCGTGTACTAGGCTGTGCACCTTGGAGCTCTGAGCTAATCGCAACTCGTTCAACGGATATCGCAAAACACCTGAACGCAGAAATCATCAACGAAGGTGATATTGATACTCGTCGTATCAAGAGCATTACGTTCTGCGCGCGTTCTATCCCGCACATGGTTGAGCACTTCCGTCCAGGCTCTCTGCTAGTAACATCAGCAGACCGTCCAGACGTTATTGTTGCAGCATGTCTTGCTGCAATGAACGGTGTTGAAATCGGTGCCCTACTGCTAACAGGTGGCTACGAGCTACCTAAACCAGTAATGGATCTTTGCCAGCGTGCATTCGAAACAGGCCTGCCTGTTATGACTGCACAGGGCAACACATGGCAGACTTCTCTGAACCTACAGAGCTTCAGCCTGGAAGTTCCTGCTGATGATAAAGAGCGTGTTGAGCTGGTTAACGAATACATGGCTAGCCACGTTGACGGCCAGTGGATTGAGTCTCTAACTGAAGGTTCAACCAAAGAGCGTCGCCTAAGCCCACCAGCATTCCGTTACGAGCTAACTGAACTTGCACGTAAGGCAGCTAAGCGCGTAGTTCTTCCTGAAGGTGATGAACCACGTACCGTTAAAGCTGCGGCTATCTGTGCAGAGCGCGGCATCGCTGAATGTGTGCTTCTTGGTAACCCAGAAGAAATCAAGCGTGTTGCTGAGCAGCAAGGCGTTGTTCTTGGTTCTGGCGTAACTATCATCGATTCTGCAGCTGTACGTGAAAACTACGTTGCTCGTCTCGTTGAGCTACGTGGCGCGAAGGGCATGACTGATGTTGTTGCTCGTGAAAAACTTCAAGATTCTGTTTTCCTTGGCACAATGATGCTAGAAAACGATGAAGTTGACGGCCTGGTTTCTGGTGCTGTTCACACAACGGCGAACACTATCGTTCCTCCGTTCCAAATCATCAAAACAGCACCTGATGCATCTATCGTATCTTCAGTATTCTTCATGCTATTGCCTGATCAAGTACTGGTATACGGTGACTGTGCAATCAACCCAGATCCAAACGCTGAGCAGCTAGCAGAAATTGCTATCCAGTCAGCTGACTCTGCTAAAGCATTCGGTATCGAACCACGTGTTGCTATGATCTCTTACTCTACCGGTACATCTGGTAAAGGTGCAGACGTAGACAAAGTACGTGAAGCAACTCGCATTGCTCAAGAGAAGCGTCCTGATCTCGTAATTGACGGTCCTCTTCAGTACGATGCTGCAATCATGGAAAACGTTGCTGCTTCTAAAGCACCTGACTCGCCTGTAGCGGGTAAAGCAACTGTATTCGTATTCCCAGATCTAAACACGGGTAACACTACTTACAAAGCGGTACAGCGTTCAGCAGATCTTGTATCTATCGGTCCAATGCTTCAGGGCATGCGTAAGCCGGTTAACGACCTTTCTCGTGGCGCACTGGTAGACGATATCGTATACACAGTTGCACTAACTGCGATTCAGGCGAAACAAGCTGAAGAAGCTAAAGCTTAATCGTTATTAACGACTAAGAAATAGTTTGAACGCCTCCGCCATGCGGGGGGGGCGTTTTTTTATGTACAAATAATAAAAAAGCCGTTGCGGTCACCGCAACGGCCAACATCAGAGTTAAATCAAATAACACTGAATCGATAGTTGTATACGTTGAACTCTTAGCGACTTACTTACCGCGCAGATAAATAATCCAGTACCCCCCCATCCCGACGAATACACCGCCGCCGATAATATTGCCAATAGTCACGGGAATAAGGTTATTAACGATAAAATTGCTCATCGTCAAATCAGCGAAATCAGCCGGATTCATCCCCGCTCATCTGCCAGAATTCAGGTGACGCCAGGTTTTGATACCAATCGCCATCGGTACCTGAAACATATTGGCGATACAGTGTTCGAAACCGGCCGACACAAACATTGCGACAGGCAATATCATCACGATAATTTTATCCGTCAGGGTACGTCCACTGAAAGTCATCCATACTGCAACACACACCAAGACATTACACATTACTCCCAATGCCACCGCCTGGAAGAAACCATGGTGAAGCTTGTGCTGGGCAATTTGCATCGTATTGATCCCCCAGCGCACCATCTGCAGACAGGTACTGCTTGCTGACCAACATAATCCCCCCCACCAACAGCAAGGCACCGATGAGGTTACCGATATACACCACGCCCCCAGTTCATGCACAAACTTTTCCAGCTAATTTTACCGCTGGCTCGGGCAACCAAAGTTAGCACAGAGCTGGTAAATAACTCACCACCGGTGATCACAACCAGAATCAAGCCTAGGCTGAATGCCAGACCACCGACAAAACGGGCCATGCCCCCATGCCATGTCACCCGTGCCGGTAGTAACTGTAGTATAAAATACAAAGGCAATTCCAATATGCATACCAGCTGTAATGGCCAGCAAAAGCGACTTCACTGGATCTTTTGTAGCCTTGCCAACACCAACCTCTGCAGCCTTCTCGGCCATCTGCGGCGGTAAAAGAGAATCAAAATGACCCTGACTCATAATCTTGCACCTGTACATACTGAAACACATAAAAAACGATGCCGGATAGTGAACCTAATTAAGGTGAAATACAAGACTCGACACCAATAAATACTCGATAAAAACGAGCGTATAGCTCGAATATTCCGAATCAACATATTTGGTAAACATCACTCAACATTTCAGTAATCCAATTATCCAATTCCGTCAAACAAGCCCTCACAACAGCACCGAAACAACACACTTCAACGCCTAATACCAATCTGAATAAGTAGTTGATAAGATGCAAGGCACTGCTGGTAAACGGAATCACCTACAATACATGGATATATTGAATACCTTCGGGCTGTTTCTCGGCTCTTTATTTTCCAATACGCTGGCTTCCCTCTCGGGAGGCGGTGCCGGCCTGATCCAGTTTCCGCTGCTTATTTTTCTGGGCCTGCCGTTTGGCATTGCGCTCGCAACCCACAAAGTGGCTAGCGTAGCCCTCGGGGTGGGCGCGGCTATCAAGCATATTCGTGCCGGAAGCCTGAACTGGACACTGACCCTGTATGTCATAGTGGCAGGTATGTTAGGTGTCATTCTGGGGAGCAAACGTTATTTTATTTGTTCCGGGGAGAACCGCTGAAGCGCTGCTCGGCTTGCTGATATTGGGACTCGGACTCTATTCGCTCACCAAGACAGAGCTTGGCCAGCTCGATCAGCCTCGTAATCGTCACTGGCAAGGTATGATTATTGGCAGCGTGGGGGGCTGGTCCTGATAGGAATATTAAACGGCTCGCTCACCGCTGGAACAGGATTGTTCGTGACCTTGTTTCTGATCCGCTGGTTTGGCTTTGACTACAAACAGGCCGTTGCCCTTACCTTAGTGAGTGTCGGCCTGTTCTGGAACGGTATTGGCGCTGCCACCATGTATTTGGCCGGAGCCGAGATTTACTGGCCTTGGATCCCGGTGTTGTTACTCGGCTCCTTACTTGGCGGCTACCTGGGTGCCCACCTCGCAACCCAAAAAAGCAATACCCTGATCAAACGCTGCTTTGAGGTATTAACCTTTGTTATTGGCTTCAAACTGCTCATTGGGTTCTAGAGTGCATTATTCGGTCAGGTAGAATTCAATTCGAGTGACAACTCGAACATCTTTTTCTATTTTATACCTGTCGCCATACTCTTCGCCAACATCCGTAATCGAGAAGTTACCCTGCCGAGCAGAGCGGATCCCGCCCACTGCCACTCCTGCGTTTGCAGCAAACTCATTAGCAGCAATGCGCGCATTCGTTGTCGCCGCCTTAAGCATCTCAGGCTTGATATCGTTTAGCTTCGTAAAGCGGTAGGTAGGCGAATAATTGTTAATATCGTATCCCTTGGCCACCAGCTTATTCACTTCGCCTCGTACCTTGGCGACATCACGCACTTTTATCGTTTCAAGCTAATCGTCCCCCCCTCAAGCTCATGATCCTGATCGACCACCGCCTGGTTTTCGTCTCGATATTCGTAATATTTATACTCAATCAACCCGATTTCAATTTCATCATCGGTAAAGCCATTGGCGTTAAGAATAGCGATGATCTCTTGCTGTTGTTGCTCTGCCCGTTGATAGAGCGCCGGAATATCTTGCTTGCGTTTAGACCGATTGGAGAAGCTCAGCTGCCAATTGGCAATATCTGATTCAACCCGCTGCTCGGCCAGACCTTTCACCTCGGCAATATTCATCGCAACTTTGGCATTAAACATCGTCTGACCAATAAAATAGCCGCAACTTCCCAGCCCAAATGCAACCAGTACCCCCACCGAGTAGGATACTCAGTAAATTATTCTTCATTCTTAACTCCCAGTTCCCAAAATATACGATCCCAGTGTTACAGGCAGGGAAGTGATGTTCTAGGTATAGAATGTGAGCGTTGTGTCAGGCCCTACAATTATTTGAACCACATCAAACAGATATAAAAAAAGCGTGCAAATTGCACGCTCTTATTTAGCTCAAATGCGCTACTCGGCTATTCCCCCCCTAGACAAGCAGAACAAATGACGTCGCCATTAAAGCTGATCACTTTCAGTGTATTGTCTTCAAGCAAGCCATAACTCGCCTGATGATCACCGCGAGGTATCGTAATAGACCCCCCCGGATTAAACAAGTACAGCTCACCTTTCTGATCGGCAACGGGTAGGTGGGTATGACCGGAAACAATCACATCACCAGCGCGCAGGCGCGGATGCTTGTCTTCGTTATACAAATGACCATGGGTCAGAAACAGACGACGGCCATTGGCAAGGAGTACCAGGTTATAGTCGGCCATCATCGGAAACTCGAGCAGCATCTGATCGACATCACTATCACAGTTACCACGAACAGCAGTAATACAATCGGCATATTGGTTCAGTTGCTTGGCAACCTCAATCGGCGCATACCCCGCAGGCAGGGCATTTCTCGGGCCGTGATTGAGCACATCGCCAAGCAGGATCAAATGCTCGGCACCGCTTTGCTCAAACGCTGCCAGCATAATTTCGGTACTCTTGGCACAACCATGAATATCAGATGCAAAAAACAGTTTCATAAGATGATTACAAACCAGAACTAACTAGAACAGAATGCCGAGATACTACACCGAACGATTCAACTTTTCTAATTGCAGTTGGCCTCCTGGCGATCCACCTCCGACTGCCTGCTAGTCATCCCGCAACATACCGTTCAACACGATATTGTTATAGCTCACCATACCGAGTACTTCCCCGTTTTCAATCACCGGTGCCCGGCTAATACCAAAACGCTCAAACAAGCGGGCACAGTAACGAACGTCCATGGTTGCACTGACCGACATCGCAGGTTTTGTCATGATCTCGTACACATTCGTTCGCTGCGGCGAGCGATCAATCGCCAGTACTTTTTTGGCAATATCATTCATCAACACAATGCCGTATTCATCATCGTCATTGCGCTTGTTGACAATAAGCGCTTTTACCTGACGCTGTTTCGCAATCTCTATTGCCTCTGCGACAGTGATTAAGCCCTCAACGATAGCGTAGTTATTCATCATCACATCTCTCACTCTGACCACTTTTTCAGCGCTCATAGCTTGTCCTCCACAACCTTGGTCAACGTCTCTACCTGGTGAGCGACTCCAATTGCATCCTCAATATCGAGCTGAACAGCAATCCCCTGTCCGGGACCGGAGTCAAACTCACCGACTTTCTCTATGGTCTCGAGAATCGATCGCGCCAGGTGCTCTTCCACAACGAATAACAACACATCACGCTGCACTTCCAGGCTCAGCCCAAAAAATGTTTTCTTTTTGTGCAGCCCTTCCCCCCCGCGAGCATTATTGATAACGGTCGCGCCAGTCGCCCCCCCGGCCTCACGAGCCGCATCCAGTACCGCATCCGTTTTAGTATCTTCCACAAAAGCAACTAACAACTTAAATCGCATTAGTCTAACTCCTTACGGCCTTTCCATACCGACAGTTGGGCATAGCCCATTACGGTGATCATCGGAAATAAGCTGGCAAATGCTATCAAACCAAATCCATCCAACATCGGGTTGCGCCCGGGTACGGTAGATGCCAACCCCAATCCAAGCGCAGTGACAATCGGTACCGTCACCGTTGACGTTGTCACCCCCTCCCGAATCATAAGCAAGCGGGACGATTGTCTTGGGGGCAAAATAGGTTTGGACAACCACCACGATATAGCCAGCCAAAATGTAATAGTGCAACGGATCACCGGCCACAATTCGGTAACTGCCAAGTGCGATGCCGAACGAAACCCCCCCCAGAGCAACAGAGATCCGCAACCCGTTAACCTTAATCGTACCACCCGAAACCTGATTGGCCTTAATGGCCACCGCAATTAGAGACGGCTCTGCCACCGTGGTACTAAACCCTATAGCAGCAGAAAATAAATACACCCAATAATATTCCTCCCATGGAACTTGGGCTGGTATGGCTTCACCACTCTCAAACAAGAAGTCTAACGCGGTAAGCTGAGCAGCCATAGACTCACCCAAAGGAAAAAGGGCCAGTTCCAGTCCCATCAGAAAAAGTGATAAACCAAGCACCACATAGACAAAACCCAGTACAACCTTGTCCCAGTTTGCAACCGGGCGCCTAAGCACCGCCAGTTGAAAACCAAATATAATGATCACAATCGGCAGCACATCACGTACTGTCGAGCCCAGAGTATCGAAGAAATGAGATAAAACTGATGATAGATCGATCATACAACCTTCGCTTAATGCACCAGCATGCCGTAGCCCATAACAAAAATCATCGGCGTCAAAGACGCAAAGGCGATTAAACCAAAGCCGTCAACCATCGGATTTCGCCCTTTAATTGATGAAGCCAGCCCGACACCGAGGGCGGTTACCAAGGGAACGGTGATCGTTGACGTCGTCACTCCGCCAGAGTCATAGGCAATACCCACAATACTCGGAGGCGCAAACCAGGTCATAATCATCACCAGTAAATAACCACTGATGATCATCCAGTGAATAGGCCACCCTTTCAGAATTCGGATCACCCCCCCAGCATAATGGCGATCCCGACAGAAAGTGCGACGGTTAAGCGCAATCCGTTAGCATACTGCTCTAGCATTTCTTCATCGGGTGAGATTAATCCCCCCCTTCTGCAGCAACCTCAGCAGCCTCAGCCGCTACCGCGGTCAAAGCAGGCTCGGCAATGGTAGTGCCGAACCCCCAAACAAAAAGCAAAGATCAGCAGCCATACAACACTGCCCTTACTGGCAAACGACCGTGCCATTGACTCCCCGATTGGAAACAAGCCCATTTCCAACCCGAAAATGAAAAAAGTCAGCCCTATGACCACCAGTAACAGGCCAAGCAAAATTGCCCCCCAGTCAGGTAAAGGCTGTTGCAATACCACCAACTGAAAAAAGCTAATGACAATAATGATCGGCAGCAAATCACGCAGACTAGACAGCATTGCTTTGAACATTGCCAGTATCGATGTCATGTCGCCTCCTGCGCCACTTTCCTTGTTACTATTACATTAATAGTCATTTACATTTAGAAACATACTTTATTCTGCAAGTCGAGAAGCTAGGCACATTATTGAATATTACCGATAAAAAACCTTGCAATTGTCGTGGGTACGAATGGTTGTGTAAACTCAGGCAGCCTCTTCTGCCAACAAACCTCAACTATTTGATTGAAGTACTATTCTCCTGATCGTTTATACTAGTATTACGTTGATGTTTTTCAGCAAGGTCGTGTTTTGCTCTGATTTATCGGTATAGGACAATGGATGGAATGAATATATTAGTTACTGGTGGCACTGGATTTATCGGGGAAAGCACTCCTTCCGCATTTTAATCATGAACATTTAATCGTACTCAGTCGAAATCCCAGTCGTGCCTACCAGCAGCTAGGACACCATATCAAAGTCATCACCTGTCTGGATGAACTGCCTGACTTTAATGACATTGATATCATCATCAACTTGGCGGGCGAGCCAATCGTCAACAAGCGCTGGAGTGACAAGCAAAAAGAAGTGATCTGCCAGAGTCGCTGGGAGATCACTCGTAAGCTGGTGGAGAAAATCAAAGCCAGTACGAACCCGCCCCCCCACACGTTTATCAGTGGTTCGGCCGTCGGCATCTACGGGGATCAAAAATCAGCAAGCTTTGATGAAAGCCTGGAAGTGAAAAAAGCTGATTTTGCTCATCTCGTTTGCAGGAAGTGGGAAGAGGAAGCACTTGCCGCCCAGTCGGAACGTACTCGTGTCTGCCTGCTCAGAACAGGAATTGTATTGGCCAAGCAAGGTGGTGCGTTGGCACGTATGCTGCCTGCGTATCAGCTAGGGGTTAGGAGGGGCCTATCGGCAATGGTGAGCAATATTTCCCCCCCTGGATCCATATGCAAGATATAGTGAAAGGGATCCTGTTCTTGCTCAAGCACCCCCCGAAGCCAGCGGTGCCTATAACTTCACCGCGCCCAACCCGGTTACCAATAAAGAGTTTAGCCAGACGCTAGCCCGTGTGCTGCACCGTCCCCCATATTCTTAAAACTCCGGCATGGCTGATCAAAATGGGATTGGGAGAATCCTCGACCTATTGCTCGACAGCCAGCGTGCGTTGCCAGCCCGCCTGCAAGAGCAGGGATTTCATTTTAGCTTTCCCAAGTTAGAGCATGCATTGGAAGAGACTCTGGGATAAAATATAGGGTAAAAAAAGAATAACAAAAAAGGAAGAACCTAGATTATCAACCTTGGCTCTCCTTCCTTCTTTTACCCTTTCAACGGCATGAGCAGCCGCTTGATCATCGAGCGGATAATTACCACTACCAGTGCTAGCGATAGAACGGGCAGAACAACCCAAAGCCACGGGTGTCCTTGCACCGGAAGTTCAAACCCCCCCCATTTCAGCAATGCGGCCACCACAGTTTCAGCCCCAGCAGCCGCCATCATCCCGGCAATCAATGCCATGATCCCGTACTCACCCCCATATCGTGGCGGAGATCCGCTGCCGGCTCGCACCCAATGTACGGTAGAGCTTAATTTCCTGCTCACGCTGCGACAGACTGAGTCTTAGCAAGGTCAGTACCAACAGCAAACCACTACTGACCCCAAGCACTGCCAATACAGAAAGAGACAGAGATACCTGTTGCAGTATCGCCTGGATCCGGGTTGCCATGGTTCGAAGATCCAACAAAGTTACCGTCGGGTAGTCACGGCCAAGCTGGTTAATCAATGTATTTTGGTCAGATTCGATCCTGTAGCTCACCAGCCAGGTCGCAGGCAGATCAGCCACAACATCCGGCGTAAAGATAAAGTAGAAGTTCGGCCGCATATTACGCCATTCCACTTGCCGGATACTGGTGACGATAGTACTAAATGGCTGGCTGCTAACACTAAATGTCAGCTCATCACCCAACGTGATCCCTAGCCGCTCGGCAATACCAGATTCCACAGACACGCCGGACGATCGAGACCACTCGCCCTCAAGAAGGATATTGTGCACCGGTAACGCGTCACGCCAGGTAAAGTTGAGCTCGCGCCGCAGCGATTCGTCACGCTCCTCGCCCTTATTCTTTTTCGCCAGTAAATCCTGCTGATTGATTGCCGTCAAGCGCCCTCGGATCACCGGATAACTCTCTGAGCGCACAACCTGATTCCGATCCAGCTCAGTCAGGTAATCCTGCTGCTGCTCAGGGGGGCAATATTTAATGCGAAAACATTCGGAGCATCGGCAGGCAGGGTCTGCTGCCAATCTGCCAGCAGATCGCTTCGTAACAACCAGATCACCGCCAGTAACATCAACGAGCTGGTTAACGCTGCCAATTGCGCCCCCAGTCGCCAACGGACTGCGGCCGATCCGGCTCAATGCCAACTTGATAGCGGCCCCCCACTTTCCTCGCCTAAGCAAAGCGACAACCAGCAATCCCAACAGTGCTAGTATACCCAGCAAGGCAGCCAGTCCGGCAAGTGTCAACCACATGAATTTGTTGCTGCCAAACCAAATCAGGGCCGCTATGACAGGTAAAAGAGCCAAGGCATAGCCCTGTTTTTTGGCAGGCCAGTCAGCCTGCTGCTGGATCACCGATATGGCGGGAGCATCAACTAAACGCAGTAAAGAAATGCCGACACCGGGAATAGCCACCAGCAGGGCTACCGTCAAACTGATAAACAACGGAGTCATACCAATTTCTGGTAACGGTTCGGGCAGAACATCTGATAAAGGGAGTCTTAGTAAAAATTCAAGCAGCCAACCAATGGTGAGACCTGCCACCGCTGCAATCGCAAACAGCAGACTTAACTGCCTCGCCAGCCACTGCCACAGCCACCGCTTGCTCGCACCGAGACTTTTCATCATGCAACCGACTCGATCCGAGTCGAGGTGTAATGCCAACATGTCAGAACCAAGGTCGCTGTCGCCATCAGGATCACCAGAATCAGAGTCAGCGATAGGTACTGCCTGGCTCGCTCAATCAAATCACCGGTCCTGCCCTGAGTGGTTTCACTGATCCAGCGCTGACCAGGCTGTAGTTCAATTGCCTGCTGCAATTGCTCCAGCTTGTCATCCGGCCCACTGAAGTACGCCCGAAACTGAACACGGCTCCCCCGGCTGTATCGCACCGGTTTGAGCTAAATCGCGATTATGGATCAATACGGCAGGCATCTGGCTGAATGGATTGAAAGAAAGCTCAGGCTCCTGAGCTATTTTTCCGGCGACCGTCAGCTCTGCGTCACCAATTGCAATTTTATCTCCCCGCTGCACCGCCAGCAGCGAAAACAGACGCTCGGCCAGCCATAATTCTCCCGGTCGAACCCGGCTCTGCATTTCCGCGCCCTGCAATACCAGCTCACCACGCAAGGGGAAATCGCTTCCGACAGCTTTCACGCTGACCAACTGCATTTCCTGCTCGCTAAAAGCCATGGTACCGAAGCGAGTTTGCCGGGTGACCGTCAATCCCAGCTCTCTAGCCTGATCGAGCAAAGACGGCTCCAGCGGGTTGGCCGAACGAAATACCAGATCAGCAGCGATCATTGTCCGCCCCTGATCAACCATGATTTTTTCGACCCGCACGACCAGCGCTGATAACGCAAAAACACAGGCAATGATCAAGGTTAACGCCACCGCAACCGGCCATAGCTGACCATGCCACAGTTCACGCCAGCTCCACTTCAGCAACAATGACGGTTTGCGCGGCTTTGCCACCTGATTAGCCTCACTTATTTCACTCATGCAGCCTCCACACTTCCGCCCTGGATCCGTAGCGTACGGTCGCAGCGTTGCGCCAGCTGCGGATCATGGGTCACCAATACCAAAGTCGTCCCGTGATCGCGATTGAGGGCAAACAACAAATCAATCACAGTAGCAGCAGTATGCTGATCGAGGTTACCGGTCGGCTCATCGGCAAACAATACCTGAGGGCGGGTCATAAACGCCCTCGCCAAGGCGACCCCGTTGCTGCTCCCCCCCTGATAGCTGCGAAGGTAAATGACTTTCCCGCCCTTCCAGACCAACCTGGCACAGTAACTCCGCCGCTCGCTGCTCATCACCGTCTTGCCCCCTTGATAATGGCTGGTAGCATCACATTTTCCAGCGCACTGAGTGACGGTATTAACAAAAAGCTCTGAAATACGAATCCTATCGCATCACTGCGCAGTGCAGCTCTGGCTTCATCGTCAAGCCGGGACAAGGGCTTGCCGAGGAGTTCAATCTCTCCCGCAGTAGGGATGTCCAATCCCGCCAGTAGCGTCATCAGAGTAGACTTTCCGGCCCCGGAGACGCCAACTAATGCAATTGCCTCTCCCCCGCTCGACCTCAAGAGAAACATCCTGCAAAATGGTGAGCGACGATGATGCTGTCGTCACCTGTTTGGACACTGATACAGCCTTAATCACGGAAGTTGACATGATACGATTCCTTTCAGTTTTATTATTCGTTTTTTTCTCACTAAAAGCCTACAGCAATACGCTGCTGATTGTCGGCGATAGCCTGAGTGCCGGTTACCAAATGTCCGCAGAACAAAGCTGGCCGGTTCTGATGGGGGGGCCGGTACTGGTACAGCAAGGGCACTCAATAACCGTCGTGAATGCCAGTATTTCTGGTGATACCACAGGCAACGGCTTAGCGCGGCTACCCAAGTTATTACAACAACATAATCCAGACTACGTCATTATCGAGCTAGGTGCGAATGATGGCCTGCGCGGTTTCTCTCCCTCTACTATACGAAAGAACCTCAGCCAAATGATCACCCCAGATCCATGACGAGGGGGCAAAAGCGCTGCTGATGCAAATCCACGTACCGCCAAACTACGGTAAGCGCTATAGCGAGATCTTTAGTAACATTTACCCCCAGCTGAGCAAGCAATACAATGCACCGTTGCTACCTTTTTCCTGGAAAAAATCATTCTCAAACAAGAATGGATGATGGAAGACGGCCTACACCCCAAGCCCGATGCCCAGCCTTGGATAGCCCAGTTTATGGTGTCAGAACTAACCCCGCATCTTCAATAAATTAATCGGAACCTTATTACTGACCGATTTTATTGACTAAGCTTCAATCTGTTAACAATAAGATAGTAAGTGGATGCATATGTTGAAGAGAAACATTTTAGTTCTAGCTACAATCGCAATCGTTCTCGGTATCAGTGGTTGCCAAAACGCCGATCCGGGTACCTACGGGCTATATAAAAACTATCGTTTGCAATCGGACAACAAAGCCTACGCCATTGGCACCAATAAGATTGCCGGAGCTGCCTGGGGAGCAAGTAATGCACAAGAAGCCCCAGGATCTAGCGATTGAAACCTGTGTCAAACTGGGCGGGGAGAATTGTAATATTGTTGATATCAACGGCTCGTCAGTCAATTACTGACGCCATTCAACCCCCAGAGCTGAATAGCGCTAGATTATAATTACACGCTCAAATTAAGGAAAGACGGCTAGATTCCAAACAATAGCTGTTCTTTTTTTATGTATAATTCTCAGCGTTATTCGGGAAAAGTACTTAAGGAACAAGAATGAAAGAGACGATCCTGATCACCGGTTGCAGTAGCGGAATTGGACGGCTCTGTGCCGAACAACTGCATGAAGCTGGCTATACCGTGGTAGCCAGCTGCCGGAAACCTGAAGATGTCGCGACGCTTCAGCAACAGGGTTTGAATTGCATCCAGCTTGATTTAGACGATACAGACTCAATTCACCAAGGCATTGAAACTTGCTTGGCAATCACTGGCGGGGCGTATCGATGTATTATTCAACAACGCTGCCTATGGCCAGCCTGGTGCCCTCGAAGACTTACCTACTCAGGCCTTGCGGCAGCAATTTGAAACCAACCTGTTTGGCTGGCATGAGCTCACCCAGGCCGTGATTCCGATAATGCTTAAACACGGCAGCGGAAAAATTGTTCAGAACAGCTCGGTTCTCGGGTTAGTGGCGATGAAGTACCGCGGAGCTACAATGCCAGCAAGTTCGCACTGGAAGGCTATACCGATACCTTACGCCTCGAGCTAAGAGATACCCCCCTTCATGTTAGCCTGATTGAACCCGGCCCCCATCGAGAGCCATTTCAGGGAAAATGCCAAGCTGAAGTTTGAGCAGTATATTGATATGGCAGGATCTCGTCATCATTCCAGCTACCAAAAGACCTTAGAGCGATTGGGAAAGTCATCCCCCCCGTCAAACAAGTTCACTCTTACTCCTGATGCAGTATTAAAACCACTGCAAGCCATTATTCACAGTGAGCGGCCTAAACCTCGTTATTATGTTACCCAGCCAACTCACATCTTCGGTTTCCTACGCCGGATCCTGCCAGTCCGTTGCTAGATCAGTTGCTAAGCAAGAGTAATTAAAGGAAAACACTCTTCCTGATCAAAAAAGCGCCGAATCAGACTTACCAAACGTCAATAATATCGCTTAGCGAACCAGATATTGAAATTTAGCCGAAAAATACAAGAAACGTAATATTATTGTCATATTAAAACGTTAACTTGACCTGGTAGATTGAACAAAGGCCCTATTAGAGCCATTCCGTCACCGTTTAAGTACAAAAATTGATAGCCAGGTTTCTTCATGACGTTGCGCAAAATTAATATTCTCTGTGTCTGTGTGACACTTGCCCTACTGCTAACATTTCAACCATAAAAAGGAGAGCCGGGCTCTCCTTTTTTATTAGCCAATCCTAAATAGCTCTTGATTTTTCAGCCATTAACCCCCATAAATAACTACAGAGGCCACTAAATTAAAGAGCAGCAACATGTATGAAAAACTAGCGATCGAACTTAACGAGCAAAATCTGCAACAGGTTATCGAAACATCAATGCAGACTCCGGTAGTGATCAGTTTCTTGGCACCGTCGATGCCTGAAACAGCAGAAGTTAACAACATCTTAGAAAAAATCGCTGCGCAATATCAGGGGGCAGCTTGTACTTGCTACTCTTGACTGCGAAAGCCAACAGATGGTTGCGGCTCAATTCGGTGTTCGCGGTTTGCCAACCGTTGCGTTATTTAAAAATGGTCAGCCAGCAGATGGTGCCACCGGGCCTCAAACTGAAGAAAGTCTGCGTACCATGCTGAGCAAGCACTTGCCAAGCCAGGAAGAGCTTCAGCTCAAACAAGCACTGGCACTAGTTGATAGCCAACAATACAGCCAGGCACTGCCAATCCTGCGCGAGCTGTCTGCCCACTTTGGCCAAAACAGCATTATTTCGCTAGCTATCGCCGAGTGTCTGGTAGAAACCTCACAGCACGATGAAGCAGAAACGCTATTGGATACCATCCCGATGCAGGATCAAGATGCCAAATATAAAGGCTGATCGCTAAGCTTGAGCTGCACAAGCAAGCCAGTGACTCTCCGGAAATTCGCCATCTGGAAGAACAACTGGCAAACACACCAGATAATACCCAGATTGCTTATGAACTAGCGGTGCAATACAGTCAGGTCGACCGAGCACAAGAAGCACTTGAGCTGCTAATTAAAATCCTGCGCAAAGACATGAACTTTGCCGATGGTAATGCGAAAAAAGCCATGATGGATATTCTGTCGGCACTCGGCCAAGGCAACGCCATTGCCAGCCAATACCGCCGCCAGCTGTATTCACTGCTGTACTGATCATCCAATAATCATTCTGCCAATTACCAAAGCCGCGATGACATCGCGGCTTTCACTATAAGTAGGGGATTGCTTCACCACCCATCACTGTGAATGTTTGCACAACCCCTCGATGATCGGACACAGAGCACTCTCATTTCCCGGACACTGCTTGGTCAGCGCCTCAAGGGTAGCCTTCATCTCTATCAGCTCTGCGATTTATCATCAATCTCGGTAAGCTTTTGCTCCGCCTTGGCTTTCACGTCAGCACTTCGCCGCTGAGGATCTCGTGAAAAATCCAGCAAGTCCCTGCATTCGTCCAAGGTAAAACCGACCAACCTCGAGCGGCGGATCAACTGCAGTTCATTGATATTGTTCTGGCTATAGCGACGATAGCCATTACTGGCACGAGAAGGGGCAGTAATGATCCCCTTGGCTTCATAGAACCGGATTGTTTTTGCGGTCAAGCCGGTTTGCTTGGCAACATCACTGATATTCACGTTTACCCTTACAGCTTCTGGAAGGTTATACATATATTATTCAGTAATAATTCAGCAGAAAGCAAGCATCGATTCTTCACAAAACGAAGAAGTCCGAGCAGAATTCAGATAACCTTTGACATTCCACTTGATGGAAGGTTTATTCTCAAGGCATCATTGAATTAGTGACTGGGAACGCAGTCCTTTGTTACTGACTGATCATAGCTAAGGAAAGACACATGGCTGAATTTACCCTCCCGTTAGGCAAGGTCCGCTGTATGAACTGCGCGGGAAAAATCAAGGCATCGTTAACCGCATTGCCCGGCATTGAATTTGCCGATGTTGATACCCGGCAGGCCGTTGTTCGCGGTGATACCGAGCTTCTTCCCCTTATCGAGACCATTACCAATCTCGGTTATGAAGCAGGTTACAAGCATTCACTGCCTTTAGCCGGCCTGTCATGTGGCAAGTGCGTAAAAAAAGTCGAATCTGAACTTGCCGCCAACCCACAAATTGCTGGCTTCACCGTTAGTAAATCCCAGGCATCAGTAACCGGTACTATCACCGAACAAGCCTTAACGGCTGTTATCGAAAAGCTCGGCTATCAGGTTATTGAGCGCCAGCATCATGACTTGCCCCTCAGCGGTCTGTCATGTGGTAAGTGTGTCGCCAAACTTGAAGCCGCTTTTTCTGACAATGCCGCGATAGACCGCTTCTCGGTCAGCAAAACACAGGCCGAAATAACAGGTACGCTATCAAACGAAGCGGTGATCGCCATCGTCGAAGAAACGGGCTACCGCGTACCGAAAGCACAAGTTATTACGCTTGCACTATCAGGCCTTAGCTGTGGAAAGTGCGTTGCCAAAGTTGATAAGGCGCTAGACGCGCACCCACAAGTCACCGGATATAAAACCAGCAAGACGCAGGCAGAAATCACAACATATACCGATGCTGATACGCTGATTGCCGTTATTCAGGAGCTTGGATTCTCTGCCCGGCTGGCACAGGATAGCGATGAGCATACGACAGAAGCCCCGACTGAAATAAGCGCTCCAGTCGGCAAGCCCTCTCGTACACCAACCAGCAGAAACAGAAACACAGATACAATCCAAACCACTCAACTGCTGCTCTCTGGCATGACCTGTGCCAGCTGTGTCTCCTCCGTCGAAAAGGCCATTCTCACCGTGCCCGGTGTTACCAGTGCCAATGTTAATCTTGCAGAAAGAACCGCGCTCATTTCAGGACAAGCACCGATAGAGCATGTAATTTCAGCAGTCATTTCAGCGATAACTGATGCCGGTTACGGTGCCGAACAGAGTGAAGATGAACAAAGCCGCCGCCAGCGGCAGCAGCAACAAAACGAACAAACATTCCGCCGTCACTTGCGCAATGCTTTTATCGCTCTCGGCGCAGGGATCCCGATGATGGCGTGGGGGATCTTCGGCGGTAGCATGATGATTAACTCGACCACCAGCCAGCTCAGCTGGGGTGTTATCGGGCTTCTGACATTCATCCTGCTTTACACCACCGGCCGCCATTTCTATATCAATGGCTGGAAAGCCTTTAAGCACCATCGTGCGACCATGGATACCTCGTAGCCCTGGGAACAGGATCGGCCTGGCTCTACTCAATGCTGGTCGTTATTATTCCGGATATCTTCCCGATACAGGCCCGACATGTGTATTTTGAGGCATCAGCGATGATCCTCGGCCTCATCACCCTCGGCCATGCCCTTGAAGCCAGAGCCCGAAGCCGCACATCAAAAGCACTTGAGCAGTTAATTGATCTGCAACCTCAAACAGCCGTCATCGTCACCTCTGATGGTGAGCAGGAAGTTCCCCCCCTAGCCGACGTAAAATCCGGAATGTTGCTAAGGCTTTATCCCGGCGCCAAAGTGCCAGTAGACGGCACCATCGAAAACGGCCAGAGCTACCTTGACGAATCAATGCTGACAGGCGAACCGCTCCCGGCCAACAAAGAACAGGGGGGACAAACTTCACGCCGGTACCATTAACCAAGATGGCAGCCTGCTGTTTCGTGCCGAGAAGATCGGAAACGACACCATGCTGGCGCGGATCATTAGCCTGGTACGCCAGGCACAAAGCAGTAAACCGGCACTCGCCCGTCTGGCAGATACCATCTCGGCCATTTTCGTCCCTGCAGTCATGATCATTGCAATCATAACTGCCATGGTTTGGTATTACTTTGGCCCCCGATCCATCCTCAATCTACATGTTGGTAACAGCGACTACGGTCCTCATCATAGCCTGTCCGTGTGCCTTAGGGCTGGCCACGCCAATGTCCGTGACTGTCGGCGTTGGTCGGGCTGCAGAGTATGGCGTTCTGATCCGCAATGCCGAAGCCATGCAAATTGCGGCCAGTGTCGATACAGTTGTACTCGATAAAACCGGTACGCTGACAGAAGGTAAACCTCAGGTTATTGACTGTCACAGCTACAACAATACTACCGATGATCACCTGATCACACTATCAGCCAGCCTAGAGCAAGGTTCTGAGCACCCTCTGGCCAAAGCGATCGTCAATGCCGCCAAAACACGCGAGCTGATCCTGTCCAACCAGTCCGAGTTCAAAGCAATGCCCGGCTATGGTGTAACAGGCACTGTCGATGGGCACCAGCTAGTACTTGGCAATCAAAAGCTGATGGCACAAGGAAAAATCGATATTGCTCAGGCAGAAAGCGATGCCGAAGCAATTGCCAGCCAAGGTGCGACCCCCATCTATGTGGCAATCGACAATCAACTGGCTGGTATATTGGGTATCAGCGATCCGCTGCGAACCGATTCTGTTACGGCAATCAACCGCCTGAAAAAGATGAAGCTCGATATCGTCATGTTGACCGGTGATACAGAAACAACAGCGAAGGCAATTGCTCGACTGGCGGGTATTGATACAGTGATAGCCGGGGGGGTCCTACCTGACGGTAAGGCGGCAAAAATTGCCGAGCTCCAGCAACAAGGAAAACGCGTTGCCATGGTCGGTGACGGGATCAATGATGCACCGGCACTGGCTCAGGCCGAAGTGGGTATTGCAATGGGAAGTGGTAGCGATGTAGCCATTGAAAGTGCCCAGCTGACCCTGATCCGCCACTCCCTACACGGCGTAGCCGATGCATTGCAGCTCTCTGCCGCCACCTTAAAGAATATGAAGCAAAACCTATTCGGGGGCGTTCGTCTACAACACCTTGGGAATCCCGATTGCTGCGGGGATTCTGTTTCCACTGACTGGCACCCTGCTCAGCCCGGTAATTGCCGGTGCCGCAATGGCTCTATCCTCAATCACAGTTGTCAGCAATGCTAACCGGCTACGGTTGTTCAAACCCGAACATCAGGAGAAATAACATGATTGCACTTATCGGCTTGGCAGCCATCGCTTTTATTATCTGGTGGTTCTGGTTGCACCCTGCCACCAAGGGATAGCAATCATGATTTTATCGGCATAACACGCGCCGCTATCCTTCACTGTTAGCCATAATTACAGATAACTGATATAACCCAATCAGTTATCTGTCTCATTTAACCACGGTGAATATGTTTAAATCTTTGTTATCTAAAGCGCTGCTATTACTGCCCTTCGTTACAGCCGGGGGGGCTGTTGCCGAACCTTTGGTCTGGCTGGCCAAAGACTCCCAACGCCAGTTTGTGCTATTGGGATCAATCCACGCCGGTGATCAAGGCTTCTATCCGCTACCTCAGGCTTTTCTGGACTATTGGCCCGAGGCCGACGGACTGGTTGTCGAGGCGAATATTCTCCAACCAGATGATGTAACAATAAACCGAGACATTCCGACCAGTGATGTCCTGCTCAGCAACAATGACAAAGCGGCGCTCGTGGATATAGCCAAACAGGCAAAGCTCCCCTACCAGTCACTCATCCATAGTCCGCCGTGGCTGGCTGCCATGAACTTACAAATGGCCATGGCAACACAAGCAGGCTTAAACCCTGTACACGGTATTGATGTCGTTATTCTTCGAAGGGCTCAGGAGCAACAGCTGCCTATTCTGGAGTTTGAGAGTGTCAGCCAGCAACTGGCACTAATGGAAAACCTGCCAGACCATGGCGAAGATATTCTGCTCAGCACGATTCACGACTGGAGCGAAATGCAGTCAGAGCTGAACTGTCTAGTTTCGGCATGGAAGGCGGGCGATCTACAGCACCTTCTTTCGCTTTTGGAAAATAGCCAGTATTCGGATGTTACCGAAGAGAAACTGATTTTCGAGCGTAACCGTGACTGGGTAAGTCAGCTGACGAATAAGGCAAGTTTCCAGCAGGGCACCTATCTTATTGTTGTAGGCGCAATGCACCTGCTTGGCGAGCAGGGTTTACCGACTCTGTTGGAAAAACATGGATTTACGCTTAAACGGCTGACAGAAGGCGATAAAGCCCAATGTAAGTAGGTATCGAACGCCTATACCAAGCTGCGCTATTCACGCACCTGCACG
>LLEM01000026.1_pt1 | contig 34379 bp, 55 predicted proteins | sample 595841 | NCBI WGS metagenome assembly LLEM01 (sample SAMN02919313, study PRJNA255460) | bioreactor metagenome | biome: chemostat; feature: culture 2012_10.2; material: sediment; isolation source: day64 10degC chemostat 2012 inoculated with Wadden Sea sediment taken from... | place: Germany: Bremen ...
AAAATGGCCAATGCTCCTGCGATAATTGCCAGCATCCCCAGATACATAACCCGAGCATTGCCAAGCTGTTTAACCAACATAGATGACAGCCATGATCCCGCCAGATACCCAGGCAAAGGCAGTACAAACAACCAGCTCACTGTCTTAGAGTCCAGGTTTAACACACTACCCAGCAATACCCCCCCTGCAGCAGCCTCAAATACCGCAATCCCGGCAAAGGTAGCTATCAGACAAAGTACATAACCTTGGAAACGACGATTACCCAGTACATAACGATAACTCACCCAAACACGCTCAGAGCGACGATTCTCAACTGGCAGTGTTTCTGTAAACATAAACATCATTGCCAGCGTCACCACTGCACCGAAAATCAGCAAAAAGGTATAGCTGGCTTGCCAATCGAATGCCGCAGACAAATACCCGCCCAACACAGGGGGGGCAATTAACGGTGAGAAAATCACCCCCCCCATACTGACGAGGCTATTGGCTCGGTGTAAATCTGCTCCATCATAGCAGTCGCGTGTAACGGTACGGCACATTGCACCGCCACAACCTGTCCCTAGCCCCCTGCACAAAGCTGGCGAGCAAGAACAATTCAAACGATGGAGACACCAAGGCGCCCAGCGTACCAATCAAAAAGATGACCATACCGATAATGATTACCGATCGGCGACCAATCCGGTCTGATAGCGGTCCATAGAAAAACTGAGAAAGGCCATAGGGTATTAAATACGCAGCCATTACTGCTTGCAGATAAGAAGACTTAACAGCAAAGAACTCTGACATAGCCGGGATCGATGGCACGTACATTGTTTGAGTCATCTGACCAGACGCAGCCAGAATGATTATTAAAAATAACAGTTTTGCCATGCTAGCAGAAGAAGATTGCTGAACCACAACCCGTCCCTCATCACAGAATAAAATAAAGAATACTTGTCGTAAGTAGAGAAATACCGACCAAGAACAGAATAAAACACCAATCCAAACCATAATGCAAAACTAAACACTTGGTTTAATCAGATATCAGGTTCAAGCTCTGTTTAATAAGCGGTGATAGTAATAGGGGAAACTATTTTCAAGCAAGAAATTAGCGTGCTACTTAGCACGAAACATTATTATGATTTGGATTAGAAAAACTAATTGATTTCTATTTGATATTGTTCGAGATGTTTATATCAGCTATAACGTTCATTGACGCTTATGCTGGGGTTGACAGCCGGGGACTCGATAGCTTCAATACAAAGCCGCACCAATAGGGGCATAGAGCTGTTAAAAGCATGCGTCGCATAAACAGAGGTTGGCGCAAGGTAGGACCCCGGAATCGCCTCTTCCAGACAGCCGACATGCTGGCGCTGACTAAAAATAAACTCAGGGACAATCCCCAGCCCCGCACCAGCCTCGATGAGTGCCAGCGTCGTAGGTAAAGAGTCAGCAAAACGAGTTGGATGCATCATTAATGTTACCGGCTCAGACTGGGATTGATGGTGGAGGTGGTGTACTACGTACTTACCTTGCCAGACATTTGCCACGTAATTACAAACAGCCATCTTCTCAGACAAGTCATCTGAAAAATCTAATACATCCTCATGCTGACTTATATACTGCGGGGGATCCGCACAATATATCTCTAAACTGGCCGATACGTCGTTGACGATAGCTGCTCGAAGCTGACTCACCAACCCTGATGGCAAGATCAATTCCGTGTTCGATAATATCAATCCGCCCATCATCAGCGACTAAGTGAGGAATGATCGCAGGATACACAGACACTAACTCACCGATTGCCGGCGCAACAATATTCCCCATCAACGCATGCGGCGCAGTGATCGTTATCGAACCTGTCGGTGTCAACTGGCTTTCCCTTGCACCTTCCCATGCCTCTTGTGCGAGCTGGTTCATTTGCTGACACTTCTCGTAAAATGCAGCCCCGGCAGCTGTCAGGGTTTGTCTGCGAGTAGTCCTTTTCAGCAGCGTGATACCCAATTCCTGCTCCAACACTTTCAAATGCTGACTGATCACCGATTTCGACAAGCTCAGATCTTCGGCGGCCGCACTTATCGACCCGCACTCAACAACTTTGGCAAACACAGACATATGACGAAGATAGTTCATAGTATTGTTCAGTTTTATTAAACAGTATTTACATATTACTCTGTTTTTCACTGCCAATATCTTTTTTATGCTTAACTCATCAACAATAACTGAAAAAAAAGCAGGTAAAGACAATGGAAACTCAAGTACCAGAGACCTTCAAAACGGGCATTGAGCTATGGAAAAAAAATCATTCAATCAACAAGATGCTGCTGGCTGCGCTGCCCAATACACGCCCAATGCCGTTATGCATGCCCGTCCATTCGGCACATTTACCGGCACTGAAGAAATACGCGCTTTCTGGCAACAAATCATCGATTCTGGTTATGCCAATGTTGAGTATCAAAATACAAGCTGGGAGCAAAAGGACAGTAATTGTTTCATCCTTCGTTCTGAGTGGACGATGAACAAAGCCTTCGGGGCCGTTCATGAAGAACACTGGGTCATCCAGCCTGATGGCACTGCTAAGCTGGAATATGATGACTTTGAAGTTCTGGGGGGAGCGCTGATAGCCCCCCTAACCATTCAACGCTACAAAGCTTCAAAGACTGAAATCCTCAACTTTCCTTGAGGATTTTTTTAAAAGTGTCTATTGACCATAATATCCCTAACTGAAAATTATGATTTAAATCAATGGATAATATGGCTCTTCATTCATAATATCTCCGACTTCATCAAATCGATGTGTATCACTCAGTGGTGCGTTATACGCTCAATACCTCACTGATACAGCAGCTCAAAATAAATGGAGATATTATGTGGTGTAAATCTGGTTTTATTCGATTACTAATCTGTAGTGCGTGTTTTCTTCCTTCTCTCACTCAGGCAACAGATCTAAACAAATTCGACGGTCTGTCGGGCACCATTAACATCTCCGGTGGTACGGCACATATTCCAGTAATGAAACAGGCTGCAAAGTCTATCATGAAGACAAATGGCGACATTAGGATCACCATTGCAGGAGGCGGTTCAGGCGTCGGTGCCCAGCAAGTTGCCAAAGGGCTGGTAGATATTGGAAATACAGGACGGCCACTCAAGCCAAGCGAAGCAAAACATGGGCTCGTTTCGCTTCCTTTCGCCATTGATGGTGTAGCAGCAATCATCAACCAGCAAACCCTATTGAAGCGTTAACCAGCCAGCAAGTCATAGATATTTACTCGGGAAAGATCACCAATTGGAACCAACTCGGTGGCGACAACCGAACTATCAACATCTTTACTCGCGATGAAGCCAGTGGTACCCGCGCCGTTTTCGCCAAAAAGCTACTGAATAACGTAGCACTAGCCGGTTATGCCAATGTCGTACCATCCAATGGAGCGATGAAAACTGCCATTGCCCGTGATCCTGCTGCAATTGGATATACGAGTGTTGGTTATATCGACCAGACAGTAAAAGCCCCCAAGCTAGACAACGTCCATCCCAGCAATGAAGCCTGTGCATCTGGACAGTACCCGGTTGTACGTAAACTGTATATGAATACCAAAGGCGATCCACAGGGGGGGCTGACTCGTGTATTTGTCGATTATATATTCAGCCCGCAAGGTGCTGAGTATATTCGTTCGGCTGGCTATATTCCTGTCAGCAATCAATAAACGATGGCGCCGACAATAACGGCAGAACGAATACTGTTGATGTTAGTTACAACAGTATTTGTTCTGATGGCCATGCTCTTTGGCTTCTTGTTCTGGTTTGCCCTGCCCGTTTTTTTCAGTACGGGGGATTCAGTCTTATCGCTGAACTGGCAACCCGAACAGGGCCAATATGGCATCTTACCTATGGTGTTAGGATCAGCAATGGTTGCACTGCTGGCACTGATACTCGCTTTTCCCATCGCCATTGGTATCACAAGCTTCTGCTTGCTCGAACGCTATAAAAACATTTCCTTGTGGATCCGTCGAATAATCAGAATGATGACAGGGATCCCAACAGTCGTTTATGGTCTTGCCGCCGTCTTCTTGTTGGTTCCCCCTATTGCGTGAGTCCTTTCGATACGGTTCTGGGTATTGCCTGCTGGCGACCGCTGTGATGGTTACACTATTAATCTTACCCGTGATGGTTTTGGTACTAGATTCCCCATTGCCGTCCTTTAGCTAACCAACTGCATCTAACCGCCATTGCGATGGGATTCACCGATGTGCAAACTGTGCTGTATCTCATTCTACCCAACGCGACGAAAGCGATGGCCACTGCCGCATTGCTTGGTTTTAGCCGAGCCATTGGCGATACGCTTCTTCCGCTGATGTTAGCAGGCAATGCACCACAGCTAACTGGCAACGTACTTGACTCAATACGAACACTAACCGCCCATATTGGACTGGTCATAGCGACTGAAAATGGCAGCTCCACCTATAATTCACTGTTTGCGGCAGGACTATTTTTACTCACGATCAGCATGACAGTCACTCTTCTGATCAGGAAAATAGCACTTTCTCAGAGTAAAACACTCGCCAAGGACATGTCATGAAAGCAAGACTGTTCCACCTATGGTGTCTATGTTGCACTATCGGATTGCTCATTTGTCTGACTGTGTTACTTGGTTTTATTCTCAGTCGCGGTGCGCCGGCTTTTAACCTTTCACTCTTTTTTGGCGATACCGATGCACTGAAAGGAATATTCGGTCTTGAGCGATATGGGACGGGATCTGGCCTGCCTGTATAGGAACAATAACGGTTGTAATCTTCGCTTTATCCATTGCCTTACTTCCGGGCCTGGCAACAGGTATATGGCTCGCCACAAGTTCAGATTCACGATTCAGTCGATTGCTAGCTTTTGGTATTGATATCCTAGCCGGTATCCCTTCAATCTTGATGGGACTGTTCGGTTTTACCTTAATTTTATTTCTACGAAACTGGTTGCTACCCTCGGCTAACACATGTTTAGTGTTGTCTGCTTTGAGCCTTGCATTACTGATCATCCCATACTTAGCCGTCGCAACCCGAACCGCTTTAAATGCCCTTCCACCTTCACTTGAGATAACCGCACTTTCGCTCGGTATGACACACTGGCAGGCTTTACGGAAGGTACTACTGCCACAAGCCGCTAAGGGAATATCAGGCGGTATTATGTTAGCTGCAGGCAGAGCTGCAGAAGATACCGCTGTAATAATGCTAACAGGTGTTGTTGCGAATGCAGGCTTGCCCGGCGGAGTGTTTGAGCGCTATGAAGCACTACCGTTTACGATTTTCTATTACAGCGCCCAGTACCAGAGTGATGCTGAGCTCCAAATGGCCTTCGGAGCAGCTCTCACTCTGCTATGTCTCACTGCCACAATTTTTTCTGTATCAAGCTTTTTGCTACGAACCTCTTCACGGCGACACTAATACAAAAGCAGCATGATATTAAGGCGACTATAGGATGAAAGTAACTACTATATGAAAAAAACAATGCTTCCTTCACTGGCTGGAGAAATCTCTAATCTCAATATTGTTTTTGACAAGCAGCCCATAATCTCCAATATCAGCGTTAGCCTGTATAGAAATCAAATCCATATGCTGACAGGAGCTTCAGGCTCTGGCAAAACGACCCTCTTGCGAGCGCTTAACCGGCTCAATGATTGCTTCGATAACTGTTATACCCAGGGAGATATTACTCTGTCTCTTAGCGGGAAATCACTGTCTGTAAACAACCTGAAAACACACCAACTTCCAGATCTTCGCCGTAAAGTCGGAATGGTCTTTCAACATCCTCAACTATTACCCGGCACCGTTTGGGAGAACCTACTACTACCGCTTAGTGTTGTCTGTCACCTCAAAGGAGAGGCCGCACAAAAGAGAGCAACTACAGCACTCACTCAAGCAGCATTGTGGGAGGAAGTAAAAGATCGACTGAATATGCCGGCTAGTGCACTTTCCGGCGGTCAGCAACAACGCCTATGTTTAGCACGCACCCCTTGCCCCTTGAACCGGAAATATTGCTACTTGATGAACCGACTGCATCACTGGATCCCAAAACAACAACTCAAATTGAGGCACTTATCCGTCAACTGGCAACCCCAATATACTATCGTGATGGTTTCACATTCTGCGCTGCAAACTCAGAATTTAGCAGATCAAGTTATTCATTTAGAACAAGGAAGGCTTGCTTGATGCGGGTAAAATAAAACGGCAGAGGCATAATCTCTTGATCACAGCAGTGATCAAGAGACAGAGGATTGTCAGGTCAATCAAAGTTAAAACGGTGCTTACCTCGGCTTGCTTTTGTTCTCAGGTAGCTTTCGTTACCATCTTTAACATGAGCCTTGGTACCAACAACTTCAGAAATTATGATACCCAACGCTTCCAGCTCATTAATCTTTTTCGGATTGTTGGTGATCAGGCGAATATCAGAAATGCCTAACGCTTTCAACATGAGAGCGGCTTCTGTGAAGTCACGTAAATCATCACCAAAACCTAGGTGGTTATTGGCTTCATAAGTGTTCATTCCCTGACTTTGAAGTTCATATGCATCGATTTTATTGTACAAACCGATACCTCGCCCTTCCTGACGCAAGTACAGTAACACACCGCCCTGCTCACCCATTTTATTCAGTGTTTCGTCAAGCTGTTCACCACAGTCACAACGTGAAGAATGGAAAACATCACCAGTCAAGCATTCGGAATGCATCCGAACCAATGGAGGCTCAGATTGTTTATCAACGTCCTGAAAAATCAGGGCAACATGCTCTTTGCCTGACTCAAGCCCGTTAAAAGAAAGCAGGTCGGCTTCAATATCACTGTTCAAGCCGACTTTGAAAGGCACTCGCGCCCGTACATTAACCATGTTGTTCCTAAGTACTTCTATAACCTTACTATATGCCCAATCCACATAATACTTTGATCTTAAAGTACTTGTATGGAATTTGAGCATTCCTTTTTGTTGCTTAGATGATATCTAAAATTATTGCACTAAAACAGCACTACAGCACATCTTGTTGCAATAGCAGCCAGGCTGTCACTATTAGTATGGCCGTTACTAACAAGATAAATGTTATAATATAACAATTGTGAGGGCATCTCATTATGCCTTTAGTTGCAATAATTGAAAAAGCACTTATTTCAAGCCATAGCGGCGTTCAAGTTCAGAATGCAAAAAGGTACATGCCGAAAGAAGCGTAAAACATATAACAGCCCCCCCCATAATGATCGCCATTCGTTGCCAGTCATCCCCCCATCATCATTCTGCTCATCAACATCTGATAGGTAATCTGCACCCAGGTTATTGTCGCAACCAACAGGCTAAACTGTACGCTACGCGCGATATATGAACGCTTCACAGCGAGCAGTAACGGGACTACAAGCAGTAGCCCAAACCACAACAGATTCCCGCTCCGTAAAAAGTGCGCTGCCAGTAACCAAAAGCTAAGCACAACAGGGAGTAGTAGGCCAAAAAGTCTAAAGGTTCCTGTTTTTTCGTTCATTTCTTATACCCCCCCGATATTAAAGTTGCAATATATATACAACTTTAATATCAAAAAAAGCCAGTTACGGTAAATAACGACCATCGCTCACTCGCGCTGCTCAAGTTCATCAGCAAGAGAAATCAATTTACCCAAAATACGTTCACCATCAGCACGCAGGCCATTATGTTCATACTCATTGGTCATCCAGGCACTTGTCTTCGCTGTCTTCGCTAACGTCTCGCGGCTAAAGTCAAATTCAACATACATATCCTCGACATATGCGGCAGCAGCGACAGGAACGACGTTGTTAGCCAACTGTTCAAGATCATATAGCGAAGGCCAGTCAGATTTATCAGCCAGTTGCTCGGCTGCAGCTTTCAACGGTTTCAGGGTTTCCAGCTGATCGAACATCCATGGATATACCATCTCGCCGGTAAAACAAAAATCTTTACCCAGCTCATGCTGATACTGTGGATATTCTGAACGTATACGATGGGCCGACCATTGCGAAGCTGAATTTTGACAATAGATCGCTTCATGCAAAATGGCATAGATTGGATTGGTCAGATAAGACTGCTCCGCAAGCATCGCATTGAGGAAGCTATAACTTAGTTGAAGCGTACCATTAACCTCGACAAAAGCCCCCCCTCAAGCATGTAATACATTGCCACATTTGCACCGCTTCGGCCGAGATTAATCCCGATAAGCTGGAATTGTTCGACTGTAAAGATTTGGCCGTTTGGTAGCCTAACCTCATTGGCAAGTAAATGATCGGCAATCTGATTGCACATCAGCTGTGCTTGAGGAAATTCGTTAAAAAACGCCTTGTTTTTATCCAGTACCCGCTTGTAAGTCGCCCGATACACGTCATCAGCATGACGTGTTAATGACGGAATCCCACCCGTAATATAGGCTCTCGACAGGCTTGCAGGAAAATATGACAAGTAATGCAACGAACAAAAACCACCAAAACTCTGCCCCCCCAGCAATGCCCATTTTTCAACACCGAGTTGCTCTCGAATAGCTTCAGCATCACGCACTATGTTGTCTGCCCTGAACTGGGTAAGATAAGCCACCTGTTCGGCAGTGCTTTTACCTGCCAGTGTTTGTGCGCTGATAACCTGACTGTTACCTGTTCCTCTCTGATCAAGTAGTAGCACTCGATACTGCTGCAGTGCCCGCTTTAACCAGCCACTGTTAGCATCGGGACGGGGGGATGGAAAACCGGGGCCTCCTTGCAGATAAACGAGCCACGGCAGTTCAGTATTTTGGCTTTCTTTTAATACGATTTCCCGGGCAAAAACCGTTACCTTCTCTCCGTCTTGATTGGCATAGTCAAGGGGGCAAGACAAACTGATGCTGCCGACATAACATGTTTTCGACGAAATAAGCTAACTGCACTTTACTCTCCCTTTATCGATGATTTGCTTAATTTCTTATTGCTATGTGCCAGATTGTATAGCAAGAACCCAAGGCTAACCATTGATAACATACTGTAAATAATACACTTCATCACCAAATACAAAAACGCCCGGCAAAAGCCGGGCGTTCATCATAATCATCTGATACTAGGGGTGTGTCCCTAGGCATTCTTTGCTGCAACTGAACGGCCCAGGATAGCCAGCGTCGTCCCGTTATGTAGCAAGGCACTTGCTGCTGGGCTGAGCATACCAAGCGCTGCAGCTAGCATAATTCCGCTATTAACATACTCAGCCAATTTTATATTGCTGTTGACCAGTGACATCGCAATTTGCGCCAGCTGCCTTGATTCGGCGACACCGTACAGCTCATCTCGCAATAGCACAACATCGGCAGCCTGACGGGCAAGCTCTGTCCCCCCCTTGCACATTGCAACACCTACGTCGGCTTTTGTCAGTGCCGGGGGCATCATTCACACCGTCACCGACAAACATCACGATACGGCCAGACTGGCGCAACTCCTCAACAATTTGAGATTTGCTCGCAGGGGTTGCCTCTGCATACACTTTATCCAGCTGCAATTCATCCCCCAGCATCTGGGCCTTGAAGGCACGATCACCAGAAATCATAACGAGTTCACGGATCCCTGAGTCGCGAAGGTCCTGAAGCGTTCGTGTTACATCGTCACGCAGGTGATCACGAAGACCAATCAGGCCAATCAGCTTATGCTGATGCGAAATATAGATCAGGTGGCGCCCTTTCTTCTCAAGCTCCATGATCGTCTCTTCGAACGGCGTGAAGTCCACTTCTTCGTGTACTTCCAGGAAGTGACGACTTCCCATCACCAAGCAGTGATCATTAAGGGGTACTGCGAAGGCCATGGGCTATCACATACTCTACCTCACCGTGATCGATATGCGGCAGTTCGTTATGTTTTGCCGCATTAACAACAGCCTGAGATAACGGATGGCTACTGTGCTCTTCAACAGAAGCGGCAATGGCCAGCAAATCTCTGGCGCTGTTATCACAGCATAGCGGTATGACATCGGTAACTTCCATATCACCGTAAGTCAGTGTGCCAGTCTTATCGAAGACACAAGTGTCCACTTTCACCAGCTTCTCAATTGCACTTCCGCCCTTGAGAAGAATACCGTTTTGCGCCGCTCGGTACATGATGGATTTGAAGGTTACTGGCGTGCTCAGCTTAAGGGCACAGGAGTAATCCACCAGAAACACTGAAGCCAGACGATTGACATCCTGAGTCAATGCAAACACGGCAGCACCGATCCCCCAAGGTGATCTTCACCCGGCGATCCGCCATATCCTGAGTAACTTGTTGAATCTCGCTCTTCTCGCTCAGCGATTCATAAATAAGCTTGGCAATTTTCGCCGTCGTCGCTTCACTGCCGACTTTTTCGACCCGTACTTTTATTGAGCCTTCATGAACCGTCGTCCCTGAATAAACAACGGCATCAATCTCTCGACGAACAGGCACGCTTTCACCCGTTAGCGTTGATTGGTTAATCAACGCTGCACCGGATTCGATCCGGCCATCAATGGGGATCGCATTGCCAGGCATTAGCTCGATAAGATCGCCGGCAACCAGCTCGGAGGAATTACATTGCGACTTGCCATCAGCATCTATACGCCATACCAGACATTCCTGCGGACGCATCAATTCCGCAAGCAACTGATCACTGCTCCGGCTGGTACGCTGTTCCATGTATTCACCAAGGCTGATCAGGCTCTGGGTCATCATTGCTGTCCGGTAATCCCCCCCGCCAGGCAGACAGGCCGACAGCAACGGCATCCAGTACCTCCACCGATACACGCTTTTCCCTAAGCTCACTGATGCCTTCGAAAAGCGTCGGTGCAATCAAGCTTGCAGTGGTCAAAGCCCCCCCAGCGTTTGGGCAGCATCGCAGCCGATAACGTGCCGATAATATTCATCGCCACATCACCGCGCGTGTATTCATGCTCCGTATCGGATGCTTCTGCGTCATTCAGATCCAGCGCGGACAAGCGTGACTCAATGGTTTTGCAATCCAACAACTGCTGTTCATAGGAGATGACAACCGAACAAGCATGTTCGTTAACCCGAACCTCACACACCCCCCCTGAATGGCCATCAGGCTCTGCTTGACCCAATCACCGATATCTTGATGTGATTTCAGCGCAGGTACTTTAAATCGAATTCGACCCGGAAAATGATGTCGAACTTGCAGTCCAATCATTCATCACCCTTGTGGAGGTTTCGATAATATTCAAGCTCAGCCTGGGTATCTTCCAAGCGCTCTTTTAGCTCTTCAACTTCACCGCGAACCGTTGACCATGCCTTCTCGCCCGTCGCCGTTACACCTTGCTGAAATTTCTTGTTGGTAAGCAGATACGCGACAGCGGCACCAGCAGCAACCCCCATGACAAAATGGGTTTTAGTATTCTGCTTTTTATACGTTGGCTCAGCCGCAGGCTGTTGTTGACCACCATAGTATGGGTAGCCATAGTAAGGGTTGTATGGGTTATTGTTGCTCATTTTTTTTCTTTTCCGCGTGTTGTTCCATCATATACAAACCAGCAGCACCAGCACTCAATACTGTTAGCATTGAAAGTACGGGTCTGCCCGCCATTTTTTCAGCGATATACGTTGTCGCGCCGCTTGCAAGGCCCGTTTTGAGCGAATCTTTAGCAACGTTTGATACCAATTGGTTAGTATCGATATCACCTGACTGATGCGCTTTCCACTGATTGGCCGCTGATGCCGTGCCACCTAAGATGGCACCGACCAGCATAGCTCGACTCGCTGGATGTAGCTTGTCTGAGGAATTACTCATAGATTACTTTTCAAAGTCGTCATAATCAGGCTGCGCATCATCAAACTCAGGGGCTTGGGCTGTGGCCTTTTCCTGGCTATGGCGATCAACCGATTCTTTAAAGCCTTCCTTGCCAGCTTCATAGGTATCACGGAAAATCTCTCCGCCTGTTGATACATTCTCCTTTACCGAAGAAGCTGTCTGAGTAGCTGTATCTTTCACCGATGCACCGCCATTTTTCAGCATATCACCAGCGCCAGACACCATCCCCATCAACCCTTACGGACATTTTCATTGCTAAGGATTAATGCAGCAGCGGCACCAACCATTGCGCCTTTCCAAAACTCTTTATCATTCATACCCATCGTTCCTAATATTTGCTTAAACATTCCGGCGTCTTCACCGAGTGCACCTTCGAGCATTGCCTGCGCCTGCTCAAACATTGGATCGTTTTCCTCAGGCATTTGCTCTGCCTGAGGGGGAGGAACCATGCCTGGATGCATATATCCGGCGTGCGGCGGAGGTGCCATTCCCGGATGCATTTGCCCCCCCGGGTGCATATACCCAGCGTGCGGCGGTGGAACCATTCCCGGATGCATTTGGCCCGGGTGCATATATCCAGCGTGAGGCGGTGGAGCCATTCCCGGCTGCATATTTCCATGCGGATTAGCATGGGGATGCGGCATGCCTGGATGCCCGTGGTAATACGGGTGCATCATATGAGGCGGATAACCGTAATAACCCGGTGGTGGTACTTGCTGTGCCCATTCAGGTGGCTCACCGTACTGAGCGTAAGGGTTTTCAGGCTGCCCTTGGTTCTCTTCATTACTCATGCTTAGCTCCGTCTATCTCTAAACAAGCACCAAGCGCATAGCAGGCTTGCTCTGCGTCTTGTTCGGATTGTGAAAACAATGCATCAATCAAATGTGGCTTGACGATGGAAGCATCATATTCAATGAGTAAGCTTCCAGTAGCATTGTTAAGTTTGTAGTTTTTAAACGCCGGGATATTCTGCAGGGCTTTTTCAATTTCAGTGCTATTGAACGTAGCAAGATGAGCCAAAAGGCCCAACTTGTATTTGAGCCTGATCCGTCCGGGAATATGGTGCCCTACGGTTACCCAGCGTCTTAGCTTTAAAGCTGTATTGATATGTTTTTTCATTCTGGGATTATATATATAAAACTCTAAATTCAATTATTTAACATATGGTTGAACACAGATATTCGCTTTTTCTTTGCGCTCAGTCAAATGGAATGATAATATTGAGAATGCAAATAATTCTCATCAGCACAATCATCTTGGGGTGGCTCTTTATGAACACTTATATTCACAAAACAAATCAACGTTTACGGGTGCGTTCAGACTTTATTCGTCAAAACCCTAATTCTGTAAACGAGCTTATTGCTGACTTAGAACAGATTGATGCCATAGGTATGATCAAGCACAAGCGCTTTGCTGGATCAGTTGCAATTAACTTTGATGACAAAGAATTAGACTGTGACAGTCTGCTAGAAATACTTGAAGGCCATGGCTGGATGCGTAGGTATGATAAACCCTCATTTATCGAAAATGCCGTATCGAAAGGAACAAAGACTTTCGCAAAAGGAATGGCTGTTATGGCTCTGAAACGTGTGGTCGGTCCGTCGGTAAGCCGAGTATTACTAAGCCTATAGTACTTGTTAAATCAAACCAATAGCGCCATGAACTGGGCTTCGCTAGCCATTCAAACTTGACATTATGTTAAGTGTTAAGGTTGAACTTTTTTGCCGCGCATTTACATACACCGCGAGTCAGCGCCGGACAGCGTCTGCAAGGTGGTGATTTTAAAGGCAGGCGCACTAATGCTAACTTTGCATTAGCTGTATTTGGCAATTTCACAGCCGAACGAATTGAAGACGCAGACGACAGGTGAAGATCTCCGCCTTCGTTGAACCACGATAATACCGGGTTAATCGGTGTGGCCAGTTCCGATACCGCACTAAGCAAAGCTTGCTGAGAAATATCTCTCACCTCTTTTTTTATCCCTTCATCTGCTGCCACTGTTGATGCTGCACTTAATGTCACAGATTGCCCCAAACGCATCAGCTGCTCGGCAGATCGGCTAGGCACTTTCTCTACTTTCTTTTTCAATTTTTTCAATGCTTTCTTGGCATTCATGGCGACAACATCGTAATTAACGAACAGACAGTGACAAGCTATCAAAAAGCCAAGAGAAAATACATATACTGAAAAAAAAGGTTATTTGCTCAGCCAGTACAAAATCACCAATATGGTCCATAACAACCGATAACGTTGTGAATTAGGCGTGGATTTAAGCAACCTCACCTTTTTTGCGCAACTTCAATTGTTATTTATTTTAAAAGCTCTAAAATTGCCCGGTTTATTATTTCTGTCCTGATCTTGAGCACAGCTCTCAGGAAGATCTATTTTATTCAGTCTTACAGCATGTGACGCTGTACTCGACGCAGTAAAGGAAACAACATGATTCAAGTAGTTGGGCACAAAAACCCTGATAGCGATAGCATCTGTTCAGCACTAGTTGGTGCAGAGCTTCTTAAAGCACGTGGCCTAGAAGCTAAAGCGGTTCGTCAAGGCGAACTTAACCGCGAAACTCAGCACATCCTAGCTCAAGCAGGTGTTGATCAACCAGAAATGTGCACAGGCGTTGCTGGCGAGAAAGTCTGGCTTGTTGACTACTCAGATCTTGCACAAGCACCTGACGATATTGCTGATGCAGAAATCGTAGGTATTGTTGACCATCACCGTCTAGGTGATGTGATGACAGTTAATCCATTGGAAGCATGGATCTGGCCTGTTGGTTGTACTTGTACCATCATGTTCAACCTATTCAAGATGGAAAACACTGAAGTAACACGTGAACTTGCAACACTAATGATGTCTGCAATTCTAAGTGATACTGTGGGTTTCGCTTCTCCAACATGCACGCAAAAAGATAAGGATGCAGTCGCTGAACTTGCTCCTCTTGCTGGTGTTGAAGATCTGGATCTGTTCATCAAAGAACTTCTTATCGCGAAAACTGATATCCAGGGTCTATCAGCGGCTCAACTGGTTGATAAAGATCTGAAGGCTTACCCATTCAACGATCGTGACGTTGTTGTCGGCCAAATCGAACTTGCCACACTTGAGCAAGTAGACAGCATGATCGACGAGCTAAATGCAGACCTACAGCGTCGCTGTGACGAAGAAGGCTTGGCAATGGCAGCACTTATGCTGACTGACATCACAACCAGCACCACACGCCTACTGTACAAAGGCGAGTGGAATGCGACCCCTTGATCAGTTCGCAGAGAATGATTTTCTGATGATGGAAAACACGCTAAGCCGCAAGAAACAAGGCTGGCCTTGGCTACAGAAGGTTCTGGCATAATCAGACCTTTCTGAACCGAAAAAAAGGAACGCCGCGGCGTTCCTTTTTTGATTTAACGAGAGCTAGACTGCTCGGTGTGCTTGGGTCTTAATGCATAGGTGTTAGTGCGTAGCTGTTAATGTCGTCGTTTCATTGAGAATTTCCGCAAAGTGCTCAATAAAGTGCCGACCCACTACCTTTCCTTCCCGGTAGTCCACCTCAAGATCATCTTTATCACTAAGCAAAGCCCTGCTTCGTAGTGGCCGCTCCGGCGTGATTTGAATCACTTTCAGGCCATCGGGCGGATTAAGCAAAAAGCCGTTGAGTTCATCGTAGGTCTGATAGTAACGGTTGAGCATTTCAATGATCTCAGTACTTTTCCCTTTTCCGGCTATCGATAAAAAGCGCTCAATGTTGTCTGCTGACAACAACCTCCAGTTGCTGTTTCGTGGCGTGATAATTTGGCTGCTATCAACATTTGGATCCAGCGGCTGAATCTCGGGTTTATCAGACGGTTTGTCATTCCATAACTTCCATTGCTCAAGACGCTGGGTAAGATCGCTTCGGATTGCTTTGACCTTGTCCAGCGATTCATTCAGGCTCAGCTTCTCAATATAGTCAGGCAAAACCGTTTCAATTTTTTCCCGCCAGTCATTAAAAGGGCTGGTTTCTCCATCCAACGCCTGTACTGGCTCGGTCCGCACAACTACAACAAGATCAGCTCCACGTTGCCACGCTTCTTTTACTGGCACCGCGGCACTGACACCTCCGTCCACCCCATTCAAGATCGCGTAAATTAACTGGTTGATTATAAATAACGGGGAATAGCGCAAGATGCCCGAAGTACTTCGCGCCAGTCGCTCTGGAACATCGGCAGGTAGATATCCTGAAGGGTATCTTTGCGAGTTGCGCAAGCCAATGCAGACCGATGGCTTAATACCTGGCGAGCCGTGGCTACATCAAGCTGCAATGATCCGCCGGGGGGGCAACGGTTTGTAATGCCCAGTCCAAGTTCATCGACTTTTGCTTGCTCAAATATTTATATAAGTTGAAGAATTTATTGTCAGTGGTGTAATTGACAATAAACTTATAACCGAATTGTGGCTGCCGACTAATGAAAGAGGAAAGATTTAAGGCGCCTGCAGATGTTCCGACATACAGCTCAAATGGGTCAAATTCAGCGTCAAGAAATGCGTCAAAAACGCCAGCGGTAAATATCCCCTTCTGCCCTCCCCCCTTGTACAACTAACGCAATCTTCTTCTTTTTTGCGCTCAGCAGCTGCGATGAAAAGGTGTTAACAAGTTGTAGGTCGAAATCATTCAAACTAAACGGCAGATGATTCACCATAGTCCACTCACATCTAAGAATACGAGAATTCACTGTCGACAGTGTACCATCCTTAGTTTAACTGAACCGGAACATCACAATGAAAAATGCCAAATTATTAATCTGTTACGCAGTAATTGCGATGATTCCGAAACTCAGTATAACCGTCATCACGACTGTAACAGTGAAAAGAGCTAATTTTAAATCAAATTCCATACTTATATCCCTATTAACTGCAATGTTTTAACATGGTTTTAACTCTAGTTTAGGGGGGGCAGTTCAAGCTTATGACTAATTAAAAAGCAGCATTTTCAGATTACTGTCACAATTAGATATACATTGAATCAGAGGAGTTGAGTCAAATAATGAAGCTATCGATAATTGCAACTCTCATTGGCGCTGCCTTTGTACCCTTCGTTTCAACACCCGTATTTGCTGAAAATACTTTCTACCTTACCCCTTATGTTGGCTACAGTTTTTCTAACCAGATCACTGACGAAAACGGCGTTGAGATCCGGACTGAAAGTGATCCCCCATATTGCATTGGCTTTAGAAACAGACATGGACTTGGGGCGTGTGGGGGGGTTGTTTGTTAGCCACCAGCAATGAATATAGAGATATTCAGGGTGACGGTTCATTCACATATGTTCACCTTCAAAGTGCCATTCGATATAACACCTTTACCCACTGGGATTCATTCTTTGGAGCAAGTCTCGGCGGTACTATCGTTGATGCCGAGTGGTCAAAGGATGATCTGCTGTTCTCGGCCGGACTCCAAGGCGGTCTCGAATATCACATCAACAGTAGCACGCGACTTGTTTTTGAGGCTCGGTGGCTTGCCAACCTCATTGACGGCGATACTTCAGCTATCTGCCAGCTCCCAACAGGGGGGGCCCAAACTTGTCTTATCAGTATTGATTCGGAATGGCTTACTCAGTTTCAAACGAATGTAGGCATTACATTTTCCTTCTGAGTATTTATTCTAAAGGCTGGATTATCTGGCCTTCTAGGACCTTCCTACCTTTAACCGCTATATTTTGCTGATTTATCAGTCAATATCATCACTCAAAAAAATAATATTTACCTCTACCCAGATCTTAATAAGCAGTTAATTCCTCTATCTAACTGCCTCATACCATCCATCTTTGTACAGCGCTTCGCAAAAAACACAAGAGTTAACACTAAACCATCACACCATTAACAAACCTACAGTCTATTGCTTTACATTTTTTCTATGGTTAATCTCAAGCTATTAACGTGGTCTTTCAATCCAGATTCCACGTTTCAGGAAGTAAAAATCTAGAATAATTAACTCTAAACTATTTGTTTCATAGAGTATTGCAGTACATAAGGAGATGTTTATGAAACGCGAACAATGGGGCTCTCGCGCAGGATTTATCCTAGCAGCAGTAGGGTCAGCAATCGGCCTAGGAAACATTTGGCGTTTCCCCCTATATGGCTTACGAGAACGGCGGCGGCGCATTTTTTATTCCATACCTTTTTGCCATGTTAACTGCCGGTATTCCATTTATGATTATGGAATTCAGCCTTGGTCATAAACTTCGTGGTGCTGCACCCCGTGCCTTTTCTAAAATGGGCGGTAAGTTAGAGTGGCTGGGTTGGTTCCAGGTATTCATTGCGGCTATCATCGCTGTTTATTACGTTGCCATTATTGGCTGGGCAATTTCTTACCTAAGTTACTCGTTCACCCAAAGCTGGGGAAGTGATACCAATGCTTTCTTCTTTAGTGAATACCTTCAGTTAGGGGGATAACTCACCAAGCAAACTTGGTGGCCTACAGCTTCATATCGCGATTCCAATGGCAATTGCTGGGCAATCACGTTTGCAGCAATCTTTACCGGTGTAAAAGGTGGTATTGAACGTGCGAGCAAGATCATGATGCCTTTGCTGTTCCTGATGGTTGTTGGCTTAATTACCCGTATCGTCTTTCTACCTGGCGCACTGGATGGCCTTAACTATCTATTCCAACCTGATTTCAGCAAAATCCTGGATGCCAAGGTATGGTCTGCTGCCTACGGTCAAATCTTCTTCACCCCTGAGTGTCGGTTTTGCCATCATGATTGCATACTCTAGCTACTTGCCAGAAAAATCAGATATCAACAACAACGCATTCATGACTGTATTGATCAACTGTGGCTTTTCAATCACTGCGGGTGTTCTGATCTTTGGTGTACTTGGCTACATGGCTCAAGAACAAGCCAAGCCGATTACCGAAGTGGTGTCTGCCGGGGTTGGTCTGGCGTTTGTAACCATACCAGCGGCCATTAACCTGCTGCCGGCTCCGTATATTCTGGGTCCACTGTTCTTCCTTGCACTGGTTGTAGCAGGTTTAAGCTCACACATTTCGATTATCGAAGCAGTAACAGCAGCCATTATCGACAAACTAAACTGGTCACGTAAGAAAGCGGCCTCAATCGTGTGTGGTACCGGTTTCGTTGTTTCAATGGCCTTTGCAACCAACGGTGGTCTACTGCTGCTTGACCTGGTGGATTACTTCATCAACAACGTTGCGCTGCTAACAAGTTGCTTGATTGAACTGGCGGTTATTGGTTGGCTATTCAAGGTTGCAGATGTACGCAGCTATGTGAACAACATCTCTGAGTTCAGTATCGGCAAATGGTTTGAGGTATGTATCCGCTTCCTGAGCCCTGCAATGCTGGCTATTATTCTGGCTACAAACTTGGTGAACACTTTCAACGATGGTTACGGTGGCTACGCAATGTCAGATCTGCTGATGCTAGGCTGGGGGACTGGTAGCTGCAATGTTTGTTGTTGCTGTTCTTATCAACTTGGCATCTAAGCCACAATCTCATCAGGAGGCATAACTATGACATTCGGTGCAATTATCATGATGCTGTTTGGTTTGGGCATTACATGGGGAGGAGCGGCATATTGCATCTCTGTCGCCATGAAAAAGCAAAAACAAAGCCAGTAACAACTATTCATTAAACATAATTTCATAGAGGCTCTTCGGAGCCTCTATCGTTTTTATGGCCAAGATACATAACTCAAGGTTTGGACAGAAACTTTGCAAACCGTGATTCATTCCCGTAAAGAATCCTTTTCCTTATCTCTGTCATATCGTTACAATCACATGCACAAAGTAAATATAATTAACAAAAGTCGCACTCAAGGAAAGGCAATGAAGTTACCTGCTATCTTACTCTCTCTCGCTCTACTCCCGTCGTCTGTACTCGCGGCATCCACCAGTTGTGAAAGTGATAAATACCATCAGTATGTTGATGCTTCTCTATCTTGGTATCAAAGCCTGGTTGACCTGGCTGTAAAAAAAGATCAAAACCTTGAAGAAGTCGGTAAATGGTTCCTTGAAGGTCGCAAGCACCATTTTGAGCTAAATCGCGAAGCCGTTGATTGGTACTTGGCCAATGACAAAGATCAGCTTAATCTCGAGCAGCCCATTGAGACATGGCTAAAATTGACACAACAAGACGTAAAGGCCCTTGCCCAACAGGATAACGAGCTTGGCCACTTTGCTAAAAAATCTTTTGACGATCGTCAGAGCAAGCCGCATGAGAAAAACTATGAATTACGTAGTGCATTTGCAGATCTGCTTACTCACCCGGGTAATATCGACAAACCTTTGAATGCATACAATGAAAAAAATGACAGTTATTGCTGCCATTGACTGTAAATAGCCTTCAACGCTAGCCACCGGGATTGCTATGGTTTTCCCGGTGTTGCGACTGTGCCATTAACAACAATTACTCCCTCCGATGAAGTTTTCATTTCAAATTAGTTATTTGACCTTTCAATGACATAGCGTATTCTAGATTGGCGTATAAGTGGCTTTTTTATCAATAAAGTCATAACCTTAAAATATTGTGGCTTTTGCAAGGAGCAAACTAATGAAGCCTTTAAGACTCTGTCTAGTCGCCAGTATTGTCTCTACAACAGCATTTGCCAACCAAGGCAAAGAGTGGACACCAGGTTTCGGTGGCGATATTTCATTCCTGGCAGGCTACACAGAGACAACGTCACAGTTTAATACAGACAACAGCGTCACGGCGGATCTCACCAACAATGGAGAGTCACAGAGCGAGGGCTTCTTCAGTCCACTCGGTACAATCAGCTACACCTTTCAACAAGCTGACAAACAGGTGTACTTTGGTACCAGCCGTTCAGATGTTGCGCTGGGGGGGCGTTTTCATGTCGAATTGGGGCTATCGACAACGTATCCCTGACAATGGCCAAATCAGCATCAGCTATGTACCCGGCCTGCTCTCGAGCGATACCTGGAAGATCCCTTCGTGACCAATCAGCCGCGAACAGAAACGGATAGCACCATTAAAGGCCTGCGCCTGCAATATGATCGTATTCTCGGATCTAACTTCTCTGTAGAGCTATCAGGCGGCAAGCAAGAAATAGATACTGAAAAGAGTGGCCAACAAAACCTTAGCCCTGAAGATCAAGCTTTGCTAGTACGCGAGGGAGACATTTTTTTCTCCCAACTAAGCTATCTCAAACCTATTACCCGAGATCAAATGCTGCGAAGTGCCGTAAGCTATACACGTCTTGCCGCAGACGGCGACGCCATGGCCTATGATACATACGGAGCAGAAATCGGTATCATTCAACTACTGCCGAGTTCCAGCCTCGCGTTAACACTCAGCTATGATTTGGCAGAATTTGATGAAACCAACCCCATCTTTGGTGAACGCCAGAAAGACAACCGTTGGGGGGGTGTCTTCCTCGCTTATGAGTACCAGGAACCGTTTGGTTGGGAAAATTGGGGGGGACTCGTGTCTTTAGCTGGTTATAATGAGAGCAATTCCAATATTAACTTTTATGACGAAGATGCCCTACTTATCAGTGCAGGTATCAACTATAAGTTCTGATAGGCACCATAAGCTGGTCAAATATGGCCAGTTTTCACTCCTCATTCTCTAAAAACTGTTAAGTCAAATAGTGATTTGTAGTCAAGTTTTTCGAGACAAGCATGGCAAATTGCATTAAATTAGCAACAATTTGCCAACTTTCACCTTAAGTAACAGCTAAATATGGCAGTGGATAACAGACAAGCCGATGCTTCCGAAGAGTCGCTGCATCGCATATTTACAGTGCCTGAGGCACCCGATTCGACACTAGGCCGAATTGAGAAAGAAATATCGGAAAACCTCAATGCGTTTCTACAAACGCACATTGCGGCCCGAGAAAAGCCGCTTGCTGAAATCGAGAAGGATTTCTTATCGGCAGATATTCCGGAAAATCCGACTTTCGTCTCTGAGCACACGCATTTCTTGCTAGACAAGCTCGTGGCTCAGTCGGTACATACCTCTGCGCCGAGCTTTATTGGTCATATGACATCGGCACTGCCGTATTTTTTGATGCCGTTATCAAAGATTATGATTGGTTTGAACCAGAATCTGGTCAAAATTGAAACGTCGAAAGCATTTACCCCCCCGCTTGAACGCCAAGTGCTGGGGGGGATGCTGCATAATCTGATCTTTCATGAGAACGAGACCTTCTACCAGCAGTGGATGCATAGCGCCAACCATTCTCTCGGGGGCATTTTGTTCCGGTGGTACGATTGCCAATATCACCGCCTTGTGGGTTGCCCGCAACAACATACTAAAACCTGATGGTGAATTTCGTGGTGTCGCGCAGGAAGGACTGTTTAGGGCAATGAAACACTACGGCTATGATGATCTGGCGGTATTAGTATCAGAGCGTGGCCACTACTCATTGAAAAAAGCAGCTGATGTCTTAGGTATTGGCCGCGAAAGCGTCATTTCAATCAAAACAGATGATAATAACCGAGTCTGCTCGATGAGCTAAACAAAACGCTTGTCTCGCTAAAGGCCCGTAACATCAAGCCATTTGCGATAGTTGGCGTGGCAGGCACGACTGAAACAGGCAATATCGACCCACTAGATCAACTTGCTGATATTGCTCAGAAGCACGGTTGCCATTTTCATGTTGATGCCGCTGGGGGGGTGGTGCAACATTGATGTCGAACAAGTACCGCCCGCTCCTGAAAGGGGGGGTTGAGCGTGCAGATTCAGTCACCATTGACGCCCCATAAGCAGCTCTATGTTCCTATGGGTGCAGGCATGGTCATTTTCAAAAATCCGGCCTTGATGACTGCCATTGAGCATCATGCAGAATACATACTTCGTAAAGGTTCAAAAGACCTTGGTAGTCACACATTGGAAGGCTCACGAAGCGGTATGGCAATGCTATTATTTGCCAGCATGAATATTATTAGTCGTCCGGGCTATGAAATGCTGATAAATAACAGCATCGAAAAGGCCAAGTACTTCGCGCAGTTAATCAACTCGCACTCTGATTTCGAACTGATCTCTGAACCCGAACTGTGTCTGCTGACATATCGTTACGTTCCTGAAGCAACTCAGCGTGCACTGAAAATCGCAACACCAGCACAGAGAGAAGAGCTACTGGATGCGCTCAACGATCTGACAAAATTCATTCAAAAAAGGCAACGTGAATCGGGTAAATCGTTTGTATCCCGCACACGAATCACTCCAGAGAAATGGGACAGGAAAATTACAACCGTTTTAAGGGTAGTACTGGCGAACCCACTGACCACAGACAAAATCTTGCAAGACGTTCTGTGTGAACAAAAGGCGCTGGCACCTAAAAGCGAGGTGAGTTATCCGAAAATAATCTCATTAACCGAGAAAATTTTAAACGAACGATAAGCACCTTACTTAATAGTAAATGCTGAAATTTTAAAAATAGCCGGTAAGAGACGCACCGGCTTTTTTTTATTCACCGGCATGGCTGTTTATATTTTAACCTTCCAACTGTCTACTATTTACCCTACCTTCAACCAAATTATTTCCCTAAGCTCTGCAAGATAAAATATCATCACTTCCAAAAGTGAAAAAATCTGAATTTATTTCAACTAGTGACATATAAATTTATTTAAAAATTCACCATTGGCATATCAATCATTAAAATATAAATCACTCAAACATCAATACCTTCAATAAAAAACACAAATAGTTCACAACCAAATTATTAACAAGCATTAACATTAGTTAACACCCATTGACCAAGATCAATAAAGCCATCATTAATTACCCAATAAAAAAGCCGGTATACTTCATATACCGGCTTAGTTATTTCAAAATATGTCAGCTCATCGCAATATTAGTTTGAATAGTTATTTGCGATATATGAAATAATTAATCGCCCGCAAACATATAACCTTCACCATGAACAGTGACAAAAATTTGTGGTTCTTAGGATCGATTTCCATCTTCGATCGCATCCTTCTAATCAGCACATCGATAGTACGATCATTGGGAGCCTCAACTCTGTGGCTTAGCATATTTAAGATACGCTCACGGCTAAGAACAACATTTGGATGAGAGGAAAACGCTACCAACAGCTCATACTCGGCCTTGGTTAATTTAACTGGAACTCCATTATGGGTCAGTGCTCGCTTATTAATATCGAACTGCCAATCACCAAAACGAATAATGCTGTCTTCTTGCAATTCAACCATGGTTTCATCGCGTGCTTTTTCTACTAAAGACATACGCCACAACAAGTTTTTCACTCGTACCAGCAACTCGCGCAGCTCAAATGGTTTAGTAACGTAATCATCTGCCCCCCCATCTCCAAACCAACAATACGATCGATACTGTCTGTACGACCAGTTACCAAAATAATACCGACCTCGGAGCGACTTCTCAGTTCACGGGTTAATAACAAGCCATCTTCGCCTGGCAAATTAATATCAAGCATTACCAAGTCGATCTTTTCACTCACCATGATCTCACGCATTTGATCACCGCTCTCGGCTTGGCTGACTTTGTAACCCTCATTTTCAAAATACCCAACAAGCTTAGTGCGGGTAACAATCTCATCTTCTACAACAAGTACGTGATGACTCATTTTTATCTCTTTATTTATTTTCGGCAGTCTTTAAAACGGTAGCACAACACGCGGTTATTAACAATTTGTCATAAAGCCGACTATCCTGTTAACCGCCACCCATATCCTTATTCATATCGCGGAATTAAGATTAAACCATAAAAAATTATACGTCACCGTTATTTACGGCAGACACTCATTCTTTTATGGAATCTTCCACTATGAAAAAACTTTGGCAAAAGTTGATTAAACCAAGCAGCAAGTATCCAATCCTTGCGTTGGTATTAGTCGGTATCGGTATTACACTTGCGGGCACGTTTGTGGTCCACAAGGGCTTTGAAGTCACTTCGACTATCGAATTTTGTACCTCTTGCCACACCATGGAACAGAACTACGAAGAATACAAAGAATCTGTTCACTTCAAAAATGCTTCGGGCGTACAAGCTGTCTGTACAGACTGTCACCAGCCTAAAGATTTCCCTGGCAAAGTTTTCCGCAAACTTGAAGCGGCTAAAGATCTCTATCACCACTTCGTGACCGGTAAGATTGACACCCCTGATAAATTTGAAGATGAACGCTTAGGAATGGCTCAGGCTGTTTGGGCTCGTATGAGCGGCCAAAACTCTAAAACATGTAAGAGCTGTCACTCTTACGACGATATGGATCACAGCAAGCAGTCTGCAAAAGCGGCGATGGAAATGAAAAAAGCGGCTGCCGCTGACATGAACTGTATCGAGTGTCACAAAGGTATTGCCCACGAGCTTCCTAACATGGCTGGTGGCTTCCAGAAAGATTTCGAAGAGCTTCAATCAACAGCAACGACTCAAGGTGCAACATCAGAGACGCTTTACTCTCTGGGTGAGAAAGATCTATATGCCACCGCAGATGCCAACGGCAAAGCTGAAGGTAAGCTACTTCCTGCGTCGGAAGTAACGGTGCTTGAGCGTAAAGATGACATGCTCAAAATCAAGGTTGACGGCTGGCTAGAGAAAGCCGGTAAAGGCCGCGTAATGACTGAATACATGGGTAAACGTGTTTTCAAGGCAACTATCCGTGGTGATGTGAAGGCAACCGAACAGCTAATCGAAGAACAAACTGACAGCGCGACCGACATCGTATGGCAACACGTTTCTGTTGAGGCTTGGATCACAACAGCAGACATGATCGACAATATCCAGCCAATCTGGAACTACGCAGAAGACATCTACGGTTCAACTTGCAATGCCTGCCACGCCGCTCCAGACCCAGCACACTTCACTGCAAACGGTTGGATCTCTGGCCTTAATGCAATGAGTGCCTATTACCGTCTTAGCAAGACCGAGGAACGTACTCTGCTGAAGTATCTACAGAACCACGGTAAAGACACCGGTGGCGCTGGCGCGCACTAATTCCTGAGAGGCGGGTTGATAAACACAATCACTCCCTACCCCGCCCTTTGAAAAAGAATTTTAATTTAAGGATTTCCTCTATGGCGACTCAAATTCTAAATAAAGGCGTTTCACGCCGTCGCTTCCTGTCTGGAATGGTTGCGGCAAGTGCAGCGACTGTCGTAGGTACTAGCCTACTAGCACCACGCAAGGCAATGGCTGCTGCAGACACCAAAGCAAGCTTCACCGGTAATGTACTTTCTGGATCTCACTGGGGCGCTTTCCGCGCTAAAGTTGAGAACGGCGTTTGGGTAGATACGGTTCCTTTCGAGAGAGACCAACACCCAACAACAATGATCAACGGTGTTCGTGAAGTCGTTTACAACCCGGCACGAGTTAAGTACCCAATGGTACGTATCGACTGGCTGAAACACGGCTTTAAATCTGACACATCTCAGCGAGGTGATAACCGTTTCGTACGTGTGCCATGGTCTCAGGCGCTAGATTTCTTCTACCACGAAATGGAGCGTGTGCAAAACAACTATGGTCCGAGTGCACTATATGGCGGTCACACGGGCTGGCAGTCAGTGGGTAAACTACACTCGGCCGGTACAATGATGAGCCGTGCACTTGGCCTTCACGGTACTTACCTTGGCAAAATGGGTGACTACTCACAGGTGCCGCGCAGGTTGTTCTTCCTTACGTTGCGGGTGCAATGGAAGTATACGAGCAGCAGACATCTTGGCCGCTTGTTCTTGAGAACTCTGACACCATCGTTATCTGGGGCTCAGACCCAATTAAAAATCTACAGGTTGGCTGGCTAGTACCGGATCACAGTCCGTATGCCTACTATCAGCAACTGGCTGAAAAAGTGAAGAACAACGAAATCAAGGTGATCTACATTGATCCGGTTCGTTCTGAGACTCAGAAAGCTGTCGGCGGTGAGCAAATCGCAGTTAACCCGCAGACCGATGTACCGTTGATGCTGCTATCGCCCCATACTCTGTATACCGAAAATCTGTACAACAAGGATTTCATTGCAGACTACACGACAGGCTTTGCTAAATTCGTTCCTTACCTAACCGGTGAGAAAGACGGCGTAGAGAAGACACCTGAGTGGGCAGAGAAAATCTGTGGCATCAAAGCAGACGAAATTCGTACCTTGCTCGCCAAATGGCTTCCGGCCGTACTCAGATCATCGGCGGCTGGTGTCTACAACGCATGCAGCACGGTGAGCAGTACGCGTGGATGCTTGTTGTGGTAGCAGCAATGCTAGGCCAGATCGGCCTACCGGGCGGCGGCTTCGGCTTCGGCTGGCACTACAACGATGCCGGTTCTACCACCTCAAACGGTCCTCTAATGTCTGGCTTTAGCGGTGTAACCGGTGTTGACCCTATTCACAACGGTTCATTCAACGGTTACTCAACCTACATCCCGGTAGCGCGTTTTGTTGACTGTATTGAGAACCCAGGAAAAACGATCCAGTGGAACGGTCACGATGTGAAGTTCCCTGAGATGAAGATGGCTGTATTCTGCGGCAACAACCCGTTCACCCACCACCAAGATCGTAACAAGATGATCAAGGTATGGCGTAAGCTGGAAACCGTTGTTTCTGTTGAACACCAATGGACGGCAACATGTCGTTTTGCCGATATCGTTCTTCCTGCAACAACCACGCACGAGCGCGACGATATCGAGCAGTACGGTAACCACTCAAACGCAGGTATTATTGCGATGCCTAAAGTGGTTGAGCCAATGTTCGAAGCAAAAGACGATTTCGATATCTTCCGTGAGCTATGCCGCCGCTACGACCGTGAAGAAGCATTCACTGGTGGTAAAACTCAGATGGAATGGATTGAGCAAATCTATAACGGTGCACGTCTGCAAGGCCGTGGCATTGGTGTGCGCATGCCTAACTTCAAGAAGTTCTGGGAAGGTGAAGGTTTCATTGAATTCCCCAGAAGGCAAAGACTGGATCCGTCACGAATCATTCCGAAAGGAACCAGATCTGGAGCCACTGGGCACTGCTTCTGGCCTGATCGAAATCTACTGTAAGACGATTGCAGATATGGGTTACGACGATTGTCAGGGTCACCCAATGTGGTTCGAGAAGAATGAGCGTAGCCACGGCGGTCCTCGTTCAAACAAGTTCCCGTTGAACCTGCAAAGTACGCACCCTAACCACCGTCTGCACTCACAGCTTTGTTCGTCTACAGATCACCGTGCGACTTACTCAGTAGCAGACCGTGAACCGGTATACATCAGCACCCAAGATGCCAAAAAACGTGGTATCAAATCTGGCGACATCGTACGCGTATTTAACGACCGCGGTGAAGTTCTTGCCGGTGCTGTTGTTACTGATGACTACAAATCAGGTGTTTGTCGTATCCACGAAGGTGCATGGTACAGCCCGCTTGAAGGTGGTAAGGCCGGAACTATCTGTACTTACGGCGATCCAAACGTTCTGACTCAGGATGTCGGCTCATCAAAACTGGCCCAGGCAACATCGGCTGCTTCTGCACTGGTTGAGATTGAAAAATATACAGGCAAAGTACCGGCAGTAACTGGCTTCAACGGTCCGGAACAAGTAACGGATATTAACCCGTTATTCCCGGCGATGGATCTGGCATAAACTTACAACGCGATTGATTGCCAGAGGCTAGCGTAGCCTCTGGCAACAATTAGGAAAAAAGAAAGGGTAATGACCTCGTTTTCATTACCTTTTATTCCCCCAAAAGAGCCTATTCACATATAATAATTGATTAACTCAATGTTCTATCTGAATATGTTTTATGCAAGCTGGCAGGATAAAAACCTTATAAGCCGGCACGCTTTACTCTGGAGTACCCATGCAAGAGTTTATTGCTTTCAACGAACAACGTGCAGAAATTTATTGGTGGATGTCTTCTCTTCTCTCTCGTGAACTGACAGAAGACGACATAACAGAGTACCAAGGCGATGAGATGCTCACATTCTTATCTGGCCTCGGTATGACACCGGAATTGAAACAGCCAGTCGAAGCTTTTCGCGAAGCCTTGAATAACCTACAAACCCGTGAAGATGCGCAGCTTGAACTTGCCGCTGATTTTTGTGGCCTGTTCCTAAGCACACCTAAAACTGGCGCCCTTCCCTACGCGTCTATGTATGTAGGTGAAAGCGGTCTACTCAACGATAAGCCCGCGCAAGACATGAACAAGCTGATGGCCGACTATAATATTGCCCAGCGTAAAGAGTTCAATGAACCAGCCGATCACGTTGCTGTCGAGCTGGATTTCATGGGTAACCTGATCATTCTTGCCAACCATCAAGAAAACGAGCAAAAAGCGGAAGATGTAATGCAGGCACAGCATAAGTTCATCGAGGCTATGTTACTAAACTGGTTACCAGCGTTTGCTCTGGCATGTAGTTCACGCGATAAATTTGGTTTTTATACTGCTGCAGTCAATCTGCTGGTGGCATTCTGTCAGTTAGACTCCGCATTTCTTGCGGGCGAAGAACAATAATCCAATCAGCCATCACCAAGGCTGAACTCACTATCTCATGTTGCCGGCAAATGGATTGCCGGCTTTTTTCTACCGAAATTACTCGTCCATTTCCTTCCCGCTTCCTGTTCAGCTAACGCACAGCTTTCATGACATTTAACTGACATTTGCCGTTCTCAGCTTCGATAGATTAAGGCAACACAGACCACAAAGAGATATCAGCAATGCATAATATCGAAACGCTAATGAAACAATCCCCGTCAATGAAGAGCTGGTTTATTAAAATGTCTTTGCCTCTGGTTCTTTTATCTATGATGCTATTGGCTCCGCAGGTAAACGCCAGTAACGTAACAGCAAATTCTCCTTCCGCGCAAAAAGAGACGGTAAATCGTATAAATGCGATACAACGCGACCTGACGAGCATCAGGCAGCAAACCCTACAAGAAAACCCTCAACTGGCAGAACAGGCCAAGCAACTCGAAGGGGAGTTCCAGAAAAAAGCCGATGAAATTGGTTATGAACCAGAAGAGTTCATCGCCAAGGCACAAGAGATCCAAGAACAAGTAAAAGATGCTTCTCTTAGCGAAGAAGAGCGTAGTGAGCTAATAACAGAATTTGCCACAGCTAAGCAAAAAATGGCAGAACAACGCCAAGCAATCATTGCCGATAAAGAGCTGATGGCTATGCAAGATCAACTACAAAAAGATATGTTGGTAGCAATGAAAGCTCAAGATCCTAAGACTGAGCAGCTAGTCGAAGAACTCAGTAGCCTAGTAAAGGCTATTCAATAATATAAGATCTACTAATCCAGACGCAACCTGTCATCTTGAAGAACAACTTCTTGCCAGCCTGACAGGTTGCTCTACGAATTTCGGCCAAGAAACCACGGCAACAAGAGGCTACTAGCCTCTTGTTCTGCCACGGGGGGGTCAGAATAAAAAAATTGACCGCATTAGAACGGCTTAACGGTAAACGATTGGTTCGCTGTGTCGTTAACTTGATACCCCCCCAAAGCTAGAATTTTCTCACGAATTGTATCGGCTTCATCATATCGGCCTTGTTGTTTCATGCACTGACGCTGCTCAGCAAGGTGCTGAACTTGAGTGGGAATTGTTACTTGCTCTTCCCTATCAAGGTCTAGGCCAAATATTTGATCGAAATAAAGCAGCGTTGCTTTTATATTGGCTGGTTCTACTTCGCTATCAATGACTTTCCATACTAAGGCTAATGCTTGCGGCATATTCAAATCACGGTTAATACGTACAAGAAACTCTGCTTTGAACTGATCGTCGACATTCCCACCAGCAGGCATATCAGTGATTTTCTCTCTTAATCGACGGAGTGCCTTCTGTGCACCAGTCAGCCCATCCCAGGTAAAACTAAGCTGGCTACGATAGTGACTGGTTAAAGTTAGGTAACGATAAGCCAGAGGGTCATAACCTTGCTCGATTAGGCTTTCTAAACGCAGTGTATAACCAGACTTAGATATTTTCTCATTGTTGATATTTAAGAAATAGCCATGCATCCAAAAGTTTGCCTGTACCTGCCCATTCTTAGCTTGGCATTGGGCTATTTCATTGGTGTGATGAACAGGAATATGATCTTCACCACCGATATGTATATCAAAGGTTTCCCCCCCTAAGTACTTCTCTGCCATCGCTGAACATTCAATATGCCACCCTGGGAAGCCATCTCCCCCCCATGGACTTGACCACTCCATTTGCCTTTTTTTTGCTGGCCACTGAATTTCCATAGAGCAAAATCCGTTGGATGCTTTTTCTCTGCCATCTCAACACGAATGCCAGCTTCCAAGCCGTGCTTATCTAATCGTGCAAGCTTTCCATAATCGGGTAATTTCTCAGTGTCAAAATAAATACCATCGCTGGTTCGGTAGGTATAGCCTTTTTCTTCAAGTGACTGAATAAAAGAAATTTGCTCTTGGAGATGATCGGTTGCGCGGCAAGTGATGGAAGGTTGGAAAATGTTAAGCCGTTCTAGATCAGTAAAGAAGGCATCTTCAAAAAATGTGGCAATATCCCAAGCCGATTTATGTTGTTTCCGTGCACCTCTTTCCATCTTATCTTCACCGCTGTCGCCATCTGAAACCAAATGGCCTACATCAGTTATGTTCATTACATGATTAACCTCATACCCGTTAATTTTCAGCACACGCTTTAAAATATCAACGAATATGTAGGTACGTAAATTACCGATATGTGCATAATCATAAACTGTTGGGCCACACGCATAAAGCCCAACCTTCTTGGGTTCAATCGTATAAAACGGGCTCAATGTCCTATTCAGCGTATTAAAAAGCTGGAGTGTAGGTTGTTTCATAAATCATATCCTTATAAATACAAAAAGGCCGTGGATGTAAACATCAACGGCTAGGTAATCGTTCGAAGCTTTGTGATAGATTTGCTATGTGATAGCTACACGAAAACGGCCGTAAATAAGGTATTTACAGCAACAACATAGAGGGTGAGTGAACATAGTTATCAGCATCATTTTTTAAATTAAAATAGATGATTAGAAAAAGCAACTATTTGTTATACCAATCTACATAAAGCTAATCTTCAGACCAAACTTCCTGAAGTGATGGCCAGCCCCCAAGCTGTAATAGATACCCCTTTCAGTATCCCCCTCAAAGCGTAGGGTCTGCCGATGATGAAATAATGGTAGTAGCCAATACTCGCCAATCATTGCCGTTGCAATGGCTTCCAACTCCCGAATATATTCATTCAAAGGACTTTTCTGCCGGATATTAATTAAGTTTGTACGCAACCATTTACTATCGTCAGGCGACAGGCTCTGATGGAGGACAGGGTTGGATAACAGCCAGCGAAATGCAGAGGTAGGACGGTTATCGTCCAGGTTTAAACTAGTCAGTAATAGATCTTCATCTAGCTCGTTTTCACTCGCCTTCTCGTAAAAATCTTCAAAGGAATAGATATTTACCAGGCAGTTAACCCCCAGCCTGTTCCAGCATCCCAACTATTGCTTCTGAACAGTCGATCAAGGCTGATGCTTAAATACTGCAATAGTTAGTTTTTCCGGTAACGGCTGTTGCGCAGTCTTTGCACTGTAGATTGTTGTCCAGCTTGGTAACAAGTTACATGCAGGGATAGCCTCAATGTGATTATTCGATTTGCTTAGTTGCGCCATTAGATTATCCGTAGCCAGAAGCTGACTTAGGTACTTACGTTGCATCATTTGGAGCCCAGACTGATGATTGAACATCATAAGCAGGCAACCGTCTTCAATTCTGGTCTGCTGGTTATTTTCAGCTTCCTCATTCGTTCCATTAATGGAGACGTAGTGCGAGCAGGCAGAATGCTTTTCCTGCGCCATATCAGCCTGAAGCATGGTTTTACCAAATGAACCAGCTTCTTTCGGAGCCACTTGCCAAACTGTGACAGTATCAGTGAGCGCACGGCATCCATAATAGTTGTCGAACGCCTCTAGCCGTAATCGCTTGTCAGAGTGCTCCTGAACCTGAAATGCACCGCTTCCCACTATTTTTGAAGGCAATAAGATCTGAGAAGCTGGCTGGATCGAGTATCTTGCATCAGAAATTAATCCTGCAAATCCTGGATCCGGCTGGTTTAACGTAAACTCCACGCAGTAAGGATTGATGGCGGAAACACTGTCCATATGAACGAGCTCTTTTTGATATTCAGGTAACTCTTTTAACAGAGTGAACAGCTCTGCTATTTTTTCTGCACTGATTTCGCTGCCGTCATGAAAAGAAAGCTGTGGGCGCAGAAAGAAACGCCATTGATACTTATCTTCGTTATAGATCCAGTGGTGGGCTAACTGGGGGGGCGTGACATTTCCATTCTCATCGCACTTGATCAGGCAACAGTAAACTTGGCGTAGAAAAAAAGCGCTCACTGTTTCTTAGGGTGAGGTGAGGCAGAAGTTGCGAAAAGGGGCGACGATAGGTTAACTGAATATGCAGTTGCCCTTCACGGCGGGTGGCGCCAGAAGTCGTTTGTAACAGCTGTCCAAAGAGAGCTTGGTTATTATCAATGAGTGCCAGAGCTTTTTCATACTTTCCAATTGAAATCATCTGCTTGGCTAGGTCTGCCTTCAGCTCATCTGGCCTGTATCTCAGGTAAAGCACAGAACGCTGGTTACGACCAACCTTTGGAGACCACTTTAGCCACCCAACACTGTGCATTTCCTTCAATAGCGTTCTGCAGTGTCTGGTACTGGTAAACATGGATTCCGCTACATCGTGCAAAGTGATAGAGATTTCTTTTTGTACACCAAGGTTGGCAATACGAATGTAGTAAAGAAGTTGTTTATCCTTAGTCAAAATCATCACCGACTCATCATTATCTCTTCCTCATTTTAGCCAGTTATGGGTTGAAATCCTATACACAAGGTAAAATCCGCCCCCCCAAAAGAGGAAGGCAATATGATTTTGTTATCTGTTTTTATGTTCCTTATTTTTACTGACAATAAACCCATAGACGCAGCAGAGGATATGATTATGTTAGGAACTATCAAAAGCATCATTCAGCAGAGAGCTGGCGGAACAGCATTGACTGAGTACTATCGGTCTCGACTGGCAGCCACTCAAAATGTGATTGAACAAGAGGCAATTCTTTATATGTCCTCACTCTTATCCCCTTTACGAATGGGGATACCCCAAGATAACAAGGAGTCAAAATGAAAATAGAACATATCGCAATTTGGTGCAACTGTCTGGAAAGTATGCGATTTTTTTACCAACGCTACTTTAATGCTACGTGTAGTGACAAATACGCAAACAAAAATAAAAAGTTCTCTTCTTACTTTTTAACCCTTCCAGATGGGGGGGCCCGTATCGAGCTGATGAATATGGATTCATTTCAAATATTACCAGCGGATCCTTATGTTCAATTTACTGGACTGGCACATATAGCATTTTCAGTCGGGTCCGAAGAAAAAGTGGATCAGATGACAGAAGAATTTCTCGCCGACGGCTACAAAATCTTGGACGGTCCGCGCTGGACGGGGGACGGTTACTACGAAAGCCTCATATTAGACCCGGAAGGAAACCGACTGGAAATTACCGTATAAACGTCAATGGCCTAACATTTTTTAGAGTAATACATTTATATACTTCCGAACAGGAAAGGCAATGAACATCGATTTTCATGATGCTGTATAGATATTTGAAGCCAAAAAAACACTCAATTCAAACGGATAAAGTAACGATTACAACAGAGCCACTTACCGACATTTGGCAGCGTTCTTTCTATGGA
>LLEM01000027.1_pt1 | contig 34331 bp, 43 predicted proteins | sample 595841 | NCBI WGS metagenome assembly LLEM01 (sample SAMN02919313, study PRJNA255460) | bioreactor metagenome | biome: chemostat; feature: culture 2012_10.2; material: sediment; isolation source: day64 10degC chemostat 2012 inoculated with Wadden Sea sediment taken from... | place: Germany: Bremen ...
GTCATTGCTCTCGGTTCGGGGATCCAAAATGCCGATAGCCTGCATGACACCGAAACCACCTTATTCCAATACAGCATACCTAACCTTGAGTCTGTAGAAATTAACGGCTATAGCGTCAATACCTTGGGTACCGAAATGGCTCTTCCGGGCGAAACGGCACTTCTCGATCCCGCCGGTAACCGTTACTTTGTGGCAGATACCGCCAATGAACTGGTTCGCTTTAGCTACCAAACCCAAGAGTCCAACGACGAGGATGATGGCAATCCAACATCTGGCCAGTTTGCCACTGCGGTAATTGATCACGGCAAAGCCCCTGCCGACGGCCGCTATGAATATGCCATCAAAATTGAAGCACAGGATGCCATTAAACCATCCTATACCGTGCTCCTGCAGGACAACAAGGTGCATGCTGTTCGCAGTGAAAGTGGTGTTGAAGCCTACGCCTTCTTTGAGCCAGCCACACTTTCTGCGTCTAACTGGGTACTCGCATCCGAGACCAGCTCGCAGATCATGGTCAAGGCCAATGCACCCGCCGATCAGCTCTCGCTCAGCGTCGTCAACCCAGATTTGGCTCTTTATGATGGGGCAAGATCCAGAGCAAGTCGACGTCAACGGCGAGCAAATAGAAGTCAGTATCTACAGCAGAGCTTGGCGCTATAAGCTGTCCCAGCCCGTAAGCAGCCGGTTTACTGTTAAAGGCGAATGGAAGTTGGAAGGTAATAATTCGCAGGTGACTACCAAGGTTGAAAGCGGTAATACACAAGTCACGGTCACAACGGTAGATGCCATACCGCAAGCATTTAACTTAATTAAATCGTGATCTGGTTTATATAAAAAAATAAAGGAGCCAATCGTAAGATCGGCTCCTTTTCTCGGTCTCAACTATTATCGGTATAAAGATACTGTCGATGACTAGTGAGCCTAAATCTGACGAGGTGATAAAGAAGATCAGTATCAACACAATCGAAATAATGGAAATGGCTGAGCCAAATGGCAGGGCATCATAAACATGAAACAAAGTAAGCGAAATATCCGTTAAGCCTTTTGCTCCTAGCTCACCAATCTTGTTGACCACCTGATCAAGCGCAATTCCGCCGAATATAGACATCCAAACAATGGTCATAAGAGCCGGAATAAACACAACAGCGAACAAGAATTCGCGCACGGTACGACCTTTGAATGTTGTCCTGACCAACCTGATAGTCGGTTGTTTCAATGCTGTATTTTTTAAAATGCGATCCATAAATGATACTCAAACGTTCAGTCCTTAATGCTTTTTTTATGAAAAAGCACAAACGAAATGGCTCATAGAAACCAATATAATTAGACCACTAAAAAAACCAGAGAGGATTTTAACAGCAACAGCATTCAAACCTCACTAGGTTTTTAGCGTTTTCATACTGCACTTACGATAGCTTTACCCCAATCATATGTTACGAGCTCTAAACGTTTTCCTGATGAGATTTGTTAGGCTTAATCGACAGGCAATGAGTCGGAATAAGGCGGCTCTCCTTTATTTCATTTCACCATATGGCACGTTAATTCACTATTTTAGTGAGAATACTCTAAACGAAATTCATATCCTCTAAATACGCTAAAAACTAATACTTATTGATAGTCAATTTTGTATTACAAAGAGGGGAATACGATAATGAGTACTTTAAAATCAGTAGCGAAAAATATAGTAAAAGAAGAAAAACTACATAACATCTGGTTAGCGGGGGGGCTGGGGAGCCTATACAAAGAGCGCTGGAGAAGTAAACCAGTTATCTGACAAAAGCAAAGTCTTATTTGATGAACTGGTTGAACGTGGTCGTTCTGTTGAATCAGAAGTGAAAGAGCGTGTACATACTGAACACACTCACACCTCTGTTGAGATCGAAGAGCGAGTGCATCATTTGCTACAAAATTTTGTTGGTTTAGACAATAAGCGATTAGATCATATTGATGACAAAATCGATCTACTTACGGAAAATATTGAAACGTTATTAGCTAATAGACAAGAAAAAAACAAAGCCAGAAGCATGATAACTATCGACAATGGATGAGTTCGATAATTGAAAAGCTCTTAGAAAAGGATTTTTTATGAGTGATAAGAAGATACCAGCAAAGGTTTATCGATTGATACAAAGTCTTCTTAAGAAGCACAAGAAAAAAGACAATAATCACGATTAAACGTATACCTCAAGAACTAGATACACAGGCTGCTTCTGCAGCCAGTGTATCTATTCGAGAATATACATTCATTATAGGTTGTTTTTGAAACCTAAAAACAAGGTTCGTAGCTATAAACACTCATATTCACAACGAGCTCAGTGTATAGCTAAGACAAGTTGAATTTGCCCATATGGTAATTAACCTCGTCCTTGCATTTAAAAAGCTGACTGGTGGTTTTGGCTAGTTGCTCGGCAGTATCAGATGACCGTCGGGTAATATCGACGATTACCTGCATACTTTCGGAGAACGACTCGGCAGTCACATTTTGCTCCACCGAGGCGGTAGACAGGTTACCAGCCTGTTCAGCAACATTGTTGACCAGATCTGATACTGCCGTCAGGTTGGAACCAATATCGTCAACCTGCTTACGGGATGACAGTACCGACTGCTGACTCTGGTTCATGGCACAGACAGCCTTACTTGCATCATGGCGCAATGCCTCAATAATAGAGTGAATTTCCCGTGTCGATGACTGAGTACGCTGAGCCAGAAGCCTCACCTCGTCGGCCACCACAGCAAACCCACGCCCTTGCTCGCCAGCCCGTGCAGCCTCGATTGCCGCGTTCAATGCCAACAGGTTAGTCTGATCTGAAATGCTGCTGATCACCTCAAGAACCGAGCTAATATTCTCCGTCCCCTGCGCCAGGTGATCGACAACCTCGGCAGCATCGGACATATTGCTATCCAGCTGGCGAATATCTGAAATAGCAACATTCGTTACCTGATTACAGTGTTCGATTAACTGCTGACTTTGATTAGCACTGTCGGCAACCTCGACCACGCTATTGCTGATTTCTGCCATTGTGGCTGTCAGCTGGGTCATGGCTGCTGCCATCTGTTCAGACTCTGCCAGCTGCTGCTGTGCACCGCTACTATTTCCCTCGGCAATAGTGTCCATTTCCGAAGTTACCGTATTGAGCAACTCGAGGTTTTGGCCAATATCTCCGACCATATGACGAAGCGAGTTCGTCATATGATTTATTGCCTGAGACAAACTTGCCAGCTCATCACGAGCATCAGAAGAAAGCTGATGATATAGCTCTCCCCCCGCCAGTTTCTCGACAATACAAATGGTCGATTTGATCGGCTTTATCACCGAACGGGTGAGTACCAGGCCAATAACAAGGCTGGCTATCACCGCCGACAAACATACGATAAAGCCGACCCAAGTACTCAACTGTTTATCCTGCGCCATTTTCAGCTCAACATTAGCCACCAGCGTCTTAGCACTATCACGGACATCCATCGCTGCCTGCAGCATAAGATCTCGCGTTTCGACGGAAGCTTTCACCAAGCTACTAACTTGGTTAAGCTTACTACGATAAGCCGTAATCTCTGAAGGCTCCACATAGTTTGACCACAGACCTAAACTTGCTTCCCATGGTTCGAGCTGGGACAGTTCCAGGGACAGTTCGGTCTGAGTACGCCCCTGCTCAAGGCGAACAAGTAGCAACTGGGCCGAATCAGCCAGATATTGATCTGACCACCTCTGCTCTGTCTCGGCCATCTGTCTGATCAGTGCCTGGATTGTTGTAACTTGCTGGTGGAATTTACCGAACTCTTGACCGTACCTTATACTGGCGACTTCAAACCTCTCTGCCAACGGGCGATCATGACTCGAATTAAAAAGGTGTTTACTGGCCAAAAAATTATCGAGATTGACTTTATGCCATTTTTTAAATCGCTGAGCAAAAATTGGATCCCGGGTATTTAGATAACTATTTTCAAGCACCTGCAAACCAAAAACTTCACGAACACCTATATTGGCAATATTCAGCTGATTAATGCCATCCTCCGTGACTCGGCGGCTTCTCAAGCCTTCCCCATAAACAAGCAGAAGCATCACAATAATAATTGCAAAACCTGCACCTAACCGTTTACCAAAACTATACTGATCTAATCTGAACATTTCTTCTCCCCCCCAATATATCTACTCTCATCATTTTTTATATTCATCGTAGGTAGGATGCGCTCTAACATTTATGACTTTAATACTGAAAAAGACCAACGCCACCTCAACAGGATCGACGTTTCAATAATTGAATCGTGCAAATAACTGCCAGTAGTATACACAACAAAACGAAACACAGAGAAGACAAAAGCCACAAAAACAAGAAAACGAAACCAAACGAAGGTATGAAACTGTGATGTATAAACAAAAAGAACAACAAAACAAACGAAAACAAATTAATTATTGACTACATTAAAAGCCACCAAACAAAGATAAGCCCTATGACAATTGGCACTCACATAGTTAACCAACTACCAAACACTTCATTTAACGATGTAAAACCACCACTCCACACACCTTCAAAACCCTTCATTTAACACAACAAACCTTCGATACCTTTCGACACATTCCATTGATGTGATCAATCACACAGCACAAATACTTTCGATACCTTACGATACACAGCAACGTGAAAGCAAGGAAATTGCGTATTATTAAATAAAAATCTTTGTTACTCACTTCATAGTTCTAAAACTGTAATACCATTACTTCTCAGGAGTAGATTATGTCTATAAGCCGTCGCAGTTTGCTTAAAAGCATGGCTGCTACAAGTGTTGTAGCAGCGGGTGCTGTTACAACTGGATGTACATCATCAAAACGTTCAACTAAAGCACCACTGAATACTAAAAAGCCAAATCTATTAGTCATTTTTCCAGATGAAATGCGTGCACAATCACTTGGATTTATGAACCAAGATCCTTCACTTACGCCGAATCTGAATAAGTTTGCGAATGAAAGTGTTGTACTGAAACAAGCAGTTTCAAACTTCCCGCTATGTACCCCCCCTTTTCGTGGTATGTTGATGACAGGACAGTATCCTTACCGTAACGGTATCCAAGGTAATAGCCATACCCCCTATGCCTGGTAAATTTGGTGGTCAGGATTTTGGTATCGAACTTAAGCAACAGCAACGTACATGGTCTGACATTCTTAAAGAAGAAGGTTATAGCATGGGTTATATCGGTAAATGGCACCTTGATACACCTAAACCGCCATTTATCCCCTAGCTATAATAACCCAATGGAAGGTCGTTACTGGAACGACTGGACAGAGCCAGAAAAGCGTCATGGCTTTGATTTCTGGTACAGCTATGGTACTTATGATAAGCACATGACGCCTATGTATTGGACCAATGAAACCCCCACGCGATCAACCATTGCGCATTAATCAGTGGAGTCCAGAACATGAGGCGGATGTTGCGATCAAATATCTTCGTAATGAAGATGGTAAATATCGTGACAGCGAAAAACCATTTACTTTAGTGGTTTCTATGAATCCGCCTCACTCACCTTATGATCAGGTACCTCAAAAATATCTAGATCGCTTTGAAGGCAAAACCTCTAAAGAATTGAATAGCCGACCAAACGTAGTGTGGGGATAAAGAATACCTTAAAGGTTATGGCCCTGACTTCTTTAAAGAATACATGGCTATGATTAATGGTGTTGATGAGCAGTTTGGCCGCATAATCAACGAATTGGAACGCTTAAATCTTACTGACGATACTTTGGTTGTGTTTTTCTCTGACCACGGCTGCTGTATGGTTCTCACGGTAAACCAACCAAGAATAATCATTATGAAGAATCAATGCGTATTCCTATGATGTTCCGCTGGCCAGGTAAACTTTCCCCCTCGCAATGATGACATTCTATTTTCAGCTCCGGATATTTACCCAACTATGTTTGGTGTTATGGGCTTATCTGATTTAATTCCAGATACCGTTGAAGGTCGTAACTTTGCAAATACAGTTGCAGGTCTTCCAGGTGATGATAAACCTACCTCTCAGCTGTACACCTTTATGCCTTATGGTGGTCAATCTTATGGCCGTCGAGGTGTACGTACTGATCGTTATACTCTGTCCATCACTCGCAGAATTGGTAAGCCTTTAACTTACGTTCTTCATGACAATAAGAATGATCCTTACCAAATGGAAAACATTGCGAATGGAAATGAAGTACTAATTGAAAAAATCATTATTGAAGAATTAATCCCTTGGCTAGAAAAAAACCGGTGACCCTTGGCGACCTACCGAAATTCCTGTCAGTATTACAAATGCGTTTACCTAAACACACATAGTTTGCAAACCTCACCCTAATATATTTGGGGTGAGGCTGCTTCATTACCTCTTCATATCATAGACCAAACGTCCTATCACGCCGTCTTCAGTTGTACATAGTCATTGATAAATATGGATGTATATGTCCTTCGTCACCTAGGTAACTTTCAGTAATTACTTATTTTAGCATAAACAACCAACTCAGATATTAGTGGCTCAACGCGACTCTTCTAGTAAATAATCACCTCAATATATGTCGCTTACTTCGCTATTTATCCGGAGCAAACGCTTCATCTTAACCAAAGCAAAACCAATAAAAATAAGAATGTTTCTGTTACGTATTTTTTCAAGGTAGTTGCCACCAACAATATTTAAGCAGTTTATTAAAACATTATACCCATCTGCTTTTTTAGGTTCACTGATTGACAAGTTGTAGTCACAACCAGAAAAAATAAAGCACCGAACGTTTTCACGCTCAGTGCTTTATTTGCCTATTCGCTATCCTTTACGATATAAGCATAATAAGTACGCCAAAGAAATAAATTCAATTTTCCCGTCAAAGCCCCTGATTCATTAATCATCAGAGATATACAAATTGAAACCTGCAAGTTCTTTGCACTTAATGCTTAAACGAACAGAATAATACTAACATCATTAGCTTTAGAGGTTGAAAGCTGGTGCTTTATTTCTGCTCGAAGGTAATTACTTTGCCGTATAAGAATAAGAGAACAATAGCTTCATGTCGTTACGGTCAGCTTTGTAGTTCGTATCCTCTGAACGGAGATACGCAGGATAGAACTTAACATTCAGACCTTCTAGACCACCGTCCATGAACTTATAGCGAATGTTGTAATCAAGAGACTGCATTTTACCATCATAAGTACGAGCATCAGCTTTCGCTTTTACATCAGTAACAACATTCCAACCGTAGTTCGCACTTACTCCAGCACTTAGCTCTGGAATCCCCCCCCAATCAGCAAAGTTATAGTCAACACCAAACTTAACTGCATTTGTACCATCGGCAGCGAAATCGTCAAGCTGTGCTTTGGCTTGCAGGAATTTACGATTGTCTGAGTTCGCCCAAGGCGTTAAGCGGAAGTTGTACGCTTTTGTATCAGGCGCATCAGTTTGGCTATATGCTAAACGCCAGCTGAAGCCACCATGTTTAAGGTCAGCACCTAAACCAATATAGCTTTCATTTGACGCATCTTGAATTTGAGATACATCACCTTCAATGTATTTACCACCGTGATAGAAGACAGCAGTATTCAGTTTCAAATCTGAGCCTAGATCGAAGTTATACTTAACCAGTGCTTGCCAGTTTTTACGGTATTCCTTGCCTTCACCATAACCGAAATCAATCACACCGTTATCTAACTTATAGATAGCACCAACCGTATGAATAAAGTCGATATTCTCAGCGGCTGACATACCTTCTTCGCCCTGATGCCACTTATTCGTCAAGTCTTTAAACTTGCTTGACCAATCGTTTTTAAACTGATCAGCCCATGCATAACCAATGAGGAATTTACCGAATGAAGCTTTTGCTTCAGCACCACGGTAAGCATGTGGATTCAGGCCCCCCCAGCTTGAACGAATGGTACCGATATTAATACGAGTGTAACCACCACGTACTGCCAAGCCCATATCTTCGTTACCAAATTTTGCTTTAACTGCGGCAACGTTAAGAGAAGTGTTCGTTTTCTCACAAGGGTCATCAGTGACACCATCATCGTTACAGTCGTAATCATACAAAAGGATTTCTGATTGACCGACTGTATCCCCCCAACTTTAAGTTGGTACTTGCCCAAAGATCAAAACCAATTGTCTCTTTAAAATAACCTGAACGGTAATCAAGTGCTAATTGAAGCGTTTGGTTTTCAATTTGTGGTTTGTAATCGCCCTCAGCATTTTTTTGTTCGCGATCACGAATGTATAAGAAAGAGTGTAGTTTCGCGGAAGAATCTTCATAGAACGCTTTTTTCGCTAGATATGATAAATCTTCTGCTGCGGCGCTTGCATTACGAACATCGCTTTGAGCAAGTTCAGCGTTAGCATTTGCACTAAATGCTGCTAATCCCGCTATTACCGAGATTGTAAGCAGGGATAAGTTTTGATTTTTAGTTTTCATTAAATGACCTTTAATAACTCAATGATACTTAGCTTTTTGCTGAATCCGTTAGTATTTGATATCGATCCTGCCCCCAGGAAGAGTCAACCACATCAGCCTCTTGTAAAGGATTGCAATCACGGACATAACGCTTAACAAACCATTACTCACCTCTGAGGCTGTAACTAATAAAGACAAAACAAAAAATAAAAGACGAAAAGAATATACGCTAACTACAGGGTCAAAAGAAACGTTCAAGATCACAAAACGAAAACAAACAAAAAGAAATCAAAAGAAATCAAAAGAAACACAAAGAACAAACAAAAGAAAACAAAGGTCACACCGAAGCAATATGAAAGCTGCGGAATATCATTAACAATCACGAAACCTTGATTGCTTTCGAATCACCAAACAAAAGCGGCATTTTGAAAAAAATACCCTGTTGACGCCGGGATTAATTTAATGGGCCTATCATTTTTACAAGTGAAAATTAATCTCACCTTGCATATCGAAAGCTGTCCAGTTGTTTGGCTAGTTGCAACCTAAGGATGTGATGTGGAAAAAATTTATCTTTTGACTAGCATTAAAATGCAAATACTAAAAAAGGATAATTACATGAGAATAACTGCTATCTTATTTTGTTGGTTAATCTTAGCGGGATGTACCACTTCACCAAATCTATCGACATCATCATATCAACCATATGATGATGTAAATGATATGGAAGAACGTGATGAAGCCCTGATATATGATGACGAGAACCGTAACGAATAAAAAGGTTAGAATTAAAAGGGAGCCAGTGTAGCCTTTCTTAAGTAAAGGTCCGCCTTATTAAAGGTGGTTTTGAATAGGGCCCCCCCCTTAAAGGGGGCGCATGATACTGTTAATTTTTCAATAAAACACACCGCCATAGGCGGTGTGTTTTGAGATAACAATGAAAGAACAGATTATCCAAATGAACTCATACTTTCACTTATCACCGCTAAACCTTTCGTTTTTGGTTTCGATCTCATTTATTACATTTCGATATATTTCTTTCAGGCTTAATGAGTACAATTAATTACGTTAGATAAAAATAAAGATAAGGAAATGAGCTTTAATCTCACCTGTCTAATCTTGGTTTAATTTATCCGTTCTAAATTATACATCTCTATTGTATTAAGGTCATGTTATGTCAATCTCTCGTCGAAGCTTTATAAAAGGTGCGACTATCGCTGGTACTGCCAGTGCATTTTCACCAACAGTCTTCGCAAATAAAACAAACTCTGTTGTTATTAATAAACCCACTAACCCTAAAAACATTCTGATTATCACCGCAGATCAGTTAGCAAAAAAAGCGGTCGCCGGTTATGGCAATGATTTTGTTAAGACTCCTGCAATGGACTCTATCATTAACAAAGGTACACGCTTTGAAAATGCCTACTGCCCATTCCCTCTTTGTGCGCCATCACGCGCAAGTTTCTGGACTGGTCGCTTGCCACACCAGACGGGTATTATTGCGAACAGTAGCCCAAACATTCCAACTCCATGGAAACGTTAGGTAATATTTTCAACCAAGCGGGTTATGAGTGTGTCCATTTCGGCAAACAGCATGACTACGGTTCATTGAAAGGATTTATACGAGCGGATCAAGTACAGAAAGATGTTGCAACAACTTCGGCTTTCCCTGTTAACTATGATTCACGTGAGGATGTTTATTGCTTAGAAGAGAGTGTTAAGTTCCTGAAGGAAAAGACAAACAAAAAACCTTTCCTAATGGCGGTTGAGTTCAACAACCCACATAACATTTGTGGTTGGGTTAGTAAATTTCAGGGTGAGCACGGTGACATTAACGGAATTGGTGAGTTACCAGAACTACCTGAAAACTTTGAAGTCAATGATGATCTAATGAGTCGTTCTAAGTCAGTACAATATGCTTGTTGTACGCATAACCGTACTCGTCAAACATCTCACTGGAATGAACTTAACTTTCGTCAGTATCTAAAAGCTTACTACCATTACACTGAGCTAGCTGATGATTGCATTGGACAAGTTTTGAACACCTTAAAAGAGACTGGTCACGATAAAGATACTCTCGTTGTATTTTTTGCTGACCATGGTGATTCAATGGGCGCGCACCGCTTGGTGACTAAAATGAACTGGTTCTATGATGAAACGACTAACGTTCCTTTTGTATTCTCTGGCCCAGATATTAAGCAAGGAAATCAGTTAAACCAGCTTGTATCTCTTTGTGATTTACTTCCGACGTTGTGTGACTATGTAGGCTTACCAATACCTGAACATATTTATGGAAAGTCTGTCTTACCATTGCTGCAAGGTAAACAGGTAGATGACTGGCATAAAGAGGTTGTTTCACACTGGCACACAAACCGTGAAATGACAATTCAACCAGCTCGCATGATGCGCACAGAGAAATACAAGTACATTGTTTATCGTGAAGATAGTGATGAAGAACTTTATGACATGATTAATGATCAAGGTGAAATGAAGAATCTTAGTAAAGATCCTGCGTTCGCCAGTGTACTTGAGGAAATGCGTAGTCGATTTAAAAATTATGTCGCTAATACTGTTGATCCGTTCTTCACCCAAGAGGTAGTGGTTGATAAACGTTGGCGTAGTCATGAGCTTGGTTATCACAATCATGAAGGTGATTCATCAATAGATATTTATCTCCGTGAAATTCGCCCACTAGAAAAAAAGAAAGATGTAAAAGCGATTGAGGCGGCAAAACAAGCAGTCGTTACTGCTGCTCGCGGATCTTATTGTAAAGCGTAATATCTGTTGTCATTGACGCGAACATGATAGGTGTTCGCGTCCAGGCCCGAATTTGCCTTTGCTTGACATCAAATACCGAATGAAGCTTTTTTTCTATCACAATATAGCCGATATAAAGTCACGATATTCATCGTCGCGCTACAGGCTTCTAGCAAGGAACCACCAATAGAACCCAAAGCAATATTATTGCCTAACCACAATAATGAGCCAGTCAGCAAGCCTAAGCGTAGTCTGATCCCATCCAGCATAAAAAGTGAGTATGTTCCTACACAGATTCCCAGCACCCCCCCAAGCACTTCACTCTGCCGCTGAATTGTGAGAAATCCAACACAGCTAAATAGAAGAAAAACTACCATCACGAGCCTGGAACGGACTTTTATCGTGATTAAATTCCTAACCATCGAAACTGCTGCACAGAATGCAGATGAAAATGAACTAAGTAAAATGAAGTGGAACACATTCATCAAACATAATACTGCCATCCACAATTTCAGTTTTGCATCCTTTTTCTGATAAAACGCAAATAATCCGATAGCGAAACTAAACAATCCAAATATTTGTGCAATCAGATAGGTATATTGATCTGACATGAATATAGTGTTCTCTTGTGAACGAAAAAAAAGCCCCCTCTTTCATTCAATTTTACAGAATTAAAAAGAGAGGCAGATTAACTCAGGTATTGTTTATTGTTACTTAACTAGCTTGCAAGAGCCAAAGGTGTCCGGATTATGAAAGTTCGGTTTTGCTGTTTGAGGATCAATCCATGTCATCCAGCCCTTATCCAAACTACCATCGTTACGCGGGGGTAAATTCAGCGCGCATCAAAGCACACAGCAGTAGTGATTGCTTGTTATCCTGCCAAAGTCCCAGCTCAGAAATTGTCGTTAACGGTAGTTTACCTTCAACAATATAACCGTTATTCATGATGCTGGTCTTTGTCTCGAGACCAGGCCAGTTCCAGTTGCTATCCAGAGAGGCACGCTTTTTCTTCACCATATCGTAAGACGCTTCAGCACTGAAAACTCGCGCTTTGGGATCCACTTCCATTGTATAATAGGCAGATAACTGTGGATCTTTCGCCAGGAAAATTTCCACTCGATCTGAGTCAAGGATCGCACGCTCAGGATCCGTACCAATGGCCAGATGCTGCTCTTCTACCACATAGCGAAAGTAAACGGCTTTCTTATTCCATACTGCGCGAAACTCGGTATCGGGTGCAACATCGCCACGCCACGGAAAGGTAAAACGGGTTAATGGAACCGCTTTTTCCCAAGCTTCATCGGCGCCTTGACCGTCGATTACCGGAGCTTCTTGTGTGAAGTTAATCTCATAAGTAGTCATCGCATCAGAGGCATTGGCTTGCATAGCAACAACACTGGCTAATAATAGGGAATAGACGGTAAGTTTCTTTTTCATAATAAGTTCCTGTTATTTTTATCTTGCTTATTTTCCATTGATTAAAAAAACTGATTTTATTTTCATAAAATCAGCTTGAATTTTTAAAGATTAATTTTGACCTATTTTCGATTATTCAGCCAAATGCACAACTTCTGTTGCCGCCAGCATAAATGCACCTGCGCCATAGTCGATATTATGTTCAAACTTTACATCGCGAGGATTAAAGGCGGGAAGCTGCACCCACCCCCATCATACCGTTATCGTGAATACAGCCTTGTAATGCCTGCCAGGCTTTCTCGACTATCGGCAGATAGGTGTCACTATCAAGCTGACCGTTGTTTATTCCCCATGCCAGGCCATAGCAGAATAACGAGGTTGCACTGCTCTCCGGAGCCGGGAAGCTTTCCGGATCGAGCAGGCTAGTACGCCAGAAGCCATCTTCCTGCTGGTACTTAATCACTTCGGCTGCAAGGTTATTAAACAGTTCAAGGTAACGGCTGCGCTCGGCATAATCCTCTGGCATACGTGCCATCAGACGCGGCACCGAAGCCAGCATCCAGCCGATGCCGCGTGACCAGAATACCTTCTCGCCGTTAGCTTCGCGAAGCTCTGCCCCACCGTCACCGAACTCATCACGGTACTTCTGGCCTAGCACAGTTGGCATGTAACGGTAATCACGGTAAAACAGGCCCGTTTCAGGATCGTAAAGATGATCAATCGCGTCCCAGAATGCCGTATTCATGTAATCGAGGTACTTGCGCTCGCCGGTCACTTTCGACAAAGCCGCAAAGGCAGGTGGTGCCATGAACAGCGAGTCCACCCACCACCAGTCGCGATGGCCTGGTTTCGGCTCATCAAGCATAACATCGAACGCTTAATGGTCGGCTCCAATGCTTCAGGGGATATTTATTGTTGGGTAGATATCCAGATAAGCTTGGGGCACAAACATGGTCATCAGCAAAACGCGGAAATGCGCCGGTCCGAAAACCTGTGTGCAGTGCGTAATTCATCACCCCCGTCAAGGTATTCATTATCGTCAGTTGCCATCCATGCAGCAGAAGCACAAGACCAGAATACGCCTCGTTCCCAGTCCGTATCCTTGATAAAACGAGTCGCGCCACTGCGGCGAATCACAGAACGAGTCTGGTTCGCTGCTTGGTAGCGGTAGACACGTTTTAGCTGCTTTAGTACATGTTCTTTCGTCAATGTCATGTCATCACCTATTAGCGAGCCAACCAGCCGCCGTCAACAGCAAGGGTGTAACCCGTTACGTAATCTGAAGCCGGGGAAGCCAGAAAGATAACAGGACCGGCCATATCTGATGGTAGCCCCCCCCAGCGACCAGCAGGAATACGTTCCAGGATGGCCTTGTTGCGCTCTTGGTCTTCACGCAGCGCCTGTGTGTTATTGGTTGCCATATAACCCGGGGCGATAGCGTTCACAGTGATATTGTGTGGGGACAGTTCAGTAGCCAGTGCACGGGTAATACCCATGACCGCAGACTTGGATGCAGTGTAGGAAATAACACGGATACCGCCTTGGAAAGACAGCATAGAAGCAATATTGATGATCTTGCCGCCATTGCCTTGCGCAATGAAGTGTTTAGCAACAGCTTGAGACAGGAAGACAACCGCTTTTTGATTAATGGCGATAACGTCATCCCAGTTATCATCTGAGAAATCCAGCAGGTCTTCACGACGAATAATACCGGCATTGTTTACCAGAATGTCAACACGACCCATTTCAGCCACCGCCTGGTCAACCAGTGCAGTCAGTGCTTTTTTGTTCGAGTCGTCGATAAGGTTGGCAGTGATGTAGTGGAACTTGCGGCCCAGCGCTTCAACTTTCTTACGCGTTTCTTCAGCAGGGACATAACCGATACCCAGAATGTCAGCACCAGCCTGTGCCAAACCAACCGCCATGCCTTGACCAAGGCCTGTATCACAACCTGTAACGATGGCAACTTTGCCTGATAAATCAAACATATTCATTTGGAATTCCTAATTAAAAAGGCTGCGGTATAGCAGGCAGTGGACGAATCTGTTTTCGAGCCTTTTGCCATACCGCAAATTGAGGGAGAGGATTATTTCAGGTCGCTCATCGCAACGTGGTCCATGTCATGGAAGGTCTGGTTTTCCCCCACCATGCTCCAGATGAAGGTATAGGCAGCCGTACCCACGCCAGAGTGAATTGACCAGCTCGGACTAATCACGGCTTGCTCGTTACGCATTACGATATGGCGTGTTTCCTGTGGTTCGCCCATATAATGGAAAACAATGTTGTCGTCTTTCATGTTGAAGTACAGATACACTTCCATACGACGCTCATGAGTATGACAAGGCATGGTATTCCACAGGCTGCCCGGTGCTAACTCAGTCAACCCCCCCATAAGCAGCTGGCAAGTTGGTAGTACTGCAGGATGAAGGTACTTATTAATGGTACGTACGTTGCAGTTTTCCTGACTACCTAGCGTTTCGGGGGACGCATCTTCACGCGTGATCTTGCGCGTTGGATACGTCATGTGGGCTGGTGCACTGTTTACATAAAAACGCGCGGGCTTTTCTGCCGACACACTTTCAAACTTAACGTCTTTGGCACCCTTACCGACATAAATTGCTTCGCGAGTACCGATCTCATAGGTTTCGCCATCAACAATCACCAACCCCGGTTCACCGATATTGATTGCACCTAGTTCACGGCGCTCCAGAAAGAAATCAACGCCAATTTCCTTGCCGCCTTCAAGCGTCAGCGCTTCAGTTGTCGGTACGGCACCACCGACAATAATGCGGTCAATGTGGCTGTAAGTCAGGTTGATCTGGCCAGCCTGAAACATACCTTCAATCAGAAACTGCTCGCGTAGCCCGGCAGTATCAAGTTGCTTGGCATGTGCACTGTGAATTGGTTGACGAATTTCCATGTAAAACCTCTTATTCATTTGTTTAGCAAGGCAGACAGCGCTATTTGGTCGCTTCGGTTTGATAGGCCCACTCGCCTTTGATTAACGTGCCCTGCACCTGTAAATCTTCATTCATAATAGTGAGACTGGCTTCCATTCCCTTGGCGATACTGCCAAGACGGTGAGCAAGCCCCCAAATAATTGGCCGGAACAGACGATGCCATCTGCACTGCTTCCCATTCTGGGACATGGCTTTCGAAAACCATGTTTCGTAGCGCCTGATCCAAACTGCAGGTACTTCCTGCCAGCGAGCCACAGGTCGTACGTGCTTCACCGCCAGTGACGGTGATCATCTGTGCCCCCCCTAGCTGATATTCACCATCATCGAGACCACCTGCACGCATACAGTCGGTTATCAAGCAATGCCCTGATACCCTTTCATCCGATAGGCAAGCTGCATCATGACTGGATTCACATGAATACCGTCGGCAATAAGCTCGGCCAGCATGTCATGATAGAGAACGGCGCCGCAGCACCCCCCCGGCTCGCGGTGGTGTAGGCCGCGCATACCATTAAAAAGATGAACCCCGCAGTCAGCACCGCGATGGAACGCCTCGGTTACCTGATCGAAAGTCGCATCGGTATGGGCAACCGATGTTTTAATCTGGTGTTCCGCGAGCCAGCTAATCGCTTCCATTGCCCCCTTGCGCTTCCGGTGCCACCGCAGCTCGAATCAACGAATCACCGGCAACTTCATGTAGTTGCTCTAGCTCGCCAATAGTGGGAGATTTCAAATAGGCCGGAGGGTGAGAACCGCGATGAGGTTCGGTGAAATAAGGCCCTTCCAGAAAACTGCCCAATAACTCGGCACCCTGCTTTTGCGCTTGCTCGGTAAAATGGCGAACCTGACGCAAAGCGCTGAGAATATCGTTCCACGGCGCTGTCACAGTCGTACCCACCCAGCCAACAACGCCGGTTTGAGGCAGTGCATCGGCAATCTTCTGTAACGCAGCATCCGTTGCATCCATCACATCCGCGCCCTGACGACCATGAATATGGATATCAATGAGGCCCGGCATCAAAGACTGTCCTTTTAAACGGATAACCGGACAGTCTTTAGGAAGATCCGTTGTCAAGGCTTCGATTTTGCCCTCAGCAATCACCACAGCCGTATCTGTCACGATCCCTTCGGGGGGTAAACACGCGGTCGGCGAGTAAGGCATAACGCATACTTATAGTCCGTCTTCACATTCAGCGACTGGCTCTGGCGCCATTACAGCTTCCAGCTCTTTTCGCATGTCTTGCATGCAAGAGGAACCAATCTCCAATAAAATCTCAACCAGCTCCTGCAAGCTGACACCGTCGCGCTCGAATGCCGCGTTGGCAATCATTGGCAGGTTGGCTCCACCAATCAGTTCAATATTCTGCGTATCCATCATGATTGACAGTGCGCGGTTACATGGCGAGCCGCCCGGAATATCAGTCAGGAACAGCACCCCTTCACCCGAATCAACCTGCTTTGCGGTCTGGCGAAGCTGTACTTCTAGCTCCTCTGTCGACATTGACTCGACAAAATCAATAAATTCCATTTGGTCTTGTTCGCCCGCAATCGCCTGAACAGCCGACTGCATGCCTGATGCGAAATTAATATGACCCGAAACAACAATACCAATCATCTGAAAATCCTTGATAAGGGGGGGAATATCTCCCCCCTGAACTATCGAAACGTAATTACTTAAAGAATGCCGAGGAAGTGGCCGACAACACCGGCGGCAAGGGTTGAGAAAATCAACACCGGCGGTTTCGCCCAGAAGCCCGTCCCTTTCACCATCTTGAGCATGAAGAACACCAGTGCCAGCGGCAAAATGTTCGGCATCACCTTGTCGAACAAGGCACTTTGCAGTTCAACGACCTTCCCTCCCAGTTCGAGCGAGGCCGTGGTCTGCACCCGAATGAAGGTGGCCGATAGCGCCCCCGATAACAAAGATACCCATGATGTTGGCCGCTTTTGCCAGCTTCTCAGTGGCATCGCTCATGTTGACCATCGCGGCGGTACCCGCTTTGTAGCCCATGAACATCAGGCCGAAGTACACGGCAAAGTGAACAACCTGGTACAGGAAGAAGAAGACAAACGGACCGGCAATAGAGCCTTCCATTGCAATCGACGCACCCAGTGCTAACGTCAGTGGCATCAGGGTCATGTGGTCGATCGCATCGCCGATACCACCTGTTGGCCCCCCCATGCCCCGCCACTTTCATGACATTAACCGTTGATGGTTTTTCTTTGTTCTCTTCCATTGCGATGGCAGTACCAAGCAAGAAAGTAAACAGTTTTGGACTCGCGTTGAAGAACTGAAGATGGTTCTTTAACGATTTTGCCAAGTCACGTTTGTTGTCGCCGTGGATCTTTTTCAGTGCAGGGATGATGGAGTAAGCAAAACCACCCGCCTGCATACGTTCAAAGTTGAAGTTACCTTCCATGAACAGGCCACGCAGAGCACAAATCCAAAGATCTTTTTTCGAGATCACTTTACGTGGTGTGGTGTCTTCGTATGAATCAATACCATCAACCAGACTTTCATGAACCTTGGTGTTTTTACCGGCTAAAGTGCCTGCTGTGATATCAGATGCCATCTTCAAATTCCTCTACTTGTTGATTGTTAGAATTTCCATTATTTCCACTGAAGAAGTAGTACAGAGCTGCCGCTGACGCGCCCAGTATTGCAACAGCCATGATTGGTAGTTTGAGGTAGGTTGTCATCACGAAACCGATGAAGAACACACCAGCCACTTCTTTTGACCACATGATTTTAAGCAGCATTGCGAAACCAATTGCCGGTACCATCTTGGCACCAATACCCAAGCCTTCTAGCAACACCTTCGGTGCGTTTTCATCAATCCAGCTTGCCGCATGCTCACCAAAGTAAACCGTTACGAAAGCCACAAGCGCATACATCAAAGAGCGTAAAGATATGGTGGTGATAAGCAGTCTGTCGATCCCCCGCTGAATCACCAGTTTCTGCGAATCGATCCGCTTTACCCATAGTGAAAGATGTCAGAGCGAAGAAACCAATAACCAACATCTGCATCAGTACGGCAATCGGCATACCGACACCCATTGCGACTTCTGCTGATTGCCCTGTCATCACGGCAAAAGCAACGGCAGCAATCGTACCCATGGTGACATCTGGTGGCTGAGCACCAGCATTAGGCACTAAACCTAGCCAGGCCAATTCCAGAGTGGCACCAGCAATCAGACCAATTTGCATATCACCCATAATCAGGCCGACAACCGGGCCGGTAATGAGTGGACGGTGGATGTTCAACGCGACATCGTATTTATCGATACCACAGAAGAACGCCCCATACAGCGACTAGCGCAGCTTCAAAAAACATGATTTATTCCTTTGTTAAATCTCTGTTTATAGTGGGTATGACACGGCTTACGCCGACGTCATGGCAAGTTCAAGAACATTTATAGGTGTTTGATCGGGGGGGTGTTTTGCACGGTACAAATCACACCACGCTCAACCATTCGTTCAAACGCATTCAAATCTTTGTCATCAACCGAAACAGTTTTTGCAATCTGGCGTTTACCTTCATGGAAGTGCATGTTGCCGACATTGCAGTGGGTCAGTGGCACGCCCCCCCTCGACCAGTCGGGCTACATCTTCAGGGTTGTTGCACAGAATGAAGATTTTTTGTTTAGGAGACGCTTTATGAATAACGTCGATCGTTTTTTGAATTGAGAAAAAACGAACCGCATACTCGCCGCCGGCTGATGCTTTCATACCAGCTTGCATAAAGGCGGCATTCGGTCCCCTCTGCAGCATCATCATTGGCGACAAGAATTAGATTTGCTTCTGTGTGTTTACCCCAAGTAATACGGATCTGACCGTGTAAGAGACGCTCGTCGATACGCGTCCAAACAATGTTAGGTGCAGTCATAAGAGTTCTACCTCTTCTATTTATTAAAGTTATGGATCGTGACACCTTGAACCACCCGGTTTACTTCACCGGTAGGACAAGGGTTATCAGGCGTGTTACCCAAAGCCAATGCACGATGAAATGCATAAATCTGAGCAAAAATAATGTACGGGAATAGGAGTTCGATATCGGTGGCTGTTTCCATTGCCGGAACATGCCAGTAATCACCATTAGTCACTTGTTCATCAAGTTGCGCGGTAACGGCAATAACTTTGCTTGCGATCTTGTCGCGGCGAAGTTCATTCAGCAGGTCAAGGTCATATTGACGGGTATATGGGTTGTTCGAGATATACACCACAATAAGGGTATCGCTATCAACGATAGACTTTGGACCATGGCGGAAACCAAGTGGAGAATCATACGTCGCCACAACTTTACCGGCAGTCAGTTCAAGTAACTTCAGTGCAGATTCCTGAGCCAAACCTTGCAAGCCGCCACTACCCAGATAAATAACCCTACTGAAATCTAATGTTGCTATATTACTGAAAGGCATATTAATTTCTTTGATCAGCCCCCCCTCAGAACATAAGCACAGTCTTTCAACTTCTTTCGAATGGTCATTTTTTAAGTCAATAACCGAAAAAGCAGCCAACATCATCGAAGAAAAGCTAGAAGTCATGGCAAAAGACTGATCGTTCGTCTCTTCTGGCATTAGCAATGCGAAGCTGCGACTATCACCAACGCTGTTTTTATACAACTTTCCGTTACCGTTGCAGGTCAGCACCAAGTGGTAACAATTGGTCAGACACTGATTAGCCAACTCGACAGCTGCCACACTCTCGGGCTATTGCCAGAACGAGCAAAGGAAACCAACAAGGTCGGTAAATCTTCGGCGAAGTACTGGTAAGGATTAGAAACCAGATCCGTTGTAGCAACGGCTTCAACCCCGGCGGCCAGTTTTTTCCGTCAATGCCGGTGCCAACGCGCGACCAGCAAATGCCGATGTTCCTGCCCCCCCTGTCATTACAATGCGTAGATCCTGATGCGCCAGCACCTCGCTCATAAAAGCTTCAATTGCAGGAAGACACTCTCGGTAAGTCGCCTCAGTTTTGCGCCAACATGAAGGTTGTTGATCAATTTCTTTTGCTGTCCAGAAAGCTCTCAAGCGTTCCAGCTCCTGCTCTGAGTAGCCCAGATATTGGTTCATAATGTACCTCTTAACCTTTATTTAGTTTGCAGGCTTTCGCATAGCTACGAAGCACCTGACGAATTTTTTCGAGAACCAAAGCCTTAGGCTCAGACTCAATCAGTCCTGCACGAACCGCTTGGAACTGTTCAGGTAAATACTGACTTAATAAGGGGGGGAGTGGAATGCCTGTACGAGATAGGTTGGCAAACAATGTTTCCTGAGCTCGATGAATTTGTTCATCTGGCCAGTAATAACGAATGCGGTCACTGAAGCTATAACAACGGGCAAAACGCTGTTGGTGTTCGTCACCGTGGTAATATTTGTTCCAATAATCTGGCGCATCGCACATCTGTTGCTCGATCATCTCACGAAGGTTCGAGCAGTGGGCTTTGGCAACAATTTCTTCTTCGATATCACAAAGGTTGAACAACGCCTCACGCATGGCAAAGGTCAGGGCCGGGCCAACTTTAAGGATTGCAAAATGCCCCTCGACCAACGCCTGATACGCTTTGTCAGTCTGATAATCTGTAGAGTGCGCTTCAAAGATAAGGTGATCATAGCCATCAACAACACAGCTCAGTGACTGTGCGTTCTCCGGGCAGTAATCAATCACACCGGTATGGTCAAACTCGACGCCCGGCTGAACAACCAACCCGATAACCCGCGGCCAGCAATCAACAACACCAGCATTCTCAAAAGCGGATTTGTGGCATTCGATAGTTTCTTGCGCAGCTTGTGGTGATGTTACTTCCAGTTCATCAAGCTCTTCTGCAGCACCGCCCGGTACTGGTACTTCAGTACCAATGACATAAGTAACATCGCTGCATCCAAAAGTTGAAAGCGCCGTTTTTTCTGCAATTTTAGCGAGTCTGGCAGCACGTTCAGCGACAATCCCATCCGATAGTGGCATAGGGTCGCCCAGGCAGGACATGCTGCAATCAAGGTGAATTTTCTTGAAACCAGCAGCAACATAAGCAGCAATTAGATCATCAGCATTACGCATAGCCTCGTCGGCATCGAGTGCCTGCCAACGATTTGGCCCGAGGTGATCACCGCCAAGAATGAGTTTTTCAGTGGGGGAATTGAAGCAATTCCGCCATCTCCAATACAAAGTTTCGAAAGTCCACAGGCGTCATACCTGTATAACCGCCAAATTGATCGACCTGATTGGAGGTAGCTTCAATTAATAATAGTGAATCGTCGCTCAACGCCTGCTTGAGAGCAGCTTCAATCACCAGAGGGTGTGCTGAACAAACGGAATAAATACCGTTTTGCTCGCCTGCTTTATGGCGTTGAACGAGATTTTGAAGGGTGTTCATGTACTAACTCCATAATCAACATCTGAAATGCTGCTATGGCGTTAGTGGATTAGTACTCTTTTTCTACAATGATCACATCAACTTTCATTTCCCGAAGACCCTGTACGTAATCTTCTGGAATATCAGAATCAGTAACTAAGGTATCAATATTTCCGAACTCTCGAATCATATGGCAGCTGCGTTTACCGAACTTACTTGAGTCAGCAACAGCAATTACCTGTTCAGAAATTTCACACATCAAGCGGTTCAGACTAGCTTCCTGCTCGTTGTGTGTTGTGATACCGGCTCTTAAATCAAAACCGTCCACACCCAAAAAGACCTTATCAAAACGATAGTTCTTTAAGCTGTGTTCGGCTTGAGAGCCAGAAAAAGAGAGTGCGTTCTTACGAAGCACACCACCCGACATCAGAACCTCTATTCCAGGCGCCGATGCCAACTCCATCGCAACATCCAGACCATTGGTCATTACTACTACATCTTCCAGCGACTTAAGGCTGGTTGCGATTTCTCGCGTAGTAGTTCCCGAATCCAGAATTACTGTGTCACCACTTTCAATAAGTTTCGCAGCAGCCTGGCCGATGAGAGATTTAATGCCTGCATTTTGGCGGCGTTTCTCATGGACAGTCAGTTCTGCGATCACCCCAGTATTGGGAATGGCGGCGCCATGAGAGCGGACGACATAGCCATTCTTTTCCAAAAAACTGAGGTCACTACGAATCGTGACACTAGAGACATCAAACTGTGCAGCAAGGTCCTCGACACGGGCTTTACCATCACGGTTAACCACGTTGACAATTTCCATGCGCCTTTCGACAGCACTTTTCACTTTACCTTGTCTCCTTACGAAATCAGCAAAATCTCTTTCGCTTGATTTCGAATACAGCTTACACCTAAAAACGAAAGCAACAATGCGTCATATTAAAACTTTTGATCTCTTTCACAATCTTTCGCATTGTTACGTTTACTCTTGCGTGAACTTACGCATCTGTTCATATCATAACCTTCGAAAGGTTTATTGCCAAACTCAAACCGTAAATATACGTCGCAATTTTAGCTATTTGTATGATCTATCTTACAGGTAACTTTCGATAAAAGCTTAAAAATGCTTTCGATTTCTTTTTTGTGATCAAAAACACAGCCACCCCAATTTCGATCACTTGCGACTAGAAATAGCTCGTAAATAAAGAATCCCAAAACAAGATAATACAAGACCAATGAAAGAAGAGGTGCTTTCATTTGTTTTAAGACACCAATACATTTCACATTCAGGAGAACACTCGCGCTCTCTAGGTATTAGAGTGGGGATTTGTGGTGTGGCAACCTTGTGAGCTTGACCCCCTTGTTATAAGCCTGATGGTAAGGCTTAGCCCCTTTAAAGCCCGGTAACAGCGAGTGGTGGATATTGATGGCCTTTCCTACCCCAGCGAACGCACATTTCATGGGAGAGCACCTGCATATAGCGGGCTAGCACCAGTAGCTCGCAGCCGGTTTCATCTAAGACGACTTGTACCTGAGCTTCCTGCTGCGGTTCGGTAGCGGTATAACAGATCGTTCAGACAGTGATCATATTTAGACACCATGATCACCACTTTGGGCCGATAACCTGACGGCGTCAGCTCCCAGTCCATATCAAATGCTTCGGCCCGCTCTGCAAAGGTATTGCAAAACGCAGATTGCTCAAGCGGTGCATTATCTTTCATGCGGAATACAGCGCGGATAAAAAAGCGGTGGTTCAGAGCATCGTCAAAGGAATTTAGCTCCGTGATGTAACAGCAAAATTACCGCAGAAAGCGGGTTACAACATCCACCGTACCCGATCGCCCGGGGCAGCTTGCGGTCAAAATATAGGTCAAACTTTGCTGGTTCATATCCTCATCCTATTCTGCTCTTCGAGAGCTATACAGGGACACAATGCAGGGATTCACTATAAGAATATGATTTGAAAATAACTTAACCTTATTCTTATGGCTCAACTTCCTCGTACGTTTTAGCCATCTCTTCTGGGGGGGCAATGCCATAACCGCCATCAGCAAGATAACCATCTTTGTACACTGTCATACCCTGTTCATTCCATTCGACCGCAATCACTGCGGTTTCACCATCCTCGCTACCCAACAAGGTTAATACGTTATCGGTTATGGGAATAGCCTTTATGGTTTTAAGCCGTTTGAACGGTGCAAACTGACTATACTCCGGTATTTCACCATAAGTCGCTTCCCACTTGTCTTTGGGGACCAGCCATTCATTAAACACTGCGCACTGACCGGCTCGGGGGGGTTGCGGGCAATCACCACAGTATTGGATACTTCATTCTCAGTTTCTAATTTAGGTTTGCCATTTTCATCGGCAACATAAGTTGGAAACGTCCGGCCAAGTTCACTACGGTGTGGCAAACGACCGTAGGTCAGCGCTTTCTTACGGAACTCTTTGGCAGAATCAAACTCAACCATCACTTCCGAGATATCCTGGAAGGCCACTGGGGGCTATTTCGGCTGATACACTAAAGCTCGACGATCCCATAAAGGAAACAACGGCCGTCGCAAGCAAAACGTTTTTCATTCTATTTCTCTATCAGATCAGGCTGAATATACAGGGCTATGGTAATACCAAATGATCCAATTACATAATTTGGTATAACCGGTTGAATTAAGCTTGTTTTGCCATCGCCTTAACCCGGCCAAAGACTGACAGGCCGGCAAGTACCACCGCCCCCCCTGAAAGCAACCCTATAGCCGCATTAATAAGCGCAGGTAACATCAGGACGCCGCCTGGGATCATATCAACCCGCTCTGTAAGATGGTGAACCAAGACATGGGAATTTGGAATACTATGGACAACAATGCCGCCCCCCCAACCAAGAACATCGCAATGGTGCCGACCACAGCCAGGAACTTCATCAAATACGGCGCAGCATTGATCAAGCCGTTACCGATAGCATGTTTAAATGAGGCGACATAGCTATTTTTGACCAGATACAACCCTAGATCATCAAGTTTGACTATGCCCGCTACCAAACCATAAACACCAATTGTCATCAATATAGCAATCAGGCTTATCACTAGTACCTGAGTCACCATGGGAACCTCTTGCACTGTTCCCAGCGCTATCACGATAATTTCCGCCGACAGAACAAAATCAGTTCGGATAGCTCCTTTGATCTTTTGTTTTTCAAACTCAACGAGATCGTCGGCCTTGTCCATGTCTTCCAGCAGTTCAGATTCTTCCAAGCAGGGGGGGAATGGAACAATTTCTCGACCACTTTTTCAAACCCTTCGTAGCAAAGGAACAGGCCACCGATTAGCAACATGGGCGTGATCAGCCACGGGGGGGCAATCGCGCTAATAAGCAGAGCAGCAGGAACCAGAATTAACTTATTACGGAATGACCCTTTAGCAACGGCCCAGACAACCGGTATTTCCCGTTCGGCCCTCACGCCTGAAACCTGCTGGGGCATTTAACGCCAAATCATCACCCAGCACACCTGCCGTCTTTCGAGCAGCCACTTTACTCATAACCGCAACATCATCGAGTACGGTCGCAATATCGTCTAACAAGGCTAATAAACTTGCTCCAGCCACATAGCACTCCTAACAATCAGATTTTATGAGAATATTTTCTAACCATAGCGAACGTTCTCATTTTTGCATCAAGCTGTTCGTGATTTGCCGCCAGTTATTTAATTTCTATCGGAAAAATTAATGCTATACCCAAACGACCTCAATTCACTAATGTTGCAAGATACTATCTGCCACAATCTTGTCAATTAGCGGGCCTGAAAAGAAATTGTTTGCTGTTTTGACGACCACTAAATCAAGATCTTTGATGATGGCGATCTCCTGCCCGCCATAGCCCACAGCCTTGATGGATGGGTATTTCTTGCCTTGATGGTAATAGGCAGTATTCCACCAGAAGTAACTATATTTATTGCCCTGTGTATGGGTTGGCAATACAGGTTTTGTCGATTCCTTGATCCATTCGCTGTCAAAAAGCTGCTTACCCTGCCACTTGCCCTCATTCAGCACTAGCTGCCCTAGCTTCAACATATCCCGCGGCCTCAACACTGCGCCTCCGGCAACATTGGAACGCTGATCTTTTTGTTTAATCCAGAATGCATTTTTAAAACACAGTGCCGACAAAGGGCCTTTTTGGGCATACTTGCTCACTGACGACTGCTTGCTGGCAACACGGAGTATTTCTCCCATCACACTGACCGTTTTACCACTGTATGTAAAACTGTCTCCCGGGCTGGCTCAAAGGCTGCGACAACGCATAAGCAATAGAATCATCACTGTCGAATTCTTCGCTTCGTAATTCTCGGGCATCTTCATATAATCTCGACCATTGATCCCAGTAGAGACCCGGTGTCATTGTTAATAGATGCCTGAGGGTAATTTTCTCTCTTTCGCCTTCAAGGTATTCTTTATATTCAGGAAGGTAACTAGAAGCCGGTTGGTTAATGTCTTCAATATCACCCTGTTTAACCGCCATCCCTACCAGCAGTGAAGTCAGGCTCTTGCTCACCGACAAAACCATATGGGGTTCATTCGCATCCCAGCCATTAAAGTATCGTTCAAATAATAACTCGCCATTTTTCAAAACGAGCAAGCTATTTATCATGCCGTAATCCAAACGGTTGCCTTCAATTTTGCTCACTAAGGACTCCATTCTTGGCGAACTCTCAAGCAACTGCTCACTGGCGGCCGAGGCATCAGGGTATGGGGCTGCGCATTGCTCATTGACCGAGTGACTGAACTCGCTAAAAGCATGCGAGTCACTATATAAAGCTGAAATGTAATCCTTCTGGCTTAACTCCTCTCGGCGATACGCTTGGCGTACTCCATAGAGACTAACTGTTTTCAAGTGGTACTGATCACCCACTTTTTTATTGAACTGACCGTGGATATCAATATTCGGATTTTTCGCTTTGAACTTACCGTTCTCTTCTATCACCAGTTCAACGGAACTCGGGGGGGACACATGGGCAAAGTAACGTTGCCCATGCTTCTTGATCACTGTGTAAGGAATTAGGCCTATGTCAGCTTTATAAATCCCCCCCACATAAGGGTCAACCTCGCCAGATAGGGCCTTAGCAGGAAATAATATGACAGCAGTTAGACAGCAGAAACATGAAATAAATTGATATATGAAGCGAGAGCGCTGTTGAGGTGGGGAGCCGATAGCACCGTCAGTGGGCCTTATGCGCAATATCATACCTTCCTTTAGTACATAAAACATTAACAAGGTGGAATCAGGCTAGTTAACTTGTTGACTAAGTTGGTGTGCCACATTAATTCTGCTGTACTATTTTTGTATCGGCAGAGGTCCTTGCTATCCACTTGATTTAACATTGGTTATGAAAATTTACTATAGCAAGCAGAAAAGTGCCCCCCCGCCAAAGCCGACGATAGAAACAGTTGCTAGCTCACGTAATTGCCCACTATTCAAAGCCATTTATTGCCCATATCTGCACAATTTTGATAATGAGATAGCTTTCTTTATTCTCAATTTTGTCGTAACGGGACATAAAGCCTATTAGCAACTCGCGGACACCACATTCCTCCACTAAGCTAATTTACTATAATCGTTTAGCTATTTTGATCTGAAAGCGCCTATTCTGATAACGATAAGATTTCGGGAAGCCTTCTGGAAATTACTTTCCTACTGCATTTATCAAGGACAATACCAGTAGAGACTTAAGGTGTTATCTGTATGGCTATTGCCATTGCCTTGATATTTATTGTAATCGCATCCATTGCATTTCATTACTACAGCCCATGGTGCTGACGCCTGCAGCCTCAAACTGGGGGGCGAGATTGATGATGCTTTCACACTGACGCTCATCATTACTGGTGCTTTCTTTGTTGTTATCAATCTGCTGATCGCCTGGATAGTGATCCGCTACCGCCATAAGCCAGGACGCAAATCGACCTATCAGCCAGATAATAAGAAACTCGAGGCTTGGCTGATCGGCCTGACTGCCATTGGTATTGTCGCCCTGCTGGCACCGGGGGGGCTGGTTGTCTATGGCAAGTTCGTCAATGTACCCGATGAAGCACAACTGTTTGAGGTGGTTGGCGAGCAATGGAAGTGGAGTTTTCGTTTTCCCGGCAAAGATAATCAGCTGGGTCAAAGCGGTATACAATTTGTAACTCCGACCAACCCACTTGGGCTTGATCCTGACGATCCCGCCTCGGCCGATGACAAAATCGTCCTCAGCCCCGAACTCCACCTGCCGCTGTTCACATCATTCAAGGTATTGCTCAGATCAAAAGATGTCCTGCACGATTTCAACGTCCCGCAGTTTCGCGCCAAGATGGACTTGGTGCCCGGCACCATCACCTATTTCTGGTTTACCCCAACCCAGCGAGGCACCTTCGATATTCTTTGTGCCGAACTGTGCGGAATCGGCCATTTCAATATGCGCGGGCGGGTTGTCGTCGAGGATGACGCTACCTTCGGAGTTTGGCTGGCATCCCAGCGACATTTGCCGACAGCCAGCAGCCACAGGCCACCAGCGGCATCACCAACCTTGTCGAACTGGGGGGGAAGACTCTCTCTGAAGTTAACGGCTGTATCGCCTGCCACAGCCTGGACGGAAAACCCGGGGGTTGGTCCCACTTGGCTTGGCCTGTACGGCAAGACCGAGCGAATGTCGGACGATGCCGAAGTGGTGGTAGACGATGCCTATCTCCGTACTGCAATTCTTAATGCGGGGGGGGCCGAGGTCGTCAAGGGCTACCCCCGCCATCATGCCGGTCTATCAGTTTAGCGATCAGGAAGTCGAGGCGCTAATCGCCTATATCAAAGCTGTATCCGCGCCAGAGAAAAACCTATAGCAACCGCTCACAAAGCAAGGGGGAGAAGGGACCATGTCCAATTACAACATCTCACACTCCAGCGATTCGGATGACCGTCCCCCAGTCATTCTGGACCAAGTATGTCTGGAGCCAGGATCACAAGGTAATCGCGATCCAGTACTCGCTCACTGCCATATTCATGGGGATTGATAGCGCTGGTACTATCCTGGCTGATGCGCCTTCAGCTCGGATTTCCTGGCCAGTTTGAGTTTATTGATGTGAATACTTACTACCAGGCTATGACCCTTCACGGCATGATCATGGTGGTATATCTTCTGACAGCCTTGTTTCTCGGCGGCTTTGGTAACTATCTGATCCCGTTAATGATCGGCGCTCGCGACATGGTATTCCCCGTTCCTCAATATGCTCAGCTACTGGTTTTATCTGCTAGCCTCGCTGATCCTCATCGCCAGTTTTTTCGTTACCGGCGGGCCGACAGGAGCCGGCTGGACACTCTATCCGCCTCAGGCCATCATGCCCGGTACCCCCGGCACCGACTGGGGAATCGTATTGATGCTGGTATCGCTGGCCGTTTTTATCGTCGCGGCAACAATGGGCGGCCTGAACTATGTCACCACCGTACTTCAGGCCCGAACCGAAGGCATGACCTTACTGCGCATGCCGCTAACGGTTTGGGGGGGCATTTTTACCGCCTCTATCATGGCATTGCTGGCCTTCCCCGCCCTATTGGTAAGCGCCATCATGATGCTGTTCGATAAACTGCTCGGTTCGAGCTTTTTCATGCCGGCGGTTATCTCGATGGGTCAGCAAACTGATTACGGTGGCGGCAGCCCGATCTTGTTCCAGCACCTTTTCTGGTTCTTCGGTCACCCTGAAGTCTATATCGTCGCCTTGCCAGCCTTCGGAATAGTCTCTGATCTGATTAGTATTCATGCTCGCAAAAACATCTTTGGCTACAAAATGATGGTGTGGGCAATATTGGGGGGGATTGCCGCCCTGAGCTTTATCGTTTGGGCCCACCATATGTACGTCAGTGGCATGAACCCGTATTTCGGTTTCTTCTTTGCCACGACCACTTTAGTGATCGCCGTCCCTACCGCGATCAAGGTCTACAACTGGCTTTTCACCCTATGGCGTGGCGATATTCACCTTAACCTACCTATGCTTTTCGCTCTCGCTTTTATGAGTAGTTTTGTCATTGGCGGTCTGACGGGCTTGTTCCTCGGCAATGTGGTGGTCGATATTCCCTTATCTGATACCTACTTTGTAATTGCCCACTTCCATATGGTCATGGGGGTATCACCAATTTTAGTTATCTTTGGCGGGATATATCACTGGTATCCCAAAGTCACTGGTAAAATGCTCAACGAGCCACTCGGCCACCTGCACTTTTGGATCACTTTTCTCGGCACTTACGCAATTTACTTCCCGATGCATTATCTGGGTATCCTCGGCATGCCACGGCGGTATTACGCTTATGATGACTACAGCTTTATTCCGGAATCGGCCCAAAGCTCAATGCCTTTATTACCATTGCTGCCTTGATTGTCGGGGGCGGCGCAGCTGGTGTTCATCTTTAATCTGTTCTGGAGCTATTTGAAAGGAAAGCAGGCTACGGGAAATCCATGGCAGGCCACATCGCTGGAGTGGCAGACACCGGACACGCCACCCAAACATGGTAACTGGGGCTCTGCTGTCCCCCCCGTTGTCTACCGCTGGGCCTATGACTTCAGCGTTCCGGGCTGTGATGAGGACTATATTCCGCAGAATTCTCCTCCAAACAATCAGCCTCCCAACAACCAGCCATCAGATATGCAGCCGCCGAATGCCAACGAGGCTGCGGACCCCCCCTCCTCGGCAAATGATCTACGGAGTGACAGCGATGAAGCCTGAGCACAACGTTCCCCCCCAATCGGAACAATCCAAGGCGACTCTTAGCCGGATGCCGATAGAGAATATTTCCCACCGCAGGAACAAGCCTCAGCCTCGACCGGGCTCTGGCTTCTGATAGCGGTGGTCACCATGTTGTTTTTCTTGTTTACCGTCGCCTACCGGATCCGGATGACGCTCAGTGACTGGCAACCGCTCAGTGATCCATGGCAGCTCAGTATCAGCACTGCTATGCTTGTGATGAGCTGCGTAACGATGCACCTATGCTGTCGAAAAGCGGCTTTGCTGCCATCTGTCCATGCATGTCGATCGTTGCTGAACCTCGCCGTCTTTTTTACTCTGGGCTTTATCCTGGCCCAGCTATGGGCATGGCAACAACTGCTTGACCTGAATTACAGTGTCGGGGGGCAACCCGGCCAATAGTTTCTTCTATCTGTTAACTGGCCTGCATGGACTGCATGTGCTGGGCGGGCTAATAGCCCCTTGCGATAGCGGTATTCCATGCTATCAACAGGCACAGTGACTCCCTTTATCCGTCACTGAGCCTATGCACCCGGTACTGGCATTTTTTACTCTTTGTCTGGTTATTTTTATTGGGGGCTGTTGCGATTTACATAAGAGGTAAATACGTATGGCCGATACCCCGTCAACTCCGTCCGGCCCATGGGCTTCCATCGTCACGGACTACTCCGCAGACCAAGCCGTATTCCGGGTGTCTTCCAACAAAGCCATGATGTGGCTGTTTCTGCTCAGTGATATCTTTGTCTTTGGCTGTTTTTTGACCGGCTATATGGCCGTCAGAATGACCACCACGACCCCCTGGCCGATTCCCAGCGAAGTCTTTGCCCTGACCATCGGCGGCCAATCGATCCCACTGATCCTGATTGCGATCATGACTTTCATTCTGATCACCAGCAGCGGCACCATGGCCATGGCTGTCAATGCTGGCTACCAGCGAAAAAGGCGTCTTACTGCGCTGTTGATGATGATCACAGCACTGTTCGGGCTCAGTTTCGTTGGCATGCAGGTATTCGAATGGACCAAGCTGATAGAGGAAGGCGTCCGTCCCTGGGGGGGCAATGAAGCGGGCGCAGCACAATTCGGCGCGAGTTTCTTTATGATCACCGGTTTTCACGGCCTGCATGTCAGCATTGGGGGGGTTCTCTACCTGTTTATCGTCGCCGCGAAAGTGTGGCGAGGAAACTACGACCGCAGCGGCAACTACGAGATCGTCGAGATAGCTGGACTCTACTGGCACTTTGTCGACTTGGTCTGGGTTTTTATCTTTGCCTTTTTCTACTTGTGGTAGGAGGATTCAGGCATGAATACATCACATTCCAGTTCAACAGAACTTAAGCAGCAACACCCCATCAGCCTGTACCTGAAAATATGGGGGGGGCTGTTGTTTGTTCTCAGTACCCTGTCTTACCTTGTCGATTACTTTCATTTTGAAGGCTTGCTCCGTTGGGGGCTTGATCTTGTTGTTCATGGCACTCAAAGCCGGGCTTATCGCCAGTGTTTTCATGCATATGCTATGGGAACGGCTAGCTTTGGTTTACACCATTTTTTTACCACCGCTGGTACTGTTGGTGCTGGTGGTCCTGATGGCTAGCGAGGCTGAGTATATTTTCCAGCTCCGGGACATATTCTTTAATGAAAAGGGACTTTAACTAAGAAGGGCTTTAATGATAGAGGCTTTTAATTTATAAAGGGAGCTGGTACGCCTCCCTTTTCTCTTCTCTGACACGATACTGGCGCTACGGCAGAGTACGTTTCATTTTCTCCCAGTTATTTTGGGTCGTTATCAGCCAATGTGGTGGCGACTTGCCGATACCAGCAGGTTTCAGCTTATCATGCGCCAGCGTCACATTTGCCAATGTGATTTCCTGATTAGGTTCCACATCCACCATCAACACATGTTTACCTTGCTTCAACACCTGCTTAAAACGACGGAATTGATAGTGCAACTCCTGAATTCCGAACAACCCACCTTCCCAGGTAATGAATCCCAACATGACAATAGCTAACATCACAAAGGGGGGACCCAACCTACGGTTTCCGTCACGCCAGACAAAAAATGCCGCCAGAAGCACACAAGCAGCAACGCAAACACCGACAACAGCACCAATCTCTGTCGAGTGAATAATGTCATTACGCATAATTGACTTCACAGGGTGAAGATGATGATGGCTAGCAACCTCGGTGTCATTATCTGTAAGTACGTGGATTTGCGGTGGACTGATACCGCTTAGTTCCAACTCATACTCCACCAGTTCCAGATCGTCTAGGTCATCGCTAATGTAAAAGACCCGTTTCATTTATGGCCTCCGAACATTGAATTCCAAACTGAACCGTTGTCCATCCATTCATAACGATGTCAGTGATTTAGCAGCAATACAAAAAACTACTCGTAGTTAAATTCTAATACACATTCAGCCGAATATTTTATATTGCTGACATTTCTCTGACTGTTACCTAACAATCCCCCAAAGCAATACCGCATATACTCGCGAGATCTCATGTTAAATTGAACCATATTGCTGCAATGAAAAAACAAACACTGTTTAGCGTACTCCTGTTTACCCTGTTTCTCGGTGGCTGCCAGCTAACCCATGTTGAAGGTAAAGTTGACGGCGTGAACATCAAGGCAAGCACGGATGAAAGTAACAACAACCACGGTAACGGCAGCTTCTGTCCACCAGGTCAGGCAAAGAAAGGCAACTGCTAATCAATCCCCTTAACGAACTTTATTTTGTTAGGGGGGGCATAACGAAATACATCCAGGCCATCAGGATCTATATCTGTGCTGCGGCCACTAACGATGTCTGCCAGCATTTTTCCCGAACCGCATGCCATCGTCCAGCCTAGCGTACCGTGGCCGGTGTTGGTAAACAGGTTGGCAAAAGGTGTTTTACCTATTACCGGCGTCCCATCCGGCGTCATTGGCCGCAAGCCACTCCAGAATTCCGCTTGGTTGATATCTCCACCTTCCGGGAACAAATCCTGAATCACCATAGCGATGGTCTCCTTACGCCGCTTGGTCAGGCTAAAATCAAACCCCCGCCAGTTCAGCCGTACCTGCCACCCGAATACGATCATCAAACGCGTCATCGCCACCTTATAGGTTTCATCCATCACGGTAGAAAGCGGCGCTGCTGTTGCATCTGAGACTGGAATCGTCAGCGAATACCCCCTTAACCGGGTACACAGGAAGAGCAATCCCTAGCAATGACAGCAACGACGTAGAGTAACTGCCCGTTGCCACAACATACGCATCAGCCGTTAACTCTCCGGCGCTTGTGGTTACCGACGAGATCTTGCCATTTTTCTGATTGAGGCTTTTCACCTCAGTATCAAACATAAATGTCACTCCGGCCTGCTTCGCAAGCTCAGTCAACTGCTGACAGAAAAGGTAGCAATCACCGGTTTCATCATCCGGCAGGCGCAAGCCTCCGACAAGCTTGTGCTTCACCTTGGCCAGGGCCGGTTCGGCAGCAATACAAGCTTCAACGTCAAGTTCTTCGTACCGGGTTCCACTATCAGCCAATACCTGAATATCTTTGGCAACGGCTTCTATCTGGGCTTCATTACGAAACACCTGCAACGTACCCTGCTGCCTGCCTTCATACTGCAAGTTATGTTGTTGACGAAGATCCAGCAGGCACTGGCGGCTATAGTTAGCGACTCGTAGCATCCTGGCTTTATTGATCTGATATTTTTTCTGGCT